>ENA-UOOM01000036-UOOM01000036.1-fermentation-metagenome-genome-assembly--contig:-NODE-36-length-189807-cov-7.498598_pt1 | contig 189807 bp, 204 predicted proteins | sample MGYA00245781_ERZ724031 | MGnify/ENA primary metagenome ERZ724031 (study PRJEB28704, sample SAMN03018317) | fermentation metagenome | biome: anthropogenic terrestrial biome; feature: soil...
GCTATCCGAATTCAGCTACGCTTATGATAAAAACAGCAACATCATAGCAATAACCGCCAATGGTCAAACCACTACTTATCAATACGACCCCTTAAACAGACTGACAGGAATCAAACGCCCTGGCGGAGAAGAAATCAATTACCAGTACGACAGCCGGGGCAACCGCAGCAAAGGCTCGGTGACCACCATCGATCCCGAAACCTTCAAAGCCGGAGAGTTCGCTTACAACAGTTGGGATGAACTGGCTTCCTTCACCAGCAGCGGCGGCAGCACTACCTACAGCTACGACCCGGAAGGTTTAAGAACCAACAAAGACAGCGGTGCAACCGTTACTCGCTACTTCTGCGACGACAACGGCCTGGTGATCGCCGAATCAGATGGCGGCGGCTAGGTCAGCGCCCAGAACATCTGGGGCCACAAAGCCCTGGCAAGGCAGGTCAACGGTACTTATTACTACTACCTTTACAACGGCCATGGAGATGTGATTCAGGTCATAGACGAAGCCGGCAATACCGTCAACAGCTACAGCTACGACGAGTGGGGCAATATCTTAAGCTCCCAGGAACAAATCGCCAACCCCATGAAATATGCCGGAGAATATTATGACGAGGAGACCGGGCTTTATTATCTCAGGGCTAGGTACTATGATCCGACAATCGGGAGGTTCATATCAAGGGACAGTGTGGAGGGGGATATTACCAATCCACTGAGTTTAAATTCATTTACGTATTGTACCGGCAATCCTTTATTCTATCAGGATCCAAGCGGGTTATTTACTGTTCCGAGCTGGCTCAGCAATGCAGCGAATTCGGTGAGTAACACATGGAATAATAGCGCTGCATTAGTCAAAGAACAAATGCAGCGTGCTTCGAACTTTATTGAGAATATCCAATGGGGAAGTCGGCTGGGGAGCCCTGCAAATAGCAGGAGGTGCTGGAGAGGCCATGTTTGGTGTATCACTTGCCGGAGCAGGTATAGGAGGGGGGCCGGAAACCGGTTTTCTATCCCTTTTAGCTGTCCCTGTAGGTGCATACATTGGTCTGGATGGTGTTTCAAATTTCGTAGGAGGATTATCAAGAGCCTGGAACGGTTTTGCGGGAACCAACAATGATTGGAATTTCATGAGGAAAACCTATGAAAGGCTGTCTCCAGAGTATGGGATTAATCTCTATAATGGTACACAGGCTGTGATTGCGGTAGCTACACTGAGAGCGGGCATACAAGGTCTATCTAAAGAGGCCTGGAGCCATGAAGTCGCGCAGAGCGGCGCTTTTAAAGTGTTGATGGGGGCGGACACCCAAGTGGAGATTACTGCCAAAGGCAAACTCATTTTCATAGAAACAAGAACCAAAGACGGAGGGCATCTTGTTCAAACCACACAAATAGATACTTCAAAAGTGGGGACAGGGACACTGCTTATCATGATTGATACTTACAACATCTACAACAGTACGGAAAGGTAGCGCTTCCATGGAAAAAATGCGAATGGTTTTCAAAAAACGCAAATACTATTATTTGTTCTTTTTCATCGTTGGGTATTTATTAATGATACCGGAATCAGGTGTTCCTAATTGGATGTACTGGGTTCCTCTCAAGGCATCATCGTTTTTATTGGCTTTGACTGCAGGAAATGCAATATATTATGGTTGGGTTGAAAGGGGAAACCCGATTATAGTCATGTGGAGGATTATAAAATGGATTTTAGCATCAATTGTTTTAATCATACTTATGAAGTTTATACAAATAATTATCCAGTCAACTTTCAATATAGATATTGGCCCGATGTTTGGATTCTATGATGGATAAATTTCGCTTGCACACAAACGCAGCGGAATTTTTCTTTGTTGCGTTTGTACTAATGCCAGAACAGTCGGCTTATAAAATTCGCTGATTTCCTTAATCAGGAATCAGCTACAACCACCAGCGCCTGCAAGAAATGAGCGCAGGCCCGGATACTCTGACCTACTACTATCATTCCTTGGGCGGAGTGGAGAGAACCGCCGTATATAGCAGCCAGGGCGGAGCCGGAGAAGCTTTAGACTATCAGTATTATTCAACCGGGCTGACCAGCCAGCGCAAAATAAGCAATTATGCGGTAGATTTCCAATATGATGACATTGGAAAATATAGTTGGGAAGGAGGATTATAAAAATGAAACGTTGTATACAATCTGTTTTTCTAGTAATGGTTTTGTTGTTGTGCCCCTATAGTGCCGCATACGGAAATGATGAACCCAGTGACAAAAGCCAGATTAGTGCTGTTAAATTGGCTATTGATAAATCATTCCAAGATTCACAAAAAGCATTAGATGCCGACAAACAAAACTGGGGATTGTCAGAGAATGAGTCATTTTCTCAAGCTGTCCTGGGTGAAGGAATACCTTACTATGATTTTTCCCCTGAATTTCTTGCTGGTAAGGACTCTAAGGATATTCTTATAATGTCCGGATATATCTTTCCTATCACAATAGCAAATAAACCAGTGGGAATTGTAAATGTGAAACAAATTGATGGCCAATGGCAAATATTTAATATTGGTAACATTAATACTTTTGAGCAAGATATTAAAGAAGCTAATCAGCGTATTAATAACCCAACATTAAAACTGGTTTGGGGCTTTAAACTACGCGCGTTATTTATTCCAAAAGCATCTGGATATGATATCCTCCCTTTACAGGATAATGAATCGTATGGTTTAAAAAAATATGAGATAAAAGGGCTGGAGAACATATCAGATTTTATCGTAGAGGAAGCCAAGGCTGCTAATAGCCAAACAGAGGAGGCGGTCTATGGGGGTAATACTACCTCAAATGGGAAAAGTGTTACTAATACTCGGCTTATAATTCTTTGGATTATTCTTCTAACAGTAGCTACTGGAATATATGTAAGGTATAGAAGAGCATTATAAGGTTAATATACCAGGCTTAGGGCTACGGACTAGCAGCCCTAAACTCAGCTCATAATTCTTGGGATTATGCTTCTGACATAAGCGGCAAATCCTGCACACCTTTACCTCAAGAATCGGTTATGGAGTGGCCCCGGGAGAGATGTTATTCTTGTTTGTGATCGGTTTGGTTTACTCCTCAATATTCCGCTTGACCTCGAACATTCTCATTTTATATCCATTTCTTACCCCGAACGGAGCCTTGTTTACCCAGATCAAAGAAGGACTCAGCATCCCTTTTCCAGCCACCTATGGCTTTCTGGATGTCATTCTTTTTGCCATCATCGGGTTGGCCCTTATTAACAAAGCGCATAAGAAATACGCCAGTCAGTTCGTAAGGAGAACTGCTTAAAGGTGGCAGTAATTGCCTTCGCTTGCCCTGGCAGCGAATAATGGGATAATATAAGCACAACTTTATGAAGCTAAATGTGGAAGGAGTGAAACCGATGGCGATGGATTTTTTCATTTTTTTCAATGGCAACTGTCGTGAAGCGGTAGAGTTCTATGCGCAGGTTTTTGAGACCCCCGCTCCTCAATTTATGACGTATGGCCAGGCTCCGCCGAGCCCGGATGACCCCGTGCCCGAAGAGGTCCAAAACCTGATTCTGTACACCAGCTTGCCCATCAACGGCAGCAACATCATGTTTGCAGACAATACCCCCGGGCTGCCTTTTGTTAAAGGCAACAATGTGACCCTGGTTTACGGCAGCAAGAATGTTGAAGATATACAAACCTTTTTTGCACGTTTGAAAGCAGGGGGAACTGTTCATATGGAACTGCAAACCACCTTTTTCAGTCCCTGCTACGGTATGCTCACCGACAAATACGGCCTCATGTGGCATTTTTCCCTGGACAGCGGGGAGATGGGGGCTTAAGCGCACAAAGAAGATCAAATTGATACCAGGTGAGCTGGCAATAGGAAGGGGATTTCCTTTCCATTAAGGAAGCGCCCCGTTCGCCTACCCGGGCATAATAAGGGATGCCTAATGGCTGCCGTCGGACTGTTTAAGAAAGGCCGGCCAGGAAATTGAGCTAAATTGTTGGATATGATACCATACAAAAAAAGAATAACTTTCTACGGTCAAAGCAGTCTGATGATATTTCATGGCAGCAGGGAAATAAATCTTAGGTCAATATGATTGGCCCAGGTTTTTCCAGTGAGAATTCGGTTTACTTGGGTGGGTAGCCAATAGATAGGCTACCTGCCTTTTATTTTGGGAATAATTTAGCGAGGTGAATTCGTTATGCCAATTTGACAGGTGAAAATCTTACATTTTATCTGGACGGCGACTGCTCGTGCCGGAGTTCCGCTCTGCCGTTTTTCTGGAAGAAATAACATAATTGGAGAGTTGTTTTTATGATAAACTTCTGGCTTTCTATAGCCGTTTTTATTGTCGTTTACGGATTCATAATCGCTGAAAAATACCATCGATCGGTAACCGTCTGGGTAGCTGCGGCTGCTGTCATAACCCTGGGGTTGATAAATCAGAAAGAGGCTATAGAGCATGTCGATTTTAATACCCTTTTGCTGCTGGTGGGCATGATGGTTATAGTGGGAATCACCCGCAAAACCGGTGTGTTTGAATTTCTGGCCATCAAAGCGGCTAAAAAGGTAAAAGGGCAACCGGTCGCTCTACTGGTAGTATTGCCGCTTATTCTCGCGGTGGCCTCTGCGTTTTTGGATAATGTCACCGCCGTATTGCTGATGGTGCCGATAACTTATGCCCTGACTGACCGGCTGGATATATCTCCGGTGCCATTTTTGTTTGCGGAGATTATTGCTTCTAATATCGGCGGAACAGCCACACTGATTGGCGATCCCCCCAATATTATGATCGGCAGCGCCACCGGCCTTGGATTTGTAGACTTTATCACTAATCTGGGTTTGCCTTCGCTGATAATCCTGGGGGTTACCTCCGTGATTATGGCATTGATCTATAAAAGAGAATTGGTGACTGAACCCGATAAAATTGAGAGCTTGATGGCCTTAAACGAGATCGACTTTATTGTGGAGTGGGCACTCCTGAAAAAATCACTGCTGGTTCTGGGGTTAACCATTACGGGTTTTCTATTGCACCAGGCGCTTCACCTGGAATCGGCAACAGTTGCCCTGCTAGGGGCCGGTGTGCTCATGCTGATATCAAGGGAGGATCCCGAAGAAACCCTGTTATCGGTAGAGTGGCCCACTATATTCTTCTTTGCCGGACTATTTATTCTGGTGGGGAGTTTGCAGGTCAACGGGGTTTTAAGTTATATTGCTCAAAATCTGATACTGATAACAGGTACAAATGTTCCGCTTTTAGGTACTCTTGTTTTATGGGTTTCAGCGGTAGCTTCAGCCTTTATCGACAATATTCCTTTTGTCGCTACCATGATTCCGCTCCTGCAAGAAGCGGGAGAGCTGGCGCAGATACCCATGGAATCCATCTGGTGGTCCCTGGCCCTAGGCGCCTGCCTGGGCGGCAACGGCTCGTTGATCGGAGCCTCGGCCAACGTAATTGTGGCCGGCATAGCCGAGCGGCACGGTAATCCGATCAAGTTTGTCGAGTTCTTTAAAATTGGATTTCCAATCATGATTCTGTCTATCATAATAGCAAATGTTTATCTGTATTTAGCTTATTGGTTGTAGATTTAAAAAGGACTGGAATACAATATACGTAGTTTGTAGCGGTGGAATTTGTTTATTAAAATTATAGAGGGGGAACGAGAGTGTTTAAAAGAATTCTGGTTGCAACCGATGGGTCCGGGTATTCGCGCCGGGCATTTATAACCGCTCTGGCAATTGCAGAAAAATTCGATGCCGTAATCGAACTGCTCTATGTAGCTGCTTCTGTGGATGCCGCTTCAGGGGCTGCCCCCGACATGCACGGGCAATATCTTATGACAGCCGAAACTGTCGCAGAGTCCGGCAAGAAGATTATGAAAAATACCATTGACGGAATAGACACCGGCCATGTGAAGATACTTCAGAAAACCATTGCCGCAAAACCTGCAGCCGGGATACTGAAGGAAATAAGGCGAGATTTCGATCTGGCAGTAATGGGAACCCGGGGGCATGGGCTATTGGCGGGCACGGTTTTAGGCAGTGTAACCCAGCGGGTTCTGGCCGACTCTCCTTGCCCGGTGCTGGTAGTCAAGTAATGCTATCGCCCGCCGCACTGTTGCTATATCAATCTCAGCTCGCTGTCCGATAACATATTTCACTTCATCTTTTGGCTGCCATCCGCGTCTTGACCTACCCCTGCCCGTATAAATATCAGTTTCTGCAGGTCTGATTAACAACAATAATAAAAGGGAATGGTATAATGATTCCTAAGAAAAATATGGAAAAGCGAAACCCTACACGCTAAAGCCGGCAAATGGGAAAAATATTTTGAAAAACATCTAAGAGGGGGCTAAAAGATGGAGGCTGCTGTTTTGGAAAGGCTGCTTGATCTTGCCCTGCAAAAAGGCGGCGACTACGCTGATATTTATGTAGAGTACAAGAAAAACAGCGGCATCTGGCTGGAAGAAGACCGTGTGGAAAAAATCCACAGCGGGGTGGAGAGCGGTCTGGGCATCAGGGTGATCAAAGCCCGGCAGACCGCTTATGTTTACACCAGCGACCTGAGCCCGGGAGCCTTGGAAAATGCCGCCCGAACGGCCAGCCAGGCTATTAATCGCTCCGCTGCCAGCAGGGTAATACCCTTAGCTGTTACCGCGGTTAAGAGTTCCCCTCCCTTGGATTCTCTGGCGCCTCATCAAGTCCCCTGGAGCCACAAAATGGAGCAGGTTCTTGCGGCTAATCAGGCGGCGCGCGCGGTGGGACCAGCTATACGCCAGGTATCGGTAGCTTTAGCCGACCTGGAAAAACAGGTGGTATTTGCCAACAGCCTGGGGGAAAGGGTGGAGGACAGTTTCAACCGCATCCGTGGAATGATCAACGTAATAGCCGGCCGCAACGGCCTCCTGCAAACCGGGTACGAATCTGTGGGCGGGGTGTCTGGCTGGGAACTGCTGGATGAGCAGCACTGGGAAGAACGGGCTCGCAAGGCGGCGCAACTGGCGATAAATATGCTGTCGGCGCAGCCGGCGCCAGCAGGGCGTATGCCGGTGATTTTGTCTGCTCAGGCCGGAGGAACCATGGTGCATGAAGCCTGCGGGCACGGGCTGGAAGCGGACCTGGTGCACAAGGGGCTATCGGTCTATAAAGGTAAAATAGGGCAGACGGTGGCTTCGCCACTGGTTACGGTAATAGATGATGCCACTCTGCCGCAGCGCTACGGGAGCTATGTTTTTGATGATGAAGGCACCGCTGCGCAAGCCACCGGATTGATAGAAAATGGCCGCCTGGTAAATTACTTATACGACCGGATGACCGCTGCTCATGATAAAACCGGGAGCACCGGCAACGGCCGCCGGGAATCATATCAACATAAACCTATTCCCCGGATGAGCAATACTTTCATTGCTCCGGGGAAAGACCATCCCCAGGAGATCATCTCTTCCACCGACCGGGGCTTGCTGGTTCTGAAAATGGGAGGCGGCCAGGTCAATACTATCAACGGTGATTTTATTTTCGAGGTATCTGAAGCCTATATGGTGGAAGCGGGCCAGGTAACCTATCCGGTGCGGGGGGCCACTCTTACCGGCAATGGACCCAAGGCTCTGCAGGATGTGGACCGGGTGGGGTGCGATCTGGGCTTTGCTATCGGGGTATGCGGAAAAGACGGCCAGGGGGTTCCGGTAAGTGATGCCCAGCCCACCATCAGAATCAAGGAGCTGACTGTGGGAGGCACCCTGGTAAAACCCGGATCTGGAGCAAGGAGGTGACGGGTTGTGAAGGACATGTTGAAGAGTGCTGCATATCAAGCCCTTAATTATGCGCTCAAGTCCGGAGCGGAAGTAGAGGTGTATGCCGGCAGCCATCGGAAACTGCAGATTGAAGTCGCCCAGGGGCGGGTGGAAACCCTCAAAGAGGCCGCTGAAGCCGGGCTGGGGATTCGTATTGTCAACTCGGGCCGGCTTGGCTTTGCCTACACTTCCGATCTCAAGCCTTCAGCCCTCCGGGAGACCGTCGATACTGCTCTGCAGACCTCCGGCTATATGTCCGCCGATCCCCACTTGAACCTGACCCCGGCGGGCCTGATATACCCGCGATTAGATACCTATGATGCCGAGATTAACAGACACCCTATCGAGGAAAAGACCGCGCTTGCACAGCAGGCGGAAAAGATGGCCCGGGCCGCAGACCGGCGTATCTCAATGGTGGAGCGCTCCGGGTATGAAGAAAATGAATTTGGTGTGGCGATCGTAAATAGCCGGGGCGTGGATGTATACGAGCGGGGCAATTACTGCAGCCTTTATCTGTATACCCTGGCTGAACAGGACGGTGATGCCCAGGGCGGGTTTGCCAGCATGAGCCGGCGCAGCTACATAGACCTCGATCCGGAACGAGTCGCCGGCGAGGCTGCTTGCCGCGCTTTGCGCAGTCTTAAAGCCCGGGGTATGGGGTCAAAAAAACTGCCCTGTGTATTTGAACCTTATGTAGCCGTGAAACTCCTGGGCCTGTTGGCCCGCATGGCGGATGCTGAAGCGGTTTTTAAAGGCAAATCCCTTCTGGCCGACAAGGTTGACCGTTCAATAGCGGCAGAGTGTTTTTCCGTGCTCGACGATGCCACTCTGGACGGCGGTCTGGCCACCTTTCCCTTTGATGACGAAGGGGTTCCCGCCCAAAGGCATATTCTGATCGACCGGGGCAGACTAAAAGGCTTCCTCTATGACAACCAGGCTGCCCATAGAGCCGGACTGCCCTCTACCGGTCACGCCCGGCGCATGTCATTTCGCAGCCTGCCGTCCATCAGCCCCAGTAATCTCATTATTCAGGCGGGAAATATGGAAGATAAGAAAATGGTGGGGGATCTGCCCGAAGGGCTTTATGTTACTGATTTAATGGGACTGCATACTGCCAACCCGGTTTCCGGAGATTTTTCGCTGGGCGCCGCCGGCATCCTGATTCAAAAAGGCCAGCTCACGCATCCGGTGCGGGGATTGGTGATAGCCGGCAACATGATTGAAATGCTGCAGAATATAGATGCGGTAGGTACTGAGGTGCGGTTCTTCGGCAGCCGCGGCGCACCCGGCCTGCGGGTGGCTTCATTGAGTGTGGCCGGAAGTTGAGGAGGTTGACATGCAAGCAAAAATTCTGGTGATTAATGGACCTAATCTGAATACCCTGGGTACTCGCGAGCCGGATATTTACGGGAATACCACCCTGGCAGAAATTGAAGCTGGGATCAGGTCTGTGCTGGGTGAAGAGCAGATTGAAGCCGAGTTCTACCAGTCCAACCATGAAGGTGATCTGATAGATAAACTGCAGTCAGCAGGCGCGCAGAGTGATCTGGTGATTGTTAATGCAGGAGCTTTGACGCATTATGGAATAGCGCTGTATGACGCCCTCAAGGCGGCCGGGCTTCCTGTAATCGAGGTCCACATGAGCAACATTTATGCCAGAGAACCGTTTCGCAGCCAGTCGCTTTTGTCTCCGCTGGCTGTAGGGGGCATTTTTGGCTTCGGGCCTTCCAGCTATTATTTGGCTGCGAGGGCCGCCATCGATTATCTGGGCCGGACAAAAGACCGTTGAATCAAAAGATGATCTACTCATATGGTGAAAGAGGATTCTCATGGATAAAATTCATATCAATGAATTGCGAAAAGAACTGATAAAGAATGAACTAGACGGGTTATTAATTACAGCTCCAGCCAATATACGCTATATTTCCGGTTTCACTGCCGGGGCCGATGCCCGGCTCTTGCTTACCCTGGAAGATCAGTTTATTTTTACCGACAGCCGTTATCGGGATCAGGTCTGGTTGGAATGTCCGTCGTGGGTCTATCAGGAGGAAAAACCTCCGGGGCTGGAAAAGTTGAGCGATAAAGCCGCAGACCTGCATAGGATCGGCTTTGAAGAAGCCTATGTCAACTACGCCTTTTATCAAAAACTATCGCAAATAAAACCAGTAATTTGGGAACCGGTGAGGGGACTCATCGAATCCTTGCGCAGGATAAAAACATCTGCGGAATTGGCCAAACTCAGGGAAGCGGCCCGCATCGGGGATGAAGTGTTCATTGATATCCTGTCTGTCATAAGAGCCGGTATGGATGAAAAAAGTCTGGCGGATACGATTGTACATCTGTTACGACAAAAAGGTTGTGAAAGGGAAGCCTTTGATGCTATTGTGGTATCGGGGGAAAATGCCGCTTTGCCACATGGAAGGCCGGGTAAGAAGCTCATTAGTCCCGGCGATATGGTGACCATGGATTTTGGAGGCATTTTTGAAGGTTATGCGGGGGATATGACCAGGACTGTCGGTATTAAACCAGCTACCCAGCGCTTCAAGGATATTTATCAAAAGGTGCGGGAAGCTCAGCAGATCGGACTGGATACCATCAGAGCCGGAGTCGGCGGTCGTGAGGTGGATCAAAAGGTTCGCCAGTGCCTGCAAAAATATGGTTTGGATCAGTATTTTACCCACAGTACCGGCCATGGGGTTGGCCTGGACATTCATGAAGCCCCGGCTCTGTCCTTCAGCAGTGAAGATACCCTGCAGGAAAATATGGTGGTGACCGTTGAGCCCGGCATCTACATCCCCGGTTGGGGCGGGATACGCATCGAGGATACGGTTGTCGTAACCCTGAATGGCATTGAAATACTTACTCATAGCAGTAAAGAATTATTAAATATTTGACGGAGGGATAGCATGATATCAGTTAATGACTTCAAAACCGGGGTCACCATCGAAATGGACGGACAGGCCTATGTGGTAGTGGATTTCCAGCACGTAAAGCCCGGTAAAGGGGCTGCTTTTGTAAGAGCCAAACTTAAAAATGTCAAGACCGGCGGGGTGGTGGAAAAAACCTTCCGTGCCGGTGAAAAGATGCCCAAAGCCCATCTGGATCGCCGTGACATGCAATACCTCTATAATGACGGCGAAGGCTATGTTTTTATGGATAATGAGAATTATGAGCAGATCACTATCAGCGCTGATGCCATAGGTGACGGCATTAAATGGCTGTTGGAAAATATGAATATTCAGGTCTTGTTTTTCCAGGGCAACATCATTGGTATTGAGATGCCCAATTTTGTTGAGTTGGAAGTCGTTGAAACCGAGCCCGGCATCAAGGGTGATACCGCTACTGGCGCTACTAAGAGCGCCACATTAGAGACTGGCGCCAGGGTTCAGGTACCGCTGTTTATCAACACCGGCGACAGGCTGCGCATTGACACCCGCACCGGTTTATACATGGAAAGAGCCTAGCGACCCGGATCATTTTTTGGCGGGTTTATTTCCTCTCTTTTTAAGCAATAATATATTTGTAGCCAGGCACACGGATATTAAAAAGGGAGGATGGTTATGACCAGGGACTTAACAGAACAGGTCAGCTACCTGCAAGGACTTACGGAAGGCCTGAACATCAATGACGGCGGCCCGCAGGGCAAGATTATCACCGGCATTCTCGATGTGCTCAATGAAATAACTGCCAATATCAAGGAGCTGCGCGAGGATGTTTTCGAACTCGGCGAGTATCTGGACAGCATGGATGAAGACCTCTGTGAATTGCAGGAAACGGTCATAGAATACGAAGACGATTGTGACCATATTGAAATAGAGTGCTCCAATTGCCAGGAAAAGCTGTATTTTGATGCAGACGTATTGGATGAGGAAGATACCATTGAGATTATATGCCCCCGTTGTAATGAGGTAGTCTTTGTAAATGACGGTTCTTTTGATTATGAGCCATGTTGTTTTGAAGATGAAGGTTTGGCTTTCGAGCAAGGCGGGGTAAATCCTTCGCCATCTTAAGAAAAAGTATTAATTGGCCCAATACAAACCGCCCTGTGAATACCCGCAGGGCGGTTTTGTATTGGGCTTTTTTTCTCAATTCGCGAAATAATCACTCCCTTAAGCGCTAATTAGCTGGCATATTTTACAGGGCTTGCCAATATCTATTTACAGCAAGGTGGTGAAAATATGCCGGTCACGAGCTCCCCAACTCAGATTAAAAGAGAGGTATTATCCTATCTCCCCGTACAGATTCAGAAGCTCCTGCACAACCTCAAGGATGAAGATTATCAACACCTGGAGGAGATCCGTCTCAGGTGCGGACAGCCCCTGATAGTGCGCATCGGCGAGCGCGAACTGGCCTTAGCTGGCGAAGGCCGCCTCACCACAATATTGCAGCAGGGATACCGGGTGGAACGCGATGACATCTGCCGGGTCATCGCTTCCATAAGTGACAATTCGCTGTATGCCTTTGAGGAGGATATTCGTCGCGGTTTTATAACCATCCCCGGAGGCCATCGGGTGGGACTGGCTGGTCAGGTGATACTGAAAGAGCACAACATTGAACTCATCAAGAACTTCGGCAGCCTCTGCTTCAGGGTGGCCCGAGAGGTGAAAGGCTGCGCTGATCCGGTAATGCCGGCTCTGTTCAGCTCGCCCCAAGCCGAACTGCAGAACATTTTGATTGTTTCTCCGCCTCGCTGCGGCAAGACCACTCTGTTGCGCGACATCACCCGCAGGATTTCTGAAGGGTCTAAACGACCCGGGTTAAATGTGGTTGTGGTGGATGAGCGCTCTGAGATTGCCGGCTGTTATCAGGGGGTGCCGCAATTGGATGTGGGGCCGCGCACCGATATTCTGGACGGCTGTCCCAAAGATATCGGCATGATGATGGCCATCCGAGCCCTGTCCCCACAGGTGGTTGTCACCGATGAGATCGGGAGACAGGGCGATGCTGAAGCGGTCATGGAGTGCATACATGCCGGGGTGACCATAATCAGCACGGCTCATGCCGGAAACCTGGAGGAACTGCGCCAGCGGCCTATTCTGAGGAAGCTCATGGCCGACGGGGCGTTTAAACTTATCATCATTCTTTCACGGCGCCATGGCCCCGGCAATATAGAACAAGTGATAAGGTGGGATGCTTCATGATGATAAAAGCCATGGGCATTATTATGATCATTACCGCTTGCGGGGTGTGGGGGTTATCCGGGGCCAAGCGCCTGGAGAAGCGCCAGGAACAACTGGGAGAGTTAAAAGCGGCTATAGCTTTCCTGGAGAAAGAAATCTGCTTTATGCATACCAATCTGTCCCTGGCCATGCAAAAAACCGCGGAGTTTACGCGCTGGCCGGCCAACCTCGTATTTGCCGTGGCAGCCGAGGAATTAGGCAAAAAGAAAGGCATAACCGCACAGGAGGCCTGGCTGAAGGGGCTCAAAACCATGCAGGCCCAGGCGCAATTGCAGCCCAAAGATATAGAACTGATGGCCGCTCTGGCGGCTCTACTGGGAGTTTCCAATGCTCAGGAACAGCATAAAGCTTTGACTGCCCTGGGGGAGGAACTGCTTCTGCAACAACAAAAAGCCCAGCGGGAAATCGACTCCAACCAAAAGTTATGGTCGTACGGAGGCTTTATTATGGGCACAGCCATAGTATTGCTGTTGATATAGAGGCTTTAGGCATTAACAGGAGGTGGCAAAGTGAACATCGATATCATCTTTCGCATTGCAGGTATCGGCATTTTAATCTCGGTTCTTTCTATCGTGTTGAAGCAGGCCCGCAAGGAAGAACAGGCGGAAATGCTCACTCTGGCTGGTGTGGTGGTGGTTTTAATCATTGTGGTGCAGTTGATGAGCCAGCTATTCACGGTGGTGAGATCAGTATTCAATCTCTGATTTCAGGGATTACCTGACGACCGGGGCAAGGCAAGACTTCGAAGGGGAGATGGCTTTGGACATAGCTCAGATAGTGGGATTAGCCTTAATAACCACCATAATGCTGCTGATTATCCGCCAGGAAAAGCCCGTTATGGCAATTCTACTGACTATTGTCTGCGCGGTAGTCATTTTCGCGCTGATGATGGAAAAACTGGTCGCGGTCATCAATGTGATGAAAGAACTGGTGGCCCGTGCTGAAGTCAATTATTTCTTCTTCAGCACCATATTGAAAATAATCGGCGTAGCCTATCTGGCTGATTTTACAGCCGCCATCTGTCAGGACGCCGGTGAAGGCGCCATCGCCAAGAAGGTGGAATTTGCCGCCAAGGTAATCGTGGTGGTATTGGCCATCCCCATCATGGTTGCCATATTGGAATCGCTCATGGAACTGATGCCCGGGTAGTCCGCTTTCAGGCATCAATAAGGAGTGGGACGTTCATGGGAAACGGCACCTGTCAAAAGCAAATATCTTCGCTGAGAAAACCTAGGCCGGCTGCCCCCCTGCCGGGCATAGGCGCCCCAAATGGTACAGGCTCCCGCCCTCAAAGGAATTGGGCTCGCCGGGTGGGGATACTCTTGTTGAGTCTGTTGCTGTTTATGCAGTTATGGTTTCTGACCCCTGTGAGGCTGCAGGCTCAGAGCGAAGCAGTTAATGAAATATCCACTCTGAGCTTTACAGAAGGTTTGGAACAGCTGGATCTGCAGGTCATGGAGGAATACAAACATCAGGTAGACAGCGAAATCAGCAATTATATGCAAGGGGTTTCACTCAAGCAATGGATCATAGATTTTGTGCAGGGCAAATGGGAGTTCAACTGGAGCGATGTGATGAAACGCTTACTGCAACTCCTGATGGGAGAGGTGGTGGCTAACAGCGGTTTGCTGGTCAAATTGCTGGTATTGTGTGTTCTTTCGGCTCTGCTCATGAATCTGCAGCAGTCTTTTTCCACTGATGTGGCCCGTATCTCCTATCTGGCCTGCTACCTGGCCCTGGTCACCCTGGCGGTGGCTTCTTTCAAAACAGTATTGGACATTGGACAGGGCACCATCAGCAATATGGTTGGATTTATGACTGCGATGCTGCCGCAGATGCTGGTTTTAACCGCCGGTCTGGGAGGCGTCAACTCTGCCGCCATGCTGTTTCCCATGCTGATGACCACCGCCACCGCACTGGGCAATGCCATTAACAGCATCGTATTCCCGCTAATCATACTTTCTGCTGTGGTCAGTATTATGAACAATATGTCGGAAAGCATCAAGCTGCAGCGTTTGGGTAAATTCTTCACGCAGATCGCCCAGGTGGCTTTAGGGTTCTTTCTCACTCTTTTTGTAGGCATACTCACGATGCGCGCCCTGTATGCCTCGGTACTGGATAAGACTGCACTAAGGGCCACCCGCTTCGTGTCTGACAATGCCCTGCCGGTGATTGGCAAAATGTTCTCCGATACCATCGAAGTGGCGGCCGGCTATGTGGTGATGCTCAAACAAGCCCTGGGGGTTTTGGGAGTGCTGATCATTCTGGCCATGATTATCATGCCGGTGGTCAAGGTAACGGCTATTGCTTTGATCTATAAAGTGGCGGCGGCTCTGGCTGAACCCCTTGGCGACTCCAGAACCGCAGCGGTTCTGGAGAGCATGAGTACACATCTGTTTCTGATGCTGGCTGCAGTAGTGGCAGTGGCTTTGATGTTTTTCATAATGATCGCTATAGTGGTGGGGCTTTCTAACGGATGGGGAAGCCTGCGCTAAGCTGGCCCCGGACTATTAACTATATTGGGGAAGGAGGTCTGCGATGGACACCCTGGCGGAGATAGTAAAAAACCTCCTGGTCATTATCATCCTGGCCAGTTTTTTAGAATTATTGCTGCCGGGCGGTTCCATGAAGCCTTATGTGCGCCTGGCTATCGGAATGTTTGTTCTTATCGCGGTGTTAAACCCTGCGATGCGGTGGTTTTTTCCGGCGGAAACCCTGCAGATCAGCAACTGGGAGTGGTCCGATTACAGTGCCGGTCAACAAGAGGTTCTGCAAAAGGGCAGTGAACTGCATAACAAAATTATCACCGAGAGCAATGACAATATGCAGTCCAAACTGGAAGGGCAGATCAGTGCCATCGCCATGCTGGTTCCGGGAGTCAGCAAAGTCGACAGCAAAATCCTGCTCAACCCGGACGGGTCGATTCAGAAGGTTACCATTAACGTGCGCGGTCAGGAGAACCACAGTTCCAGCGAATCATCGGTGGGGGTGTTCTCAGGTGAGGACGAAGTGCAGACCGACCCCGAGGTGGAGTCGCGCATGACTGAGATTATGAGGAATATGTTTGGTCTTAGCGAACAGCAAGTGGAAATTCAAATGCAAGGAGGCTCTTAACCATGTTGGAAGAATGGATTCGCGGCGGGAAGCAGTCTACGGGTTTGTCATGGTTTCAGTCCAAAAAAGGGAAAACCGTGCTGGTGATCGTAGTGTCTGTCGGCCTGCTGGCTATCCTCTGGCCGGTGGGGCAGATAACTCCCCCGCCGGCTGCGCCGGTCAGCGTGGCTGTTGAAACCGGACAAGGTGGGAAAAGCCAGCAGATAGGGGCGCAGCTGGAACACATCTTGAGCCAGATCGATGGCGCCGGCACGGTTCAAGTCGATGTGATGCTGGCTTCTGAAGGAAGCCGTGAGTACGCCCATAACACCAGGGAAGAAAAACGGGATACCAGCGAACAGCAGACTCCGGGCTTAAGCAAAAGGGTGGTGGAGCAGAGCACCTCGCTTGATCTGGCGGTGTCTGCCGGCAGCCCCCTTTTAGTGGAGGAAAAGACCCCGGAAGTATTGGGGGTCCTGGTGGTTGCCGCAGGCGCTTCAAATGTGGCGGTCAAAGAACAATTGAGCAGTGCCACCGCAACCTTGCTCAATATCCCTTTGCATCGGGTGATGGTGGTGGCCGGGAAAGGAGGAAGATAGTATATGGTAATGGGCAAAAAAGAACTATTGAGAGTACTGGTGGTTGGGATACTTACTGTGGTTCTCTTGCTGGGGACTATCAGCACCATGAGGCATCTGCAACAGCCTGTTGCGGTAAACCAAGTGGCCGGGGATTTCACTCCTGTCGAAGGAATCCAGGCCGAGACCACTACCAATGTGGTTTCCGGCGGATTTTTCAATGAATACCGCTTAAACCGGGATCGCCTGCGCAGCAAACAGGTGGAAATGCTGCAAGATGTCATTAAAAACAGCGGTAGTGACGCCAAGACCCGGGACGCAGCGGGTATGCGCCTGGTGGATATCACCGCGGCTATGGAAAAGGAACTCAAGGCGGAAAACCTGATCAAGGCCGAAGGATATCAGGAATGTGTGATTATGGTTCAAGCCGACAGCACCACTATCGTCCTGCAGTCTCCTACCATGCAGCCGCAGCAGGTAAAAAGGGTTAAAGAGCTGGTGGGGCAGGCGGTAAACAGCAGCCCCGATAAACTGTCCCTGGTTACCCGCGGCCAGCCCTGATGTGCCAGTGCATTCCCGGAGCAGTTGTATACATAGGCAATAAATATTGAAACCAGACACATTAATTCATATAATATTAAAGAGCTAGAGTAAAATAGTATGCTCAGGTCGTTGACCTGGGTATATTTGTATATACAGGTTTTTTAGTTATACATTACTGCCCGAGCGGGCAGCGTTAATCTAGGGCGGAGGCAGACCATGAGTAAAATCAAGATTTCTGATACCAGCTTGCGTGATGGCCACCAGAGCCTGTGGGCCACCCGGATGGCAACTCCAGATATGATACCGGTATTGAAAAAATTAGATGAGATTGGATATCATTCCCTGGAAATCTGGGGAGGCGCTACATTTGACGTGTGTATCCGTTATCTCAACGAGGATCCCTGGGAACGATTGCGGGAGATACGGCGCAACGTCACCAAGACCAGGCTGCAGATGCTGGTAAGAGGGCAGTCCCTGGTTGGTTATACCCATTATCCCGACGATATCGCGGTGAAGTTTATCGAGAAAGCAGCCGATAACGGTATCGATATTTTCCGTATTTTCGATGCATTGAACGATTTGCGCAACCTGGAAACCTGTATGCGCACCGTGAAAGCGATAGGCAAGCATACCCAGGCCTGTGTGGTTTACACCATCAGTCCGGTGCACTCGGTACAGCACTTCGTGGATACCGCCCTAAGGCTTCAGGATATGGGCGCCGATTCTATCTGTGTAAAGGATATGGCCGGGCTTTTGGCCCCTTACATATCATATGAACTCATCCGGGCTTTAAAAGAGAATCTGGATGTACCCATTCAGCTGCATACTCATTATATCGGAGGTCTGGCCATAGCCACTCTTTTGAAAGCGGCTGAAGCCGGGGTGGATATCATAGACACCGCCAGTGTCCCCATGGCTTTCGGATCTTCTCAACCGCCGGTGGAAACCATTGTACGCGCTTTGCAGGACACTGAATGGGATACCGGGCTAAGCCTGCACGACCTGTTTGAGATTGCGGAGCATTTTGAGCAGATTCGTAAACATAAGGGCTTTGAACGCGGGGTCACCAGAATCACCGATATGAAAGTCTTTGAGCATCAGGTTCCCGGCGGAATGATATCCAACTTCTACTCGCAACTCGAAGAGCAAAAGGCTGCTCACCGCCTTGACGAGGTTCTGAAGGAGATTCCCCGGGTAAGGGCTGATCTGGGTTATGCGCCCCTGGTCACCCCCACCAGCCAATTAATTGGAAATCAAGCCGTTATTAACGTATTATTAGGGGAAAGATATAAGATGTGCCCCGGTGAAGTCAAAGAATATGTACGGGGCTGCTATGGCAAACCGCCGGCGCCGATTGACGAAGAGGTCAGACAAAAAATTATTGGGGATACGCCGGTAATCGATGTCAGGCCGGCGGATCTTTTGGAACCTATGTGGGGAAAAGCCCGGGAAGCCGTAAAGGCCTGGTCCGAAAGCGAAGAAGACGTTATCACTTATGCCCTTTTTCCCCAGGTGGCGTTAAAGTTCTTTGAATGGCGCAAGGCGCGCAGTGCCGAAGATGTTCCGCAAATCCAGTCCAATGACGAAATAGGACCCACTGTAGTGGAGAATAAGGCCTCGGCGGCTCCCCCCAGAGTGAAGCCGCCCGTCAAGCCCAGAGCAGTTAGTAGGGGAGATGAAGATATGAACATCGACGAAATTAGAGAATTGATGCTGCTTTTGGATCAAAGCAATATCGCTGATCTGGAACTGCAAAAAAATGATTTTAAAATACACCTGCGCAAATATGCGGCAGGGGTTATTCCGGCAGCATCCAATCCTGTTTCCGCTGTATCCAACCCGGTATTTGCCGAGCCGGTTGAAGAAATACTTGATGAAAGCATTACCGAAGTCCTGGCTCCGATGGTAGGTACTTTTTATGCCGCGCCCTCTCCGGACGCTGCACCTTATGTAAAAATCGGGGATAGGGTCGAACCCGGCCAAACCTTGTGCATACTGGAAGCCATGAAGCTGATGAATGAGATCAAAACAGATTTTGCCGGTACAATTGTAAACATTTTGGTCGAAAACGCGCAGCCGGTAGAGTACGGGCAAACCCTGTTCCTTATCCAGAAAGATTAGGGGTGGAAGGTTGTTTGAGAAAATTCTAATCGCTAACCGCGGGGAGATCGCTTTGCGTGTGATCAGGGCCTGCCAGGAACTGGGCATCCCCAACGTCGTAGCATATTCCGTCGCCGACAAAGACAGCCTGCCGGTGAAACTGGCTGATGAAGCGGTTTGTATCGGCGGTGCGTCCGCAAGGGAGAGTTACCTGAATATTGCCAATATAATAGCTGCGGCAAGAAACACCGGGGCGGATGCGATCCATCCCGGGTATGGTTTTCTGGCTGAGAATGCTTATTTTGCGGAATTATGCAATACATATGACATAAAATTTATCGGGCCCCGTTCCGATGTCATCGATACCATGGGCAACAAAGTGAAAGCCAGGGAAGTGGTCAAGCCGGCCGGAGTACCGGTGGTGCCGGGTAGCGACGGGGCGGTAAGCAGTTATCAGGAGGCCCTGGCTATCGCCAATCAAATAGGTTATCCGGTAATGATAAAGGCTTCCGCCGGGGGCGGCGGGCGCGGCATGCGCCTGGCCCACAACCGGGATTCTCTTAAAGAAGCCTTAAATACGGCACGCCTGGAGGCCGGTGCAGCCTTCGGCAATGACGCAGTCTATATCGAAAAGTACCTGGAGGAACCCCGCCATATCGAATTTCAGATTCTGGGTGACGAGTTCGGCAATCTGGTGCACCTGGGAGAGCGCGACTGTTCCCTGCAGCGCCGCAATCAGAAATTGCTGGAAGAGTCGCCTTCCTCCTTTCTTGATGACCCGCTGCGCCAAACCATGGGAAATATAGCGGTAAAAGCCGCTCAAGCCGCGAATTATTCGAGCGCCGGAACGGTTGAGTTCCTGGTAGACAAAAACCGCAATTTTTATTTTATAGAGATGAATACCAGGGTGCAGGTGGAACATCCGGTTACCGAGATGGTTACCGGCATTGACATTGTAAAAGAACAGATCCGCATCGCGGCTGGTGAACCCCTGCGTTGCGCCCAGGAGGATATCGTCTTAAACGGCTGGGCCATTGAATGCCGCATCAACGCAGAGGATCCGGATAATGATTTCCGACCCTCACCAGGACGGGTTGGTCAGTATGTGGTTCCCGGAGGGCCCGGAATCCGGGTGGATTCCTCGGTTTACTCCAATTACCTGATACCTCCTTATTACGACTCCATGGTGGCCAAATTGATCGCCTGGGGCAATGAACGCGATGAAGCCATTGAGAGAATGAAGCGGGCTTTACGTGAGTTCAAGGTGGAGAACATCAAAACCACGATTCCCTTTCACCTCAAGGTTTTGGACAATGCCTTTTTCAGGCGCGGTGAGGTCTACACCAATTTCATCCAGCGCCGCATGGAAGATTAGAATTTGCCAGCTTAAATTTGAACATACCCCGGCCTTTTGGTAGAATAATACTTACAAGTTTGGAAATTATAAATTGGAGGTGGAACGAATGGACCCGCAGAAGCCCGAGATTACCAATGATATTGGCTCAATACGCATAGCCGACGAAGTGGTGGCAACTGTTGCCGGACTAGCTGCCGTTGATGTTGAAGGCGTCGCCTCGATGAGTGGAGGATGGGGAACTGATCTGGTAGAAAAACTGGGCAAGAAAAATTTTGGCAAAGGCATCAAAGTTGAAGTCGCCGACAATGACACCAAGATCGACATTTATCTGATCATTGAATATGGATATCCAATTCCCAATGTTGCGGAAACCGTTCAAAAAGAAGTCAAAATAGCGGTTGAATCTATGACTGGATTAAAGGTCAGTGCGGTAAATGTTAATATACTGGGGGTTTCAATTAAAAAAGCGGAGAGCGCTTACGAAGGTACAGACCTGGATAAGGAATAGCATGAATGTAAGTTATGGATTATAACCCCCTGCCTTGTACAGGGGGTTAACTGTATTTCTTGAGAAAGAGGTGGGATAACAATGTCAGCTACCCTACGTTTGGTGTTATTCCTCTATAACCTGCTTTTGCTGGCACTATCGGGGATATTCCTGGCCGCAGCCATAAACCGCCCCGAGCCCTTGGCCTATTTGCAGCTGGCTCTGGCTACCCCGGAGAACCGGCTGATCTTTGGCATCGCCGCTTTGCTGTTGCTGGGCGCTACCCTGGTGGTGTTTGTGCATCTTTTTAAAAAGGAGCCCCGTTTGGAACAGGTAGTCGTCAAGCAAGGCCTGCAAGGCGAGATAGCCATCACTGTTCCTGCCATCAAAGTGCTGATTATGAAGGCCATTAAGCAAATCGAAGGGGTCCGCGATATCAGACCTCATGTTGCTCAAAGTGCGGAAGGTTTGGTTATTAAGCTACATATGGCCATTAATCCGGAACTAAGCGTGCCTGAACTCAGCCAGCAGATCCAGTCCACCGTCAAGCAATATCTGCAAGACATCGGGGGATTAGAGGTGGCAGAGATCCGTATACTGGTCGATGACATTCCCGCTGCGGGAAAATAGCCGCCTGAAGGGGGTGCTCATATGATGGACAGACTGATTACGTTACTATGGCAGGAACACCGCGGCAAAACCGTAGGTGTTATTTTAGGGCTTGCCGCCAGTATCCTGGTTGTGACCCTGGGATTTTGGCGCACCATATTTATTGTCATCTGCCTTTCAATCGGTTACTGGATTGGCAAACGGGTTGATGATCACCACAGTTTCAATAACTGGATAGAAACATTTAAGGATCAGCGTTGATTTTGAAAGGATAGATGTGATTGAGCAGAAGAAAAGCGCGGGTGGTAGCCTTCAAGGTTATATTTCAGTATGATCAGGTCAAGACGGAACCGCAGCAGGCCTTATCCTACCTTTACCGGGAAGACGAGCTCACGGCGGAAAAGGATCAGAGTTTCGCCGCCGAATTGACCCACGGTGCGATACGGCACCTGGCTGATATCGATGAGGCCATTAAGCGTTTTTCCCGGGAATGGGATTTAAGCCGCATGTCGGCGGTCGACCGCAATATCATGCGCCTGGCCGGTTATGAAATCCTTTTTATGCAGCCCTCTGAGCCGGTAGTGGCGATTGACGAAGCGGTTGAGATTGCCAAAAAATACGGTGATGAGAATTCGCCGGCTTTTATTAACGCCATTTTGGACAGGATTTTGGGTGAGAAATATGGCTCTGTTCCTGGGACTTGATACCAGCGCATATACCACTTCTATAGCACTGGTGAACAATCGGCGCCAGGTGGTTGTAGACAAACGCATTCCACTCATTATTAAATCGGGAGAAAGAGGGTTGAGGCAATCACAGGCTCTCTTTTTTCATGTTCAGAACCTGCCCCGGCTTTTTGACAGCCTGCCGGCCGAGCTCAGCCGTGAGGTGGCCGCAATTGCAGCCAGCGCCTGGCCGCGCCGGGTTAATGACAGCTATATGCCGGTTTTCCTGGCTGGCCTTAATCAGGCCCGGGTATTAAGCTCTTTTGCCAATCTTCCCCTCTATCTGGTGAGCCATCAGGAAGGCCACATCATGGCAGCCCTGATAGGAAATGAGGCCCTGCTGCAGCAGGAAAGCTTTGTGGCGGTTCATTTTTCCGGGGGAACCTCGGAGATACTGCAGGTTGGCCGGCATCACAAGCATGTTCTGGAGGTGCGGACCGGCATGTCCGGTCTGGATCTGCACGCCGGTCAACTGGTGGATCGGGTAGGGGTGGCCCTGGGACTGCCCTTTCCTGCAGGCCCGGCCCTGGAAAAACTGGCCTTGGGATCCGGCGGCACGGATATTCCGCATCTGACCACTTTTGTCGGGGATGAAGGCTTTTCTTTTTCCGGAATAGAAACCCAGGTTTTACGCTTGATAAATTCCGGGCATAAACATCAAGATATTGCTTTGGCCCTGTTCAAAGCGGTGGGAAGAACCCTGGAAAAGGCCTTATTGAAAGAATCAGTCCGTTTGGAGAACCGTCATGTGCTCCTGGCCGGAGGGGTTATGGCCAACAGTATCATAAAGGAACACTTGCTGCGCCGCTTGGGGCACCCGGCCTTGGGCTTCAAACTGTATTTCGCCGACCCTGAACTGTGCAGCGATAATGCGGTGGGCGTAGCCGGGCTGGCAGCAAAACTTCACCACCGCCAGTCGGATGACGGTGCAGATGCACCGTAAAAACAGGTCATGGTAACAGTCTTTATTTATTAGAGGAGAGAAACGCTATGCAATTAATATCCGGCACCCAGATGGCGGCAGAAATAAGGGGGCAATTATGCCGGCAGAACCGGGAAAAGGGGGCGGCCCCCGCCCTGGCAGTGATTTTGGTGGGAAAGCAGGAGGACAGTGGGGCTTACGTTAAACTCAAACAAAAAGCGGCGGCTGATATCGGGGGTGTTTGCCGGGTGGCGCACCTGGCGGAGAATATAACCGCATCCCAGTTGTATGCAGAGATTGAAAGCTTGAACCTTGATGCGAAGGTGCATGGCATCATTTTGCAGCTGCCTTTGCCCCCGCATCTGCAAGCGCAGCAGGATTATTTCCTGCAGGCCATAAGCCCGGAAAAGGATGTGGATGGGTTTAATCCGATAAACCGCGGGCTCTTGATAGGCGGGCGTCCCGGATTTATCAGCTGCGCAGCCCTGGCCGCCATGGAGGTGATCGGCCGCTGCCTTCCTGATGTACAAGGACGCAGCGCTCTCTTGATCGGGGATTCTTTTGACCTTATCCTGCCCCTGACGGCTATCCTGGTGGAACAGGGGTGTCAGGTCAGGGTGATGCCTGCCTGGCATGGAGGCGAAATCCTTAAAGCGGATGTAGTAGTAGCTGAAAAGGGCTCCGCACATCTTATTAAGGCCCGCCACCTGGCCTCAGCAACACTGCTCATTGATGCCGGGTTTTATTGGACCGCAGCCGGGGTCAGAGGCAATGTGGACAATGATGACGTTGCCGGGATAGGCGGCCATTTGTTGCCGGTTCCGGGCGGAATCGGCCCTTTGTTAATCGCCAAGCTGATGCAGAACCTGTCCCGGGCGGCCTGGGAACAGCAGGACCTGAAGCCATGAGAGAATACTTGACTGTCACTGAGCTCAATAAACATATCGACCACCTCATGCAAACCGACGTGATCCTCTCTGATCTATGGCTGAAAGGCGAGATATCCGGATTTAAGCACCACCGCCAATCCGGGCATTGTTACTTTACCTTAAAAGATCGGGATAGTTCGGTGAGCTGTGTAATGTTCAGAAGCCAGGCCCGGCGCGCCAGCATTACTCCGCAAGACGGCATGGAGGTCATAGCCCGGGGGGCGGTGTCGGTGTACGCCCCGCAGGGCAAATACCAGCTCTATGTCCAGGAATTGCGGCCTTATGGCATCGGCGCCTGGCAGATATACCTGGAAAAAATCAGGGAAAAGTGCCAGGCAGCAGGATATTTTGATGTGGAGCGAAAAAAAACCATTCCCGGCCAGGTCAACCGGGTGGGGATCATCACCTCCCAGGATGGAGCCGCTCTGCAGGACATTCTCAAGATCATCCGCCAGCGTCATCGGCGCTGCCAGGTCATTCTGGTACACAGTGCGGTGCAGGGCAATGATGCCCCCCGGGAACTGGCCGAAGGCCTGCGCCTGCTCAATGAGCATGGCGGGGTAGAGGTCATCATTTTGGGGCGCGGCGGAGGTTCATGGGAAGACTTGATGCCCTTTAATACCGAAACGGTGGTAGAGGCTATCTTTAATTCCAGGATACCGGTCATCACCGCCATCGGCCACGAAGTTGATTTCAGCCTGGCCGACCTGGCTGCAGATTTACGGGCGGCTACACCGACTCAGGCCGGGGTATTGGCAGTGCCGGATATGAATCTGTTGGAGTCTGCCCTGTCAAAGCAGCAGGAGCGCCTCATAGCGGCGGTAACCCGTAAATTGACCCGGAATATGGAGAACCTGGACCGTATTATGATGAAAAAGGTGTGGAAAGACCCGGCTCAATTGATAAAACAACACTATGACCGCTTGCAGCAGGCTGAGCTCGGCCTCAATCAGGCTATGACAACGCTGACTGAACAAAAATCAGTCAGGCTGGCCCTTTTAACGGCCGGCCTGGACGGAGTCAGCCCCTTAAAAACCATGCAGCGCGGTTATGCTTTGATAAAGTCGGGTCCCGCGGTGGTAACCCGGGGAGAGCAGGTGGAACTGGGCGGCGAACTGCAGGTATGCATGCAGGACGCCGATTTAAAGGTCAAAGTAATGGAGAAGGAGGCCGTATCCCGGTGGAAAATATGAGCTTTGAAAAAGCGTTGGAGAGGCTCGAAACGATTGTGGAAATGCTTGAGAACGGCACCTTGGATTTGGAGGCCTCGGTCAAGCTTTTCGAGGAAGGCATTGTTCTCTCGGTCCGCTGCCAGCAGGAGTTGCAGAAGGCTGAGGGACGGGTGCAGCAGCTGGTAAAGAAGCTGGACGGCGGCTGGGAACTGGCTGATATCTGATTTGACAATTCTGAACGATTACAGGCTAAGCGAGGGGATACACGAATGGGGTTCGATAAAACCGGATTTTTGAAGCAGTTACAAACCCGCAAAGAGCAAATCGATCGCAGTCTGTTGGGATTTCTCCCGGTTGACGTTTACCCGCCGATTATTCATGAGGCCATGTATTACGCAGTGTCCAATGGAGGCAAACGCCTGCGCCCCATCATGGTAGTGGAAGGAGCCCGTTTAGCCGGCATACCGGCCGATTCGGTAATGCTTACCGCCTGCGCCATAGAAATGATCCACTGTTATTCGCTGGTGCATGATGACTTGCCCAGCATGGATGATGATGACCTGAGACGGGGTAAACCCACCTGCCATATTGTTTACGGGGAGGCTGCCGCTGTCTTGACCGGGGATGCCCTTCTGAGCCGGGCCTTTGAATTAATGGCGGCCAATGCCTCGGTGTCCGGGGTAACTCCACAGGCAGCGGTTGAAATGATTGGGGAAGTGGCTGTTGCCATCGGCAGTACCGGCATGATCGGCGGACAGGTTCTGGATCTGCAATGGGAAGGGCAGCAGATTCCCTTTTCAGACCTGCAACGCCTGCACCTGCTTAAGACCGGGGCACTTTTCCGGGCTTCCCTGAGGTCCGGCGCCATACTGGGAGGAATGGAAGCCCAACAGCTGCAGGACCTGACCGATTATGCCCGGCATTTTGGATTGGCATTTCAGATCACGGACGATATTCTTGATGTTTGCGGGGAAGAGGAAATCATCGGCAAACCGGTAGGGAGTGACCAAAAGAACGCTAAAACCACTTACGTCAGCCTGTTCGGCCTAAAAGGCGCTCTGGATATGGCCCGGCAAAGTGTCGAACAGTGCATGGCGAGTCTGCGGGGATTTGGAGACGAGGCCGATTTCCTGCGCGATCTGGCCAGGTTTACCCTCTTCCGGCAGAGCTGAAAAGTTGGCCCTTGTCTTGCCGGCCAGTCTATAAGCGCGTATACTTTAGTGCCGCTTATCAGCATGGCGATTTGAGCCCCAGGGACGTTAACAAGCGGTTTTAGGGGCACTCCTGGCTTTTCACGCAACTGGAAGCTGGATTTTATACATGATATAATATGTACTGAAAGGACTGGCAAAAGGTTGCAGTATTCTAGTCAACCCTATCTGTTTTAAAGACGGGGCTAAAAATCCGTTAAGGGCACATCGATGAAGCTTCTGGTATCGGCTTTTGACGCCCAGTCAGGGGTCGTTGCTGGGAGTTAAGGATGTGTGGGGAATCTGCAATGGCATGCGGGCTCTACCCATACATCTGTGGAGGCTCGCCATTTCGATGGCGGGAAAACCTGCATTCTGGTAAAAAAGCTGGGTGTAGTGTAGCCTGCCTTGAGTGGGGGCGGCGAATAGGCGCATGTGGGTTGTGCTTATCTTGGCCGAGATAGTATGGCTTGCTTTGAAACCGTTGCTGCAAAAGAGGCTAGAAACCGATGTGGGTTGTTGAGGAAAACTCCTAGACTGAGTGCGGGTGCACGGTTTATTGGGGATTAAAGTGCGTACTAAGTGGTAATCCAGTTCTGCTGTCGGTGACGCAGCAGAGCAGGCGTAAAGGGAAATCGCCCATTTGGCAACAATTGGGTGTCCTGCTGGGAAAACCGTCTGGACCTAAGTCGCAGCGTTTACTCAATGAACAACCTTTTGCCAGGACCGCTATTTCTGGAGGATAAATCAGCTTGTCTGGTTACATACGAAAAAATCACCTGATATCGGCCATGTTTATGGCCTTTTTGACCTTTGTCATCGCTCTGTTGATGAGCATTGGTTCTGAGGGACTGGTTAAAGCGGTCAATCAGATAGCGGTGGCCATTGGCCTGTTGATCGTAATAATTTTTTGGGGAATATTTTTTGATATTATCGGAACAGCTGTAACCGCTGCTGAATTGCCGCCTTTCAATGCCAGGGCGGCAAAAAAAATATTTGGGGCCAGGCAGGCCGTCAAGCTAATTCACAATGCCGGACTGGTGGCCAACTTCTGCAGCGATGTAGTGGGAGATATCGCAGGAACATTGAGCGGGGCCATAGGAGCGGGTATCGCGGTAAGCCTTTTGAACCGTTTCCCGCTGGCAGACGCTATCTGGATGGGCGCAGCCGTAACCAGCTTGATTGCAGCCGCGACAGTCGGAGGCAAAGCCCTGGGAAAACACCTGGCGGTCAATTATGCCAATCAAATTATTTTTCGGGTAGCGATTGTGATCGGTTGGTGGGAAAACCTCACTGGAATGGAATTATTTAAGAAGTAGAAGGTGTAACCGTGTCTATACTTGAAAAGATAGACTCACCACAGGATTTGCGCCGGCTGAATAAAGCCCAGCTGACCCTGCTGGCCGAAGAGATAAGAGAATTGTTGATACACAGCGTATCCGAATGCGGGGGCCACCTGGCCTCCAACCTGGGCGTAGTTGAATTGACCTTGGCCCTGCACTATGTTTTTGACACCGCCACCGACCGCATCATTTGGGATGTGGGTCACCAGAGTTATGTACACAAAATATTGACCGGGCGCCGCCAGCAGATGGCGACTTTACGCCAGTTCGGAGGCTTGAGCGGTTTCCCCAAAACCGAAGAATCACATCACGATGCTTTTAATACCGGACACAGCAGCACTTCCATCTCAGCAGCTCTGGGGATGGCTCTGGCCCGGGATCTGATGGGACAGAAGTATTCAGTCTTAGCGGTTATAGGCGATGGTGCGCTCACAGGCGGAATGGCATTTGAGGCCCTCAATCATGCCGGGCATCAAGGCTGCGACATCACCGTAATCTTGAACGATAATGAGATGTCTATCTCCAAAAATGTTGGCGCCCTTTCCAGCTACTTGAACCGCCTGCGCACTGACCCGTCATACTCCCGGACCAAGGAGGAGATCGAATCCCGTTTAAACCGCATACCCGCAATTGGACCGAACATTGCCAGAGCAGCCGGGCGCATGAAGGAAATGGTCAAAAACCTGGTAGTGCCGGGGATTCTTTTTGAAGAGCTGGGCTTTACTTATATAGGACCGGTTAACGGCCACAACCTGGATGAATTATACTTGATGCTGTCTAATGTCAAGCAGATGAAAGGCCCGGTATTGATTCATGTCATCACCCAGAAAGGGCGCGGTTACGAGCCGGCCAGTTTAGAGCCCGACCTGTTCCACGGCATCGGTCCATTTAATGTGGAGACCGGGCACCCCCTCAAGAAACCTTTTCTGACCTATACCGAGATATTCGGTGAGTATATGCTCAACCGGGCCAAAACCGACTCAAAAGTAGTGGCCATTACCGCTGCCATGACCAGCGGTACCGGTTTATCCGCTTTCGCGGCATGTTATCCGCAGCGGTTTTTCGATGTAGGTATATGTGAACAGCATGCCGTCACCCTGGCGGCCGGCATGGCCAAAATGGGGTTAAGACCGGTGGTAGCCATATATTCTACGTTTTTGCAGAGGGCTTATGATCAGATCATTCATGATGTAAGCATGCAGAAGCTGCCGGTTATTTTCGCCGTGGACCGGGCCGGGCTGGTAGGCGAAGACGGTCCCACACATCATGGCGTATTCGATCTGGCCTATTTGAGAAATGTCCCCAACCTCACCGTAATGGCTCCCTCAGACAAAGAAGAATTGATAAAGATGCTGGACGCCGCTTTTACTTTATCGGGCCCGGTGGCCATACGCTACCCGCGGGGGGTGGCGGAGAGCCATATCGAAGCTGCTGATATATTGGAAGTAGGGCGGGCCAGGTTGATATGCGAAGGCCAGGATATTGCCATCATGGCTATTGGACGAGCCGTGAATATTGCCCGGGATGTAGTGGCGAAACTAAGTCGTCTGGGAATATCGGCAGCCCTCCTGGATGCCCGCTTCGCGAAACCCCTGGACACAGCCGCTATTCTGCAGCGGGCCCAGGCAGGAGCCAGGATAGTGACCATGGAAGAAAACTGCCTCAACGGCGGGTTTGGCAGCGGGGTTTCCGATGTGCTGACCGAGATGGGCTTTTCAGCAGATTTAATGAAAATAGGAATTCCCGATGAGTTTGTTGAGCATGGCAAGACCGAATTATTATTGGAGTGCCTCAATATGGATGCGGCTTCGGCTGTAGAAGGCATCCTGAAACGCTGGCCGGAACTGCTCAAGAAAGGCCATGAATTGGAGTTGCTTAAGATTGTCAAAGGTTAGGCTGGACGTCCTGGTTCATAAGAAGTCCCTGGCGGCGAGCCGGGAAAAAGCCCAGGCTATGATTCAGGCCGGACAGATTTATGTCAACGGGCAGAAGATGGATAAGCCCGGTTCGCTGGTGGCTGAAGAATCTGATGTCGAGGTTCATGGCGAGAGGCTGAGATATGCAAGCCGGGGCGGTTTAAAGCTGGAAAAGGCTTTAGAAGTGTTTGCACTTGATTTTGCAGACAAAGTGGTTTTGGATGTGGGGGCTTCCACGGGCGGCTATACCGACTGCGCTCTGCAAAATGGCGCCAGGAAGGTTTACGCGGTCGACGTCGGATATGGACAGCTGGATTGGAAGCTGCGCAACGACCCCCGGGTTATCAACCTGGAACGCACCAACATTCGCCATATAAGCAGTCGCGAGCTGCCGGAAATGGTGGATATTATCACCATAGACGTGTCGTTTATCTCCACCGCCCTGGTTTTTCCGGCTATTGCCCCCTGGCTGAGGCCGGACGGCCAGGTTATATGCCTGGTTAAGCCGCAATTTGAGGCTGGGCGCGACAAGGTGGGGAAGAAAGGGGTAGTGCGGGACCCGCAGGTCCATATGGAGGTCATCAATAAGGTGATCGCTTGCGCGGGTGGCGCTGGTTTGTCTTGTCAGGGCATGACCTTTTCCCCCATCAAAGGCCCCAAAGGAAATATCGAGTATTTGTTGCTTTTCAGACCAAACCTGGAGGAAACCGGCACAGACTGGACTCCGACTGTACAGAGAACCGTAAATGAAGCCCACCAGCAATTGGGGAACGCGAAATGAAATATTTATTGATAAGCAATCACCGTAAAGAACATACAACTGTCATGGCTGAGCAAACAGCGGATTGGCTTCAAGCTCAGGCCATCGAATGTGACATCGATGACGGACGTGAGGAGGCCTACACCCAACGGTATGACGTGATGATAGTACTGGGCGGGGACGGCACCATGCTGCGGGCCGCGCGGCGTTACGGACAATGCAATACCCCGATACTGGGGGTCAATCTGGGCACAGTCGGTTCGATGAGCAATATACAGGCCAGCGAACTGCTGCAATATCTGCCGCGGGTAATCGCGGGCCAATTCACCCTGGAACACCGCCTCATGCTGGCCGTGAGGGTTTTCGAAGATGAAAAATTGATCTCTGAATTTCAATGTTTAAATGAAGCCGTCATCAAGGCCACCGGGGCGCGGATGTTAAGCTTTTCGGTTCAGATCGACAACAGCCGGGCCTATCCTTTTTCTGGTGACGGGATTATGGTAGCTACTCCGACCGGATCCAGCGCTTATTCACTGTCAGCCGGGGGGCCTCTTTTGGATCCTAGTATCCTGGCTCTGGTGATCACTCCATTGGCACCGAACACCATGTCCTGGAAGCCGCTGGTCCTGAATCCTGACCGCAGGGTGCGGCTGCGGCCGCTTAGCTGCGAAGAGGCCGTATTATGCCTGGACGGGCAGATCTGCTTGTTGTCTGACCAGCAGCGCTGGGTTGAAATCGCCCGGGCTGAACAGCTGTTGCCATTGATAAAGCTTAAGGAGAAGCCTTTCCTGAAGACCATCAACAGCCGGCTGAGGCCCTTTGAAGGCTAGTTACCGCCGGGTTGAACCGGCTTAAAATGATATTCTGCCAGGGCAATACACCACGGAAATGCCGGCCAACAGACCGGATATGTACAGCGACCCTTTGATAACTCTGTCAAATTCGAGATGGGACAGGAGGCAAGGATGAAGGCTCGACGCCATTTTACCATTCTGGACATTATTGCCGGACAGCGGGTGGGCACACAAGAAGAACTCTGTGATCTCTTGAAGCAGCGTGGTTTCGATGTTACCCAGGCCACTGTTTCCAGAGATATCAAAGAATTGAAACTGGTCAAAACAGCTGACGGAGCAGGCTACCGCTATGCTCTGCCTGAAGGCACTCCGATGAAAAATACTTTTGACCGCATGCAGCGGATTTTCAGAGACCTGGTGATCAACTGCGACTGCAGCGAAAATATCATCGTGATTAAAACCATAGCAGCAGGTGCACAATCGGTGGCTTCAGTCATCGATGCCTATGAAAATCATCACATTTTGGGTACGGTGGCCGGTGACGACACCATTATAGTAGTGGTAAGATCCGCTATAGCGGTGGCTGAAGTGATGAACCTTTTCAACTCCTTGCTCAATGCTTGAGCGGGCCGGCAGGACCAATAAGGGCAAGCTATGCTATTAGAGATTTATATCAGCAACTTCGTTTTAATTGATAATGTGCGTATCGCCTTTCAACCCGGGTTGACCGTATTGAGCGGAGAGACCGGCGCCGGAAAATCGATCGTGATCGATGCGCTGGGGTTGATACTGGGTGACAGGGCTCAGAAAGAGCTGGTGCGGGATGCTGACCGCGCTGCTGTTGCCGAAGCCAGCTTTGATATCTCCGGGCTGCCGCAGCTGCAGGGCATGCTGGCTGAGAAGGGCTTCCTGGAGCAGGATGAAAGTCTCCTGGTATTGAGCCGGGAAATAGTAGCCGGCGGAAAGAATCTGGCGCGGTTGAATGGGCGGATAATCACGGCCGCCCAGCTCAGGCAGATTTCGGCCTGGCTTCTGGATATGCATCTGCAGCATGACCACCTCAGCATTTTAAAGCCTCATATGTATCTGCAGTACCTGGACCGCTGCGGCCCGGGAGCCCCGGCGCTGTTGAGGCAGGTAGAGGGCGGTTATCAATTGCTGCAGAAGCGCCGTCAGGAACTGGAAGAACTGCAGAGCTTGGAGCAGACCAAGCTGCAGCGTATAGATTTTCTGTCCTATCAAATCAGTGAAATCCAATCCGTCCATCTGCGAGCAGATGAAGAAGAAGAACTGCAAACAACCCGCGACCGCATTCGCAACCTGGAGAAGTTCCGGGCTGCGACCGAGCGATTGTTAGAGCTGCTCTACACCCAGGAACAAGGGCAAAATGCTTATGACCTTATCTCCACCGCGATTCAGCTGGTTCAGCCGCTTAACGATCCTTTCTTTGAGCCTGTTAAAGCTGCCTTACAGGAAGTCTGCTTCACCATTGAAGAAACCGCCGGTTCGGTATCGGCCTATAAACAGGCTCTGGAAGATGAGCCTTATGTTCTCGATGAGGTGGAATCGCGGCTGCATCTTATTCAACGCCTGAAAAGCCGTTACGGACAGAATATCACTGAGATTTTGCGGTATCTGGAAAATGCCCAACAGGAATTGGAGTATCTGCAAAATGACCAGACCCGCCAGGAGGACTTGAGACGGGAAATATCAGCCCTGGAAAGAGACTATTTGCATGCTGCGGAGCAGCTGAGCCAGCTCAGAAAGCAAGCCGCCCGGAAGCTGGAAGAGCAGGTGCATCAGCAGCTGTCAGAGCTTAACATGCCTCATTTGAAATTCGAGGTAAGGGTTTTGGACAGCGAAGCCAGCAGTACCGGCATAAACCGGGTGGAATTGATGTTCTCCCCCAACCCCGGGGAGGAGATGAAGCCTCTGCAGCGCGTGGCCTCAGGCGGAGAGATATCGCGTTTTGTGCTGGCTCTAAAGATTGTTCTGGCAGGGATTTATGATGTGCCGACCCTGGTGTTTGACGAGATCGACGCCGGGGTAGGAGGGCGTTCTTTAACCGCTATGGCGCGCAAGCTGGCAAATCTGTCACATCATTACCAGGTTCTTATGGTTACTCACGCCCCGGCTATTGCCAGCGTGGCCAGCCATCATTACCTGATCAGCAAGGAAATAGAAGGGGAGCGCACGGTTACCCGGTTACGCCTTTTGGACTTTGAGGAGCGCATACAGGAGCTGGCCCGTATGCTGGCCGGGGACAATATCAGTCAGCTTACCCTGGAACATGCCCGGCAGATGTTATCTGAGGGGCAGCAATGGCAGAACCGTCATTAAACGCTAGCTGATGCGCCGGGAGCTGAACCCATGATGCAAGCTTTTAATTTTTACGTTATGGGTGGGAGGTTATTCAATTTTATTGTTCTGGATTATTGATATTTTTGCTTATATTTTTACAATTAAAAGTTTTCGTTTATAAATGAAATCGCTGCCCGGCAGCCCAAACAGCAGTTATTCAGAAGAAAACAAAAATCCTTCCCATAGCTTGAAACCACTCTATGCTATCAGCCCATCTACTGGGATATTAACCAAATAGCTCACGACCCTGTGCAGTATAGTTTCTTCCCTGCAGGGAGACAATAAAAACTATCAGCGAATAGGGGAGTGACTAAATTGCGCCGATGGCGATCCACTTTTGGCATTATAATTTCAATACTATTTGTTGCTTTATGTTGCAGCCCTCAGGCGCGCACTATTCTTAATCTACCCCATCAGCAGAAAATGGTGGTAGGTGAAACCAACATCATTCCCATGCAGCTTCCCGGCTTGCTGGAAGAACGGCTGGTTTTGGAGATCTTTAATCCATCCCGCAGCGTTTTTGCTTCCCAGGGGGATCCAGCCGTAGTCGTATCCAAAAATGGTTCCGCTTATGAGATAACTGCTTTAAAACCCGGCAAGGCCTCCCTCAAGATCAAACTCCTGGGCTACATTCCTTTAAAATCAATATCCATCGAATCGGTCCCGCCTCGACGGGTGGTGGTTGGAGGACACTCAATCGGGGTTTTGCTGCAATCACGGGGCATAATGGTGGTGGGTTTTGCGCCTATTGTTGACAGCCAGGGGCAAAAACTATATCCCGCCCGGGAACAGGGGGTGGAGATTGGGGATCTGGTCCTAAAAGTCAATAATCAGGATGTAAGCACTGAAACCGATTTGGCACAAATCATCGATACCGTCAAAGACAGCGAACTGGTCCTCAATATTAAACGCAAGGACCGGATCATTGATTTGACAATAAAACCGGCTTTTTGTGCAGAGACCCAGCGTTTTCGGGTGGGGCTTTTTGTTCGCGACGGGGTGGTGGGAGTAGGCACCATGACCTTTTGGGACCCCGAAACCCGCCAGTATGCAGCCCTGGGACATATAATCATGGATGCGGACACCAAGCAAGGTATCGATGTATTAAAAGGGCGCATCGTATCTGCATCAATTCAGACCATCAAACCCGGCAAACCCGGGCGTCCGGGGGAAAAAATCGGGGTCTTTCAGGGTGAGAGCACCCTTAAAGGCAGTATTTCTAAAAATACTGAAGCCGGCATTTTTGGGAGCACCGAGGGCGTAGTCGAAAACCCGGCCTCGGCGCACAGCGTTGAAATCGGCTATGCCCATCAGGTTCATACCGGCCCGGCCCATATATATACAGTTGTAAACGGCACCAGCATCGAGGAATTTGAAGTGACTATAGAAAAAGTGTACCCGGAACGTAAAAATGGCAAAGGTATGGTGGTTAAAATCGAGGATCCCCGTTTGTTGACCATCACCGGGGGCATTGTCCAGGGCATGAGCGGCAGTCCCATTGTGCAGGACGGGCGTTTGATAGGGGCAATAACCCATGTTTTCCTAAACGATCCTCAGCGCGGCTACGGTATATTTATGGATAACATTTTGTCGGAAATGCCGGTACAGAATAACACTGTAAGCTCTTTTTCGACATCGATTTTTTCGCCCGCCCTGGCGAACTGTGCTTAAAAGCCCCCTTATTTTCAATATCGGTTGTCAGCCCCTCTCCAGATCCTGGTTTAGTCCTTTTGTTTGTTTATGACATTGCCTGTGGTATTTTAGGTTAATTTAGGTTAATAAAAAAGCAGGAAATACCTGGGGAATAGTCGAAATCGGTTCTACAATGAGTCGGGAATAGGAGGGGTTTTTAAGAAATGTTTTTTGATAACGACAAAATCAAAGTTCTGATTGCAGATGACAACCGTGAATTCTGTGGAATACTCAGGGATTATTTCACTAATGATCCCGATTTTGAATTAGTTGATGTTTGCACCAACGGTATGGAAGTTCTTAATGTTTTACAAAAACAAGAGGTTCAGGTTTTAATTCTAGATCTTATCATGCCATACATGGATGGAATTGGAGTATTAGAGAAAATTAACAGCATCAATCTGGAGACCAGACCCAAGATCATCATACTAACCGCTTTCGGACAAGAAAATGTCACCCAGAAGGCGGTTCAATTAGGTGTCGATTATTACATATTAAAACCATTTAATCTTGAGGTTCTAGGAGACCGGGTCAGGCAAGTGGTCAGAGACATCAAGCCCCGGGAAGAAAACCGGGGCGGAGTGGCCACATTGACCGTGCATCACGGCAGCGCGAAAAACCTTGAGGTTGAGGTCACCAAAGTCATTCACGAAATCGGAGTGCCGGCTCATGTAAAGGGATATCAGTATTTACGCGACGCCATCATGCTGGTGGTTGAAGAGATCAATTACCTGGGCGCGGTGACCAAGGAACTGTATCCGGCTATTGCTCAAAAATATGACACTACTCCCAGCCGGGTGGAAAGAGCTATTCGCCACGCCATCGAATTAGCCTGGGATCGCGGAGATGTAGATAAGATCAATAAGGTGTTTGGGTACACCATTAGCGGAGAAAAAGGCAAGCCTACGAATTCTGAGTTCATAGCCATCATAGCCGACCGCCTGCGCTTGGAAAACAAGGTTAGCTAACCGAGTTTAAGAGAACACTCTGTAAGAAATTACAGAGTGTTTTTTTTATGCGGAAAAACCCCCGGCCTGACCGGGGAAGGTTTTGCAAAAGCCGCCCCTTTGAGGGGCAGCCGGCAAAGGCATGCGGTTGGCAGAAGTTCAGTGCGCTTTAAGGCGCCGCCGGCAAGACGCCCTTATAGGGCTGACGCATGCCACCGGTTACCAGCGCTGGTCATGACTGGGCGCATGACTATTACAGGTGGAGATTTTTGATGGTTCCGCGGCATAATTCCTATATTGTGACCGGGGTGGTATACTGGACAAGGAAGATTTTGGCCGGAGTTGCATTTAAGAACCCGGTTAAGGCCATATTAATTATCGATACAAGGCAACAGCGTTGTAAACCGCCTTTTAAAAATTAATAGGAGATTGGTTGATGATAAATGAAGATCGGCTTGTAAAAGGCTTTTGTAAACTGGTCGGTACCGCCTCGGTATCAGGGCGCGAAGGAGCCGTACGGGACTTGTTGATCAAGGCCATGGCCGACCGGGGCCTCAAGGCGACAGAAGATGCGGCTGCCCTTACGGTTAACGGCGAATCCGGAAACCTGTTGGCGCGCATTCCCGGGAATGCGCCTGGCCAGAAGGTGCTTTTCGCCGCCCACATGGATACAGTTGAGCCGGGAGAGGGTGTCGTTGCCGTGGTTGAAGCGGGTATTATCCGCAGCCAGGGTGATACCATACTGGGATCAGACGATAAAGCCGCCATTGCCGCCCTCCTGGAAGCCCTGGATGTATTACGGGAAAAACATCTGGCCTTTCCTGATTTGGAGCTGCTTTTCACAGTAGGGGAGGAACAGGGCTTGAAGGGGGCCAAGGCCTTCGATTTCAGCGTGCTCCAGTCGGAAATCGGCTATGTTTTGGATGCCGGGGGAGAGCCGGGTTGTATCGTGATACAGTCCCCCTGTCAGAATGAAATAGAATATGAGGTATACGGGCGGGCAGCTCACGCTGGCATCAACCCGGAGGAGGGCCTTAACGCCGTTCACCTGGCAGCCAAAGCTTTATCGTCCATGCCCTCCGGCCGTATTGATCACGATACCACCTGTAATTTCGGGCTGATTGCCGGGGGAAAAGCCCGCAATATAGTGGCTGAATACTGCCATGTCAGGGGGGAGGCCCGCAGCTTATCGCGCCGCAAACTGGATGAGCTTACCGCCGCCTTGACACAGACATTCTGCGACGAAGTCGAAAGACAGGGGGGCAGGGCTCAAACCAGCATCACTTTGCTCTACCCCGAGATAAGCCTCAAGCCAGACGATGAAGTGGTGCGCCTGGCGGCCTCAGCAGCCAGATCAATCGGGCTCAAACCGCGTTTGATAAAAACCGGCGGAGGCAGTGATGCCAGCATTATTCATGGTGCGGGAATACCCTGTGCCAACCTGGGGGTGGGCATGCAGAAGGTGCATACCTGCCAGGAATTTATTAAGCTTTCCGACCTCTCAGCCGTAACCCGGCTCATTCTGGCCATCATACAAACCGCTGTTGAACAAAATCCGGACTCAAACCCGTAATCAATGCAGGCTGAGGCGAATATACTCCTGAAGAAGCATTTCTCCTGGCACTTTTTCCAGCCAGGCCAGTATTTCTCCGATTTTGCCCTGCATGGTCATGCTGTTATGAGCGATAAAAATGTTCATTACCATCACCTCTGCTGCAGTATATGCAGGAGGTGGAAGAGTTATACAGGGAGGGCTCAAAATGTATTTCGAGGAGAAAACTATCGAATCCAAGCCCATATTTAAAGGGAGAATCATCGAAGTCAAGGTCGACCGGGTGCTCCTGCCCGGTGGGCAGGAGAGCACCCGCGAGATCGTTTTGCACGCCGGCGCGGTGGCTATCGTTGCCATCGATGACCAGGAAAACCTGTACCTGGTGCGCCAGTACCGCAAGCCTTTGGAAAAAACCCTGCTGGAGATTCCGGCCGGCACCCTGGAAGAAGGGGAAGAACCGCTGCATTGCGCCCAGCGCGAATTGGAGGAAGAAGTGGGAATGAAAGCGGAACGCTGGGAGAAACTGCTGTCCTATTACAGCGCGCCCGGCTTTTGCAACGAGCTTTTACATATATTCCTAGCCACCGGACTCACTCCCGGAGTCGTCCATTTGGATGCGGATGAATTCGTTGAAAGAGTCATTATGCCGTTAGACCAGGCCGTTAAGGCTATTGAAACCGGCCAAATCGCAGACGGTAAAAGTATTATCGGCATACAGTGCTGGTTGAACCGTAGGGCGGCTAAGTAGATGCATCGTTATTACGCTGATTTGCATATTCATATCGGCTCTGCACAGGGAAGGGCAGTTAAAATTACCGCGTCACGGCATTTAACCCTGCATAAGGTGCTTTTTCAGGATGCCCCGCGCAAAGGTCTGGATATAGTGGGGATTGTGGATACGGGCAGTCCGTTGGTCAGCGCAGAAATGGAAGCCATGCTCACAGAGGGCTCTCTACAGGAACTGGCGGGGGGCGGGTTTTTGGCCAACAATGGAGTCTTGCTGGTCGCCGGGTGTGAAATAGAAACCTGTGAAGGCATACATGTTATTATCTACCTGCCTGACCTGAAGAGTATCCGGACTCTCCAGAAATACCTGCATACCAGGGTCAAAAATCCCAACCTCTCCACTCAGGCGGCTCGATGCAGCACTCTGGATCTCATTAATCTCAATGTCTTACTTGATGGGATCTTTTGCCCGGCTCATGTTTTCACTCCGCATAAAGGCATATACGGCTGCTGGACCCGGCGCTGGGCTGACGTTTTGGGGAGGCAGTCCCGGCAGATCAAGATATTGGAACTCGGCCTCAGCGCCGACACCGATATGGCCGACTGCATTGCGGAAACCCGCCCGGTGAGCTTTCTATCCAATTCTGACGCCCATTCCTCGGGCAACATCGGGCGCGAGTTCAATCTGTTGCGCATGCAAAACAAGAATTTCGAAGAGCTGCGCTTGTGTCTGTACAAATCCTCGGGGCGCAATGTGGCTGCTAATTTTGGCATGGACCCCCTTCTGGGGAAATACCACCGCACCTATTGCAATAAATGCCGGCGCATTGCGGTTGAAGAGGCTCCGATCCTCAAATGCCCGGTCTGCGGGGGTACAGACGTGGTGATGGGGGTGTATGACCGCATCGTCAGTATCCGCGACTATGACGAACCGCACCACCCGGTGGGCCGGCCCCTTTATCGTTACCGGGTTCCTTTGAAAGATTTGCCGGGAGTGGGGCCCCGTACCCTGCAAAGCCTATGGCAGGCCTTTTCCAGTGAAATCGATATCCTTGAAAATGCCCCTATGGAGCGGATAGCCAAGGTGGGGGGAGCGCGTCTGGCCGCTTTGATTCTCGGGATGAGGAAGGGCCGGCTGAATATCCAAGCCGGCGGGGGAGGTTATTATGGAAAGGTTCTGAAAGGAGACGGAGAACATTAAACCTGTATACGTAATAGGACACAAAAACCCGGACGTTGATTCCATCGCCGCAGCTATAAGCTACGCCTGCTTTAAGAATCATGGCGGAACCCAGCCTCATATTCCCGCAGCGGCCGGGTCGATCAACAGCGAAAGCGAATTCGTCCTGCAGCAACTGCGTATAGAAAGACCCCTGGAGCTGGCCAGTGTGGGAACCATTGCCGAGGATCTTCTGGACAGCAAGCCCATAACCACTACCAGGGCTGATGTTGATCTGACGACACTGGGCAAATTGATGCGTGAGCAGAATATCAAAACCGTTCCGGTGGTAGATGAGGATGCCAAGTTTCTAGGCCTGGTTACCATCGGCGATATGGCCCTGCTGTTCCTGGAGCAGTTGGGTTCGGGCATCGATATTGCAGAAACTCCGGCAGTGCTGAGCCGACTCCTGGCCTTGCGGGTGGGTGAGGTGATGAAAAGCCAGGATCTGGTTCTTTTCGAACACGACGATACCATTGAAGAGATCAAAAGGAGTATGTTGAGCACCCGTTTCCGCAATTATCCGGTAGTAGGCGAACAGCACCGCTTCCTGGGCATGATCTCGCGCTACAACCTTTTGGCCATGCGCCGCAAGCAGCTCATTCTGGTGGATCATAATGAGAGCAAACAAGCCATTGACGGGATTGAAGAAGCAGAGATCGTAGAGATTATCGACCATCACCGGGTGGGCGATCTGCAGACCCTGTCCCCGATATATTTTTATAATCAGCCGGTCGGGTCGACCTGTACCTTGGTTGCCGAGCATTTCTTTAATAGCCGGGTGCCTTGCGACAAGAGCTACGCGAGTTTGATGCTGGCCGGCATCATGACCGATACCATGTTGTTCAAATCGCCCACTACCACGGAAAAAGACCGCAAGATCGCCCGGCAACTGGAGCAAATAGCGGGACTGAACGGGCTGCAATGGGGAAAAACCATCCTGGAAAAGGGAAGGCATTTTGACGAACAGGATGAGCTCAGCATGATAACCTCTGATTTAAAGGAATATCAACAGGATCACCTGCTCTTCGCCATCGCTCAAATCGAGACCCTGGAGCTGCACCAGCTGCACCACCGTCAGCAGGAACTGCGCCGGGCTATGGAGGCACTGTGCCAGTCCCGCGGCTATGATTTCATGTGTTTGATGGTCACCGCTATTCTGGAGGAATGCACCGAGCTGCTCATCGCGGGTCCGCAAGCCATATTGTTGGAAGCCGCTTTTCAAAGCCAGGCCCAACAGGGGGTAATGGCACTGGACGGGGTAATGTCCAGGAAGAAGCAGGTGGTTCCGGTTATCATTCAGCATATCAGGCAAAAACAAATCGTATAGAGCATTTCGAAAACCGAAAATGAACAGTACCTGCCGGGGGCTTGAGAATCGACATCTCAGGCCTTTTTCTTTTTGCATAAAGTTACCATGGCTAAAATATTATTGTTACAGGCCATGCTTGGCTGCCAATTTATATGCCACGGAAAATGCCTCGCCAGGGAGATTAGTGCATGAACTTACGTTTTAAATTAAAAGAGCATTTTCGCGAAAACCGCATCCAGTACTGCATGGTGGTAGCGCTTTTTACGTTGGGATTAATCATGGGAGCCTTCAAAGTGGGCGACCTGGACGGAGCGGTCCGAGAGCGGCTGCTGCAAATGATCGATCTCTATCTGGGGGGCCAGGAAGGAGTATACGGCCCCACCGTTTTTGTCAGCGCTTTGATCAATCAGGGCCGGTTTATGCTGGCCATCTGGGCCTTGGGACTGACGGTGATAGGCATCCCCCTTATCCTGGCGGTGATCTTCATGCGGGGCTTTTCGCTGGGATTCACGGTGGGGTTTCTGTTTCAGGAAAAGGCCGGTCAGGGGGTATTATTAACCTTTATCTCACTTCTGCCGCAAAACCTCATCTATATTCCGGTTTTGCTGATCGTGTCCGTTGTGGCGGTAAACTTCTCGCTGTATATCGTGCGGGGGCGCAGCTACCGCAAAGCCCCCTTAGGGGTTAGCCTTTTGGGATATACCTCGCTGTTCGGCGTCCTGATGCTGGTATTTATGCTGGGGGCCTTTATTGAAGCCTACCTGGTACCCTGGCTTTTACATAGCTTTATAAAATAATGGGAGGTGTCTGAATTGGTTATTCTGGTCGGAAATTGGAAAAAGAAATTGGTCAAAATTCTCGCTGTAATCGCTTTAATTGCAGTCTTTGCCGCTGCCATGCCGCTGGTGACCGGTCTCCTCTATGAACAGGTTCCGGTTATAAGCACCTGGTTCCAGGATGAACAGCCCAGCGGGAATCCTATGAGGGTGGAAAACGGCGAAAAGAATTCCAGGTTCCAGCAGCTGGTGGATCAGTTTGTCTTTAAACTGCAGGAATTTTACTATGAGGAATAGAGGAGGTGCAGGAAAAGTTTTTAAAGATGTCTAATAGAATAAAAAAATGAAAGAAACTTGGGCCATGTTAACCTGCCTTGAAGCTTTTATTGAATACCTTGACTATGAGAAAGGTTTGTCACTCAACAGCCGGGAAGCCTATCGGCGCGACCTTACCAAATTGTATGCTTTTCTCGAAAGTACTGGTCGGAGCGTTGATCCGGTTGAGCTTAATAAACAGGATATCATGGCTTTTTTGACCTGGCAGCTGGATAAGGGTCAGGCTCATTCCACCATTGCCCGCAGCCTTTCCAGCATCAAAGGCTTTTTCAAGTTTCTTATCCTGGAGGGGCTGATAACCCATAATGCTGCCCTGGATTTAGAAAACCCGCGTATCAAACGCCATTTGCCCCGGGTTCTTACGGTATCCGAAGTAGACCGCCTGATGGAGATCCCGCCGGTGGCCATACCACGCGGTTTGCGGGACCGGGCTATGCTGGAATTAATGTACGGCACCGGGATACGGGTGTCCGAAATGCTGGCCCTGGAGGTCAACGATATCAACTTAACTGCAGGTTTTTTGCGCTGTCTGGGCAAAGGCCGCAAAGAACGGATTGTTCCCGTAAACGGCAGCGCCCTCCGCTGGGTGGAACATTACCTGGCGCACGGCCGCCCGCTTTTGCTCAAAAATCTTAGACAGCACACCCTGTTCCTCAATGCCCGCGGCAGCAGTATGAGCCGGCAGGGTTACTTTAAAATTCTGAGCGGATATGCGCAGAAAGCCGGCCTGGACAAGGATATCACCCCCCATACCCTGCGTCATTCCTTTGCCACCCACCTTTTGGAAAACGGGGCGGATTTGCGTTCTGTACAGGAAATGCTGGGCCACGCTGACATTTCCACCACGCAGATCTACACCCATCTGACCCGCTCCCGGCTTCTTGAGGTGTATCAGCTTTATCATCCCCGCGCCTGATGCTTACCCCTCTTAATGCTCAGGTTCATTTGGGGTAAGCTATGATCATAATTCATGGCATTATACGACAGGTTGATAATATTGAGACCGACCAAGGAGGTTTGCAATGAAGAGAAGGGCTATACTGATTATCCTGGACGGGGTTGGGATTGGCGCCGCTCCGGATGCTGCCCTGTACGGAGATGAGGGCAGTAACTCGCTGGTCAATACTGCTGCGGTGCTGAATGGATTGGCACTTCCCAATATGGCCAGCCTGGGACTGGGGCATCTGGCCAGGATACCGGGGGTGAGCGCTCAACCCGCACCGATTGGGGCTTATGGGTTTATGGAGCCGTTGTCTAAAGGAAAAGACAGCACTACCGGGCATTGGGAGATTATGGGAGTGGTCTTGAGCCAGCCGTTTCCCACCTATGGGAAAGGGTTCCCGGAAGAGATTATCAAATCATTTGAAGAGCAGACCGGGCGCAAGAGTTTGGGCAATGTTGTCGCATCCGGCACCGAAATCATCGAACGCCTGGGGGACCAACACATAAAAACCGGCTGTCCCATCGTTTATACCTCTGCCGACAGCGTGTTTCAGATAGCCGCCCATGAGGATGTAATTCCCGTGGAGGAACTGTATGCCATGTGCAAGACTGCCCGGGAATTGCTGCAAGGCGAGCATGCCGTAGGCCGGGTCATCGCCCGCCCTTTCATTGGACAACCCGGGAGCTTGCAACGTACCAGCAACCGTCATGACTATTCTTTAGTCCCTCCCAGGAATATACTGGACTTTATTGAAGAAGCCGGCGGCAGGGTGGTCGGCATAGGCAAGATTAAGGATTTATTCGGGGGGCGCGGGGTCAGCGACAGCCGTCCCACCACTTGTAATGAAGACGGCATCGAGTTGCTCAAATCAGCCCTGGGCGAGGCGGACAGCAGTCTGATTTTTGCCAACCTGCTCGATTTTGACCAGGTTTACGGGCATAGGAATAATGTGTCGGGATATGCCCAGGCATTGACCCTGTTCGATGAAGCCCTGGCAGAGATTATGCAGTTGATGCACCGGGAGGATCTTCTGATCATTACGGCTGATCACGGCAATGATCCCACTACACCCAGTACCGATCATTCCCGGGAATATGTGCCTTTGCTGGTATATGGGCCCGCCTTCCCCGGAGGGGTGGAGCTAGGGCGGCGGCGCGGGTTTAGCGATGTAGGCCAGACCATAGCCGAACACCTGGAGATACCGGTTCAAGGGTTGGCCGGCCGAAGTTTTTATAAGGAATTGAAAGGGTTGTCATGAATTACCAGGACTTAATAATGAAAAAACGCGATGGATCAAAGCTCAGTGAGGCTGAGATCAATGTGGTCGTCAAAGGTATAAGCGATGGGAGCATGCCGGATTACCAGATTTCTGCCTGGGCTATGGCCGTTTATTTTCAAGGAATGGACAGTGATGAGACCACCTGGCTGGCCCTGGCTATGGCGCGCTCCGGCGACAGCATGGATTTGTCGCCTGTCAAAGGCATCACTGTAGATAAACACAGTACCGGCGGCGTAGGCGACAAGACCACGCTGGTGGCCATTCCGGTAGCCGCCGCAGCCGGGGTGCCGGTTGCCAAAATGTCCGGACGAGGCCTGGGCCACACCGGCGGCACCATTGACAAATTTGAGTCGATTCCCGGATTCCGGGTGGAAAAAGGCTATGAAGAGTTTATCGAGCAGGTCAACTGTTTGCATGCGGCTGTTATTTCGCAATCAGGCAATTTGGTGCCGGCCGACAAACGCCTCTATGCTATTCGCGATCTGACCGCTACTGTAGAGAGCATCCCTCTCATCGCCTCCAGCATAATGAGCAAGAAGCTGGCTTCCGGCGCAGCCGCTATTGTCCTGGACGTCAAGGTAGGGCAGGGGGCTTTCATGAAAGAGGTCGGCTCCGCCCGGGCCCTGGCAGAGGCAATGGTGGCTATCGGTCAGGGGGCCGGCAGGAAGATGGTGGCAGTTTTGACAGATATGGAACAGCCACTGGGGAATATGGTAGGGAATGCCCTTGAAGTAAGGGAGGCCATGGATACTTTACAGGGCCGGGGGCCCCAGGATCTGACCGAGATTTCCGTATATCTGGCCGCAGAGATGATTTTCCTGGGGCAGAAGGCAGACAGCCTCGAGGCCGCGCGGAGGTTGGCCCGGGATACTTTAAGCTCTGGAAAGGCTGCGGATAAGCTGGGCCAGATCATCGCCTGGCAGGGCGGGAGCTGGGATGAAAAAAGCCCCGGCTTTGGCCTGCCGGAGGCCGGCTTCAAACAGGCCGTGTGTGCGGACCGGAGCGGTTTTATACAGCGTATCGATGCGTTTGCAGTCGGACGGGCAGCTATGCACCTGGGAGCAGGGCGGGAGAGTCTGAATGACGTCATTGACCATGCCGTAGGGGTGGAACTCTTGAAAAAATGCGGAGATAAGGCAGAGGCCGGCGAACCCCTGGCAATCATGCATTACAACCGCCCGGAGCGGATGACGGCAGCTCAGGAATTACTGGCCCGGGCTTACCGGATCGGCAGCCAGGCTTTGCCGTTAACCCCGTTGATTTTCGATGTTATTCGGGGAGAATGATTGAATAATTATCGCAGAATAATAAACAAGTCGTTTTTCTACAAAATAAGCAAGAGGTGATAGCATTGTACTGGCAATGGTTTAACCCGACCCGGATTTTTTTCGGCAGGGGAGTAGTAGCTGAGCAGGCCTCCGGGCTTGCGGAACTGGGGCACATGGCCTTGTTAGTGACAGGTGAAGGGAGGTCCAGCCGGCTCAACGGATCTCTTGGGGATGTGCAGGAGGCTCTGAGCAGAGCCGGCCTGGGTTGCCAGATTTTTGACCAGGTTGAAGCCAATCCGAATCTGGAAACGGTGCGGGCCGGAGCGCAACTGGCCAGAGAGGTTAAGGCTGATGTGGTGATCGCCGTCGGCGGCGGATCTCCGCTGGACGCAGCCAAAGCTATTGCCGTTCTGGCAGTCAATGATTTGGACGATGAAAGCTTGTTTGCTGCGGAGTTCACCGCAGCCTTGCCTACAGTTGCGGTTCCGACTACTGCCGGAACCGGATCGGAGGTAACTCCGTACAGTATCCTCACCTATCCCAAGATACAAAGCAAGCGCAATCTTTCCAGCCCTTTGCTGTATCCCGCCCTGGCCCTGGTGGATCCTGATTATTGTGCGACCCTGCCCCGCCACATCACGGTGGATACTGCTATGGATGCTTATTCACACGCCCTGGAAGGATATTTAAGCCTTAAAGCCAACCCCTTCAGCGACCGATTGGCTGAAGAGTCTTTGCGCATCCTGGGGGAGCAGCTGCGCCGCTTATGTTCAAAGGATATTCCTGCTGCGGAGGAGCGGGAAGCGCTCTCTTACGGATCGGTTTTAGCCGGCATGGTGATCAGCCAGACCGGCACCTCCATTCCTCACGCCCTGGGTTATGCCCTCACCTATTTCAAAGATATGCCTCACGGACGCGCCAATGGGCTGCTCCTGCCCGCTTACCTGCATTTCAATCTCAACAGCAAGGCCGGGGCTCGGGCGCAGGCGGTGCTTGATGCGTCCGGTTTTGATGATGAAGCGCATTTTGCCGCAACCATGCAGCAGCTGGCAGGTGAACCGCCCTATTGCAGTGAGCAGGAAAAGCAGGACTTCGTGGAGATTTGCTTGCGAGCTAAAAATATCCGCAATAATGTGGTTCAGCCCCGGGATGAGGATGTGGTTGATATATTCAGGCTCAGCCTGGGTTAGACGCGGCGGGTTTACCCCCGAAGCCAGGATTACCGGGTCAGCCACCCGGCCTGAACCACGCTGAATCCATGTACTGAATCTGAACCCTCGGTTTTGGAAAATTCAATGGTTACGTCTATTCCACCACTGACATTGCTGAATTGGGCAATATATTTCACCATGCTGGTCTGCGGATAGACTGTGGTGCTGAAATGGCTTTTTGATTGATAAACCCCATAGCTTTGGGTTATGTCTTGGCTGAACTGATCAAACTCGGCCTCAGACACCGTATTTCTCATATGCTCGTCAAAGTGCAGCGAGAAATTCTGGTAATCATTTTGTGAGAGCGCCATTAACATCTGCTCTGCAATGGGATCGGCGTGATTCCTGATGCGGGTTTCCTCGCGGAAGGCAGGCCGTCCCAAACACAGAGCCAGGATCACAAAGATGGCCAGTACGGCAACAGCAAAATACTTCAATATTATCGCTCCTTCCTTCCCTCCCTGGAATGGGGGAATTGACAATATCCCGGCTTAACCGCTCCTTGACCGGCCGCTTGGCCAAGAAATTTCTTGCCACTGTATCAGGGTAAAGAGAATAAACAATGTTTCTCTTGAGAAGACTTTTTTACCTGGCCTTGATTATGGAGGTATTCCAGGTGCGCGATGGCTTCGCCGGTGGCAAACCAGCGTTGGAACAACGGGGATTCATTCCAGTTTTTGTAATGCATATCCCAAGTCATCGAACCCGCTACCTGATAAGCGGTCTGGGCTCCATTGGCCAGAATCTGCATGATTTCATTTAATCTGACCCGGTGGTGCTCCTGCAGCTCCCGGACGCGGGCGGCGCAGTTGTGGATCAAACTGCGATGACCGGGCAATACCATTTTGACATGCAATTGCTGAATCTGCTCCAGGCTGTTTAAATATGAACCCAGCGAATCGTTCACATTAGGCCAGGCAGTGATGTTGGGGGTGATATCGTCCAGGATATGATCCCCGGAAATCAATATCTGCTGAAAGGGTTCATATAGGCAGAGGTGCCCCGGGCTGTGGCCCGGCGTCAGTATGGCTTCAAAGCGATATGAGCCTACGGAAATACGGTCTTTCGGGTTCAGGTAAACATAATTCATGAATTCTCCCGAAATATAGTCGCGCTTGTTGTAGCCTTTCCCCAGCATATTTGCCGGGAAACCGTGCCGGTTATAGAGGCGGTCTGATTCCCGCCCATAAGCAGGAGAAGCGGTCTCCATCAAGAGTTCGGCATCGACGCGGCTGCAGTAAACCCGCGCGTCCGGGGAACAAAGCTGATAAACCAGCCCGGAATGATCGCCATGCAAATGGGTTATAAAAAAGTCAATTTTGTCTAGTGAGGCATTAAACAGCTTAAGCCCTGACTTAAGGGCCTGAAGGCACTCCGACCAGTTGAAACCGGTATCTACCAGCAGGTGCCGCTCAGAACCTTTAATGAGATAGGCATTGGTGTATTTTAAAGGGTTTTTGGGCAAAGGCACTTCAATTCTATAAATATCCGGTAAGACTTCCTCTGGCATAGCTGATCTCCCCGAAACTTTATCCATATTCTTAAAGTATATCATATATCTTCCTGCACTCTGTAAACCCCTTAGCATAATACCCTCATTTCCTAAATATAATCTATTAATGACATCTTGGGGAGGTATCGCCTGCTATGAAAATCGGCAGAAACTGGGCCTGGATTGTCCTCGGCGCTTTCATCATTTGTTTGGTGTTCCCGGCAGCGGCAAAAGCTGAAACGCTGGACATCAAAGCGGAATCATACATCTTGGTGGATGCTGATTCCGGCCAGGTGCTGCTGGCGCATAATGAGCATAATAAAATGGCGCCGGCCAGCATGACTAAACTGATGACCCTGATTTTAGTCGCTCAGGACCTGGAGGCCGGCAAAGCGTCATTGACCGACATGGTGGTTGCCAGCGAAAATGCCTGGAAAATGGGAGGGTCCCAGATTTATTTGGAACCCGGCGAAAAGCTGAGTCTGGAGGAGATGCTGATATCCATCGCTGTCGGATCGGCTAATGATGCCTGTGTGGCTGTGGCCGAACATCTCGAAGGAAGTCATGAAGCATTTGTGGAGCGAATGAATAAAACCGCCCGGGAGATGGGGCTGCAGGATACCAATTTTGTAAATTCCTATGGTCTTCCCGCCGAGGGTCATTACAGCTCAACCTATGACATGGCGGTCATAGCCCGCGCCGCTCTGAAATATCCCAAGCTGTTGGAGTACAGCTCGATTAAAGAATACGATCTGCGCAACGGGGAATTCAAGTTGTTCAATACCAATAAATTGTTGTGGTGGTATCAGGGCGCAGATGGCTTTAAAACCGGTTGGACCAATGAGGCCAAATACTGCCTGACCGCCACCGTGAAACGGGATGGATTGCGCCTGATCGCGGTAGTGATGGCCTCGCCGGAGCCGCGCGGAAACTTCCGGGACAGCATGCTCTTATTCAATTATGGCTACGCCAAACATGCTTATAAGAGCTTTTTCGAAAAGGGCAATGTATGCGGAGCGGTTAAAGTAGGCAAGGGTTTAGCCGACAGTATTGAGGTAGTGGCCGCTGCCGATGTTGGCACAATTTGCTTGAAAGGTGAGGAAAAGTCCCTTGCTTACAATCAGGTTCTGCCGCGGTATGTCGATGCCCCCATCGTGAAAAATCAGAAGATTGGAGAAATCGAGATATACAAAGACCAGACCCTGGTAAAAAAGGTTGACCTGGTAGCGGCTCAGGACGTCCCCGAAGCCGGGGTATTGAAAGAAATACTCAAACTTCTTCAGGGGGTGTTCCTCTTAAGATAAGCGAATGGCGGCAGCCTGCTCCTTTACAGGGGAGGTTTTTTTGATACCAAATTGAAAATGGGGACGGTTTTTTGTCACCAGGTGACAAAAAGGACCGTCCCCATTTTTCAACTTGTAGAAGGAAGGAGACATTGTTCCCGCTTCGTCCCTACAGGGCGCCGTTTTTGGTGTTATTGGCGAATCAAAGCTTTATTAGCTGGAATTTTGTGGAAGGAAAGAAGCGGGCGCTGTAGAATGAACTGAATAGTATCGTGTCAGTGAGGGGAGAAGCAGAATGAGCCTGGAGTTTAAAAAAGTTCGCAGTACTTTGGTGGTACGGGTCTCAGGTGAAATGGATATGCTCATTGCGGATAAAATGCGCGCCGAAATAGATAAGAGGATCGATGACAGGAATATTAAGAACCTGGTATTGAACCTGGAAAAGGTCACTTTTATGGATAGTTCCGGCCTGGGTGTGGTGATCGGGCGCTACAAGAGGATTACCGCCAAGCAAGGCAGAATGTTTATTGTTGGCGCCAGACCACAGGTGGAGAAGATATTGTTTTTTTCCGGGGTCAACCGGTTGGTGCCGCTGTACAAGAGTGAACAAGAAGTAATTAACATCTAGGAGGTGGACGCCGGCGCAAGCCGGGAAACTCTATGAATGTACGGAATTATGTCAGGTTTGAATTCTTCAGTATCCCGGAGAATATTGCCTTTGCCAGGTCTTGTGTGGGCGCTTTTGCGTCGCAATTGGACTGCACCCTGGAAGATGTCGAAGAGATTAAGCTGGTTGTATCCGAAGCGGTATCCAATTGCATTATTCACGGCTATGAAAACAACCCTACTCAGATGATTACAGTGATCGTGAGTATTGATGATCACGGCGTACTGGAGATCGTGGTGGAGGACCGGGGCCGGGGCATAGAGGATTTACCCCGGGCCATGGAAGCAACCTATTCCAGCGATCCCACCCGGATGGGGCTGGGATTCACCTTTATGAAATCGTTTACCGATGATATGCAGGTCGATACCGCGCCCGGCAAGGGAACCACGGTGCGCTTGAGACGCTCTTTTCTGAAAAACGAGGAAGCCCTGGCATGAGGAGTTGATGATGGTGTCCTCTTATGATAATTACAAGGAAACCGAAGAGCTGCTCGCCAGGGTTCAAGCCGGCGACAACAGCGCCCGGGCCAAAGTGTACGAAGCCAATATCGGTTTGGTATATATGGTCATGGAGCGCTTCAAAAACACCTGTTATGATTATGAAGACTTGTTCCAGGTGGGTTCCATCGGGTTGTTGAAAGCTATCGACAAATTTGATTTTCAATACCAGGTGCGCTTTTCCACCTATGCGGTGCCGATGATAATCGGGGAAATTAAAAAATTCCTGCGCGATGACGGGATTGTCAAAGTGCAGCGCAGCATCAAGGAAAACTATGGCAGGATACGCTGGGCTCAGGATAAGCTGCGCGGCGAACTGGGGCGTGAGCCCAGTGTAGCGGAAATTGCCAGCACACTGGATATGGTCAAGGAAGATGTGGTGACAACCATCGAGGCCTGCCAGGCGCCGGCTTACATTCATGATGCCTTACCGGGGGACGACCGGGGTTCGCCGTCATTGATAGACCGCCTGGGGGATGAGGAAGGCAGCGTTCGGCTTTTGGAGCAAATGGCTTTGCGGGAGGCTTTGAGTAAACTCAGTGCCCGGGAGCGAGAAGTTATACTGCGCCGCTTTTTTAAAGACGAAACCCAGTCGGCAATAGCCACTGACCTGGGGGTTTCGCAGGTGCAGGTTTCCCGGATCGAAAAGATGGCCATTACAAAACTTAAAGAAATGCTGGGATAGTGTTAAGGAAACCATGAGAGGCGTTATCACTGGTGCTGTCGTGACACCAGGTTAACGCCTCCCTTTATGTTTACGGGAATAAATATGTGTGAGGTTCAGCAAAATATACTGTAAGTCAAAATAAAGGAGGTTATATTTTGCAGGTGAGAGTGGCAGAATTCGTGGGTCAATCCAATAAAAGCTGGCAGGACGCCATAGAACAGGCTGTAAGTCAGGCATCTAAAAAGTATCGCAACATTTCCGGAGTAGAGGTCATCAACTGGACAGCCGGTTGCCAGGGTGAACGTATTGTGGAATATAAAGCCGACGTCAAAATTGCCTATACAGAGTAGGGACGTTTTATTAGAACTGCCGCGGAGGCCTGGAAAGCACGGATTTAGATGCTTTCCAGGCCTCCGTTGCTGAATAAGAATCTGTCAAAATGTGCATAATATGTTAGGCAAGGAGGCATGATATGGAAACGCCTGATAAGAAAATAAAAGCAATAGAAAAACAAGAATACGAAGATCTGGCCAGTCAAATCAGACCTAAGCCAAAGCTAGCCCGCAATATGGCCTGGGCTTTTGTGGTGGGGGGACTCATCTGCATGTCAGGTCAGTGGATAATAAATTACATGGTGAGCCTGGGGGTCAGCCTTACCGATGCCAGCACATCAGCTTCCTGCATCCTTATTTTCCTGGCGGCCTTGTTCACCGGCTTAGGATATTATAATGAGCTGGGACAGCATGCCGGAGCCGGTTCCATAGTGCCTATCACAGGGTTTGCCAATGCGATTGTGGCATCCGCCTTGGAGTACAAAAGGGAAGGTTATATTTTTGGGGTGGGGGCCCGGATTTTCAGTGTGGCCGGACCAACCCTGGTGTTCGGATTTGTCATTGCGGTTCTGGTGGGATTGATCAAGGTCTTTCTGACTTCATAATAAGGGGAGGCAACCATATGCCGGGAAGAAAAAAACGCGGCCAGCAAACCGTAGTATTCGACAGCCCTCCGGTAATTACCGCCTGGGCTTCAGTGGTAGGCCCTAAAGAAGGCGAGGGACCCTGGGGTCAGGATTTCGATCTAGTTTTGGAAGACTACCTGTTTGGAGAAAAAACATGGGAAATGGCCGAGCACAAGATGCTGCGCGAAGCTATCACCCGTGCCGTCGACAAACGCAATTTCATGCCTGAGGATATTGACCTGCTCCTGGCCGGGGATCTCTTAAATCAAATCGTGGCTTCCAACTTCGCGGCCCGCGACCTGGAGATCCCGTTTCTGGGCTTATACGGCGCGTGCTCAACCATGTCCGAAGGTCTCAGCGTAGGGGCTATGCTCATGGATGGAGGCTATTTCGAACGCATTGTGGCCGCAGCCTGCAGCCATCATTATACTGCTGAAAGACAATACCGCTTTCCCACCGAACAAGGGGTGCAAAAAGCTGCCACCGCCCAGTGGACCGCTACCGCAGCCGGGGCTGTACTGCTGGAAGCCAGTGGAAGCGGGCCCTCTATCAAGAGCATTACGGTTGGCAAGGTCATAGATATGGGCCAGACAGACCAGTCTGACATGGGCAGCGCCATGGCCGCTGCCGCGGCCCATACCATTAAAACCCATTTAAGTGATCTGAATCTGCCCGGTGATTATTATGATTTGATTGTCAGCGGAGATCTGGGCCAGATTGGATCGGCCATTGCCCGCCAGCTATTCGTGCGTGACGGCATCATTAGTCCCGAATACAGTGATTGTGGGGTTTTGCTTTACGATCAAAGCCAGACGGTAGGCTCCGGCGCCAGCGGCTGCGGGTGTTGCGCCTGTATGCTCTGCGGTCCGCTGTTAAAAAAGATGCAGAAGGGCGAAATCAATAAACTGCTTTTAGTGGCCACCGGGGCTTTAATGAGTCCGGTCACCTCGTTTCAAGGCGAGTCTATTCCCAGTATTGCCCATGCGGTTGCTATAGAAACGGCCTAGACCAAGTTGGATAGGAGGAAATGCACTAATGGTTCCTTTATACATGGCTTTTTTAGTAGGCGGTCTGTTATGTGTCATCGGTCAAATTGTCATGGATGCCACCAAACCCACTGTTACCCCGGGTCACATTCTGGTGGGATACATATCCGCAGGGGCTATATTGAGCGGCCTGGGCCTTTATCAACCCCTGGTAAATATTGGCGGTGCAGGCGCTACTGTGCCTTTATCCGGCTTCGGCCATGTTCTGGTGCAGGGTACTCTCAAAGCGGTGGAGCACAAAGGCCTGTTAGGCGCTTTTAGCGGCGGTGTTGAAGCGGCTGCGGCCGGTATCACAACAGCTATTGTATTTGGCTATGTGGTAGCGGTTATCTTCAATCCCAAAGGCTAAGGCATGAAATCGCTTCGAGTACCGGTAATCATAGTAACTGATGGGGATAAGGCTGCCCAGGCGGCAGTGGAAGCAGCTTGCTACGATCTGGATCTGTTCTTTTTACGACTGAGTGCGGGAAATCCTACTCCAGTGAGCGGTCCCGAGGCCATCAGCCAGGTATTGCAAGCCCCCAAGGCTCCGGTGGTAGTGATGGTGGATGATCACGGCAAGACCGGAATCGGAGCCGGTGAAGAGGTCATGGAATGCCTTTTGCGGGAGCCGCGCATCGAGGTTCTGGGTGTGGCCGCGGTTGCATCCGACACCCGGGTTAAAGGGGTCCCGGTGGACTGCTCCGTTACCGCTCAGGGGCAAGTGGTTTCCGTCCCGGTCAATAAAGCAGGATACAGTCAACCTCAAGCCGATCGTATTAAGGGAGATACGGTGGAAATCATGCATAAACACCCTGAGGTTACGGTGGTTGGCTGCGGGGATTTGGGCAAGATGAATGGCCGGGATGACAAGAGTCAGGGAGCCGCCATAACCAGCCGCTGCTTGCAGGAAATCATCGACCGCTCCAGGCATAGGCCCAAACCTCATCCTCAGAACAAGTCGCCCAAAACATAATCAGGGAGGATAACGGCACATGACTCAAGTTGGAATACCGCGGGGATTATTTTATTTTTACCAGTATCCCCTGTGGAAAACCTTTTTTAATGACCTGGGGGCAGAGGTGATAACTTCCAGCCCTACCAGCAGGAAGACCATCGACCATGGTATAGAAAATACTGTTGATGAATGCTGTCTGCCCATAAAAGTATACTTCGGACACGTCAGTGAACTTATCGAAAAACAGCCTGATTACATCCTGGCCCCCCGTTTGATAAGTACGGAGATGAGAAGCTATATATGTCCCAAATTCATGGGAGTCCCCGATATGATTCGGGCCAATTGGCCGGACTGCCCGCCCTTGATAGATATCACTGTTGACTGCAGCCGTGATACCCGGCAATTATGGAGAGATATCTATCGGGTCGGCGGCTTGTTTAACGGCAGCAAGAAAAGCATCCTGGCCGCTTATGAACATGGCCTGCGCGAGATGAAGCGGATGCGGGTTTGGACCCGGCAAGGCTATTCGCCTCTGGAAGCCATCGAACTATGGGAAAAACATGGGGAAGCGGCGGCTGAGTCCCCGGATAGCGATATCTGTGTGGGGGTTTTAGGCCACGGTTATTCACTGTATGATCCTGCCATCAGCTTGCAGTTGACCGATAAACTGAGGCAAATGGGGTGTAAAGTGGTGTTTCTGGAGTCCTGCCTCCGGGAACACCTGGAAGAGGAAGCCGCCCGGCTTCCTAAAAAAATGTTTTGGACCCTGGGCAGAAAGATAGTGGGATCGGCCCTGGTAATGGATAAAAGCCCTGAAATCGATGGCATAGTATACCTGGCCTGTTTCGGCTGTGGGCCGGATTCCATGGTAGGTGACATTGTAGCCCGCAAGGTGAGGCATAAACCATTTATGCTGGTGACTATAGACGAGCACAGCGGCGAAGGAGGCCTGGTAACCAGATTGGAAGCCTTTTGCGACATGTTGAGAAGAAAGAAGGTGCAAGGGTTTGAAAGTGACCTTTCCCCATATGGGTTTCATGCACATTCCCATTAAATCCCTGCTGGAGGGGCTGCGTCGTGAGGTGGTGGTTCCGCCTCCTATTACCGAGCATACCCTGGCTCTGGGCATTAAACATGCTCCGGAATTCACCTGCCTGCCTTTAAAAATCGGCCTGGGCAATTATATCGAAGCGCTTCAGGCCGGCGCCGATACCATTTTAATGGCAGGGGGCTGGGGGCCATGCAGATTCGGATATTATGCTCAAGTGCAAAGGGATATACTGCAGGAGCTGGGCTATGATTTTCAAATGGTTATATTGGAAGCGCCTGATTCCAAAGTATCCCAGCTTATAGATCAGCTTAAGCGGCTGGGTGAAAATGTGTCTTTTTTGGAGGCTGTACAGGCCATACGTTTTGCCTGGTATAAACTGGCCGCATTGGAAAAGGCGGAGGAGCATTACCTTTATATCCTGCCCCGCACCACGGAAAAAGACCGGGCCGAACAACTGTGGGATCAGGCCCTATTACATATTGATCAGGCGCAGAGCCGCAAAATCATAGATGAATTCGTATCCGATGCCATCGGCAGCTGGAACCGGCTGGAACAGCACCATGAGCCGGTATTGCGCATAGGGCTGGTGGGGGAAGTCTATACGGTTTTGGAACCTTACTCCAATCAATATATTGCCCGCAGTCTGGGCCGGCTCAATGCGGAGGTCACTAATTCGATCCGTCTGACAGAGTGGTTAAACGATCATTTGTTTAAAGGATATCTGATCAAATCGCGCAAACCGTACATAACCGGTTGCGCCCGCCCCTACCTGGCCAGCAGTGTAGGGGGACACGGCTTGGAGACGGTTGGCACCACAGTGGATTTCGCCCATGAAGGTTATGACGGGGTGATTCAGGTCGGTCCCCTGACCTGCATGCCGGAAATAGTGGCCCAAACCATATTGATCCGGGTGGCCAAAGAAGAACAGATTCCCTGTATGACCATGTATTTTGATGAACATTCCGGCAATGCCGGAATCCAAACCCGTTTGGAGGCCTTTACCGATATGCTCAGGCGCCGCAAAGCGGCCCCGGGCAATTACCGTATTTTTCAACAAGGAGGAACAAACAGTGCAGTATTTCCTAGGGGTTGATATCGGCTCAGTCAGCAGTAATTTCGTGCTGCTGGATTATAATCAAGAGGTGAAGGCCAAGGTTTATTTGCGAACCAACGGGCATCCCGTCAATGCCATCCGCGAAGGTTATCTGGCGCTGCGCAATACAATGCCTCAAGACGCCAGAATTGCGGGTGTAGGGGCCACCGGAAGCGGCAGACACCTGGCGGACATCATGCTGGGGGCCGATGTGGTGAAAAATGAGATCACTACCCATGCGGTGGCGGCCTGCCACTACGATCCGGCCTGCCAGACGGTTATTGAGATAGGGGGGCAGGATTCCAAGATAATCATCTTACGGGATGGCATCGTGCATGACTTCGCTATGAACACGGTTTGCGCCGCAGGCACCGGTTCTTTTTTGGATCAGCAGGCGGCGCGGCTGGGTTTGCCGATCGAGCATCTGGGTGAGCAAGCCCTGGCGTCTACCCGGCCGGTCCGTATTGCAGGACGCTGCGGGGTGTTTGCCGAGTCTGACATGATACACAAGCAGCAAATGGGCTATCCCATGAGTGATATACTTATGGGTCTGTGTGAAGCCCTGGTGAGGAATTATTTGAACAATGTGGGCAAAGGCAAAAAAATCCTCAGCCCGGTGGTATTCCAGGGCGGAGTGGCTGCCAACCGGGGCATCAGAAAGGCTTTTGAAAAGGCCCTGGCCCTGCCGGTCGCCGTTCCCCGGCATCATGACGTGATGGGCGCCGTAGGCGCCGCCATACTGGCCCGGGAAGAAACGGCGCAAAAGATGAAAAACAGCCGGTTCAGAGGGGACGATTTTGTTTTGGAAGGCGATTTTCAAACCCGCAGTCTGGATTGCCAGGGATGCCCCAACCTTTGCGAGGTGGCCTGTATAATGCGCGACCGCGAGGTTCTGGCCTATTGGGGCGACCGCTGCCGTAAATGGGACACTTCGCTCAAGCCGGCCGCCCAAGAGCAAGCGGTGGTGGGGTAAGGCTCAATCTTCTTCCAGCACTGCCAGAATCCGTTCTTTAACCTGGTATAGCGAGAGCGGAGAATGGGGTTCCGCCTTCATATCGATTTCCAGACGCACCTGTGCGGGACGAGCGGAGAGCACATATATGCGGGATGCGATCAGAAAAGCCTCCTCTATGTCATGGGTGACAAATAAAACCGAGGAGCGAAAGCGCTGCTGCAGATCGACAAGCCAAAGATGCATCTTGCGGCGCGTAATAGCGTCCAAGGCGGCAAAAGGTTCATCCAATAACAGGATGTCGCTGCTAAAAAGGTAGGTTCTTAATAGGGCGGCCCGTTGTTTCATACCCCCGGATAACTGCCGGGGGTAATAGTTTGCAAAACCGGTCAGGCCGAAGTCGTCCAGGTGTGCTGCCGCCTGCCGCCGGGCTTGCTCCCTGGGGATTCCCCGGAGCAAGAGCGGCAGCGAGACATTGTCGATGATCGTTCTGGAATCGAGCAAAAGGTCTTTTTGCTGCATATAGCTGACCCGGCCGGTTCTGCCGGTATGATCCCGCCCGTCCATATAAACCCGCCCCTGTTCAGGACGCATCAAGCCGGCGATAATATGCAGCAAGGTGCTTTTCCCACACCCGCTGGGGCCTAGGATGACGACCACCTCATGCTCTTTGAGACCCAGGGAGAGATCATTTAAAGTTAAAACCCCCTGCAGGGTTTTATACAGCCCTTTTACCTCTAGTTTCATCATCAATAATAACCTGCGTTTCCGACTCTATTGCGCTGCGGGCAGAAAGTCATTGCTGAAGGCCGTGGCAGTGTCAATTTGGCTTGACAACAGTCCGTTCTCAAACATGAAATCAGCATACCCCTGCCATACCCCGGCTTGCATTTCTCCCCAGCGGGAGGCGTCAGCCTGGTACTGGGCAGCCAGATAACGCTGGCTGTTAATAACCAAATCGCGGTTCAGTTCAGGTATTTTGCCCAGGAGTATTTCCGCGGCTTTATCGGGGTCTTGTATCGCATACTGATAACCGCGGCTGGTGGCCTTCATGAACCTTTTTGCCAGGTCCGGGTTGCTGTTTAGCAGGTTCTCACGGCTGACCAGAACCGGGGTGTAATAATCCAGGCGGGGTTCGACCTCACGCAGGCTGATAAAGCTCAGAGGCATATTCTTAAGTTCCGCCTCAATGCCGGTCCAGCCCCAGAAAATCCAGGCAAAGTCTATATCCTTTTGGACGCTGGTGAAAAAATCGGCTGAACCGATGTTTAAAACCTTGAGCTTACTGAAATCAGCCTGGTATTTATTCATCAAGGATTTTAAAACCGCCTCCTCCGCCGGGGACCCCCAGCCTCCATACGTTTTGCCCTCAAAATCAGCCGGGGCTTTAACGCCGCGGTCCTGCGGGGCCGCAAAACCGGAGGTATTATGCTGGATGACGGCGGCTACGGCCACCACCGGTATGCCCTGCGAGCGGGCCATAATGATCTCTTCCTGGGCTGATATGGCAAAATCGCCCTGTCCTGCAGCCAGGAGCTGAACCTGGCCGCCTTCAGGGGGCTGTATGATCTCCACATCCAGGCCTTCCGCCTGGTAATAACCCTGTTGCTGAGCAACATATAGCCCGGTGTGATTGGTGTTGGGAAACCAGTCTAAAAGCACTGTGACCTTCTGCAACGGGGCCTGCCGGGTTGGGGGAGTATTGCCGCAGCCCGGTAAGGCCAGCAACGCTGCCATCAAGAATAAAGCCACTATTTTATGTTTCATTTGATATTCCTCCTATTGCCATAATTGATGAGAATAAATCTTCCGATTCCAGGGGACCAGCAAGTACTCCAGCAAATCTACCGCTTTAACCAAGAGCAAGCTCAATATACAGATGATCGCCACCGCCGCCAGAACCCGGTCGATAGCGAAGCCCTTCTGCTGCAAAGTCATATAGTATCCCAAACCTCGCTGCGCCCCCAGCCATTCCCCGATTACCGCAGCCATGATGCTGTAGGTGGCGGAGATACGCAGCCCGGCGAAAAAGGAAGGCAGGGCCGCAGGCATAATCACCATGCGAAAGGTTGCTAAACGTTTGGCGCCCATAGAGCGAAACAGGTCCAGGACATCCGGATCCACCGACTGCAGCCCGTTAAAGAGATTTATTACCATGGGGAAAAAGCATACCAGGATAATAATCAAAATCTTTGGCAGGATGCCCCAGCCGAACCACAGCGGCAGCAAGACCGCCAGTACGATCAGAGGTATGGTCTGGGATACGATAAAAATCGGGTATAAGGCCTGATACAGCCAGGTCAGGTAATGCAGCAAAAGTGCCAGGATAAGAGCCAGGGCTATTGAAGCCGCAAAACCCAGCATGGCTTCCATCAGGGTGGTCTGGGTATGATGCCACAACAGTGCCGCATGGTTAACCATAGCCTGCAGCACCTGCCCGGGGCCGGGCAGGATCCAAACCGGCACCCGGCTCACCCTGACCCCCGCATCCCAAAGCACTATGGCCAGGATTACAACCAGGACCGGGTATAATTTAGGGGCGGTATTTATGTATCTTCTCATCAATGGTTACTCCGTCCGGACGGTAGTCGATCTTAATGACCGACATCACCGAGGAAGCGCCTTCAGCAATGCAGATGTCCTGAGCTTTTTTTACCAGCTCCAGCAAAATCTCGATATCACCCTCAATGGTAGTCTCCATAGGCCCGACCGCGTAAGGCAAGCCGCTGCCCTGAATCATCTCTATCACCCGGTCGACAACATCATACACCCGCTCCGCAGCTACTCGGGGCAGAACCTGCAGACTGAGGTTGGCATTTGCCATTCCATCTCCTCCTTTACAAAATAATTGAGACCGCTAATCTGAATAAAGCGGTCTCGCGCGAACCAATCGGCTCTTAGTTCCTACGCTGGCATTACCCAGATCAGGTTCAAGGGTCAGGGCCGCATTTAACCCACTCTCAGCCGGATGGCTCCAGCTCCCCTTTGTAGTTTGAATTATTATACTCCCCTGAGGCGCTGATAATCAACCTGTAATCATATAAACATTCTTGTTGAAATATTTACTGCTGTGCTATACTAACCTCAAAGTGGCCCGTGCCGCTGCGGAGATCATATTTTTATAAGATGAGAGGAGCGAAGCTGAGATGAGTAGAGAACAGCTCACCAAAATCATTTTGCCTGAAGAGAAATTGCCGAAATTCTGGTACAATGTTCAGGCGGATATGCCCACACCATTATCACCGGGTTTAAATCCTCATAGCAAACAGCCCCTGGCGCCAGCTGATTTAGAACCGCTTTTTGCGCGGGAATTGATCATGCAGGAAGTATCCACTGAGAGGTATATCGAAATACCCCGGGAAGTGCGGGAGATTTATAAAAAGTGGAGGCCTTCCCCGCTGTTCAGGGCTCATGGTCTGGAAAAAGCCCTGGATACCAGCTGTCATATTTATTATAAATATGAAGGCGTAAGCCCGGTGGGCAGCCACAAACTGAACTCGGCCCTGCCCCAGGTGTTCTACAATAAAGCCCAGGGGATCAAACGCCTGACTACTGAAACCGGGGCCGGTCAATGGGGCACGGCCTTATCCCTGGCCTGCAAAATGTATGATATCGAAGCCATGGTTTACATGGTTAAAGTCAGCTATTATCAGAAGCCCTACCGGCGCGTAGCCATGGAGGTTTATGGCGCCAAGTGCGTGCCCAGTCCCAGCCCGTTGACCGAAAGCGGACGCAAGGCTTTAGCCCAGAACCCGGATATGCCCGGTACTCTGGGCCTGGCCATCAGCGAGGCGGTGGAAGACGCCGCCGGGCGTGAGGATACCAATTACTCACTGGGCAGCGTTCTCAACCACGTCTGCCTGCACCAAAGCATTATCGGGCAGGAAGCCAGGCTGCAGCTGGAAATGGCGGATGAGTATCCCGACATTGTGATAGGCTGCTGCGGCGGTGGCAGCAACTTCGCCGGGATCGCTTTTCCATTTATCCCGGACAAATTGAAGGGCGGCCAACTTCGCCTCATCGCGGTCGAGCCGGCCGCCTGCCCGACCCTGACCAGAGGGGTATTCGCTTATGATTACGGCGATGTAGCCGGGTTTACCCCGTTGTTGAAAATGTACACCCTGGGGAGCAGTTTCAGCCCTCCCGGAATTCACGCCGGAGGACTGCGCTATCACGGCGAATCGCCCCTGGTGAGCCAATTGTATCATGACGGCCTGATTGAAGCTGTCGCGGTTTATCAAAATGGGGTTTTCCAGGCCGCGCAGTTATTTGCCCGGACCGAAGGCATTATCCCTGCTCCCGAGTCCTCTCATGCCATCCGGGTAACCATCGACGAAGCCCTGAAGGCAAGAGAGCAGGGGGTACAGCGCACCATCGTCTTCAACCTCAGCGGGCATGGCAACCTTGATCTGGGCGCATATGACAACTTCCTCGCAGGCATCACCGAAGACGTTGATTTCCCTGAGGAGGAACTGCAGAAGAGCCTCAGCAATCTCCCGCAGGTTTAGGCTGTATTTGTCTTTCAAACTTTTATACGTACCATCTATCATTCAGGCATAATTTGAATAAGCCAGGGGTTCTTGCTTTTTAAAGCAAGGCTCCTGGCCCGTTATTTTTATAGCTTTTACTGGTATGAGTCAGGGAATCGTTTCGGTTAACAAGTGAACTGGTACATCTGAACCTGAATAAACCGGGCAACGGCTAGGGGAAAGATATTATCCCTTTTTCAGTGACAACAGCGGTTACATAAGTGGCGGGAATCAGATCAAAACCCTCTTCCAGTGGCAGGGGGGGATAACTTGAGGCCAGTTTGTGGGATTCACATAGGCAATAGAAAGGAATCTGGCGTTCAAAGCAGGTTCTGGCCAACTGCAGGCTGGGGTAGCCATTGATCAATGAACCGTCGGAAAGCACGCTGTCAGCTCCTACCAATCCCAGGCTGACCCCCTGAATACTATCTAGCCGATCCTCCGCGACAAGATCACAGCCGACTCCGCCTGCCTGCAAGGCGGAAGCCATCATTTCTCCATATTTTAAGCCTTGCGCCTGAGACTGCTCATCTACGATCAAGGCCGCAAAGCTGCGGCCTGCTGCAGAGGCCTGTATCAACGCCGAGCAAACCGTGGCGCTGAAGCTGCAGCTGATGATCTGATCGCCTGGCTTGATCAGTTCCGCTCCATTCATAACGGTATCATGGAATTTCAGGTCCAGGCTGTGTAAAATGGATTCCACCAGCCGTGCGACCGAATCTACCGGTTCAAAGGGCACGCTCTCGGCTTTCAGGCCTGCCATGCCGTCGATAAAAACCTGCAGGCCATTCTTGATAGCCGCCATGGCAGGCCTGATTTCCTGCAGCCGCAGGGCCATGGCGGTAAGCTGTTCCAGGTAGTCCAGCCAGTCTCCGCAGGGCAGCTCTGCGGCCTCGTCCTTTAAAATCAACAATGCCTGGCGCAGCAGAAAACTGGCGCCATGTTTACGATCCAAAGCCAGCTGCCCGGCCTTCATCTCCTGTCTATTCATCGGCCACTCTCTGCCAGGTTTCGTAGAGCATCGGTACGCAGTCATATTTTTTTATGTCCTCCGGTTCGATCCATTGGAACTCCACATGCTCCCAATCAATGATGATCCTTCCGGGGTGCTTGACATAAAAGCGAAAAGGATGGACCAGCCACATGATGCCCGCTTCCGTATCGGGTACTTCCAGAATTGCCCCCGCTTTGACCAATATAATGTCATCACTGCACAGACTGGCTTCTTCCTTTATTTCCAAATATGCCTGGCTTAATGCGCTGCGGCCTTCAGGCAGATATCCGCTCAAGCCCGCCCATTTACGCTGATAAGAGCCCACTTGCGAACTGCGCTTTAACAGTAAGATTTTACCCTGGCTTTCCATGAAACAGGTGATGACATGGTTGGTAACCATCATATACCTCCTTAAAAATGGGTGTGACGAAATGCTCGAACCGTATAACTCGGTGGACTGGCTTGCCCCGCGATTTTGCCTGGGTTATATTAACTATAATACATGGAAAGGAGCCCTCATGGCTACTATTGACCAACGCTTGTTGGCAGCCAGCCGGATGATCATCCCTGGCGGCGCGGTGGCTGATATCGGAACTGACCATGGCCAGCTGCCATGTTTTCTGCTGGAAAAGGGTCTGGCTCCACAGGTAGTCGCTACTGAATGGGGGGATGGCCCTTATCAGCGCGCCCGGGAGCATATTGAGACTTCACCCTGGTCAGACCGTATTGCGGTCCGGCAAGGAAATGGCTTAGAGGCTTTAGCCTGGGGTGAGGTTCATACTGTCGTCATCATGGGCATGGGAGGCGACCTTATGGCTGAGATATTGAGACGGGACTGGCATCTGACCTCATCATTTGCGCGTTTGGTCCTGCAGCCCATGACCCGTCCTGCGGTACCCCGCCTTTTGCTGGCCGCAAAGGGCTGGCCGCTCATTGATGAACGGGTGGTAAGAAGCAGGGGGCGCTTCTTTGTCCTTTTCAGCTACCAGCCCGGCGACCGTCCCTACCGGCTGTCCGCCCTGGAGTTGGAAGTGGGGCCACAGCTACTCCAAGCCCGGGACAGCATTGAACTGGAGTACCTGACTTATTGCCGGCGCAGGCTTAAAGCCCGCTGTCAAAACCTGTCCCTTTCCAAACAGCCCCAGAATCAAAGCAAGCGGCTGAAATATGAATTGATGGGCCGGGAATTGGAGGAAATAATCGATGGCAAATCAGGTTAAGGATATCACTGCGATATTAGAGCACCACTATCCGCCCTATCTGGCAGCATCCTGGGATAATTCCGGACTGCAGCTGGGCTCATATCTTGCCCCGGTAAAAAAAGTGGGGGTGGCTCTGGAGCTGGAGCCTGAAGTGCTCGCAGAGGCTTTGCATCTCGAGACGGATATGATCATCACCCATCACCCCTTATTTTTTCAGGGTGTTAAAAGACTGGAAGCGGATACGGCCTGGGGGAAGATGGTATATGAGTTGATTGCCAAAGGCATAACGGTTTACGCAGCGCACACCAATCTGGATGCGGCCCCCCAGGGTTTAAACCAGCACCTCGCAGAAATGCTGCGATTACAGGACATTGAGCCGTTATTGGCGGACCAGCGGGATGAACTATGCAAAGTCGTGGTCTATGTACCGTTCAGTCATGTAAAAGCGGTGCAAAAGGCTATGGCTGAGGCAGGGGCCGGGCATATCGGCAAGTACTCGGCTTGCAGTTTCCGCACCCCGGGAATCGGCAGCTTCCGTCCTGAGGACGGAAGTCAGCCATTTATCGGCTCTGTCGGGGTGCTGGAAGAGGTTGAGGAATACCGTCTGGAGACAGTTGTAGAACAGAGCGGTTTAAATCGGGTGCTCAAGGCCATGCACTCCGCGCATCCTTATGAGGAGGTCGCTTACGACGTTTACCGTCTGGCTAACGGCGGCCGTATTTATAGTATGGGACGCAGAGGCCGGCTGGCACAGCCCTGCTCACTGGAGTCACTGGCCGGAAAAGTTAAAACGGTTTTTGGCTGCCAGGGGGTTCGCGTAGTAGGAAATTATCGACAAATGGTGCAGCGGGTCGCCATGATCAGCGGTTCCGGAGGGTCTTTGCTGGCACGGATCAATCCTGAAGCGGCCGATGTGGTCATAACCGGGGATGTAAAATACCATGAAGCTCAAGAAGCGCGCCTTAAGGGTATGAACGTAATCGATGCCGGACATCAGGAACTGGAGAAGCATATGATCGCTCTGGTAAGCGCTCTGTTGGAAGATGAATGCAGACATCAAAAGCTTTCCCCGGAGATTCTCAAACTGAAAGAAAGCCCTTGTTTTAGGCTTTTATAATCGATAAGGCAACAGTATATGCAATTGTGCCAATATCCCGGCAGGATGCCTCGAAATGGAATAAAATGGAATGCACCGTAAAATTGGGACTCCATGCATAAAAGCCTTTTTTAACAGGTAAAATGTATATAACAGTTTTAAGCCTATATTTTTCAAAAAAAATTCCGAAAAAGATTTTTAATAGCAGGAATTGCCGTTTTTTTGGGGAATGTAAAATATGGTTAATAAAATAACATAAGGGAGGACTATGTCGTGAACAAATCGGAACTTGTTAAGTCAATAGCGGAGAAGGCAGAAATCACCCAGAAGGATGCTGCCAAAGCCCTGGATGCTACGGTGGAAGCCATTCAAAAGGCCCTGGCTGGCGGGGATAAAGTGCAAATCATCGGTTTCGGAAGTTTCGAAGTACGCGACCGCAAGGAAAGAAAGGTTATCAGCCCGGCGACCGGGGAAGAAATTAAGGTTCCTGCCACTAAAGTTCCGGCATTCAAGCCTGGCAAATCCCTTAAGGAAGCGGTTGCGGTAAAAATACCCGTCAAAGTGACCGCTAAGAAGAAAGGCGCAAAAAAGAAATAGCTATATAAAAAAAGAGGTATACCTCGTATACCTCTTTTTTTATGTCCTTAAAAAGTGTTTGAATTGATGGGCAAGCAAATCTGTAAGCGGAGTTCTGTATTCGATAGTCATCTATCTGGGATGCCAGTTGCCTGACACCTCTTGCGACCTAACCCGGGAACGAGGCGGGCAACCTCATGGTTCCTCTATTCGGTCTTGCTCCAGGTGGGGTTTACCGAGCCGTTTAGTCGCCTAAACGCTGGTGAGCTCTTACCTCGCCTTTCCACCCTTACCCCGCGAATGCGGGGCGGTCTGTTTCTGTGGCACTAGCCTTAGGGTCGCCCCCACTGGACGTTATCCAGCACCTTGCCCTGCGGAGCTCCGACTTTCCTCAGGTTTAAACCTGCGACTATCTGATTTACTTGCCGCCCGATATCAATTCATGCAGGGTATATTATAATGAATAGGCGGCCAATTGTAAAGCAACGGGGAAATATCCCTTTTCACAAAAAATATGACGCTCTTTGAAGGAATAAAGGATTTTTTAGAGAATACATAACCTAGCGAAAGCAGGGAGTAACGGGGTGAGATAATAAATCTTCAAGTTCCTTGTTTTACCTTTGCTCGAATTATAATATACTTACTAAAGAGATAAAGGGGGGTGAAGAAAGATGTTGTTGTTCGGATCGGAGCAGGCAGCTAGCGGGGTTTTTTACAACGGTCCTCTTTTTACCTTATTGGTAATCATTTTAACGGTATTCATTTTTCTGAAATTCTGTGGATGGGCCAAGAAAAGAACGATGCCAGCCGGCACTAAAAAGGGAATTTTTATACTAACGGCGCTGGGCGCTGTAGCTTTTAACGTCATGTACTCTCTGGGAAATTCGGCGTTTGAGCAGGGCCAGGGTCTCAATATGGCTACTATCGCAGTGGTTTCAGCCTTGCTCTGGGTATTTGTATTCTCTTATGCTTTGATGTCAGAAACAAAATAAAGTATAGTCCTGGAAGGCGGCTAGAAGCCGCCTTTTTTATTGGTTATAATAGCCTAAAGAACAAAATGGTGAGAAAATGGATGAACTCATAAAGATCGAAATCACATATGACGATAAACCCTCGGCACCCATCTGGTCCTATCCGGGGCAGAATCTGTGGGAAGCCCTGGTGGCCCATGGCCTGATAACGGCTGGCCCCTGCGGCGGAAAAAGGATCTGCGGGAAGTGCAAACTCAAGATAGAAGGCCCGCTTAACCCGCCGGATGAAGCGGAGCGCTACCTGCTGCTCCCTGAAGAAATCAAGGCGGGCATGCGTCTGGCCTGCCGCATCCCGGCGACCCAGGGCCTTAAAGTGTTTCTTGAAGGCCAGCCTTTTACTGCCGCCCCGGTGCCCCGGTTAATGTCTGAAACGGCTGCGCCGCCCATGGTCATGCATAAAAAGATATATTTGCCGGGTCAGGACCGGCATAATCCGGTTTCCATACAGGAACGGCTGCAAAAGTCCTTGCCAAATCTGCACCTCAACTTGAGTATTGCCGATCTCAATGAATTGCACAGCCTGGATAGGACCGACCGGCCAGTTCTTGAATTAAATGCTTTGCTGACAGAAGACCGGCAATTGATATACGCCGGCCGCTCCCGGCAGGATCTTTATGGGGTAGCCCTGGATGTGGGCACCACCAGCCTGGTAGGCTCACTGCTGGATCTGGAAACCGGTCAGACCGTCGCTACAACCACCATGCCCAATATGCAGCGCGTCTATGGTGACAACATCATTTCCCGCCTGGACTATTGTTTGAGTCATGACGATGGCCTGCAAACCCTGCATCAAGTGATCGTCAACAACGCCAATACTCTGATCGCCAGCCTTGTCAGGCAGTGTAAAAGCCTGCCCGATCAGGTCTACCGGCTGGTTGTGGTAGGAAATCCGGTTATGACCCATTTTGTTTTAGGCTTAAATCCGGCGGGTTTGGCCGCCGCCCCTTTTAGCGGCATAATCACTGATGCTTACAGTTGCCGGGCCGGGGCAGTAGGCCTAGCGGCCCACCGTGAAGCTCTGCTGGTCATACCGCCGCAAGCCCGGGGTTTTATCGGCTCTGACGCCCTGGCCGGGTTGTTGACTCTGCCGTGCCCGCCGCCCTTGCCGTATCTGTTTATAGACATCGGCACTAACAGCGAAGTGATTCTAGCCGGCCAGAAAGGAATGTGGGCAGCCTCCGCTGCAGCCGGCCCAGCCTTTGAAGGGGCCGGTATTCGCTGCGGAATGAGGGCCGTTCACGGAGCTATCGACCATTTTCAGTGGAATGACGGCCGGCTGGACTATCATGTATTGGGCAACGGAGAACCGCGGGGTATGTGCGGCTCGGCTCTGGTCGACTTATTGGCCTGGCTCTTGAATAATGACATGGTTGCAGCCAATGGCAGCTTTATGGAAGGAAGGCCGGAAATAAGGGCCGGATCACAAGGAAGGGAACTTGTCATAGTTCCGTCTGAAAAATCCTATCAGGGCGTACCGCTGGTATTGAGCCAGGAAGATGTACGCAGCTTGCAACTGGCCAAAGGTGCTGTACGCGCCGCCATTGAGATTTTGATGCGGGAGAGCGGGACAAAGGTGGAAGCGCTTAAAGCGGTCTTTTTAGCGGGCGCTTTTGGAAATTACCTGAATCCTGAACATGCCATCAAGGCTGGTATTTTGCCGGCGGTCAACCCCGATCTGATTCATAATCTTGGCAATGCCGCCGGGCGGGGCGCCATTTGTTATCTTATCAACCCGCAGGCCCGTCAGCAGATGGGGCAAATGAAGCAAAACCTGACTTGTGTTGAATTAGCCGACCATCCTGATTTTCAATTGTTATTTTTGCGCCATATAGATTTTTGAGCCAGGAATAACCCTCAGGTTGACCCATAATGCCCGGACCTGGCATAAAAAGCCGCTTAAGAAATTGCAGGCCTGCTGCGACCGGATCATGGCCAGATCTTGAAGCAGTACTGTTGTATAGGCAAATCGGTAACGGTATACTATTTACAGACCACTCCAGTTGGAGGAGGTCATTTTAGCATTGCGCACCTATGGGGTGCGCCATTGTGCGAAAAGGAGCAATTGATGAGCGATATTGTAATATTATTGATCAGTCTAGGAATCATTCTAGCTGGTGCGGAGATATTTGTTAACGGAGTTGAATGGCTGGGCCAGAAACTGAACCTTTCTGAAGGTGCAGTGGGGAGTGTCCTGGCTGCAGTGGGCACAGCCCTGCCGGAAACCATTATTCCCATTATCGCCATTTTATTTGGCAATGGAGGCGGGGCCGGACATGAGATCGGTATCGGCGCTATTCTGGGCGCCCCTCTGATGCTGTCCACCCTGGCCATGTTCGTAACCGGGGCTGCGGTAGTGGTGTTTAGAGGCAGGCGAATTCATGGATACCGGGTTCGGGCTGACTTTTCCAGCATGTCGCGCGATCTGAGCTTTTTCCTGGTGGTATTCGTCCTGGCCCTGGGGTGCGGACTGATTCCTGAAAGCCTCAAGGCCCTCAAAGTGATCATCGCGCTGCTGATGGTTGGACTCTACGTATGGTATGTGATCGCTATGGTGAGCCAGGAACGGGATATCGAGTCGGATGAACAGCTCCCGGCATGCTATTTTGCCAAAAAACATTGTCCGCCCTCACTGGGCATTGTGCTTGTTCAGGTCCTGTGCGCTCTGCTTCTCATTGTGCTGGGGGCCAATATGTTTGTAAACTCCATTACCGAGTTGGCCCAGTTATATGCGGTTCCGGCATTTGTGCTGGCTATCATTATTGCCCCTATCGCCACCGAGCTGCCGGAGAAATTCAACAGTATAATCTGGATTTCCCGGGAGAAAGATACCCTGGCCCTGGGGAATATCACCGGAGCCATGGTTTTCCAGGGTTCTGTAATCCCGGCCCTAGGTATTATGATGACAGAATGGCGGCTGAATAGTGGCGCTTTGCTGTCCGGCTCTCTGGCTTTAGTGTCGGCTGCATTCCTGCTTTGGCAATTGCGCCGCCGGGCCTATATCAGCGGCGTATCCCTGCTGTTCAGCGGGTTGTTCTATGTTGTGTTTATAGTGGCCGTTATGCAAGGAGTAGTCAGGTAGAAGGAGATGATATAATGGACGTAGAGAAGCGTTTGCGGGAATCGGGCATCGTGCTGCCCGAGGTCAATGCGCCTCTGGCAGCTTATGTACCCGCAGTTAGAAGCGGCAACCTCTTGTTTATTTCCGGACAGCTGCCTATGGATCAGGGTATTTTATCCTATAAGGGCAAAGTGGGCAGCGAGCTCAGCATAGAGGAGGGACAGTCGGCCTGCAGGCAAGCGGCTATAAACTGCCTGGCAGTGCTCAAAAAGAACCTTGCTGATTGGGGGCAGCTGGTGAGGATAGTGAAGATAACGGGATATATACGGTGTGACTCCGACTTCACAGCCCAGCCCCAGGTCTTGAACGGCGCCTCTCAATTGTTGGAGAATCTTTTCGGGGTCAACGGTAAACATGCCAGAGCAGCAGTGGGGGTTAATGCCCTGCCCCTGGGGGCAGCCTGTGAAGTGGAGATGGTGGTAGAGCTTCGCTAGCCCTTCTCCGCATCAAATGAGCTGCTGATTATTTTAAGGAAGTGATTAGATGACCGAGATCAATCCCTTTGACAAAGCCCATGAATTGGCGAGGTCCATCAAACAGTGCCGGGCTTTTAAACATTACCTGGCAGCAAAACAGGCAATCGATCAGCATCCTGATTATAAAGATAAGATATTGAAAGTGCGCGCCCGGCAGATGGAGGTAAACCGGGCCCACATCTTGGGAGAGGAACTGCCGGCAGAGTTACTGAGCGAGTTGTCCCAGGAGCTGGCCGCCTTGAACCAGTACCCGGAGATTGCGGAATTTTTTGCAGCCGAAACCCATTTTATCAACATGTTCCATGATATTCAAAACATCATCAATGGCGCTCTTGACGCGGAGTTAAAAGATTAGGCAGCCTGGTAAAAATCGATGATACCTAAACGGCAGGGCTTTTAAGCCCTGTCAGACCGTCGACAAAAGCGAATAACTGCGTTGCTCAATAGGTCCGCTCAATCAACGTACTATTTGTACGCCTTAATCGCGGGCCTATTGTGCGCCTTGTTCTTCGCTTCCGTCGCTCGCCCTGTTTTCTTAATGAGAAGGTTTGCCAGTAGCCTTATGGCGTCTTACAGGTATACAATATTATTTCGGGCAGAGTGTTTACAAACCGGCTCAAATGGTTTAACAATTAACCCAACCTTTGCTTTAATGAGGCATTACAAGCTGGTTTTTATATAAGGGGGTAGGAGAGGTGACATGTGGTTGTAGCCATCAAAAACGTTGGGAGACAGCCTTTAATAACAACGGTGTGGATTTGACCTTGATCAAAAGCGTGCTGGATCGTTACCGGAATCAGCCCGGCAGTTTGATTACGGTTTTGCAAGAGACCCAGGCCATCTACGGCTATCTTCCCATGGGGGCGTTGGCAGCCATCGCCCGGGAACTGAAACTGAAGCCTTCCAAGGTATATGGGGCGGCAACCTTTTACACTCAGTTCCGCTTGAAGCCGGTGGGTAAACACCTGATACTGCTGTGCCAGGGGACGGCCTGCCATGTCAACGGAGCGGACCGAATCGCCACTGCCCTCTGTGAGGAATTGCAGGTCGAAATCGGTGAGACCACTGCCGACGGGGTTTTTACTCTGGATACGGCCGCCTGTCTGGGCTGCTGCAGCCTGGCTCCGGTGATGATGATTGACGGGCAGGCCTACGGGCCATTGACGCCAGATAAAGCCAGGGCAGTGATCAAAAAGATATACAGCGCCGAATCAGCGGTGACCGGGGAAGGTGAAACAGCATGAAAGTAAGAGTTGGTCTGGGAAGTTGCGGTATCGCCGCCGGGGCCCTGGAAGTATGGGATGAACTGGATAAACTGCAGCAGGCGGCGGGGTTCTCCATCGAAAAACAGCAAACCGGCTGTAGCGGCATGTGCTATCAGGAGCCACTGATAGACATCATCGAAGATGGCGGTTCGGTCTACTCTTACGGGAAGGTCAATGCCCGGCGGCTGCAGGAGATAGTCAAGGCCCATCAGGATGGCACTGGCCCGCTTGAAGAATATTTAACCACCGTCCAGGATAAAGGCGAAGATTTCCTGAGCCGTCAGGTGCGGGTGGCCCTGCGCAATTGCGGTCATATTGATCCGGAATCACTGGCTGATTATCGTCTGGCCGGAGGATATAAGGCCCTGGAGAAAGCAATCCTTATGACCCCCGAAGAGGTCATAGACGAAATCAAAGCATCAGGGTTGAGGGGGCGCGGCGGAGCTGGCTTTCCCACCTGGTTTAAGTGGCAGGACACCAGAAAACAACCCGGGGAAACCAAATATGTGGTGTGCAATGCTGATGAGGGCGATCCCGGAGCGTTCATGGACCGCAGTGTTCTGGAAGGGGATCCCCATGCGGTGCTGGAGGGAATGACGATCGCGGGTTATGCTATCGGGGCTAAAGAAGGCATCATCTATTGCCGCGCCGAGTATCCTCTAGCCATCAAGCGGCTGTCGATCGCCATTGAAACGGCCCGTGATGCGGGTTTGTTAGGCGAGCATATACTCAACAGCGAATTTAGTTTTGATATCCGCATCAAGCAGGGGGCCGGCGCTTTTGTCTGTGGAGAAGAAACTGCCTTAATCGCTTCTCTGGAAGGAGAACGGGGTATGCCCCGCCTCAAGCCTCCGTATCCGTCAGTCTACGGTTTTTGGGGTAAACCCACTAATATCAATAATGTTGAAACTTTTGCCAACGTCCCCTGGATCATGACCCGGGGCGGCGAAGCTTTTGCGGCTATGGGAACCGCCGACAGCAAAGGCACCAAAGTATTCGCCCTGGCCGGCAAAGTGACCCGGGGCGGATTGGTAGAGGTGCCCATGGGGATCACCCTGCGGGAGGTCATATATGATATCGGCGGGGGGATCAGAAATGGCAAACGCTTTAAAGCGGTGCAGCAGGGCGGTCCGGCCGGGGGATGCATACCGGCAGCCCATTTGGATACCCCGATCGATTATCAAAGGATTACCAGCCTGGGGGCAATAATGGGCTCAGGCGGGATGATCGTGGTCGATGAAGATACTTGTATGGTAGATATGGCCCGCTATTTCCTTGATTTTACCCAGAAGGAATCCTGCGGAAAGTGTGTGCCATGCCGCATCGGCACCAGGCGCATGTTGGACATTATCGAGAGGATCTGCGATGGTCAGGGCCGGCCTGAAGACATCGGCCTCCTGGAAGAACTGGCTCAACAGATAAGCGAGGCTTCGCTGTGCGGTTTGGGGCAAGGGGCCCCCAATCCGGTTTTGACTACTTTGCGTTATTTTAGAGAAGAATACGAAGCCCATATTAATGACAAGAAGTGTCCGGCCCGGCAATGTAAAGGCCTTATTCAATATATCATCGACCCCGAAAAATGCACGGGCTGCACAATTTGTGCCAAGAAATGCCCGGTACAATGCATTCACGGCGGCAAGCGCGAGCCCCACAGCATCGAACAGGAAAAATGCATCAAGTGCGGCACCTGTTTGGAAGTGTGCCCCCCCCGATTCTCGGCAGTAAGGGTTGATTAAGGAGGAGCTCCAATATGATAGAGATTAACGGAAAATCGATTCCAGTACAGCCGGGCCGCACTATTCTGGAACTCGCGGCGGACCACGGTGTTATTATACCCACCCTGTGCCATGACGAGCGGGTTAAAACCTATGGAGCCTGTGGACTCTGCGTGGTTGAGGTGGAAGGCGCGAAAAACCTGGTGCGGGCCTGTGCCACAGAAGCCGCCCCGGGTATGAAAATTAAGACTGAGAGTGAGCGGGTACGCCAATCACGGCGGATAACCCTGGAGTTGATTATGTCCGATCACCGCGGGGACTGCCGCCCTCCCTGTTCACTGGCCTGTCCGGCAGATACTGATTGCCAGGGATATGTGGGCTTAATCGCCAACGAACGTTTTGAAGAAGCCTTGCGGCTGCTCAAAGAAAGCTATCCGCTCCCTTTCAGCATCGGCATGGTTTGTCCCCATCCTTGCGAGAATGCTTGCCGCCGCCAGATGGTGGAGGAGCCTATAGCCATTGCGGATTTAAAGGCCTTTGCCGCCAGTCAGGATCTGGGCAGACTCAAGCCTTACCTGCCTGAGGTTACGCCGCCCAGCGGCAAAAGGGTAGCGGTAGCGGGCTCCGGCCCGGCAGGTTTGACGGCGGCGTATTTCCTGGCCCGGGCCGGTCATGAGGTAACGGTATACGAAGCCATGCCCCAGGCCGGCGGGATGCTGCGCTATGGCATCCCTGAGTACCGCTTGCCCAAAGCCTTTTTGGATCAGGAAATCGACCTGATAAAAGCCATCGGGGTTAAGATAATAACCAACACCAGAATTCCGGACGATATTGATTTGAGCTATCTGCAGGACAATTTTGATGCTGTATTTCTGGGCATCGGAGCCTGGAGGTCATCGCAGATTGGCTGCTCTGGAGAAGAACATACCCGGGTCTTGGGAGGAATCGACTTCCTGCGCCAGGTGGCTATGAATGAACCCGTTGATCTGGGTGCGAGGGTGGCAGTGGTCGGCGGAGGCAATACCGCTATGGATGCTGCCCGTACCGCAGTGCGTCTGGGGGCCGCTGAAGTCATGGTGCTTTACCGGCGCACCCGTGCGGAAATGCCGGCCGAGGATATTGAGATCGTTGAGGCGCAGGAGGAAGGCGTTGTTTTCAAATTCCTGGTGGCTCCTGAGGAGATCATCAGTGAGGGCGGCCGTATTGCCGGCATCAAGGTGCAAAAGATGGTATTGGGAGAGCCGGACGATTCGGGCCGGCGCAGCCCGACTCCCACCGGGGAAGTGGAATTCATCGCTGTGGATACCATTATTGCAGCTATAGGACAGCAGGTTGACGCCCACGGGTTCGATAGTACCCGTCCGGGCCGGCGCGGCAATCTGGAGGTAGCCCCGGAGACTATGCAGACCGCGCTTCCCGGGGTTTTTGCCGGCGGCGATGCGGTGACCGGACCGGGGATCGCTATAGAGGCGGTTGCCCAGGGACAAAAAGCCGCCCGCTCCATCGACAAATATCTTAAAGGCCTGGAGTATACGGCGTCATATCCCTATGTAAGCGAAAAGGAAGCGGCTCCGCACGACTTCAAGGATTATTCGGCTCAGAGCAGGGTGCATCCCCGGCATGAAAAAGCCGAAGAGCGCCGTTGCGATTTCCGGCAGGTGAAAAAGGTCTTTACAGCGGAGGAAGCCCGGACCGAAGCCAACCGCTGCCTGGAATGCGGCTGCCTGGATTATTATGAATGCCGTTTGCTAAAATATGCCCGGCAATACCAGGTCAAACCGCAGCGCTGGTATGGCCAGAACCGGACTGAGTCCACCCTTGAACAGCACCCCTTCATGTTAAGGGATATGAATAAATGCATCTTATGCGGTCTTTGCGTGAGAATATGTGACGAGGTTGTTGGAGCGGCCGCACTGGGATTAGTGGAACGCGGCTTCGATACGCTGGTGCAGCCTGAAATGGGGCTGGCATTGAGCCAGACCTCCTGTATCGCTTGCGGTCAATGCATAGCGGTATGTCCTACCGGGGCCCTGGCAGAACGGAACCGGTTTGGCAAGAATATTCCCCTGCAATTACAAGAAGCCATCACCACCTGTTCCTTCTGCGGAATGGGATGCCAGCAGAAAGTTGAGTCTTATGGCGGGTTGATCGCCAGGGTCGAACCGGTGGAGAACGGCTTATTATGCTCGCGGGGGCGCTTCGCCTGGCAGGAGAACCAGCGGGAACGCCTTACTGCTCCCATGATCAAGCGGGATGGGCAATGGCAGCAGGCATCCTGGGAGGAGGTTCTGACCCGGATAAAAGCCTGTCAACCTGATAAGGCTCCGGGAGATTCCGATGTCGGGGTGTTCATGAGCCCGGTCTATACGGTTGAGGAAGCCGGCGCGGCCGCATATGTCGCTCACGGTTTAAGAGCCCGTTATCTGAGCAGCTTCACCCGCAACGCCGGGGAAGGTTTGAAACGTATTCTGGGCGATAATCTGTCCAGCAACAAGGTAAGCGAACTGGATCAGGCTGATTTAATACTGATGATCGGGTCTTTCAGATACAACCAGGTTCCGGCGATTAAAGCCCGGCAAGCCGCCGACAAGGGCGCGCGCCTGATCGTTATAAGCGCGGAGGAAGGCGTTGCTGATGACCTGGCGTTGCTGAGAATATGCCCTGAGGACAATGATATGGATCTCCTGCTGCAAGTACTGGCCGCGGTCCTGCAGAAGCGTTCCCTTGATCCTGCTTTCACCGACCGCTCCTGGAAAGGCTTTGACGAGTTGACCGAGCTCGTCAGAGACAGAAGAATCGGTGATACCGCGGCTCAGATCGCCGAATTGTACCAGGGCGCCTCCCGGGCTCTGATCCTGGTCGACGGCTATTCCACCAGCATCGCCGCCGTACAGGTATTAGCCGATCTGGCCGTAATCAGCGGCCACATCGGTTCGCCGGCCAATGGCATCATAGTGATTTCACCCGGAGGCAACGCAACCGGGGTATGGCAGGCCGGTTATAAGCAACCGCGCCAAGAAGTGCTGGATGCCCTGGAGGGGGGGGAACTGCGGACTATTTTCGTTCTGGGGGAGGACCCGGTGGGGTGCGGTATGATAGCAGCTGAAACCTTGCGCCGGGCTGAGTTCCTGTTCGTTATGGCGCCTTATTGGAATGAGACCGCTGCTCTGGCTGACATCGTATTACCCGGATCGCTGCCCATGGAGACCAACGGCACTTACGTGATTGCGGACGGCAGCCTGAAGCTGGTACAGGGGATACAAACACCGCCGTCCGGCCATGACAATATAGCTATCTTCGAGGCCGTTATGCAGAGCCTCAAGCTGCGCCCGGAACTGAGAATGAAGGTGTTGCCGGAAAAGAAATGGTCCAGGGCCGTGCAATATGAGGAGGGATTCGCCTATCAGGACGGCAAAGCCCATCTTTCATTGCCAGGCTTCAAACGGATTTTTGTTGATCCTTATTCCGGTGACCCGGCCTGGCGCCGTTTTAATAAGACCATGTCTGAACAAGGGTTAATTGGCTAAAAATTGTATTCCGGTATACAGATGGAAGCCCGAATCATGCATACAATATATCTGCCGGCAGCCTATTTACAGGGGCTGCGTCCAGCCTCTATAATTTCATTGGGCTTGCGGATAAAGCCAAACCAAAGGAGGTTGCCTTATGGATTATATTAAAGAGTTATTGGCCCGGGTAGAAAAGAGAAACCCAAATGAACCGGAATTTTATCAAGCTGTCGCCGAGGTATTGGAATCATTGGAGCCGGTTATCTCCAAGCATCCCGAATATGTTGATGCGGGTATTTTAGAGAGAATAGTAGAGCCTGAACGGCAGATCATTTTCCGGGTGCCCTGGGTGGATGACAATGGCACTGTACAGGTTAACCGCGGTTTTCGTTTTGAGTTTAACAGCGCTATAGGTCCTTATAAGGGAGGATTGCGTTTTCATCCTTCTGTCAATGCCAGCATCATAAAGTTTTTGGGCTTTGAACAGATATTTAAAAACTCACTGACCGGGTTGCCTATCGGTGGAGGCAAAGGCGGCAGCGACTTCGACCCCAAGGGTAAGTCTGATGCCGAAGTGATGAGATTCTGTCAGAGTTTCATGACCGAATTGTTCCGGCATATCGGGGCAGATACCGATGTACCGGCAGGAGATATCGGTGTCGGCGGCCGGGAAATCGGGTATATGTATGGCCAATACAAGCGCCTCACCAACCGCTTCGAAGGGGTGTTGACCGGCAAAGGACTGCCCTATGGGGGCAGCCTGGTTCGTACCGAAGCCACCGGATATGCACTGGTTTATTTTACAGAGGAAATGCTTAAATCCAAGACCGGGAGCTTTTCAGGAAAACGCGTGGTGGTATCCGGTTCCGGGAACGTCGCCATCTACGCTGTGGAGAAAGCTACTCAATTAGGCGCCAAAGTGGTGGCCATGAGCGATTCTAACGGATATATCGTGGATGAGAACGGCATCGACCTGCCATTAATAAAACAGCTTAAAGAAGTGGAAAGAAAAAGGGTCAAAGATTATCTCAATGACCATCCCGATGCCAAATTCTTCGAAAACGGATCGGATATCTGGTCAGTGCCCTGTGATATAGCCCTGCCCAGTGCAACCCAGAACGAGCTGGATGAAGAAGCCGCCCATAAGCTGGTGGCCAATGGCTGCATCGCGGTGGCAGAAGGCGCCAACATGCCCTGCACCCCTGAAGCCGTAAAGGTATTCCAGGACAACGGCGTATTGTTTGGACCGGCCAAGGCCGCCAATGCTGGAGGGGTAGCCTGCTCAGCCTTGGAGATGTCTCAGAACAGCATGCGCTATTCCTGGACCTTTGAAGAAGTGGATGCCAAGTTAAAAGACATCATGATCAACATCTACAAGAAGTCCAGTGAAGCTGCCGCAGAATATGGATATCCGGGCAATCTGGTGGTAGGCGCCAATATAGCCGGTTTCTTAAAAGTAGCCGATGCCATGCTGGCCCAAGGCGTGGTGTAATTTAAAGGCATTGTCCCTGAATTTTAAGAGGTCCCCAGCGGGGCCTCTTCTATTTTTTGGCGATGTTTGGCTGAATATGGGTTGGAAGTTTGTACTGCATAGTATGTTATAATGATTTAGCCGAGGTTTATTATGAGGAGGATTTATAATATGCGGAAAATTGCGGTCATAGCAGGGTTATTAGCCATGCTCCTGGTGGCTGGATGCGCATCCGACGGTGCTCAAAAGGTGATTGTGGAAGTCAATGGCGATAAGATCACCCAGCAGGAATACGATAACCGCATCAAACTGATCAGCAGCAGCTATAAGATCCAGCAGCGTTCATCGGGAAGCACCCAGGAGGTCACGATCGATGACAGCATTCTCCCCCAGATAAAAGAGACCGCTTACAATCAATTGATCATGATGAAATTGATAGACCAGGAAGCGAAGGCCCGGGGCATTCAACTGAGCGATGCGGATAAGGACAAGCAACTGGCCGATTTTAAAGCTATGCAGGAGTCCAATGGCGGTGCCAGTGCATATGATCAGGTGCTTAAAGACTTCGAGATCACCGAGCCCGAGCTAAAGCAGGAATTGGCAGTGGGCCTCTTACGCAGTCGGGTTGAGAACAATATCGCTGAAGAGAATCAGGTCACCGAAGAGCAAGCCCAGCAATTTTACCAGTCCAACCAGGATACTTATAAAGAGCCTGCGGGAATGAAAATATCTCATATACTGGTCGATACTGAAGAAAAGGCCCAGGATATTATCAAACAACTGCAAGGCGGCACTGACTTCGCTGAACTGGCCCGACAGAAATCCAGCTGTCCGAGCAGTAGCCGGGGAGGAGACCTGGGTGTGGTCAACCAGGATACCCCTATGGTGGCAGAATTCTTAAATGCCGCCCTGTCCCTTTCAGTCGGCCAGATTACTGCCCAGCCGGTGAAGAGCGAATTCGGCTATCATATCATCAAAGCCACCGGTCAGCAGGCTGAAAGAATAATACCCTTTGACGAAGCCAGGAGCGAGATCATCGAGACGCTGAAGAGTCAGGTCGTCAGCGCTTATCTGGACCAGCTGTACCAACAGGCCGAAATCAAGGATTTGCGTGAAAAATAGGAATAGGCACAGGGCCGGGGCCGCGACGCGGACCCGGCTTTTTTACCCTATGGGATTGAAAAAACTTATCAAGTTAACTATATTAAATGAAAATTATTATCAAAGAGGAGCAGGCGCAATGCACAGAGATAATTATAAAGCCAAGTTGGATGCCAGCCAATATAAACTCACCGGCCAAAGGGCTACAGTCCTGGAGGTGATGATCAGAAACCGCGGCAAGCACCTCAGTGCCGAAGAGGTTTTACAGCAAGCCCGGCTGCTGCGGCCTAATATAGGCATAGCCACGGTTTACAGGACCCTGGAGAAATTGGCCAGTTTGGAGATACTGTACAAAGGCATGTTTGACAGCGGCAAGTACCGCTACGAATTGGCCGATGACCGGGAGCACCACCATCACCATGTGGTCTGCGTAAACTGCGGAAGCATAACTGAGATTAAGGACGATCTTCTGTGTGAATTGGAAAAAAATATTGAAAAGCAGGGCTTTCGTATCGTGGACCACGACCTCAAATTTTTCGGTTATTGCCCCAATTGTACCAAGTCCTGATCATGGGCGGCCATTCTAGCCTGAATGGAGGTGTGATATATGCGGGCTATTTTCATAGGCAATCCCAATGTGGGCAAAAGCGCCCTTATCAATCAATTGACCGGCTCCAGACTCCTGGTGGCCAACTATCCGGGTACATCCCACAAGATTTCTTTTGTGAATAAAGACGACAGTTACTTTTACGACACGCCCGGTATATATTCACTGCATGGGCTTGGGGACAGTGCAGGCATAGTAAGAGATTTATTATTGGACAATACCGGATTCCGTATTGTCAATGTGGTGGACGCTGCCAACCTGGAACGCAATTTGGTTCTGACCCTGGAGGTTCTGGCCCTGGGCCTGCCTGCTGTTGTGGTCTTGAACCAGATGGACATTGCCGCCAATTTAAGCATTGAAATCGATGTGGAGATTCTGGCCCGGGAACTGGGATGCCCGGTTATCGGCTTGCCGGATGGAGAGGGAAGGGGCCTAGACCGGCTCATGCAGTGGATTAAACAGCCGCTTGATTCTGATATCGGCATCGACCCCCTTCAGTTGGAGAAGCTTTCCAAAGATTCGGCTTCATCCCAGTGCCAGCATTGCGCCCAGGCGTGTCAGCATAATGTTATAACCATCGACAGGGAGACCATTGAAAGAGCCCGCACCATTGCCGCTCGGGTGGTACGGCAGCAGCCCGCGGTAAGGAGGACTTACCTGGAGACGGTGCAGGGCTGGCTCGATCGGCCGGTTATCGGCACAGTTTTATTGCTGGCTCTGGCTTACGGCCTGTTTACTGTCATGGTAACCCTGGTGCATTACTTGGAAGAACCTATCAGCAGCGCAGTACAGCCTTTTAGCAATATATTAACCGCCTTGATACAGGAGTTACTGCCGCCGGGCATGGTAAACCAAGTTCTGTCCCAGGCCGTACCGGAAGGCCTGGTGATTCCCTTTACTATTATTATGCCGGCCATGATTATTGTCAGCGTCTTTATATCCCTCCTTGAAGATACCGGCTTGCTGCCCCGCTATTCGGTGGCTTTGGAGAGGGTGACCAGCTTTATCGGTGTTTCCGGGCAGGCCATCATACCTTTGACACTGGGATTTGGTTGTCGAACCCCGGCAATTATGGCCACCAGTCTTTTGCCTAACGCGGCCGAACGCTTTATTATCGCCACGCTTTTGAGCATTGTGGTGCCCTGTGCGGCCTCCCTGGGGGTGATGGCCGCGGTGATCGCCAAGTTTCATGCCTATATCTGGGTGGTCGCAGCCACCATGCTGGCCGTTATGCTCCTGTTAGGCTTCGGACTGAGCCGCATGATGCCCCGGGAAGAGGCTTTTGTCTATGAACTGCCCCCGCTGCGCATTCCGGCCTGGAAAAACACCTGGCAAAAGGTTATATCCAGAACCGGGGGGTTTTTTACCGAAGTGCTCCCGCTTCTGCTCCTGATGAATATCGTCCTGCGCGCTCTGATGGAAACCGGGGTTTTGGAATGGTTCAAAGGGCTGCAGGGTTTTTCGCAGTTTTTTTTCGGCATCCCGGCCGAAGCCCTGGTGGCCGTATTGATCACTATATTCCAGCGCTACCTGGCCCCCCTGGTCTTGCTGAATCTGTCCTTAAGCCCCAGGGAGGCTACTATCGCCATCACCATGATCGCTTTATCACTGCCCTGTTTGCCGGTCATGACCATGATCGTTAAAGAGATGGGCGCAAAAAGGCTGGCCTTTATCCTGGCCATGGGGGCAATAAGCTCATTTTTGGTCGGGGTGGCCCTGAATCTAATCTTGCCTTGATGGGAGTAGATGAGTTGAAGACTATGAAAAACTTGAAAATCGGAGATAAAGCCCGCATTGCATCCATTGACACCGGAGTTGCGGGAAGCCAGCAACTGATGGAAATGGGTCTGAGCCCGGGCAGTGAATTTCAATTAGTGGCTCGTTACCCCTTGCGGGGACCGTTTTTGGTCAAGCTGGGCAATAATCGTATTGCCGTAGATTATAACCTGGCTCAAGCAGTGGTGATTGATGAACTGAACGAAGGCCCGGATGTGTTGGACTCATAACCAATGGTTATGATAATATATACCTAATATTCGTCATAACCCAGCAGGAGGTTCTTAATTATGCTGAGATTGGAAAATTTAACCATGGTTGTGGAGAATAACCAGGGGGAAAACCGTGAGATTATTCGCGACATCAATGCTGAGTTTGAAGCCGGCAAGGTATATGGCATCACCGGACCCAACGGCGGCGGCAAGACTTCTTTGGCCAAGCTGATAATGGGTATATACATGCCCAGTCAAGGGCGCATATACCTGCAAGACCAGGATATAACCCCGCTCAGTATCAGTGAAAGGGCCCGGCTCGGCATTATTTACGCTTTTCAGCAGCCGCCTCGCTTCAAGGGCTTGACGGTCAAAGATCTTCTCAATATCGCCCGCCCAGGGATTGACAACTTGCATCTGCGCAGCACTTTGCGTGATGTCGGCTTGTGCCCCGAGGACTATATGGACCGTGATGTGGGACCTGGATTGAGCGGCGGTGAGATGAAGCGCATTGAAATGGCACAGACCCTGGCCCGGGAGGCGGTTATCAGCATTATGGACGAACCGGAGGCGGGGGTTGACCTGTGGACCATTCAGAAGCTTATCGCCGTGATCGTGGGAAAGTATAAAAAGAATCCCCGGCTTACCACTATCATCATTACCCATAACGAGAATATGCTCCATATCTGTGATGAGGTTTTGGTGCTGGAGAGCGGTATGCTAGTGCATCGCGGCACTCCGGAAAAAATCTGGCCGCACATCAGAGATGAGATCGAATGCAAAATGAAAGAACAATGCAGCGGGGAAGTGGCTTATGAAATTCGATGATATACAGGCAAACCTTTTGAAAACCATAGCTAACCTGGATGGAGTGCCTCAGGGGGCCGTCAACATCCGTATCGACGGCAGTCCGGCCCTGCGTCATTCCTCGCCCAATATTCAGATCATCCCTAAACAGGACAAGCCGGGCTTCGATCTGGAGGTGGCGCCCGGCACCAAGGGAGAAACCGTGCATGTTCCGGTTATCCTCACCAAATCAGGACTTACGGACATGGTCTATAATACTTTTATCATCGGAGAGGCTGCCGATGTCACTATCATTGCCGGATGCGGCATACACAACTCCAGCCACATGAATTCACAGCATGACGGCATACATGAGTTTATCCTTTATCCCCACAGCAAGCTGAGATATGTGGAAAAGCATTATGGCGAAGGAAGCGGCCAGGGCAAAAAGATCCTCAATCCGACCACTACCGTACAGGTTGCGGAAGGCGCCACTATAGAGATGGAAATGGTGCAAATCGCCGGGGTGGATGATGCTGTTCGCACCACCACGGTTCACATTCAAGAAAAGGGTTATGTGAAAATGATCGAACGCCTGCTAACCCACGGCGATCAGCATGCCGAATCCCATGTCGAGATGCATATTGATGGCCCCGGGGGCAGCGGACAGGTGTTATCGCGGTCAGTCGCCAAAGAGAACTCCGAGCAGGTCTTCCGGGCGGCTTTAATTGGCAAAGCTGACTGTGCCGGCCATGTGGAATGTGATTCCATCATAATGGATCATTCCAAGATCAGAGCCATTCCGCAATTGGTGGCCGAGGATGCCAACGCGGTTTTGACTCATGAGGCAGCTATCGGCCGGATTGCCGGTGAACAATTGATCAAGCTCATGTCTCTGGGACTCACCGAACAGCAAGCCATCGATACTATTATTGAAGGCTTTTTGCGTTGATGATCTTTTTACGGGCTGGTGAATAAATGAATCTGAATCTGCTGAAAACCTATGTGAAAGTCGTGGAAACCCAGAATTTGTCCCGCACTGCCGATGAATTCGGTTTATCCCAACCGGCTGTTACCAAACAGATTCAATCCCTGGAGGATATGTACGGGGTACTGCTTTTGGAAAGGTCGGGGCGCCGACTCAAGACCACCGAGGCAGGTGAAACCCTGTATCAGTGCGCCCGGGAGGTCATTAAGGCCATGGATAAGACCGAGAAAGCCATGGAGGAGGTTGCGGACGGACGCAAAGGAACTTTATATATCGGGGCCAGTACCATACCCGGGCAGTATATTTTGCCGCGCCTGTTAAAGGACTTTAAGGACCGCTATTCCAGTATAACTCTGACCATGGATATTGCCGATACTGAGAAAGTCATTAACCTGGTGGCGGATCGGGTTCTGGATCTGGGGATAGTAGGCGGCTGGATAAACATACGAAAAATCGAAGGCTTTCAATGGCTGGAAGATGAACTGGTGGTAGTGGTTCCGGCAGATCACCGCCTGGCCCGCTCAACGCAGGTTGTCTTGCCAGACTTGATTTCAGAGCGCTGGATATTCAGAGAAAAGGGTTCCGGAACCAGGAAGGCAGTGGAAGAGATGCTCTCGTCCTGCGGGATTAAAAAAGAAGATCTCAGCGTTTATATGGAAGCAGGCAGCACTGAAGCGGTTATGGCCGCAGTGGAATCGGGTATGGGGATTTCGATCGTTTCCTCCTGGGCCGTCAAAAGACTGGCAACTACCAGGATCCGCAGTTTGAACATCGCCCAAGCCTGCAGTAAGCGCCACTTCTACGTCATCTATCCGCGGCAGAAATCCCGGCGCAAATCGGTCAACGCATTCCTGGAATTCATGAAACAGTGGCAATAACCTGCGCAGAGCGAGCGACGGAAGCGAAGAGCAAGGCGCTCGATAGGCCCGAGATTGAGGCGTACAAATAGTACGTTGATTGAGAGGACCTATTGAGCAACGCAGTTATTCGCTTTTGTCGACGGTCTGAGTCCGGTACCTACCGGGCTTTTCTTATGCCCATTCCAGCCTTAGAAAATGGTTTGATTTTAATCCGCATTTGGATATAATATACCTGTTGTCAATAAATATGGGGAGGTTCAGCAATGCTTCCATTGCCTAAGAAATACTTTTTAACTGCGGCTTCTTGCGAAGGAGAAACAGAACTTACCGCCTTTGATGGCGCATTGTTAAAGGCCCGGGTTGGAAACACCAACCTGTTGAAAGTGAGCAGTATATTGCCGCCTGGTTGCCAGTACGATCCGGAACTGGTTATCCCCGAGGGTTCGCTGTTGCCTATCGCCTATGGTACCATCACATGTACTGAGCCGGGCACCAGGATTGCCGCAGCAGTAGCGGTGGGTATCCAAAAGGATGATCGCTTCGGGGTTATCATGGAGTATGAAGGCCACTGCAGTCAGGCGGAAGCGGAAGCCATAGTGGAGAAAATGGTGAGAGAAGCCTTCGCCATGAGAAATATAGAAATTGCAGAGATTAAGACCGCCGCTACCGAACATGTGGTCGAAAAGATCGGTTGTGCCTTCGCAGCGGTTCCTTTGTGGTACTAAGCGCCAGACCAGAATATTCGAATACGGTTAGGAGGATTTTATTTGGAACTGTGGGTAACCGAATATCAAACCCCCTCTCTGGGGTTTAGCTGCAAGGTCACCCAAACCTTGCGGGCTGCGCAGACCCGTTATCAGCATCTGGCCGTGGTTGAAACCGAGCAATTTGGCAGGATGCTGCTTTTGGACGGCATGGTTCAGACCACTGAAAAAGACGAATGGGTATATCATGAAATGATAACCCTGGTAGCTTTAAACGCACACCCCAGGCCGGAGCAGGTGCTGATCATCGGTGGCGGCGACGGCGGCACCCTGCGTGAAGTAGTGCGCCATCCGGGGGTGAAAAAAGGCATTCTGGTGGAAATCGATGAAGATGTGGTTCAGGCTTCACGGGACTTTTTTCCGGAGCTGTGCTGCGCTTTCAGTGATTCAAAAGCAGAAGTAACTATCAGAGATGGAATCGAATATGTGAGGGAAAACCAGGCCCGCTTCGATGTGGTAATTGTTGATTCGACTGAGCCGGTAGGCCCTGCGGTGCAGCTTTTTTCGGCAGAATTCTATCAGAATGTTTTTGCCTCTTTAAAGGAAGACGGCATTCTGGTAGTACAAAGTGAATCGCCTTTTTTTAATGCGGATGTGATCAAGATGGCTTATCAAGGAATAAAACAGTCCTTTCCTATCACCGAGTTATATTTGGCCAGCGTTCCCACCTATCCCAGCGGCTTATGGAGTTTTACCGTTGGCTCCAAGCAGCACGACCCGCGCCGTCCGGTTACTCATTACCGGGAAGGGTGCAAGTATTATAATCCCCAGGTGCATGAAGCGGCCTTTGAGCTGCCTGGCTTTGTACGCCGGATCATTGAGGAATAAAAAATGCAGGATAACCCATTACCCTGGCTGGAAAAGAATTTCGGTTTTATGGGGGCCCATTCCGATTATAAGGCCTGCTCCAAGGTGATTTTAGGTCTGCCCATGGACTCTACCACCAGTTTCAGGCCGGGGACCAGATTGGCGCCCGCCCGCATACGGGGGGTCTCAGAGGGCATCGAAGAGTTCAGCATCTATCAAAAACGTTCGTTATTGGACATCAATTTCTATGACGGCGGCGATATAGTCGTCCCTTTTGGCAATGTAGTAGAAAGCCTTAACCGTATCGAGCAAACCGTGGAGTCCATACTCAAGCAGGACAAACAAACCGTGTGCATAGGCGGAGAACACCTGGTATCGCTGCCGGTCATCAAAGCCTATAGACGCCGTTATCCCGATTTGGTAGTGGTGCAAATGGACGCCCATGCCGACCTTAGAAAGGACTATTTAGGAGAAGAATTATCGCATGCCACGGTAATGAGGCATGTGGTTGAGGTTATCGGACCGCGGCGGCTGTATCAACTGGGGATTCGCTCGGCTACAGAGGACGAACTGCTTTTTGCCGAATCCAACACCAGATTATACCTGGATCAGCTGTCAGACGCGGTGGACGATGTTAAGCAGCAGGCAGGCAGCCGTCCGGTATATGTCACCCTTGATATAGATGTGCTGGATCCGGCTTTCGCGCCGGGCACCGGCACACCGGAACCCGGTGGTTTTTCATCCCGGGAACTGCTGCGGGTATTGCACTCTCTGGCTGAATTAGACGTGGTGGGTTTTGATCTGGTGGAGGTTGCTCCCCCCTATGAAAAAGGAGACAACACCTCCATATTGGGGGCCAAGATTATCAGGGAGGCATTACTGGCCTTCTAAAAATGCCTTTGTTCGGGAAATTAGTTAGTACATAGTTAAGCGGGAAGGGTACACATAGATGAGATCGCTGTCACCGACCCGCTTAAATGTCAATAATTCTTCAAGCAGATCAAAAATCGGCTCCAGGTCTTCTTCAGCGGGTTCATCCTCTCCCGGCACTTCTACGCGGAACACCGTAACTGCAACCTCAGCCCAATTCAATAGCTTCAATTCCTCCAGACCTTCGCCCAGGAATTCAAGCTCTTCCATCGGTATGGAAAAAGGAGCCCTGCTCTTGCTCTTGATATGCAACTCCATCAACGCGATCAGCTGTTTAAGGCGGCTTTCCTGGTCAGGATCTATGAGATATTGGAAGAGAATATCATATAAGTTCTGCACTACGATGATAGAGGTTACCGTCGGCAAGCGCAGATGCTTATCTTGTTTTACCAGTGTCAATCTGAATTCCTTAACGGCCTGCATGTCTTCACTCCCTAAAATGTCGATTATGTCGATTATAAATAATTGTACCTGTAAAGGATGACTTGTACAATGCCACCCGCTGTTGAACCGGGCTTCTGATGCCGGACTAAAACCCTTAAACCCATACTGCCGGGGTTTTGCAAGACTGTTCAGGGTTGTAACCCCGGGCTTTATCATTTATCTTGAAGAAAAAGGTCAGCGCAAGCGAGGATGGTTCTTGCCTTGCGCAAGGTCCAATTCTCAATAAATCGGGAGGCCTGAATTTTGAACAAAAGCAGATCACGCCGGAGAAAGTATGAAGACTATTTGCAAAGCGAAGCTTTCAAAAAGGTCAACCGGCAGCGATGGCAATACAATATGATCGGTCTGCTGGTTTTGCTGCTCATCTTTATACTGGCTACTGATGCCGGCGGCTGCGCCCGCTGGCTGGGCAGTCTGCTGGGAAAATGACCCCGGGTCCGCTGACTTTTTTAACTGCCGGTAATAACCTCAGCTGCCCTCAGATTGATCCGGACAGGCCGGGGGAAATTCATGCTTAAAATAATCGATTTTCATGGCGTCTCTGACTTCCGACATGGTCTCACGGGCTACCTGATGAGCTTTGGCGGTGCCAGTCAGCAGAATGTCTTTTACTTCGTCAGGGCGGGCTTCATAATAACTTCTGGTTTCACGCATCGGATCGAGAAGCCGGTTTATTACCGCGGCCAGATTCTTTTTGCAGGCTACACATCCAATTTTGCCCTGACGGCAATCCGATTCTATGGCTGCAACCTCGGCAGGATTGAAAACGCGGTGATATTCAAAAACCGTGCAAATCTCAGGATGCCCCGGATCGGTCTTGCGTATACGGGCTGGATCGGTGACCGCATTCCTTACCTTTTCTTGCACCACCTCAGGCTTATCCGACAAATAGACGGCATTATTCAGGCTTTTGCTCATCTTATTTTTGCCATCCAGACCTACCAGGCGAGGGGTGGCGCCAATCAGGGCCTCCGGTTCTACCAGTACCGGCTGGTAAATATCGTTAAAACGACGTACGATCTTGCGGGCCAGTTCAATATGCGGGATCTGGTCCTCGCCAACCGGCACCAGATGAGCTTTAAAAATACTGATGTCAGCAGCCTGACTGAGCGGATAACCTAGGAATCCATAGGTCATGTCCTTAAAACCATGCTGGGCGGCTTCACTCTTAACTGTGGGATTGTGGCGCAAAACATTGACCGAGGTAAACATGGAGTAATACATGGTCAATTCGTGAATCTCCGGGATCATGCTCTGTAAGAATATAGTGGCCAGTCCGGGGTCCAACCCTGCCGCCAGGTAGTCCAGAGTAATATCGTAAATATCCCTGGCGAGGTTTTCATCTTTTTCCCAGTGAGTGGTCAAGGCTTGAACATCGGCAATTATAATGAAACTTTCATAATCATGTTGAAGTTTCACCCGGTTGGCTAAACTGCCCACATAATGACCGAGATGCAGTTTTCCTGTCGGACGGTCGCCGGTTAAGATACGCTTTTTCATAACAGTCATAGTCATACCCCCTACTACACGATTTTTCCCAATATAAAAACCCCCATACCCCAAGGGACGGAGGCTTTTGGGTCTTGCCCTTGTTGCTCCCCGGGCCTGCTAAATTTCCTTCGCAGGGAAAACCGGCCCACCTCTTTTATGTGGTTCTTCAGCCGGGCAACTCCTGAATCCTATTGGGGAGGGGCCCGTTTTCAAAAAGTCTGAGCTGATTTGGACCATCATCCCCGCCAATGCTCTTTCGCAGGTTAATCGTTTACGATGCTAATAAGATAGCACGAAGCGTGGTCTACTTCAAGGCATTTTCTAACCAATAAAAAGCCGCAGCCGGCAACAGTCAGCAAATAATGGTGAGATAACGGCAAATCTGCTGTTTTGAAGAGGAATTGCTTGTTTTATAAACATACATGCTTTTATAATATGGTATAAAGTGGTTCAGAAAGAGAGAGACCATTTGCACGTGAAGAGAGGAGTAATCTCATGAATGGTTTGAATGCCTTTATCGGTTTCAACCTGCGGGCTACTATGAAAAAGATCGATAAACACTTGGGTAGCCGGCTGGAGGAGTTCGGGATCACTATCCCCCAGAGCTTTATCCTTTTTTGTTTACAGGAGGAGAACGGCATCACCTTAAAAGAAATCGGCAGCCGGACCCTCATTGACAGTTCTTCCATGACGGTTCTGGTTGACAAACTGGAGAAAGATGAACTGGTGGAAAGACGTCTTGATCCCCAGGATCGGCGTGCCATCAGGGTGTTTATTACCGAAAAGGGTGCCGAAGTGGCGGCTCAGATTGTGGAGATAAAATATGAATTCAACGCTTTGCTCTATGACTTGCTGGGGGAAGGCAATCAAAAGGAATTTATTCACGCTATAAACAACCTCATGCATGGACTGGATTGATGTAGAATAATAGAGTGGTCTTTACCAGCCATTTTCAGGTGTCCTACTTTTAGTAGCATAACAATAAACTAAAAATACATAAAGAATATTTATATATTATACCAGGATAAATACTTTTAAAAATTAGAGCATATTATAGTAATTGAATAGTATTTTTGGCTCAGAGGATGTTATCGAGCAATAGGGCATATTTTCCTGGAATATAACATTATTTTTATTGACAATGCACAAAATTATGCTAAAATTCTACATGTGCGTTTTAACGACTACATTAAGGAGGTTTGGGAGCACAAAAATAAATTAAAAGGGAGGCGACATGATTGCAGTCTTTAGGGCGACATGTACTAGCCGAAGTATATGGCTGTCAATTTGAAGTATTGAATGATATCGCTCAAGTGGAAGATATCATGATAAATGCTGCTTTGGAGGCTGGAGCTGAAGTGAGAGAGGTTGTTTTTCACAAGTTTAGCCCGCAAGGAGTCAGTGGAGTCGTTGTTATTTCAGAGTCGCACCTGGCAATTCATACCTGGCCGGAGTTGGGATATGCAGCAGTAGATGTATTTACCTGCGGCGAATCGGTTAACCCCTGGGATGCCTGTAACTACCTGGCTGAGAAATTTGGGGCTACCCATGTAACGGCATCAGAAGTGAAGCGGGGAACGGTTCAGAGCCAGAAGAAGGAGCGCCTGGTGGTAAATATTTAGGAGGGATACTATTTTAGTAGACCGATGTAAGTTAAACGTTAGCGCTCAATCAACCTGAAAGGCCTTACTTGACACCAGTACAAGTAAGGCCTTGTTTTATGCTGAAGTAAAATTCGGACTGTTAAAGCCGCATATTTTCTATATAATTAATAGCAGATAATAAGAAAGAGCCACATCTAACAGGAAATAATTGCGAAGACGTATTTCCCCGACGATGGTTTAGAATATAATCAGACAGATATATATGAATAAATTGATAAAGATAATCAAACGCATAAGGGTTAGTGGGGGGACTTATGGTGGAACGTGAGATTAGACAAGATTTGGACGAGGTCAACCGGGTAGTACAAAAACGGCTATTGCCGTGGTGGAATGCTATCCAGGCCTATGTCGATCAGGCGGCTCAGGAGAACACCTGGGATCAACTGTCCCGGGCAGTCTTGGCGGTGTATCGTGACTTGGGCCATCAACGAGAATATTCCGTAAAAATGGCGGCTGTATTCAAGATGACCTACCTGGCCAGCTTTATTCATGAATTGGTGGGGGATGATGAAGAAGGCCAGGTATATGATCAGAACATGCAGTTTTCCATCTTGATAGGAGACTATATATTCGGATGCATATTAAAGATGCTGGTGGAGATTGGCGCTGATCATCTTTTGGACGTGTTCTCAAATACCATTGGACAAATGAACGAGGGGATGGTCATGAAGCATAAGCTTCAGACCGCGCCTGAGCAGGTAGTGGCCAAAACCAGGGCCTCGCTCTACCAGGCCGCCTTTTTGACCGCCGCACGTTTGAAGGATATAGCGCCGGATGCCGTTATGTGGTATGCACGGTTGGGATTCCATGTCGGTATGGCTTTGGAAGGGCAAGCCCCGCAGGGCTTTATATCTGAAACCATTAAGATCCACTGTAACAAGAGCCAGGAGTTGTTTCACTACATCAATCAGGGATCAATGTTGAGCGGCACTGCCTTGGAACTGCTCATCCAGGATTACCTCAACGGCCATTTGGCCCGGGCAGCGATTTAAACGATTTGCATATAGAGCGCATTGATAAATGCGACATTGGCCTGCTGGCCAGCAGGCCTTTTATCATGCCAATCAGCGGGACGGTGTTATCTCCCCGGTGATATCCGGGCATTTCTGTAACAGGAGATCTGTACCTTTGAACAAAATGGTTAAATTCTTAAAGATGATTGACTTCGGCCATACCTTATTTGGCTTGCCGTTTGCATATCTGGGGTCGTTTTTGGCGATTTCAGGGATTCCCAGTCCGGGGCAATTGGGCTGGATTACTCTGGCTATGATCAGCGCACGTACCTCTGCTTTGTGCCTCAACCGTATCATAGACCGCCATCTGGATCAGGCCAATCCCCGCACCGCCCATTGGGTGATGGCTTCGGGACAGCTTCCGCTCAGCCTGGTTTGGGGGGCGGTGGTAGTCGGTCTGATATTGCTCTTTCTAGCTGCTTCCCAACTCAATCCTTTATGTGTTAAACTAGCCCCGCTCGCTGTACTGGTATTATGGGGATATTCCTACACTAAACGCTTTACCTGGTGGTGCCATGTTGTTCTCGGCCTGGCCATAGGGATGGGACCGGTTGGCGCCTGGATGGCTGTAACCGGGCGTTTGGACTGGCAGCCCATCCTGTTGAGCCTGGCGGTAGCCTGCTGGGTGGCCGGGTTTGACATCACTTATGCCTGCCAGGATATAGAGTTCGATCGCAAACACGGGCTATATTCAGTCCCAGCCCGCTTTGGCATCAAAGGCGCATTTCGCTTTTCTGAAGTACTGCACCTATTGATGGTCTTATTTTTGATCGCCGGCGGGTTGGCATTGAGTCTGGGGGGATGGTACTATATTGGGGTAGCTATTGCGGCCATAATCCTGCTTTATGAACACAAGATAGTCACTCCCGAAAATATGAGCCGCGTTAATTTCGCATCCTTTAAAATCAATCGCTATGTGGGTCTGTTGATCTTTATGACTACCCTGGCAGATATATTAAGCTGATTGCGGGAAGTATGTAAACGATTGTGGAACTCAAAATCCTGTATGGGGGTGCTCCATGAAGAGATTTACGGTCGGGTTGACCGGGGCCAGCGGGGTTATTTACGGTATTGTCCTGATCAGGGAATTGCTGGCCGCAGGGGGAGAGGTTCATGTGATCGTAAGCCGGGCGGCTGAGATGGTCATGGAAGAGGAGCGAGGCTTGATGCCGGAAGAAACTGCGGCTCAAGCCCTGGAGGCTCTGCGCTCCTCATGCCCCAGACTGTTTTTTTACGACAACGATAATATCGCGGCGCCAATGGCCAGTGGTTCTTATATAAATGATGCCATGGTTATTATGCCCTGCACTATGGCTACCCTGTCGGCGCTGGCCCATGGCAGTGCCAGCAGTCTGATGGAACGGGCCGCTGATGTCATGCTGAAAGAAAACCGCTTACTGGTTGTGGTGCCCCGGGAAACGCCATTAAACAAAATTCATATAAAAAATATGCTCATGCTGGCAGAGGCGGGTGCTCAAATTGTGCCGGCCATGCCTGCCTTTTACCATCATCCTGAGGGAATACAGGATATGGTGCACTTTATGGTGGGCAAGGTAATGGATATATTGCAACTGCCTCACCAGTTGTTTAGGCGCTATGACCAGCCCAAATAGTATCGCACATAGAATACAGAATTCGATTCGGTTGGAAACAGTCGAATGAAGGATTATAATGATTTTAATTGACAGATGCGGGGGGACATATGGGACCCAATGAATTCTTTGCCCCGGTTGCTGATGAACTGAAAATAGTGGAAAGCAGCCTGGAGAACAACATCAACACCACATTAGCGGTATTGCAAGATGCTTCAACCCACCTCATTAAGGCTGGCGGCAAGCGGCTTCGCCCTGCGTTTGCCCTACTGGCCGCTAGGGTTTTTGTGGACGAGCTGGAGGACATTATTCCGCTGGCAGTGGCCCTGGAATTAACTCACATGGCTACACTGGTGCACGATGATGTGATCGATGATTCCAAAACCCGGCGGGGCACTGATACTGTTAAACGGCTGTGGGGCAACCGCCTCTCCATAAACGCCGGCAATTTTATTTTTTCACGCTCACTGGCTCTGGTGGCGGCTTATCAGCGCTGCGATATGATCAGCATTCTGGCCGACACCAGCATGAAAATATGCGAAGGCGAAATCATTCAGATGTTGAGCGCTTACAATACTGAGGTGGGCTTGAAAAATTACCTGCGGCGCATCGAGCGGAAAACCGCCTTGCTGATTTCCGTGAGCTGCCAGTTAGGGGCCTTGCTCACGCCGGCCAGCAACCGGGAAGTAACCGCTTTTCAAAAATACGGCTATTATTTGGGAATGGCCTTTCAGGTGACAGATGACATATTGGATTTTGTCGCTACTGAAGAGGTGTTGGGGAAGCCGACCGGCAGTGATGTGAGGCAGGGCATTATTACTCTTCCGACCATTTACGCTTTGCGTTTCAGCCCCCATCGCCAGGAATTGCATCAATGGTTGTCGTCTCCTGAGGAGTGCACGCAAAGGGCTGATACTATACTCGATCTGGTCATCGATGCGGGGGGGATCGATTACGCTTATTACGCCGCCCAATATTACGCGGAAAAAGCCAAACGTCAGCTGCAATTTCTTCCCAGGACACAGATAACAGAAAATCTGGGGAATATGGCTGATTTTATCTCTATCCGAGATTATTAAGTAAGGGGTGTTACACCAGTGGCCTTTTTCAATTTTGGTGATATGACTGTAGAGGAGAAGCAAACCTTTATTACTCATATGGAAGAGCTGCGCCGGGCCATTATAATCAGTGTAACCGCGATTGTCGTCGGCGCTTGTGTGGCTTTTTATTACAATGAGGCTATTCTGGCCGTCATCGTATCGCCCTTGAGTGCGTTGCAAGAGACTTTGATCGTGACCAGCGTTACCGAGGCTTTCTTTGTCAAAATCAAACTGGCCTTATATGCGGGCTTTGTATTGGCATTCCCGATTGTGGTCTGGGCTGTGTGGCGTTTTATCAAGCCGGGATTGTATCCGCATGAACGCAAATATGTTTATATATTGCTGCCGGTTACGGTATTGTTGTTTGCCGGCGGGGTTTTATTCGCTTATTTTGGCATACTGCCCCTGGTATTGAATTTCTTCATTTATATAGCCGGGGAAAACCTGGAAACGTTTTTCAAAATTGATCAGTATGTATCCTTTGTAACTGCATTCACTATCCCCTTCGGGCTGGTTTTCGAACTGCCCGTTCTGGTGTTCTTCCTGACAAAAATTGGTGTAATCAAGCCTGACTGGATGGCTAAAAACCGCAAATATGCACTGTTGGCGATTGTGGTGATAGCAGCCGCTTTGACCCCCGGACCCGATCCCATTTCTCAATTGATGATGGCTGTTCCGGTTTATTTTCTTTATGAGGTCAGTATATGGGTCTCAAGGTGGGCTGCCAAGGGCAGGACACGCCAGTCGGAAATAGGAGGCGATGACGGCCAGGCAACGTAACCCTGACAAGTACAAGCCGCGAAGAATCCCGTTAAGCCGTAACGGCGGGCTGTTCTGCTTTACAAAATATCGCCCTTTTGTCATAATAGCACTATATATGGGGCGTAAGGCGGAAAGGTCTGCACAATTGAGCGGCTCATTTTGAGCGAAGGAGCGAAGAATCTTGTTTGCATTCTTGCCATTTAATGTTGGTCCGTGGGAGTTAATTCTTATTCTGGTTATATTACTGATTATTGTTGGGCCGGGTAAACTGCCGCAAGTAGGGCAGTCTTTGGGCAAAGCCCTGCAGAACTTCAGGAAATCAAAAGACGAAGAGTTTGAAGAGGAGAATGAAGATAAACCCAATAAATAACAATCCCGGTCTTAATCACCGTTGAACGATGGAGTTTTTATGAAACACCTGTTCCCCATATGCCTTAATATGCAAGACAAGCTCTGTCTGGTGGTAGGCGGCGGTGCGGTTGCCGAACGCAAGATAAGAGCCCTGTTGGAGCATGGAGCCAGGGTCAGGGTGGTCAGCAATGCCATCACCGCTCAGATTGAACAATGGCAGCGGGAAGACCTGGCGCAAATTTTAATACGCGGCTTTCAAGAGGAAGACCTGAAGGGTGTCTTCCTGGTTTTTATCGCCACCAATGACAGACAGGTCAACTGCGAGGTCAGTCAACTCTGCCGCCAAAAAGGGATTCTGGCCAATGTGGTGGATGATCCGGAACAATGTGATTTTTTGGTGCCGGCCATTGTGCGGCGCAATTCACTGACCTTCGCTGTTTCTACAGAGGGGAAGAGTCCGGCCTATGCTCGTAAACTGCGCCGCGAACTGGAAGAAATAATCACACCTGCGCATGGCGAATTTGTCGACCTGTTGGGCGAAGCCCGGGTCTACCTGCAAAGCCATGTACCTGACATAAAAAAAAGAAAACAAATATTGGAGTCTCTGGTTTACTCGGATATACTTAACCTGATTCAAGTGGGGGAGAAAGATAAAGCGAAGGAGAAGATTAGGCAATGTATGTCCTTTTGGCAGGATTAAATCACCGCACGGCGCCGGTTGAAGTGAGGGAAAAACTGGCATTTTCAGCACCGGTCATGGAAAAAGCATATCATCATCTGAAACAGAGTGCTGAAATTGAAGGCGCCGTGATTCTGGCTACCTGCAATCGTACTGAGGTTTATGCCACAACCCGCAATATCGCTGATGGCACAGCTGTGCTCAATCAGTTCTTAGAGGAATTTTCCGGATTTCCATATCATGAATTGCAGGGCTATTTATACCAGCCTACCTGTTATGATGCCATTTCCCATATTTTCAGGGTTTCTTCCGGCCTGGATTCGATGATTTTGGGTGAAGCACAAATTCTTGCCCAGGTCAAGGACGCCTATCAAACCGCTATGGAAAAAGGGGCTTCTGACGGGGTTTTAAACGCTCTGTTTCAGAAGGCCATTTTTGTGGGCAAAAAAACCCGGACCGAAACCGGTATAGATCATCATCCGGTATCAGTCAGTTATGCCGCGGTTGAATTAGCCCGCCAGCATTTTGATTCCCTGGAGGATAAAACCGTTCTGGTGGTAGGCGCCGGTGAAATGAGCGAACTGGCCACCCGCTATTTGATGGTCAATGGCGTAAAATCAGTGATTGTATCCAATCGCTCCTTTGATCGTGCCCAATTGATGGCCCAGAGTTTCAACGGCCGGGCGGTCCGCTTTGATCAACTGCCCGATGAATTATATAAAGCAGACATAGTGATCAGCTGCACGGCAGCCAATCATTACGTGATCAGAGCGGACAATTGCGGCGGGCAGTTGGCGGCCCGCCAGGGCAAAGAAATGATTATCATCGACATCGCTGTGCCCAGAGATGTCGATCCCGTATTGGGCCAGGTGCAGGGGGTTCATATATTTGACATCGATGATCTTCAGAATGTAGTGGACAGCAACTACCTGCAGCGTCAGAAGGCCGCCCGACAGGCTGAACAGATTATTGCCGAGGAATTGGAAAAATTCAACGAATGGCTGGCCGGTTTATATGTTGTTCCGGTTATTACTGCTCTCAAGCAGCGAGCCGAAACGATCAAGGAACAGGAATTGAAAAAGGCTTTCAACCGCCTGGGCAAGGTATCTGACCATGAACAAAAGGTGATAGTTTCTATGGCCCACACCATTATAAACCAGTTGCTGCATAATCCTATTGTTGGCTTGAAGGAAATGGCGGTCAGCAATGAGGGACATCTCTATGCGGAGGTTGCCAAGAAGCTGTTTGGGCTGCAGGTTAATATGGGGGAACAAGCCGATGAGCAAACTGAGGTTGGGAACAAGGGGTAGTAAACTGGCCCTTTGGCAGGCTAATCATGCTGCCGACCTGCTGCGCCGGGCTGTGCCCGGGCTTGAGGTGACCATAGAGGTTATCAAGACACAGGGCGACAAAATCCTGGATGTATCCCTATCCAAGATAGGGGACAAAGGGCTTTTTACCAAAGAAATAGAGCTGGCATTGCTTAATAATAAGGTGGATCTGGCGGTTCATAGCATGAAGGATCTGCCTTCTGTTCTCGAACCGGGTCTTTGCATAGGTGCGGTTTTATCCCGTGAAAACCCGCAGGATGTATTGCTTTCGCGGCATGCCGGCGGTTTTGCCGAGCTTCCCCGGGGCGCCCGGGTAGGGACTTCCAGCTTGAGAAGAATCGCGCAGATTAAAGCCAGCAGGCCCGACCTGATTATCGTGGATCTGCGGGGCAATGTGGATACGCGCATCAGGAAGATGCAAAAGGAAGGCCTGGATGCCATCGTTCTGGCCTATGCCGGAGTGAAGCGGCTTGGTTACGAAGATCTGATCACTGAAATCCTGCCCTGCGACTTGTTGCTGCCTGCGGTAGGCCAGGGCGCCATCGGGGTAGAGATCAGGGCAGGGGATAACGAGACCGCCGGGATTTTGGCCTTAATTGATCATGAACCCACCAGGTTGGGGGTCCTGGCTGAACGCTCCTTTTTACGAACGCTGGAAGGGGGATGCCAAATTCCTATCGGAGCGCTTGCGGAAATTACAGGAGAGGGTTTGAATCTGTCAGGCATAGTGGCTTCTCTGGATGGTACCGTCAAATATCAAGGAGCTTTGCAGGGCAAGCCTGAGGAAGCAGAAGAAATCGGGCTCAGTTTGGCCAATCAGCTTTTGTCCCGTGGCGCCGGTCAAGTCTTGACAGAAATTCGCAGATTAGGGGATAAGAAATGAACAAAGGCTTGGTTTATTTAATAGGAGCAGGCCCTGGAGATCCGGGTCTGTTGACCATTAAGGCCCGAAAGGTATTGGAGGAGGCCGATGTGGTTGTATACGACCGCCTGGTGGGGGCGGAGATCCTCGCCATGGCCAATCCCCAGGCAGAATTTATCTATGTCGGCAAAATTTCAGGCCGACACGCCCTCCCCCAGGAAGAGATTAATAGATTGCTGGTGGAAAAAGCTGCCAGAGGCCAAAAAGTTGCCCGGCTCAAAGGCGGGGATCCCTTTTTATATGGCAGGGGCGGAGAAGAGGCGGTTTTTGTCAGAGAACACGGCCTGGAATTCGAAATCATTCCGGGAATCACTTCCGCCATTGCGGTGCCGGCTTATGCCGGTATACCGGTGACTCACCGCGATGCCACCTCCAGTTTTGCGGTTATCACCGGGCATGAAAAGCCTGAAAAAACCAGGAGTTCCATTCACTGGGACAAGATCAGTACTGGCATCGGGACCCTGGTGTTCTTGATGGGGGTTGAGAATCTGCCTACGATTTGCCACGAACTGATAAGCCATGGCCGATCCCCCCAGACTCCCATTGCCCTGGTCAGATGGGGGACACTCCCTCAACAAGAGGTCTTAACCGGCACCCTGGAGAATATTGTCGGGAAGGTTGAGGCTGCACAATTCAAACCTCCGGCTGTCATTATAGTAGGAGAAGTGGTTGAGCTCAGGGAGCAGCTCCAATGGATTGAGAGCAAACCACTGTGGGGGAAACGGGTCATTGTCACCCGGGCCCGGGCTCAAGCCAGCGCGTTGGTCGATAAGATACGCCAGGCAGGCGGTCAGGCCATTGAGTGCCCCAGTATCATCATCCAGAAGGAAGTCGACCGGGAGGCTTTGCATGCTGCTTTTAAAAACCTGGAGTATTACGATTGGCTGGTTTTTACCAGTGTCAACGGGGTGGATATCTTCCTGGAAGAGATGTTTCAACACGGCCTGGACATCCGCGATCTGAAAGGCATCAGGCTGGTATCTATCGGTCCTGCGACCAGAAAAAGGCTGGAGGAACACGGGTTGAGAGTGGAGATCATGCCCCCGGAATATCAGGCTGAAGGCATACTCGACCAGCTGCAAAAGAGCATAACCCCTGGTCAATGGGTGCTTTTGCCCCGGGCCATTGGAGCCAGGAATGTACTGCCGGATACCCTCAAAAACTGGGGGGTATATATGCACGAAATCAGTCTTTACCGGGCTGTGGCAGCACAGACAGCAGGCCAGGGCTTAATTGAAGAAATGCTGAACGGGGATTTTGATTATCTAACATTTACAAGTTCATCAACAGTAACTAATTTCGTTAAAATGATAGGTGAGGACAACGTATCACGTATTGACCCATTGGTTAAAGTGGCCTGCATCGGACCGATTACAGCCGGAACAGCAAGGGATATGGGCTTCACCGTTGATGTGACGGCCCGGGAGTACACCATAGAAGGACTGGTGCAGGCTGTGGTCAAGGACGCTCATAGCGCCACGGGAGAGGAGAGAGTGCAGTGATAGGATGCACCAAACTATTATGCGGTCAAGCGACCGTATCAGACGCGATTAAACATAGAGGGCAGGAGGGTGATATACCGCCGCAACTGTTGCAGTTCTCCGCTACCAACCGCCCCCTGGTGGTATGGAATATGACCAACCGCTGCAATCTGAAGTGCCTGCATTGTTATATCAATGCCGAAGACAGGAAATACCAGGATGAGCTTAGCACTGAAGAAGCGGAGGCGTTTATCCGTGACCTGGCAGGCATGAAGGTGCCGGTTTTGCTGTTTTCCGGCGGAGAACCCCTCTTGCGCAAGGATATCTATCAGTTGGGGAGCCTGGCCGCCGAGTTGGGATTAAGGCCGGTAATATCCACCAACGGCACTTTGATCGATGCAGCGGCGGCGGCAAATATTAAAGCCGCAGGATTTCAATATGTGGGCATCAGCATAGATGGGGGGCCTGAGACCCATGATCACTTCAGAAGCATACCCGGAGCCTTTGAAATGGCTTTAAGGGGCATACGTACCTGCCTGGATCACGGTATAAAAACTGGCATACGCTTCACGGTAAACAAATATAATCAAGAGGATTTACCGGTAATTTTTGATCTGATAGAAAAGGAAGGTATCCCCCGGTTCTGTATGTACCATCTGGTTTATGCCGGGCGCGGCGCCGAAATGGCTGACATGGACACCAGCATCGAAGAGAAAGAGGCCATCCTCAATTATGTGTGTCAAAAGACTCTGGAGTTGGCGGCTAAAGGAATAGAAACCGAGATCCTGACTACGGATAACCATGCTGACGGAATATATCTCTTAAATAAAATAAAGGCTGAAAATCCTGAACGGGCCGCCGAGGTCATTCAATTGCTGGAAATGCATGGCGGATGTTCTGCGGGGACCAAGTTTGCCAATGTGGATCCGCGCGGGAATGTCCACCCCTGCCAATTCTGGCAGGATTATACCGTAGGCAATGTGCGGGAGAAGCCTTTTAGCGAGATCTGGACTTCAGATGACGCCTTGATGGTCAAACTCCGGGAAAAGCAGCTTCATGTTACCGGCAGTTGCGGAGAATGCCAGTACAAGCAACTGTGCGGGGGATGTCGTATACGCGCCAGGGCAGTGAAGGGCGATCTCTGGGCAGAAGATCCGGCCTGCTACCTCTCGGCTGAAGAGCGCAAGAGCAAATAAACGCCATTTGGCCAGCCTTTTTTGGCCAAATCATACAGTGAGGTGACTTAATATGCACTTTCCCACCAGTAGATTAAGAAGGCTTCGCAACCACGCTGTGTTGCGGGATATGGTCGCGGAAACCAGATTATCCATAAAAGAGCTGATCTACCCGCTGTTTGTTCATTATGGCCAGGGTATACGCAATCCCATTGCCTCCATGCCCGGCGTTTTTCAGCTCTCGGTAGACCAGCTGGCGGCTGAGATCAAGGAGATTGACAGCCTGGGGATACCTGCAGTCCTGTTGTTCGGAATCCCGGAGTACAAGGACAGCTGCGGCAGCAGTGCCTATAGTGATGAAGGTGCTGTGCAAGAGGCTATTAAGTTTATTAAAGATACCTGTCCGCAGCTGCAGGTCATTACCGATGTATGCATGTGCGAATATACCGACCATGGCCATTGCGGGGTGATCGGCGGTGACGGCATGGTGGACAATGATGCCACGCTGGAGTTGCTGGCTTTAGAAGCCCTTTCTCATGTCAGGGCGGGTTGTGACCTGGTGGCGCCCTCAGATATGATGGATGGCAGAATAGGCTTCATCAGACAGCGCCTGGATGAGGCTGGTTATTCCCACATTCCCATTATGTCTTATGCTGCCAAATATGCTTCCGCATTCTATGGGCCTTTTCGCGAAGCTGCCGGTTCAACTCCGCAATTCGGAGACCGCCGCACTCATCAAATGGATCCCGCCAACGTCGGCGAGGCCTTGCGCGAAGTGTACCTGGATGTGGAGGAAGGGGCCGATATCGTTATGGTCAAGCCGGCCTTGCCTTATTTGGATGTAATCAGAGCGGTAAAAGAGCGGTTCGGCCTGCCCACCGCGGCATATAACGTAAGTGGTGAATTTGCCATGATCAAGGCTGCTGCTGCCAATGGATGGATCGATGAAGAGCGGGTGATGATGGAGGTTCTGACTTCCATCAAAAGAGCCGGCGCCGATTTAACCATAACCTATTTTGCCAAAGATGCCGCCCGACTCCTCAATCGATAGGAGGTGAACAGACAGGCTTCTGTCTGTAATTATGCTGGTTTCGTGGAATACTACCAATCAGTGCAATCTATACTGTGAACACTGCTACCGGGATGCCGGAAACGTAATGCAGGCCGAATTGGACAGCGGCGAAGCCCGGCAATTGATTAAAGATATCAAAAAGGCCGGTTTCAAAATTATGATTTTCAGCGGCGGAGAGCCCCTGATGCGTCCGGATATTTATGAATTAATCAGTTTCGCATCCTCCCAGGGCCTGCGTGCGGTATTGGGATCAAATGGCACCTTGATTGATGCCCGGACTGCCCGCATGCTTAAGGAATCTGGCATTATGGCCGCAGGCATCAGCTTGGACAGCCTGGATGAAAGCAAGCATGATGCGTTCCGTGGTCTGGCGCGCGCCTCTGAAATGACCATGGAGGGCATAAAGCATCTTAAGGAAGCCGGGATCCCTTTTCAAATTCACACCACCGTGATGGACTGGAACTCCAGCGAATTGGAAGCCATCACTGACCTGGCAATAGGAATAGGGGCCATAGCCCATCATGTATTTTTCCTGGTTCCAACCGGGCGCGGCGCCGATATCGAACAGGAGGCGCTGCGGGTGGCCGAATATGAAAAGACCATCGCCCGCTTGATGAATAAACAGAAAACGGTTCCAATTGAAATTAAGCCTACTTGTGCGCCCCAGTTCATCAGGGTTGCCGACAAAAAAGGCATTCCCATGCGCTTTAGCCGGGGGTGTCTGGCCGGCATCAGCTACTGCATTATCAATCCCCGCGGGGACGTGCAGCCCTGTGCCTATCTGGATATGCCTTTGGGCAATGTGAGAGAAACGCCTTTTGATGTGATATGGCGGGAAAACCCAATGTTTAACGCCCTGCGTACCCTCGAATACGAAGGAAAATGCGGGCAATGCGATTATAAAGAGCGCTGCGGCGGATGCCGGGCCCGGGCTTATTACTATAGCGGCGGCAACTATATGGCAGAAGACCAGTGGTGTCTGTATAAAGCCCCTGAAAGGCAATGATATGGGTAGTCTTACTGTTCTGGACAAAAAATTGCTGGATATTTTACAGAACCGCTTTCCCCTCAGCGCGACTCCTTTTCAAGACCTGGCCGAAGAACTGGGCTTAGCTGAAGAGGAAGTCGTGGAGAATGTGCGGCATTTGATAGAAGAGGGTGTTATCCGGCGGATCGGGGCCATAATCGACGGCAGGACGATAGGATATCACTCCACCCTCTGTGCTTGCCAGGTCCCCCCCGGGGAGCTGGAGGCGGTGGCGGCAGCAGTCAGCGCCCTAAAAGGGGTAACCCATAATTACCAGCGTGATCACCGCTATAATCTATGGTTTACCCTTAGCGCACCATCCGCCCAGGCAAGCGAACAATTGTTAACCGAATTGGAAGAACAAACCGGGGTGAAAATGGTTGCCATGCCGGCGACCCGCCTCTACAAAATAGACGCCCGTTTCGAAATGAGTGATGATGTTGACAAATAGGCTTTTGACCAAACAAGTGGTGGACTTTATACAGGGGAAAATCGACCCGGTGCATCGGCCCTTCGCCGCTTTAGCGGCAGAGCTGGATTGCAGTGAAGCCGAAATCGTCGGGATCATCTCCGACTTAAAAAAACGCGGTATTATCCGCCGCTTCGGGGCGGTTTTGCGGCATCAACAGGCCGGGTATATATGCAATGCCATGGTAGCCTGGCAGGCCCCTGAAGGGCGCCAAGACGAATTAGGGGAAAAAATGGCGGCTTATTCTCAGGTGAGCCACTGTTATCTGCGTCAGGTTCCCGGGGACTTTCCCTATCAGCTTTTTACCATGATACACGCCCGCAGTGAAGAGGAACTTCAGGATGTGGTCAAGGCCATCGTCACAGCCACTGACATTCACAATTACCAGGTTCTGCATAGTGTCCGGGAGTTCAAAAAGGTGAGTATGCATTATGAAGTTGAGGAATGGCTGGCGGCGGGTTATAAGGAGGAAGGTTAATTATGCGGGGCGCTTCAAAACAGCTCTTTTCCCAGGCGCAAAGCCTGATTCCCGGCGGCGTCAACAGCCCGGTCAGGGCTTTTAAGGCTGTAGGTACCGATCCGGTATTTATAGACAGAGCCAAAGGCTGCCAGGTTGTTGACGTGGATGGCAACAGCTATATAGATTACGTTTGCTCCTGGGGGCCTCTCATACTGGGGCATGCTCATCCCGAAGTCCTGGCAGCCATTAACCAAAGTGCCCTGAAGGGCACCAGTTATGGCGCCCCCTGCCGGCAGGAGGTGGAAATGGCTTTGATGATATGTGAGGCATTTCCTTCTATAGACAAAGTGCGTATGGTCAATTCAGGGACTGAAGCTACTATGAGCGCCATACGCCTGGCCCGGGCTTTCACCGGCAGAAGCAAGGTTATTAAGTTTGAGGGCTGCTACCACGGCCATGCCGATGCCTTTTTGATTAAAGCCGGCTCGGGGCTGTTGACCTCAGGCGTTCCTACCAGCCCCGGTATTCCTCAGGAATTGGCGGCTTATACCCTGATCGCACAGTATAACGATTTACAGTCGGTCCAGATCCTGTTCGAAGAGCATTTTAATGACATTGCCGCCGTAATTGTAGAACCGGTAGCCGGGAATATGGGTTTAGTGCTGCCTGACCCGCAGTTTCTGCAGGGTTTGCGCGCCATTACCGATCAGTATGGCAGCCTGTTGATATTTGATGAAGTCATCACCGGATTCCGGCTGACCTATGGCGGTTATCAGAATATTGTCGGAATTAAACCGGATTTAACAACGCTGGGCAAGATCATCGGTGGAGGGCTGCCGGTAGGGGCTTACGGCGGGCGCCGGGAAATCATGGATCTGGTTGCGCCTCAAGGACCAGTCTATCAGGCCGGCACCCTGTCGGGCAATCCCCTGGCTATGGCCGCAGGGGCGGCTACCCTGCGTATCCTGAAAGACGGTGCTATCTACGAGCGATTGGACCAGCGGTGCGAAAGACTGGTCCAGGGACTGGTCAACGCATTTGCAGATGCCGGGGAAAAGATTGGTATAAATCGTATCGGTTCTATGTTTTCGGTTTTCTTTACCGGGCAAAAAGTCAATAGTTACAAGGCGGTGATGAGCTGCGACACCGAGCGCTATGCCGCTTATTTCCGCGCCATGCTGCAGTTGGGGGTATATTTTCCGCCGGCACAGTTTGAAGTCAGTTTTGTGTCCCTGGCCCATGAGGAAGAAGATATTGACAGTACTGTTGCCCGGACCCGTTTAGCCCTGGAAACACTGCCTTGAAGAGGATAAATCGCCATGATTGGGAATGGTTTGTAAGGCAATTTGAGGGCATCAGCAAAATAAACCTCACTGCTTATAAACGCCCGCAAATGGAACGCCGTATCAACAGCTTCATGCGCACTAACGGCCTTGCGGATTATGGCGGTCTGGTGGAAAAACTGCAGGCTGATAAAGAGCTGTACAAGAAATTTTTGGAACACCTCACTATCAACGTATCCGAGTTTTTTCGTAATCCCGTGCATTGGAGGGTGATGGAAGATACCATTATTCCCATATTGATTAAGCAGCGCAGTCAGCTTAAGATATGGAGTGCAGGCTGTTCAACCGGGGAAGAGCCATATTCATTGGCTATAATGGCCCGCGAAAAAAACTATGATGTGCGGGAATCCATCCTGGCCACTGATTTGGATGCAGAAGTCCTGGACAGGGCAGCAGAGGGGGTGTACCATAATCGTGTGGTGCGGGAGGTCCCCGAGCGGATCCTGAAGAGTTACTTTGAGGAAGAAAACGGGGTTTACAGGGTCAGGCCGCAGATCAAGAAGTTGGTGAGGTTTAAGCAGCATGATCTTTTAAAAGACCCTTTCCCCCGGGACTATGACTTAATCCTGTGCCGCAATGTGGTAATTTATTTTACCGAGGAGACCAAGCAGGAACTTTATGGAAGGTTTGCCCAAGCCTTAAGGGCAGGCGGCATACTATTTATCGGCAGTACCGAACAGATTTTCAATGGTCGGGAACTGGGGCTTAAATCGCTTTCAACCTTTTTTTACCAGAAAAGTTGATGATCTATGTTATAAAAAAGTTGCCATTCATTTCAAAAAAGCAGGAAATGTAAGGCTGGTATCGAAGTTATAATACTGACTATCTATATATTATTTTATTCCCTAAACAAGTTTGGCGGTAAATTTGCCGTAGGCAAGCAGAATAAATATATGCAGTTGTCATGGGGGTGGTGGCTGATTACTCAACATGGGAAAGTCCGTTATGCTTTTGTTGACCAATTATCATCAGACGAAAAGGAGGAATGAACTTGAAGGTTCTGGTTTGTGTTAAGCAGACATTTGACACTGAGGCAAAAATCGAGTTGAAGGATGGCAAGATCTCTGATGCGGGGATCAATCTCATCATCAATCCTTATGATGAGGTTGCCGTAGAAGGCGGCATCCAGCTGAAGGAAAAAGGCATTGCGAAAGAGATCGTGGTGGTTTCTGCCGGTTCAGACAAAGCCATGGACGCAATCCGCACCGCTCTGGCCATGGGCGCAGACCGGGGCATCCTGGTGAAACAGGATACTGCCGCTGACGAATACGCCCGGGCATGTGCATTGGCTGCAGTGATTAAAGGAGAATCTCCCGACATCATTCTGGCAGGCCATGTAGCAGCTGACGATGGATCATCCCAAGTACCGACTCGTGTTGCAGAGATTCTAGGTATGCCGCATGTAAACGTCATTACCGCAGTCGACATTGCCGGCGGCAAAGCAACCTGCACCAGTGAGGCTGATGGCGGCACCCAGGTTACCGAAGTGAGCTTGCCCGCAGTTATTTCCAGCCAGGTAAGCTGGAACGAGCCTCGTTATCCTTCTATGAAGGGCATCATGGCAGCCAAGAAAAAACCGGTCTCCACTGTGGATGCCGCAGCTGTTGCCAACAAGGTCTCGATCGTCAGCGTTTCTTTACCGCCTGCAAAACAAGCCGGCATAAAGATCGAAGACGAAGCCGCAGTCACTGGCGCCAAGCTGGCTGATTGGATGCTGAACACTGTTAAGGTCGAAGTAAAATAGGTGCCTTGCAAGGCTTATTAATAAAGGAGGGTAATTGATGGCAGGAACATGGGTTATTGTAGAACAAAAGGGCGGCAGTATTCGTAAAGTCACTTATGAAATGCTGTCTGAAGCCAAAAAATGGGGCGACGAAGTAAGCGCAATCGTATTTGGCCAGGGTGTCGAGGCATTGGCTCCCGAATTTGCCAAATTCGGCGCCGATAAAGTATATGTTGTGGAAGGCGACGTATTCGCCAATTACAATACCGGTGCTTATGTAGCCCAGCTGGCTGCTATGATCAATGAGTATCAGCCTAATGCGATCATGTTTGCTCATACCTTCAACGGCAGAGACTTCGCATCCCGGTTGGCACAGAAGTTGGATGCCGGGCTGGCCACTGACGTGATCAAGGCCAATGTGGGCGCAGGCAAAGGCGTATTCACCAGATCCATATATGCCGGTAAAGCTCTGGCCGAGGTGGAAGTAGCCACCGTTCCGGTATTGGCGACTATCCGCGCCGGGGTCATGGAACTGGCTGAATCAGCCGGAGCAGGTGCGGTGGTTAAACCCGCTATCGCTGCAAGCGCCGCTGATGTCTATCAGGTTGTAAAGGATTTCATTCCTGCCGTTTCGGCCCGACCGGATCTTACTGAAGCTGACGTGGTTATATCCGGCGGACGCGGATGCAAAGGCCCCGACGGCATTCAACTGGTTGAAAAACTGGCTGACATGCTGGGTGCTGCAGTAGGCGGCAGCCGCGCATCCATTGACTCAGGATGGCTGGGTCACGAACTCCAGGTAGGTCAAACCGGCAAAGTGGTCAATCCCAACCTGTACATTGCCTGTGGTATTTCAGGTGCTATTCAGCACTTAGCTGGCATGTCTTCCTCCAAGTACATCGCTTGCATCAATACTGACACAGAAGCTCCCATTTTCAACGTATCCGATTTTGGCGTAGTGGGCGACCTGTTCAAAGTCATTCCGGTTGTATGCGGTGAGATAAAGAAATAACCTGGATCCCGGGGAAAAGGGCTTATTCTGGATATACCTACGGGTATATCCAGTTAATCCCGCTTCATTTAAGGAGGGAATTTTGTAAATGATTTTTGGATTTGAACCACTGGAAGGTGGTTATGAAGTTCCCATGAGGGTGGTCGGGGCTAACGTACCTTATGAATGGCTTATCTATATCTTTATGTTCATCCCCATCGGTATTTTATGTTTTGGGTTTTACGAAAAGGCCAAGGTATGGTGGCTTGCGAAGGGCGAGATCCATAGGGTCGACAACGGTTGGCAACGGCTCTTGTCATGGCTTACTTTCTCCTTTGCACAGGCTCGTGTAATCAGAAAACCTTTTGCTGGCTGGATGCATGCCTTCTTATTCTGGGGCTTTTTAGTCCTGGCACTGGCGGCAGGCGTTGACGCAGCCCATTTTTGGATACATTGGCCTCCTGTAGAAGGCGGAACATATATTGCCTTCTCTTTCGTTGTTGACCTGTTAGGCTTCCTGGCATTAATAGGTATAATGGCTCTGGCTTACATCCGCTATGTTCAGAAACCAGACCGCTTAAATGACACCAAAAAGTCCGATGGTTGGATTATCTTTTTGATTTTCACCATTCTGCTGACCGGGTTCTTCATTGAAGGCCTGAGAATAGCAGCTCAGATTAAACTGGCCACTACTATGGAACAGATTCAATACGAGCAAATGGCATCAGCCTTTGGCTGGTATTTTGCTTATCTGTTCGCTGGTATGTCTCTGGAATCGGTTCTGGTATGGCATCGCATCATGTGGTGGTTCCACATGTGGATTGCCTTTGCATTTATCGCTCTGGTTCCATTTACCAAACTGTGGCACATCGTGACCAGCATGATCAATTATGCTTTCCGCGACCTGGGCCCCTCGGCTTTGCGGCACGTGGAGAACATTGAAGAAGCCGAAACCTTCGGTGTAGAGAAAATCGAAGAATTCGGTTGGAAAGACATCGTAGACCTGGATGCCTGCATCCGCTGCGGACGCTGCCAGGAAAACTGCCCGGCCTACAACACCGGCAAGCACCTCAATCCTAAGATCACCCTGATTCAGAATATGAAGCAACACTGGGATGCCAAGGTGCCTTACCTGATTGCAGCTCAGGATCATCCTGCTGAGGAGGACGCTGCGGTGGCCATGACCGAAGAGGCGGCTGCTGAGGCTGTAAATCCCATGGAACAGAGCCTGATTTACGATGTGGTAACCAGTGATGTAATCTGGGATTGCACCAACTGCCGCGCTTGTATGGAGCATTGCCCGATGTTCATCGAACACATCCCCAAGATTGCCGAAATGAGACGCAATCTGGTTATGTGGCAGGGAGATATGCCGGGTGAAGCGCAGATGGCGTTCACCAACATGGAACGCAACTACAACCCCTGGGGCGTTGGCTGGGCCAACCGCGCTCAGTGGCTCACCGAGAGAGGCGTTCGCGAGATGGTCAACCTGCTGCCTGAAGACGGCGGTGAGTTTGAATACCTGCTCTATGCCGGCTGTGCGGTATCCTTCGACGACCGCTATAAGAGGGTCGGGGAAGCCTTGGTCAGAATCCTCAACCAGGCCGGGGTCAGCTTCGGTTACCTGGGCACTGAGGAGTTCTGCTGCGGCGACTCTGCCAGAAGGCTGGGCAACGAATACCTGTACCAGACCCTGGTACAGCAAAACCTCGAGTCTTTCAACAACTACGGCGTTAAGAAGATCATTGTGGTCTGCCCGCATGGTTATAATGCGCTGAAGAATGAATACCCGCAGATGGGCGGCAACTTTGAGGTTTACCATTATACCGAAGTCCTGTCCCAACTGATTGCCCAGGGCAAGATTAAGCCGGGCAAACTTGGCTCCAAGGCCACCTATCACGATTCCTGCTTCCTGGGCAGACACAATAATATCTATGATCAGCCCAGACAGGCCCTGCAGTCTGCTGGAGTCAACATTTCTGAGATTGAACAGGGCAAGCAATTCGGCTTCTGCTGCGGCGCCGGCGGCGGCCGGATGTGGCTGGAAGAACATGCTGTGGAAGGATACAAACGCATCAATGATACCAGAACCGATCAGCTGCTGGAACCCAATCCGGAAATGATCATCACCAACTGCCCGTTCTGTCTGACCATGATCTCAGACGGCGTGAAAGGTGCTGAAGCCGAGGAACAGACCAAGGTCTTTGACGTGGCTGAAGTGGTCTGGCAGTCAATGAGCAAATAAATACAATATGTAATTATCTGCAGAACCCCTCTAAAAGAGGGGTTCTTTTTTTCGGAATGAAACCCTGGCCCAGGCCATTTTTATTTTAAGGATGTCCGGGTTATAATTATTAGCATGGTATGATTGAGTTCGCAATGCCGGAATAACAGGTAAACTTACTTTTATGCCTTCAAAGCCGTCCTTACCTTAAATTAAGGATGATAAGCAGGGACACCATTGATGCTGATCATTCCGGAAGTAATCCGCTCTGGGGGAAGTGATTATGAGACTGGCCAAGTATATTGCAGACAGCGGCCTGGCTTCAAGGCGCCGGGCTGAAGAGCTTATTGCCGGAGGCCTGGTCACGGTAAATGGCGTCACGATCTCCAGAGTTGGCGTCAATGTTGACCCCCAATGTGACCGGGTGAGTGTGAATGGCCAAATGATCGAACCCGTTGCCAGGGTTTATCTGCTGCTCAATAAACCCCGCGGTTGTCTGAGCAGCGTGGGAGATCCCCATGGCAGGTCTACAGTGGTTGACCTGGTTAAGGATGCTGCGGCCAGAGTCTATCCGGTAGGGCGCCTCGATTTGGATACGGAAGGGCTTTTGCTCATGACCAATGATGGAGAATTTATGAATCTCATGATCCATCCCCGCTACCACATACCGAAAACTTATCAGGCCTGGGTCACAGGTATGGTTGGGGATCAAGAACTGGAAGACCTCCGCAAGGGAATCAGGCTGGAAGATGGTATGACCCAACCGGCCCTAGCCAAACTGGTGCGGGTTGGGAATGACCGTTCACTGGTGGAATTAGTGTTGTATGAAGGCCGCAAGCGTCAGGTAAAACGCATGTTCAAAGCCATAGGGCACCCGGTGTTGGCCTTAAAGCGGACCGCTCTGGGTTTTTTGACCCTGCAAGGGGTGGCCCCCGGAAAATACCGCCGCTTGCAGGACGAAGAAGTAGACCGGTTGATTGCCATGGCCCGGGGCACATAATTATCAGCACCGGACTGAGTCTAAAAACCGCGGCAAATCTAAGGAGGAAGCCCCGACGCTTGATATCTTAGAACCCCAGAATGCCTGGGGCCGTTTAAACATAATCGGAGAACGCATCCAGAAACTCGATTCATACCGTTACGGTCTGGTCATTTTCGCGGCGGATCACGGTATCAGCACCGAAGCGGTCAGTCTTTACGCTCCCCTGAAAACCAGTATGCTGGCCGAACAGCACCTGCGGGGAGTCGCCCCCACCAGCCGTCTGCTTACGCGCTTGCAGCGCCCGGAGTTGATAGTTGATGTGGGTTTGTATAACGAAATAGAGGTTTCCGAAATGCTTATATCAAGCAAAGTGTGCCATGGAAGCAGGCATTTCATATATGAGGACGGCCTTAGCCCGGAAGAGGCAACTGCGGCCTTGGACTGCGGGGCTAGAATTTATAAGGAAAAGATTGGAGACGGTTTTGATATAATAGGAGTTGGTGAACTGGGCATCGCCAATACTCTCTGCGCAGCCGCCGTAGCCGCTGCGGTTACCGGAATAAATCCAGATCAATTGGTAGGCCGCGGGTCGACCGACCATAAAGTAATTGCCAAAAAAACCGAAATAATCTATAGAGCCTTTGAACACAGGATTCCTGATTCCAACCATCTGACTGATATTCTGGCTCGTTTTGGCGGCCTGGAAATCGCAGCTTTGACAGGGTTTATGGTTGAGGCTTGCAGGGATGGCAAATTGGTGATGCTGGACGGATATGTGACAGCAGTGGCAGCTCTCCTGGCTAACCTTCTAGATGATCAAGTTTCATCCTGCCTGATTGCGCCCAGTTTATCAGATCAAAGAGGCCATCAGCTGGTTCTGGATAAAATTGGCCTGGAGGCAGTGTTTAATCTGGGAATCAACTATGGAGAAGGTCTGGCAGCGGCCCTGGGCATGTTCCTGGGGGAAATCATGATGCAATAAATATTAATGATGGGAGGCCTGACATTGATCCGATTGAAAGTGCGCTTCGATTATATCGCCGAGGGCAAAACCAGCCGGCGGTTTTTTGCTGCTAAAAACAGCGACGAACAGGCCGAAGAACTGCGGCAGCATAAAATTGCTCTGATACGGAATGTGCCGGTTCAAGGAGTAAATATCGAAGAGATTGATATGAGCATGGAGATATATACCATTTTCGATGAATTTACCAACCGTCTTTCCACCTGCGCGCCGGTTACTATCACTTTTTCGGTAGAAAGCCTGGAAGACGCCATTAAATTCATTATGAAAGATGAGTTCCGCACCATTGAGGTCTTAGATCCTGCCGAGTTGAATTTGAGCCGTCTTGAGGTGGCAAGGTTGTTCTCAAAAATAAACGAAGGTCTGCAAAGTTACCGGGTATACTTGGAAAAGAAAATTGATAATTGGAAATAACCGGTGGAGGTTAAGAATGGCTAGATTCAGCATGAATTATATCATGGACGCAGTGAATGATTTGCCCGCTTTGCCACAAATGGCTTGTAAAATCATGGATTTGACCGATGATCCCCGGGCAACGGCTCAGGATGTTGGCAACGCCATCAGCCAGGATCAAGGCCTGACCTCTAAAGTCTTACGTATGGCCAATAGTGCATACTATGGGTATTCACGTCAAGTCGCCACTGCAGCAGAGGCCACCGTTCTGCTGGGGTTTGCTACCATCCGCAGCGTGGTTCTGGCGGCTTCTATGAACGATATCCTGTGCCGGGAATTGACCGGTTATGCTTTAGGGCCGGGAGACCTGTGGAAGCATTCCTACGGCACTGCCATGGCCTCACGATATATTGCCAAAAGGAGCCGCTATAAAGCTATTGAAGTTGCTTATACCGCAGGTTTGCTGCACGATATCGGCAAAGTGATTCTAAACAAGGTTATGAACGAGATCTATCAAGATGTGGTAGAAGAAGCTATTCAGAAGCAGATATCATTTCTAGAAGCCGAAAACCGGGTTCTGGGCTTTAACCATGCGGTAATCGGATCCGGGTTAGCCCGTAAATGGAAGTTTCCTGCAGATATAGTTGAAGCGATAGCTTTTCACCACAATCCCGGCGAGGCTGAGAAAGACCGTTTTTTGACCGCCTTTGTACATATTTCTGATGCCCTTTGTTCCTCCATGGGCCTGGGGGTGGGAGCCGATGGCATGTTATATCCGGTGTCAAAAAGCGCCATGGAGCTTTTAGGCTTAGGCGGGAAGGATATCGAAATGATTACCGATGAAATTTCTGATGTCATTATCGAGCTGCAACGGGGAATGTAAAGCCCTATCTGTCTTTACGCCGAGCGACTTCAAATCAAAGGATTAATAGAGGGATATAATTACTTGAAGAATGAAGCGGCGAGGATTCCGGTATCCTTGCCGCTTAACCATTTCTTAACATAAAACTCATTGTTTTGTGAGTGGATTCTCTATTATAATGTACAGTATATAATTTTGTAGAAGGGCTGGGTTAGGGGAATTATTACAGTATTTGCCGGTGCTTTTGGCAGCGGTAAGAGTGAGATAGCTGTAAACTATGCGATAGAGTGCGCGCAGCAAAACATTGCTACAATACTGGCTGATCTGGATCTGGCCAACCCTTATTTTGTATCCCGTGATACTGTGAGGGTTCTCAATCAGTACAATATTGAGCTGATGGCTCCTGACAATACTTTGGCCTATGGGGATGTTCCCAATCTTCCCCCTGGTATTATCGGCACTCTTAGGCGGAATTTGAATACTGTAGTTGATCTTGCGGGCGACAAAGCCGGAGCCCTGGTGTTGGGGTATCTGACTAGATTCATCAATCCTTCCTATTTTCGCCTCTATATGGTCATTAATCCATACCGTCCCTTTTCTTGGGAAATACAGGATATTGCAGATCTTAAAACCATGCTGGAGGGGTTCGCGCAGCACCCGGTTTCCGGTATAATAAGCAATCCGCACCTGGTTGAGGACAGTGATTTTGGGGTAATTGTAGAGGGGCACCGGCACGTGCAGGATATTTCTTCTGCATTGGGCCTTCCCCTGACTCAGCTGGTAGTTACTGATACCTTTTATCAAGAAGCACGCCTTCAATTTGGTGATATAGTTAAGCAGATACATCTTTATTTAAGGCCTGAATGGTTGTAGGGTTGTGAGGAGGAATGCAGGTTGGCCAGGGGAGTGGTTACTTTTTCCAGCGACCGCTGTAAAGCTTGCGGGCTGTGTATATTATTCTGCCCCAAGCAGATCATGGGCTTCGATAAGACCAGTATCAATATACTGGGCTATCATCCGGTAAGCCTGGTTAAACCAGAGGATTGCAACGGATGCGGCATCTGTGCGGTGATGTGTCCTGATCTGGTTATTGAGGTGGGGAGGGAGTAAGCCTATGCAGCGCGTTTTGATGAAAGGGAATGAAGCTATCGCCGAGGGGGCTATAAGAGCCGGATGCAAGGGATTCTTTGGCTATCCCATCACCCCTTCCAGTGAAATAGCCGAATATATGGCCAGGAAAATGCCCACTATCGGGGGGATTTTTGTACAGGCCGAAAGTGAATTGGCTGCCATCAATATGGTCTACGGGGGAGCCTCTACCGGTTTTCGGGTAATGACCGCCTCATCGGGTCCGGGCATCAGCCTTAAACAGGAAGGCATTTCGTTTTTGGCAGAAGGGGAATTGCCCTGCCTGATCGTGGACATTAGCCGGGGAGGACCCGGATTGGGAGGAATACAGCCCTCCCAGGCCGACTATTTTCAGGCCACTCGCGGCGGCGGCCATGGCGATTATTTTATCATTGTGCTGGCTCCCTCCAGCGCGCAGGAAATGATGGATCTGACCATGCTGGCATTTGACCTGGCCGATGGCTACCGCATTCCGGTAATGCTACTGGCCGAAGGAACCCTGGGCAACCTGATAGAGCCGGTAGTATTGCGGGATCCCGTCACCGAATTCATAGAAAAGCCATGGGCCATCACCGGCTGTAAAGGGCGCCAACCCAATATTGTGAACACTTTGCACCTGCCGGTGGAGACCCTGCAAAAAAGAAATCAGCATTTAAACGATAAATACCAGTCCATTAAAGCCAATGAAGTGAGATATGAAGAATACCTGAGCGGCGATGCCGATTTGATAGTAGTGGCATACGGAATCATGGCCCGGATTGTCAAAAAAGCCGTATGGAACGCCCGCCAGGAAGGTGTGAAGACCGGTCTGATACGGCCCATAACCCTGTGGCCTTATCCGTATGAAGCTATAGCAGCCTTATCCAAAACCTGCACAGCCATGGTTTCGGTTGAGATAAGCAGCTCAGGGCAGATGATCCAGGATATTCAACTGGCAGCGCAAGGCCGGGTGCCGGTGCATTTTATCGGCGAGATAGGCCGGACGCCCAATCCCGAAGAGATTACCCAGCAATTGCTGCTCATTGCGGAAAGGGAGGGCTTGAAATGAAAATGATTGCGCAGAAGCCCGAGAGTTTGACCGGGGCCCAATATCACTACTGTCCGGGCTGTTCACATGGCATCATTCACCGGCTGGTGGCTGAAGTTATGGATGAATTAAACATACGCGAAGAGACCATCGGTATTTGTCCGGTGGGTTGTTCAGTGTTGGCCTACGAATATTTTAATTGTGACATGCTGGAAGCCGCTCATGGCCGGGCTCCGGCTATAGCCACAGCCATAAAGCGTCTCTTGCCGGATCGCTATCTGTTTACCTACCAGGGCGACGGCGACCTGGCTTCTATCGGCATGGGGGAAATCGTGCACGCTTCACTGCGCGGGGAGAAAATCACCACTATCTTCGTTAATAATACGCTGTATGGAATGACCGGCGGGCAAATGGCTCCTACCACTCTTCTGGGGCAGGTGACCACTACTTCGCCTTACGGCCGCAAGGCTGAGATCGAAGGGTATCCCGCCAAGATGTGTGAATTGTTGTCACACAATGAAGGTTCAGCTTATATCTGCCGCACCGCAGTCAACAATCCGGCCAATGTCATCAAGACTAAAAAGGCTATAAAAAAAGCTTTCCAGACTCAGGCCAAAGGCCTTGGTTTCAGCATGGTGGAGGTTCTGTCCGCCTGCCCCACCAATTGGGGTTTGAGCCCGGCCGATTCATTGAAATGGATGGAAGAGCATATGATACCATATTATCCGCTGGGAGAATTCAAGGTGAAGGGAGAACAGTAGAATGGCACAAGAACAACAGGTTTTATTTGCAGGATTCGGAGGACAGGGAGTCATTTCAATGGGCCAGTTTCTAACTCACCTGGCCATGCATACCGGCAAGGAGGTCTCATGTGCTCTATCCTATGGGGCTGAAATGCGCGGCGGCACCGCCAACTGCCTGGTGACCATAAGTGATGAGGAGATTAGTTCACCGTTGACTGAAAATCCCATGACCGCGATTATTATGAATCGTCCCTCACTGGACCGATTTGAAGATAAAGTCAAACCCCACGGCACTTTGGTCTTGAACTCGTCTATGGTCGACAGGCTGCCGGCCCGTGACGATGTGGAAGTCTTACAGATGCCGGTAAACCTGATTGCCGACCAACTCGGGACGGCACGGGTTGCCAACATGGTTTTGCTGGGCGCTTTTGTAGAAAAACAAGGATTAATGGACATCGATAAAGCCTTGGACTACCTGGAGGTGGTGTTCAAAGGCAAAAAAGAAGCCGTTATCGCCAAGAACAAAGAAGCTTTTCTGGTCGGGGTGGAATACGCCCGCAAAGAATGGAAGTAAGATCTAAAACCAGTACGTGGGAAGAAGTTCGAGACAACAAGAGGGGGACGAAGCCTGATCCCTTTTCTATACTTTAGCTTAAAAACAAAGCCCTGGTAATGTGCTGCATGTCAAATGCCGTAATTCACCAGGGCTATTCGCTTATCAGACAACCGACTATTTATGAAAAGCTGCCGAGCGGCTATTTCATTAAGGATCCGCCGGTAGGAAGTACAGTCCTGCCGAAGGCAGGGTTCAATATTATTGCTGATGATAGGAATTTTAATCCAATAAGGCATAATAAAACAAACTTGTAAATTATTTTAATTTATCAACTGTTGCAGGCCCCCGAGGTCTTGATGACATCAGAATATGGATAAATGCATTGAACCGGGCATAAGATAGAGGAGAATGATTCCGGGGAGATGTGTTTTATGCGAAATTTTTTTGAAAAAGTTGAGCGCAGTTTGATCCGGGTTATTGTGATCGCCCTGGTGGCTTTAGTGGTGGTCCAAGGGGTCATGACCAATGATCAGGCGCGTTTTTACCTGAGTTGGTCGGAACGGATGGAAGGTCAGGCTTTAAACCTGGAGGAAGAGGAACTGGCGGCAGCACCGGGCGATGCTTCACAGGTGGCAGTCTCTCCGCAGGCTTTATTGACACTGGGCATAAAGGATTTTAATTCCCTGCCCAAGGCTAAAGTACTGGTCAACGGAAAGGAGTACGGTTTTTTCAATGGTGCTCAAGTGGAATTGAAAGTAAATCCCCAGGATGTGGTGGAGATAGACTCTACCGCCTACAATTTCCCGGTAGAATACCAGGTCATAAGCCGCTCCCCCAATCTGGCATATCCGCGCCAGGGGCAGGCTTATACTGCCAATCAAAGTATGGTAATGGTAGGGAAAATTATAGTAAAATAAATGTACATTAATTTAGGGTGGGATGAATATGGAGATCGGTAGCAAGGAAGTAGCCAGCGCGGCCATCCGCATGGCCTTATCTTCTTCCCGCCAGGAAGAAAGCCAGTTAAAAAAAGAACTGTTGGAAAAAGTACATATCAAGGCCGTGGCGGTAGACTACGGCGGCGAATTCGTGACCTCAGTCGGCAAAATCGTGGAACGGGCCGTAGTGGCCGCCAAAAGGGAAGGGGTAATCAAAGACGCCCATGCTGACGAAGGCGCAGTAGCGGGTGCCACCCGCGAAGCCATAGCTCAGATAATGCCCAAGGCGCTGGGCCTGAATGTAGGCGGCAAGATAGGTATAGCCAGGTTTGGCGACCATATAAGTGTCGCCTTGTTTTTTGGCATCGGATTGTTACATCTCGATGAGGTCAGTATTGGCCTGGGGCATAGAGCCGTATCATAGTAACGGGAAGGCGGAAGATCTAAATGCAGGTAAGAGGGATAAGGGGCGCCATCACCATCGAGGAGGACGACAAAAGCCGGGTATTAGCAGCGACTCAGGAACTCCTTTCCGCTATGCAGGCGGCCAATGATTTTCTGCCTGAGGATATTGCCAGTATTCTATTTACGGTAACTTCGGATATACGCTCGGCGTTCCCGGCTGAAGCGGCTCGTTTAATGGGCTGGAATTGCGTACCCCTGCTCTGTTTCCAGGAAATAGAGGTGCCTGGTTCTATACCCCGCTGTATCCGGGTCTTGATACATATCAACACCACTAAGGCCCAAGGGGATATAAAGCACACCTACCTGGGTGAAGCCCGGGCTCTGCGCCGGGATCTGGCGGATTGATCACTCGCCCAAAACCTTGATAATCACCCGCTTTTCTCTTTGGCCGTCAAACTCGGCATAAAAGATTTCCTGCCATGGCCCCAAATCCAGCCTGCCTTTGGTTACCGGCACAATAACCTGATGATGTACCAGGATGCTTTTGAGGTGCGCATCGCCGTTTTTCTCCCCGGTACGGTGATGCAGATAGTCGGGACCTGTGGGCGCCAGGCCTTCCAGGAGATGGGCTATGTCGGTCAGTATACCGCTTTCATTATCGTTCACAAATACTCCGGCGGTGATGTGCATGGCACTCACCAGCACCATGCCCTCCTCAATGCCGCATTTTGAGCAAGCCGCTTGGACCCGATCGGTGATACGGATATACTCATGTCTGCGTTTGGTATTAAACCACAGGTATTCAGTGTGGGATTTCATCATCAGCGCTCCTTTCTTTTACAACACCGGCATCTTTGGCAACTATCTCATAGAGGTCGGTGCGGCGCTGCCTCAAAACCGGCAGCTCAGTGCGCACCTGCCGCACCGCCTCCGGGTCTAAATAGCCGAAGATAATCTCTTCGTCTCGATCGGCCTGAGCCATTATCTGACCCCAGGGATCGACTATCACTGAATGCCCCCAGGCCTGATAGGAGGCTTCCTCATCCCGGGCAGGGGAGCAGGCCAATACATAGGCCTGACTGTCAACAGCCCGGCTGCGCATAAGCAAGTCCCAGTGCAGGGGACCGGTGGTTAAATTGAATGCTGCCGGGACAATCAGCAAATCTGCTCCGGCCAGTACAGCCAGGCGGGCCATTTCCGGGAAGCGAATATCATAGCAGATTAAAACCGCGGCCTTGAAGCCGTATAAATTAAATAATGTGACATTCTGCCCGGGTGACAGGGTACGGGATTCTTGAAAACTGATTTTTCCGGGGATATTTACATCGAATAGATGAACCTTGCGATGCTTGGCCAGGAGTACGCCGTTTTTGTCAAATACCAGAGAGGTATTGAACAAACGGCCCTGGGCATCCCTCTCGATGATTGATCCTCCCACAATGGCTGTCTGGCATTCCCGGGCTATATCCGCCAGGGCCAGACTGCTGGGGCCGGGTATGGGTTCGGCATACTGCTCGAAAAGCGCGGCCTGGTAAGGGGCGTTGAAAATTTCAGGCAGGATGATGAGCTCCGCCCCGGACTGCACCGCTTGCTCTGCGAAATTCCGTGCAGTCTGCAGATTGAGTTTTTTATCGGCTGTCACCTTCATTTGGCACAGGGCCACCCGTATTGTTTTCACCGCCTTAACCCCCTTGAGTATGTTAATAATCAATATAGCACAAAATACCGTCGTTTATTAATAAGAGGCGGCCTAACCTTTCACCTCTAAGCAAAACTCAGGCCAAGCTGCAGAAAACCATTCGAATAATAGCCCTGGTTTGATATACTATTTTCGTATGGAGGCTCAGCACAATGAAACCATTTCAATTAGCATCGCGGGAATACTGCGCATCTGACACCGTAATAACTATCGCCGCCCCCGCCGGGAAAGTATATGTCGGTGAGGGGTATTGCACTGTCATTGCCGGACCCTGCGCGGTTGAGAATCGGCCCGACTACCTCAATCTGGCCCATCGCCTCAAGGAGATGGGCGCGGATATTCTGCGCGGCGGGCTGTTTAAACCCCGCACCTCCCCTTATTCTTTTCAAGGTCTGGGCCGCAGCGGGGTTGATATCCTGGTTCAAGCCCGGCAGGAAACGGGTCTGCCGGTGATTACCGAGATTATGGATATTCGGGATCTGGACATCCTTTACGCCAATATAGACATTCTGCAGGTGGGCAGCCGTAATATGCAGAACTATTCGCTTCTGGAGGAGCTGGGCAAGCTGGATAAACCGATAATGCTGAAACGGGGGTTGTCGGCTACTATCGAAGAATGGCTGCTGGCAGCCGAGTATGTGCTGAAAGGCGGCAACAAACAAATCATCCTCTGCGAGCGGGGGATACGAACTTTTGAGACCTATACGCGCAACACCGTTGATATCGGGGCGGTACCCCTGGTTAAACAGTTGACCCACCTGCCTATAATTGTCGATCCCAGTCACGCCACCGGCAAGTGGAAAATGGTCAGGCCCATAGCCAGCGCGGCTGTCGCTGCAGGTGCTGACGGAGTAATGGTGGAGGTGCACCAGGATCCTGACCGGGCCCTGTCAGACGGCAAACAATCCTTAACCCCCGAAAATTTTGCTAAAATGACGTCACAATTGATTAAGCATGCCCAGATAAATCTTAAACAGCCCGCTACAGCACTGCATTAACACCGGTATTCAAGACCGCTATCCAGGAAAAAGGCGGCAACATCGTCTTGGAAGAGTCCATCAATGACAAAGAAACCGATTTCACCGCACAGGTAACCAAGCTGAAACAAGCCAAACCCCAGGTCCTGGTATTTACCGGCTATTACACCGAAGCTGCTCTGATCATGCTGGAAGCTCAGAAGCAGGGAGTAGACATCGTCATGGTTGGCGGTGATGGCCTGTATGGGGAAGATCTTAAGAAATTAGGCGGCAAAGCGGTTGAAGAGAAGGTCATCTTCTACGCCGGCTTCTCTGCCGACCAGCCCAGCCCGGAAACCGACGCTTTTATCAAAGCTTACCGGGCCAAGTACAATGAAGATCCGGACATGTTTTCCGCCCAGTACTATGACGCTGTGATGATTATTGCCCAGGCTATGGAGAAAGCTCAGAGCAGTGATCCCAAAGTGTTCAAGGCTGAATTGGCAAAACTTCAGGATTATCCGGGTGTTTCAGGCAAAACCACCTTCCTTCCCGACCGTGAACCGCTCAAGAGCCCGGTTTTCCTGTTAACCGTAAAGGGTGATAAATTCCCGGCATTGCTGGAGAAGATTCCCACCAGCGCACCCCAACAATAAGGAACCATACCCTGGTGGCCCGGTTTTACCGGGCTGCCAGTTTGTTCTTAAGCCCCCTTGGCCCATAGATGAACCTGGTGGCAGAAATTGCTTATGGAGCCTGCCACTATGTTGATGTATGGTCTAATAGGGACAAGTAAAAGCAAAGGAAACAAACTATGTTATGGCAGCAATTGCTTAACGGCCTTACCCTGGGCAGTACCTATGCTTTAATCGCTCTCGGGTATACCATGGTTTATGGCATCGTACAATTAATAAATTTTGCCCATGGCGAAATTTATATGGTAGGGGCTTTCGTAGGTCTGGTCCTGGTCACGGTCTGGGATGTTAACCTGGGGGTGGCTATGGTGGGGGCTATGGCGGTCTGCATGCTTTTGGGAGTATTGGTGGAGAGGATCGCCTACCGGCCTCTGCGGGGTAAATCATCCCGCCTCTCGCCTTTGATCAGTGCCTTGGGGGCATCCATTTTCCTGTCCACCCTGATGGCTTTGATCGCCGGGGTGAACACCCGGCGCTACCCGGCGATTATGGACTTGAGTTCATTTTCATGGGGGCCGGTGCAGGTTTCTTCCATGCAGGTCATAATATTGCTGGTTTCTGCGTTATTGATGATCGGGCTGCAATTTATGGTGCGGAAGACCCGCATCGGCAAAGCCATGCGGGCTTGTTCGCAGGATCTCGACGCCGCCGCTTTGATGGGGATCAATGTTAACCGGGTCATTTCCTACACCTTCGCTATCGGATCAGCCCTGGCCGCTGCCGGAGGGGTAATGGTAGGCGTTTATTATAACGCGGTATGGCCTTATATGGGAACCATGGCAGGTCTTAAAGCCTTTGCCGCCGCTGTTCTGGGCGGAATCGGTTCCATACCCGGCGCCATGCTGGGAGGCCTTACCCTGGGGGTCCTGGAAATCATGGGGGTAGCTTACATTTCTTCTTCCTTTAAAGATGCCATTGCTTTCGGCATCTTGATTCTGGTACTGATCCTTCGGCCCCAAGGCATATTAGGAGAAAAAATCAGCAAAAAGGTATAGGTGAAACTCTTGGAGCAATGGATTACGGGAATTATCGATCCTTACTACTTGCGCATTATAATCCTCATGGGGATTAACATCATTATAGCCCTGGGATTAAATATCACCACTGGTGTTACCGGGCAATTGTCCATGGGACACGCCGGATTTATGAGCATAGGGGCTTATACCTCAGCTATTTTGACCCTAAAACTGGGCTGGCCTTTCTGGCTGACACTCCTGGCAGGAGCAGCCGTGGCGGCTCTGTTCGGATTTGTTATAGGATTGCCCGCTCTGCGACTGGAGGGCGATTACCTGGCAATTGTCACCATTGGCTTTGCTGAGATCGTGAGGGTGTTCTTTCTAAATTTTGAACCGGGGGGCAAGGCGGTAGGACTATCGGGCATACCCCAGGAGACTTCTTTCAGCCTGGTTTTGATCATTACCATCTTGGTGGTTTTCTTCTCTCAGCGATTATTGTCGTCACGCATCGGTAAAGCCATGTATGCCATACGGGAAAATGAGATCGCGGCCGAGGCCTGCGGCATAAATACCACCCATCTGAAGGTCCTCTCCTTTGTTCTGGGGGCTTTTCTAGGCGGATTAGGCGGCGCTCTGTATGCCCATTATATGTATTATATCAGTCCTCAGGATTTTGATTTCATGCGCTCCATCGAGGTACTCAACATGGTGGTTTTGGGTGGATTAGGGAGCATACCCGGAGCTATTCTGGGGGCGGCCATCCTTACCATACTGCCGGAGATGCTGCGGGTGGTGGCTGAATACCGCATGCTCTTTTATGGCGCTTTGCTGGTTATCCTGATGATCTTCCGACCTAACGGACTCCTGGGAGATATCCGCCTCTATGACCTGGTCAAACCCAAGCGGGAGAAAGAGGTGAAACCATGCCGGTCCTAGAATTGCAGGGCGTCAGTCAGGAGTTTGGAGGCCTTCGGGCTCTGGACGGCATTGATATGAAGGTGGAGCACAATACCATCTTCGGCATCATCGGACCTAATGGCGCCGGGAAAACCACCCTTTTCAACGTAATAACCGGCATTTATACCCCTACCGAAGGGAGCCTGATTTTCCGCGACACCCCTATAGCCTCCTTATCCTCGCACAAGGTGGCCCGGCTGGGGATCGGGCGGACTTTCCAAAATATTCGCCTCTTCAACCGGCTGTCAGTTTTGGATAACGTCAAGGTGGCAGCCAATTGGAACCGCTCCGCGGGCTTGTTGGCCAGCCTCCTGGGAATGCCGGCTTACGTCCGCGAACAGAAGCAATGCAGCACCAAAGCTGAAGAACTCATCACCATGATGGGCCTTTATGAAAAAAGAAGGGAATATGCCCAAAGTCTTTCCTACGGCGAGCAGCGGCGGCTGGAAATCGCCCGGGCTTTGGCTTCCAATCCCTGCCTCCTGCTCCTGGATGAACCTGCGGCCGGGATGAACAGCTCTGAGAAGCTCGAGTTAATGGATCTTATATGGAAAATTAGGGACGATATGCAGCTCACCATTCTGCTGGTGGAACATGATATGCATCTGGTGATGAATATCTGTGAGCAGATCGCCGTCCTGGATTACGGACGCAAGATAGCCGAAGGCGACCCGGAGCAGATAAAGAGCGACCCCCGGGTGATACAATCTTATCTAGGGGTGGAACAATGAAAACCGCCCCGGTTTATGCGGCGATTTTCTTCGGTGTTTTGTGCATGTCGACCTCCTCCACAATGATCCGCTGGTGTTCGGCGCCAGCTCTGGTTATAGCCTTATACCGCCTGGCCGCCACTACCGGCCTTTCCGCAGTTATTAATGGACGGAACCTGCCGCTTTCAATAAGCGGACTTTCCCGCCGGGATATCATTTTAATGGCCTCATCAGGCCTTTTTTTGGCTTTGCATTTAGCCTTCTGGATCAGCTCGCTTGACTATACCAGCATTTCCAGTTCAGTCTTATTCACCAATCTACAAGTCATTTTTGTTTTGGTCTTTTCCACCTTCATATTAAAAGAGAGATTAAACCGCTGGGCTATCCTGGGGGTGGTATTAGCCCTGACAGGATCAGGAGTTATTGTCGGCGGAGACCTGGGCCAGGGCCGTTTGCTGGGGGATATGCTGGCTCTGGCCAGCGGTTTTTTCGTGGCGGTATACTTTCTCTTAGGCCGTCAGCTCAGGTCCCGGGTAGCCACCCTGGATTATACCCTGGTGGTATCCTCTGTTGCCGCCGTGATTGTCTTATTTGTGGCGGTGTTTATGCAATTGCCCTTAACCGGATATCCGGCGGTTGATTGGCTGCTTTTTGCCTTAATGGGATTAGGCCCCGGACTGGGGGGGCACGCAGTGCTTAACTGGGCCTTGAAATTCGTTAAAGCACCGGTGGTGGCGGTTTCCATTCTGGGCGAATCGGTCATGGCCAGTATACTGGGGTGGTTCATTTTCAATGAAGCCTTGCTCTGGTATCAACTGACCGGTGGCGCCGTTATCTTAATGGGAATCTACCTGGCGGCGGTCAACGAAAGCAAATGACCCCCTGAGGGAGAACCAGGGGATATGACTATCGCTCGGTTAGAAGTGCCTGTATTATCTCTGACCCGAGTCTGATGAAGATGTCGGGAATCGTTTGGGGTTATAGCAAGCGCAGCCATGGTGACGAAGACAACTCTGCCTTTGTCCCTGGCTGCTTTTGCCATTGTAGATTTGACTTGATCTTGGCGGGGTGTTTGAGGTATTCTTGATATTGTAGTAAGGTAGGATGCCCTCAAAAACATTGTAGTATGGCAGGATGGTGGGAATAACGACAATGGATCGACCATTGGCGATATGCCAATGGTTTCTGTTTTTCTCTCCTCCACGCTGTGTAAGGAGGTTTTTTTATGATTATCGTAATGGAGAAAAACGCAGGGCCCGAATTGATTGAACAAGTTGAAATCAAGCTGAAGGAGCGCCATTTCCAGGTGCACCTCTCCCATGGGGTGGAACGAACCATTATAGGCGCGGTAGGCAATCGGACCCAGGAGGATTTGGATCTATTTGAAACCCTTTGCGGAGTTGAAAGGGTGGTTCCTATTGTTCAACCCTTTAAGCTGGCATCGCGGGAGTTTAAACAAGAGACCGTCATTAAAGTAAAGGGCTGTCAATTGGGAGGCGGTTCTTTGACGGTCATCGCAGGTCCCTGCGCAGTGGAAGGTGAAGAAAAATATCTGCAAGTAGCGCATACGGTTAAAGCTGCAGGTGCGGCAATGCTGCGCGGCGGGGCCTTTAAACCCCGCACATCGCCGTACTCTTTTCAGGGTATGGAAGTAGCCGGCCTGAAGATCCTGGCCGAAGCCGGCAGGCAAACCGGACTGCCTGTTGTCACCGAGGTCATGGATCCCCGCCATATAGAAACCATAGCCGAGTACGTCGATATACTGCAGGTCGGAGCGCGGAATATGCAGAACTTCTTTCTGCTCCGGGAGCTTGGTAAAGTCGGGAAACCAGTCATGTTAAAGCGGGGGCCCTCGGCCACCATTGAAGAATGGATCATGGCCGCCGAATACATCATATCCAGCGGCAATCCGCAGGTAATTATGTGTGAACGCGGCATCCGCAGTTTTGAGTCTTATACCCGCAATACCCTGGACCTGAGTGCGGTGCCGATTATAAAGCATTTGACCCATCTGCCGGTAGTAGTTGATCCCAGCCACGGCACCGGAAAATGGCGCTTGGTGGAGCCCATGGCCCTGGCGGCGGTAGGCGCGGGCTGTGACGGCTTGATGATCGAGGTGCACCAGAATCCCAGCGAAGCCTGGTCTGACGGACCTCAATCTCTTACCCCGGACAGATTCAAGGGCTTGATGACAAAACTGCGGCAAATGACTGCTGCCCTGAGCATCGAACTGGAAGGTGGCGATCGGGAAGATGGCTGAGAAAATACTCATAATCGGCCTGGGCTTGATCGGCGGATCATTGGGTTTGGCTTTGCAGGGCTCCGCCCTGGTACAACGCATAACCGGCCTGGACTCCCAGCAGGATGCAGTGAAGCAGGCCATTGCCATTGGCGCCATACAGGAAAGTCCCCCGCTGGATGAAGCCGTGTCTCGGGCCAGTGTTATATTCCTCTGTACGCCGATGGCCGCTTATGCGCAAATTCTACAGGACATCATGCCGTTTGTCAGGCCGGGAACCTTGATTACTGATGTGGGCAGCACCAAGATGAAGGTGCAGGCTTTGTTTTCCGGGCTTCCCGCAGACGTATGCGGTATGGGCGGTCATCCTATGGCAGGTGCAGAGATCGCTGGAATTCAGGGGGCCGATCGTTACCTTTATGAAAACGCAGTATATGTACTGACCCCGGCTGCAGATACGCCCCGGCCGGCTATAGACCGTTTGAGCGGTCTTATAGGAGAGACCGGGGCCAAGGTGCATATCATGGAGGCCAGGCTGCATGACCGGATAGTGGCCCAGGTCAGCCATGTACCTCACTTGGCTGCGGCGGCGCTGCTGAATGTCACCAGGGGAGACCGGCAGGCTATGATGATGGCTGCCGGCGGTTTTCGCGACACCACCCGGGTAGCTTCAGGCAACCCGGGTCTATGGGAGGATATTGTTTTATCCAATCGAAAGTATATAACTGCAGAGCTGGATAAGCTGATAAGCGAACTGCAAGCTATGCAAAGAGCAGTGGCGGATGGAGACCGGATACGGTTGCGGGCCGGCCTGGAGCAGGCCCGCAAAATCAGGGCACAGATTCCTCACCTGCAGCGCACTTACCTGGGGGAGTCTACTGATATCGTGTGTATCGTACCGGATAAACCCGGGGTGATAGGACAATTAGGAAATATTTTGGGAAGTTGTCAGGTAAATATTATGGACTTGGAAATCCTAAGAATCAGAGAAGGCGATGGCGGGACGATACGCATCAGTGTACCTGATGATGATGCGGCGCTAAGGGCAGTCGAAGCCCTGAGCCGGCAGCATATCAAGGCCTGGATGAAGTGAGGAGGTTAAGGTAGTGGAAATCAAGCTCAGCCAATGCAAAGCCTTGCGGGGAGAGATAAGGGTCAGCGCAGACAAATCGATATCTCACCGGACCCTTATTTTTTCAGCCCTGGCCCGGGGCAGGAGCAGTGTACAGAATTTCCTTCAAGCCCAGGACACTCTGTCAACCTGCAGATGTCTAGGCCAATTGGGGGTCGATATCCGGACCGAGAAGCAGAGCCTGATTATATCCGGAAAGGGCTGGGAGGGTTTAAAGGAAGCCGAGGATGTATTGGACTGCGGCAATTCCGGAACCACTATGCGCCTCCTGTCCGGATTGCTGGCGGGACTTCCCTTTTTTTCAGTTTTAAGTGGGGACCGCTCCCTGCGTCAGCGGCCAATGCGACGGATTATGGAGCCTTTGCGGATGATGGGCGCGACCTTATATGCCAGACAAAACGGTCTGGCTCCTTTAGTGGTCATAGGCGGGAGCCTGGCCGGCATTGAATACCAGCTGCCGGTAGCCAGCGCCCAGCTTAAAACAGCCCTGCTGCTGGCCGGGCTGCAGGCCGAAGGGAAAACCGTCTTGCGGGAAGTGCAGCCTTCCCGGGATCACAGCGAACGTATGCTGTCCGCCATGGGAGCCGACCTCATTGTGAAGCCGGGGAGCGTCACCCTCAACCCGGGTAAAACTTTAGAACCCCAACAGTTTCTGGTTCCCGGGGATATCTCTTCAGCGGCTTTTTTCTTGGTGGCAGCTTCCATTGTGCCCGGGTCGGAGCTTATGATCCGCGACGTCGGCGTCAATCCTACCAGGGCCGGTGTTATTGAGGTTTTAGACGCCATGGGAGCCGATATAATCATGGAGAACCGCAGAACGGTGGGGGGTGAGCCGGTTGCGGACCTGCTGGTCAAAAGCGCCCCGCTGCGTGGCACCGTAATTGACGGCGGGATGATGCCAAAGCTGATAGACGAAGTTCCGGTGCTTGCCGTGGCCATGGCAGCAGCTGATGGTGAATCCCGGGTCGAGGATGCCGGGGAATTGCGAGTAAAAGAATCAGATCGCCTGGCAGCTATATGCAGCGAGCTTAATAAAATGGGGGCTTGTGTTGAAGAAATGCCTCAGGGTTTGACCATTACCGGCCGGCCGGAATCGCTCCGGGGAGCTGAAGTGCATGGTTTCGGCGACCACCGCATCGCTATGAGCCTGGCCGTAGCCGCGCTTGTAGCCCGCGGAGAAACAGTGCTGAAGGGCGCTGAAGTAGTTGACATCTCCTTCCCGCAATTCTGGCCGCTGCTGGAGGGCCTCACCACTAAATGTTTATAAACCGCGGTCAAAAACTTTAGTGCAAGGTGTCGCAGCGGTTTGAGGTATGCTAAAATAGAGACGAGCATACATGGGTGGTAAACGAATGAAGATAGCGATTGATGGTCCGGCTGGTGCTGGCAAAAGCACCGTGGCGCGGAGATTGGCCCGTGAACTGAACTTTACTTATGTTGATACCGGTGCAATGTATCGAGCCCTCACTTTGAAAGTCCTGCAACAAGGTATTGATCTTAATGACTCCAGCCTGCTGCAACAGATGGCGGAAACCACTGATATTCACTTCGAAACCCAATCAGATGGCCAAGTAATAATCAGCGACGGGGTAGATGTTACCAGTCTAATTCGTTCGCCACGGGTTGGTGAGGCAGTTTCAATCGTATCAGCTCATCCCGGGGTGAGAAAAGTCATGGTTAAACTCCAGCAAGCCATGGCCCGGAGCTGTTCAGTGGTCATGGATGGACGGGATATCGGGGAATATGTGCTTCCCGATGCCGACTATAAATTCTTCCTTACCGCCAGTATTGAAGAACGAGCCCAGCGCCGGGTGCGGGAAATGGAAATGCGCGGCTATAGGGCCGATCTCGACGCGGTGCGGGAGGAGATCATAAAAAGGGATCAGATCGATTCCCAGCGTCCGGTAGGGGCCTTACGGATTTTGCCGGATCATATTATGCTGGATACCAGTAAAATGACTGAAGATGAGGTTCTACATACCATTAAGATGAAGATTCGGGGGGCGTAAAATGTTTTACGCACTCATCAGGGGTTTTTTGAAAATCTTTTTGCTGATTCTTGGTTTGAAAGTCGAGGGATTACATAACCTACCCAAAAAAGGACCAGTTATCGTCGCTGCCAACCATGTCAGCAACTGGGATCCCATCCTGGTGGGTGTGGCTTTATCGCGTCCCGTCCATTTTATGGCCAAAGCGGAATTATTTCAAAATGTTCTATTAAGAGCTATCTGTCGGGGCTTAAACGCCTTTCCGGTGCAGAGAGGGGCAGCGGATCGAAATGCCATAAGGCAGGCCCTGGAAATGCTCGAAGCTGGTGAAATCTTAGGGATTTTCCCCGAAGGCGCCCGGCGCAAAGTTGTTGCCCAGACCAGCATTCAGCCTGGTGTGGCTATGCTGGCCATGAAGAGCAGAGCAGCGGTGGTTCCGGTGGCGATTACCGGTACAGAAGGATGGTTTCCCTGCGGCTGGTTTCGGCCCTTAAAGGTGCGAGTCGGTCACCCTCTGGATCTGACGGCTTATTACCATGAAAAGTACAGTTCTGCCCTTCTGGGGAAAATGAGTGAGGAGATTATGGCGCAAATTAATATACTTTTATGTAAATAAAGAAGGATTTATCCAAGATTTTTCGAATTTATTATATATTTGCGGGGTAAATCGATTGCAGGTCCAATTAGCCAACCATGCCGGTTTCTGTGCGGGGGTTAAGCGGGCGGTGAGAATCGCTGCAGAGGCTTGTTTCCCAGATGGATGCTTTACCCTGGGCCCGTTGGTTCACAATCAAGCCGTGGTGGAACAATTGGCCCAACAGGGTATTGACCCGGTGAATAATGTCGACCAGTTGCAACCTGGACAAAAGCTGGTCATCCGCTCGCATGGCTGCTCGCCACAGGTTATCGACCGGGCACGTCACCGGGACATTGTGGTAGTAGATGCCACTTGCCCGAGGGTTGCCAGGATACAGCAGCTGGTTGCCGAACTGGATGAACAAGGGTATAATGTGGTAATATTTGGGGATGCCGAACATCCTGAAGTACAGGGCATTTTAGGATGGTGTGAAGCCGCCCGGGTGGTAAAAGACCGGTTTGAGGCCGAACTTTTGCCCGGTATGGATAAGGTTGGGGTGGTTTCCCAGACCACTAAGGAATCCCGGGATTATTACCGGGCTGTTGAAGGGATTCTGCCCAAGGCCAGCGAGTTAAGAGTCTTTAACACCATATGCTCGGCTACCGCTAATAGAATTAAGGAAGCCCGCGAACTAAGCGGTCGGGTTGACTTAATGATAGTAATCGGTGATGCCCATAGTTCTAATACAGCCACTCTTGTTAAAGAGTGTTTAAATACCGGGGTTACGACCTACAGAGTGCAAAAGGCGTCAGAGATCCAGCCTGACTGGTTTCAAAACGCCGCGAAAGTCGGTATAACTGCAGGTGCTTCTACTCCGGATTGGATTATTAAGGAGGTAATGAGTAGGATGACAGGTTATGACGAAGAAAGGGAAGATCAGAATCAAGCCGGAGAGAAGCCAGGCAACGAAGAATCTTTTGCCAAACTTGAGGCTGAAATGGCAGGACTTGCAACTCCCAGCAGGGGAGAAGTGATAAAGGGCACGGTCGTTCAAGTGTTGGATGATGAAGTGATGGTTGATGTCGGTGGCAAATCTGAAGGCGTGATTCCGCTTCGCGAGATGTCCTTAAAGGATGTCGGCTCAGCCCGTGAACTGGTTCAGGTTGGGGACGAAATTGAAGTCCTGGTTCTTAAATGGGATGATGATGGCACCATCCTCCTGTCCAAGAAAAAGGTGGATTTCAAAAAGACCCTGGATGAATTGGAAATTGCTTTCAATGAAAAACGACCGGTGCAAGGCACGGTGGTGGAAAGCGTAAAAGGCGGACTCCTGGCGGATGTAGGTGTGGTTGGATTTCTGCCTGCATCCCATGTGGACGACGGCTATGTAAAGAATCTGGACGATTACATCGGACAGACCATGCTGTTCAACATCATCGAGTTCAACCGCAACAAACGCCGGGGCTCACAGGTGGTTTTATCCCGCCGGGAACTGGTCTTGGAGGAGAAGAACCGCCAGAAGGCCGAATTCTGGCAGAACATTGCTGAAGGCCAAACCCGCACCGGCATTGTCAAACGCATCGTGGATTACGGGGCTTTTATTGACCTGGGCGGTTATGAAGGACTTTTACATGTATCTGAACTAGATCACCGCCGGGTTGAACATCCTGCGGATATTCTCAGCGAAGGTAATGAGATTGAGGTCTACATCCTGGGCCTGGATCGTGACAAGGAAAGGGTGTCATTAAGCCGCAAGAAACTGCTTAAGAGCCCGTGGGAACTGGCTTTAGAAAAATATCACCAGGGTGATATCGTTGAGGGAACCGTGGTCAGAATAGCCCCCTTCGGCGCATTCGTTGAGTTGGATCCGGGCGTGGATGGATTGGTTCACATCTCCCAGTTGGCCGACTATCGGGTGGAAAAGCCTGAAGATGTGGTCAAGGCCGGAGATCGGGTAATGGTGAAGATAATCAGCATTGATCCCAATGAAAAGCGGATTGGCTTGTCTGTCAAAGAAGCTAAAAATGAGCTTGATCAGGCTGATGTGGACCAATACCTGGAATCTCAGCCGGCGGATGACATTTAATAGTCCGGGTGGGGTGAACCATGCCGATATATGAATTCAAATGCAAGGATTGTCAACGGAACTTTGAGGTTTTAACCACAATTAAAAAGCGTGAAAACGTAAAATGTCCGGGGTGTCAGTCAGCCAATATTGAGGCGTTACTCTCTTCGTTCAGCACCCAATCATTTGGTGGCAAAGGCGGGCCGGGGGCCTGCCAGGGCTGCAGCAACACCCATTGCGGCAACTTCCCGCGATAGATCAAGGGCTGCCAACGGCAGCCTTTTCTATTAAAATGTAAAGGAGTCCGTCGATGCCTGGTATAGCCATTCTATCAGGAGGACAGAGCTCACGGATGGGTATAAATAAGGCTTTGGCCAGCCTTAACGGCGCCAAGGTGATAGAATACATACTGGCCCGGCTTCAGCCCCGATTCGACGAGTTGCTTATTGTAACCAACGAACCGGAATTATTTGAGAAATACCCGGCCCGGGTGATAACCGATATTTATCCCCGTAAAGGCCCCATCGCCGGTATTCATGCCGCTTTGAAGACCACTTCCCAGGCGCAGCTTTTTGTACTTAGCTGTGATATGCCTTTTATCAATGCAGACGTGATCAATTACATGTTAGAGCGGGCTCAGGGTTATGATTCCGTGGTGCCGGTTCTGGGGGGGCGCCTGCAGCCTACTGCAGCGGTATATAATCAGAGCTGTCTTCCCCTGCTGATTGATTGTTTAGAAAAGGATAAGCTGAAATTAACCAGGATTTTTGAGGATCTTAATGCCCTGTATCTGGATGAAACGGTATTTTCCTGTTTTGGGCAGGTCTCAGAACTGTTTTTTAATATTAACGATCCGGCCGCCCTGGAAAAAGCCAGAGAAATCGCAGGGAGGGGTTAACGATAAGGGCCAGGCGTAAAGAAGAGCATATTAATATCAGCAGCATATGCCAGGACGGACCCGTCAAGAACGGCTTTGATGAGGTATACCTGTTGCATCAGGCCATACCTGAACTCGATTTTGGCAAGATCGATCTCAGCCAGAATATTCTGGGTAAGTCTTTACAATACCCTTTGTTGCTTAATGCCATCACCGGCGGCACCGAAATATCCACTGATATCAACCGTGCCTTGGCCCTCCTGGCCCGGGATTTTGGGCTGGCTATGGCGGTTGGATCACAGGCCATAGCCTTGACAGACAGGGAAAGACGGCCTTCTTTTGCGGTGGTGAGGAAAGTTAACCCGCAAGGGGTGATATTGGCCAATATCAGCGCTTTGGCCAAACCGGAGGCGGCTATTGAGGCAGTTGACATGATTGAGGCCGACGCCCTGCAGCTGCACCTCAATGTACCCCAGGAGCTGGCCATGCGGGAAGGCGAAAGGGATTTTGCCGGGATGCTGGATAATATCAGCCGGATAGCGGCTCTGTCCCCGGTGCCGGTCATAGCCAAAGAGGTGGGTTTCGGTCTGTCTAAAGAGAGCGTCCAACTGCTTTTTTCCGCTGGAGTGAGTCTTTTCGATACCGGTGGTCAGGGCGGCACCAACTTCATCGTGATAGAGGATTTGCGCCAGGGCTGTTTTGGCAATGAACTCGATTACTGGGGCTTGCCTACCGCTGTCAGCCTGGCCGAGATCATCTCACTGGGGCTGCCGGTAAAAGTCATCGCTTCAGGGGGCATCAGAACGGCTGTGGATGCCGCTAAAGCGCTCTGTATGGGGGCTGAATTGGTAGGAATGGCCGGCCCCCTGGTAAAGCATTATGTCCATCAAGGCCCGGAGTCTCTGTTTAAATTTATAGAACAATGGATTTATCGGCTTAAAGCAGTGTTTTTAATGACTTCATCTCCCAATATTGCCGCAATTCGCGAAAAACCTTTAATTATTCTAGGTCATACCAGGGCCTGGCTTGAGGCCCGCCATATCGATTGCCGCCTCTGGTCCCGCCAATAACCTCAGGACAGCTTCTTTTTACATAAAAACACCCATGCGGGGAAATCTATTGCCATAAGAGATGAGAAAGGATGTGGCTAAATATGGCCAATTTTCCCTTTGGTCTGATTGCGCTTGTGGTGATATCGATTCTGATCTATTTCGGTGTAGCTCACCGGGCCCTGGACCGTTTGCGAATGACTGACCGGGCAGCATTGGCGGTGATAGCTGCTATCATTGTCGGCAGCTTCATTGATATCCCGGTTAGCTCCCGGTTAACCATCAATGTGGGCGGGGTAATAACGGTCGGCCTGGCTATATGGCTGTGGCTGGGTGCTGGAACTGCTTTTGAAAAGATGCGCTCGGCAATAGCCGCCGTAGTTACCGCCCTGGTATTGTTTATAGGAGCCCGTTTTCTGGGAGCCGAACCGGAAACCGTTTTTATTGATCCTATTTACCTTTATCCTTTAGTCGCCGGCATCGTTGGGTACTTGGCGGGCAGATCACGGCGCGGATCATTCTTTGCGGCAGTAATGGCGGTGTTGGCTTTAGACATCGGTCAATTTGTCTACCTGCTGCAGAGCGGGGTGCGGGGAACCGTTCATCTGGGCGGTGCCGGCGCCTTCGACTCTCTGGTTCTGGCTGGTATCCTGGCAATTCTGCTGGCTGAGCTGGTCGGCGAAAGTCTGGAACGCATGGCCGGAGGACCCAGCAGCGACGACAAAGATCCGGCCTTGTTAGAAAACCTCAGGGAACCGGCACCAGCCCGTAAACCGGCTCATGACGATCATGACGATATACAGGCTGATTATACTGCACACGACAAGGATGATGAACCTGATCAAGAAGAGTTTAAAGATTGGGAAGACCGCATAGAAGTCACCGGAATGAGAAAGCCGCAGGATCGGGGTGATGAACATGTCTAGAAAAATGCTGTCTCTATTCTTAGCCGTTAGCCTGATAACAGGTTTGGGTCTCTTCCTGCCGGATACGGCGGAGGCCGTTTATGAGGAATTGCCTTCCGGGTATTATTTTTCACTGGTGGATGAGGACAACAATACCATAAGCCAGACTGGCACCCAGGTGTATGTAGGCGATGAGTACATCAGCAGTGACAATGGCAGGTACCAGGTGGTAGAGGTATCAGGTCACACCGCGCGCTGCGTATATGTGGGCCAGGAACAGATGCCAGAAGTAAATTTCGACGACAATCGCCAGGCCTGGGTGATAGACAGCCAAGAGATTCCGGTCGTGGCGGCTAAACCTACCATAGCTATTTACCATACCCACAGTGACGAATCCTACGTGCCCACTGACGGCAAAGAAAGCAAGGAAGGCAACGGGGGCATTTATGACGTAGGCTATGCCCTGGCTCAGCGCCTTCAACAGCTGGGCTATACCGTGGAGTATAACAAAAATAATCATAATCCCCACGATGTCAATGCCTATAACCGCTCCAGGCGCACTGCGGCTTCGCTACTGAAGAACGGCTCGCAGGTATTGATCGACGTGCACCGCGACGCGGTGCCGCCTAACCAGTACCAGACCACTGTAAATGGACAGGAGGCCACCAAGATCAAATTGGTGGTAGGCAAAACTAATCCCAATTCGAAAACAAATCTGGAGTTCGCCAAGCAGCTAAAAGCAGTAATGGATAAGACCAAACCGGGGCTTTCCAATGGGATTTTTATGGGCAAAGGGGATTATAATCAGGATCTTACCCCCCGGTCAATGCTGATTGAGGTCGGATCGCACACCAACCCCAAAGACGATGCCACCAAGGGTGTAACCGCTTTTGCAGATGTTCTGTCAGCCACCTTGGGAGGGGGCGGGGCTGGCAGCTCAGGGGGAGCGGCGGCCAAACCCCTGCAGCAGAACTCTCCTTCGGCCTGGACAACGATTTTGATTCTTCTCACCGTTGCTGTGGCTGCCGGGGCAGGTTTCTATTTACTGAATAAGAGCAATGCCGGCCGGTGATGCAGAGTTATGGAACCGTTATTTTGGCGGGAATCGCAGCCGGTTTTATCAACCGCTGGATACTTTTGCGCTATGATTACCGCCATTATCCTACTTATCCCCACGGTCACGTAACACATCTGGCCCTTGGTTTTATTGCCGCCAGCCTTGGTGCTGTCGCTATTCCCGCTATTGCCGAGCCTGATTATGTCGCGGTCACTTTTTTAACCCTGGCGGCCCAGCAATTCCGGGAAATCAGGGATATGGAGCGTAAAACCCTGTCCAGCCTGGAAGAGAATAAACTGATAACCCGGGGGCACGACTACATCGAAGGCATCGCCCGGGTATTCGAAGTGCGCAACTATCTGGTTATATTGACCTCGCTGGTAACTTCGGGAGCGGCGCATTTATGGGGATGGCCGTTTGCGCTGGCGGTGGGCCCGCTGATGATATACGGCACGACTCAGGTAATGAGCGGTTTAACCGTCGGAGAAATTGCCTCAATTGAACCGGCGGAGGTGTCTTTCGATGGCGCCCTGCTTAAAGTCGCGGATGTGCCCATGATGAACGTCGGGTTCAAAGCGACCCGCGAGAAGATCCTCTCTGAGGCCCTGGCGGTCCTGATCCATCCTTTTGATGACGAAGGGCGCCTGACCCTGCAGAGTCCGGGTCAGCGTATGGCCATTATCCATGACGTAACCTCCATTTTGGGAGCGAAAGTAGATATCAGTGAGATGGAGCTGGCTCCTATGGCCAGGATGCACGCCGACAAAGGGTATCTGGCAATGTTCATAGTAGCCAATGAGCCTGATATGGATGTACTGATAGAAATGATTAAAAGGGTGCCGGTGTTGGAGTCAGCCCGCAGCACTACCTTAAAAAGCTATTGGGGCAGAAAGGCAGCGGATTAAATGGAAATCAGCCTGAAAGAATATATCCTGGCCATTATCACTCAGGACGCCAGTTTGGTTCAGGGGTGCGGATGTCCGGTCTTCGTGGCCAGGGAAAGCGAGGAACAGCAGCGCTTGACCTTAATGCTGGCCCGTATTCTAGGGGGCAATGTTCACGACCTGGAAAACGGAGTCTTTATTATCTGCAAACACTGAATCGAGGAGTTTAGCTTATATATATTATGAAGATAATCTATCATTGTTATGGCGGGTCACATTCATCAGTTCTGGCTGCGGCGCTGCACCTCAAAATGCTTGACCCCGCCCGCCCGCCGGCCTTTGAAGATATGATGCTCCTGCCTTATTTTGATAAAACCCGAAATATTGATTTTGGCACCATCCGCCATATGGGAACAGATGATTTGGGCCATGAAGTTTACGTCCTGGGCAAAAAAAACATGGGTGACAGATGCACCGCCATGATTATGAGTGTGGCGCGATTGCTGGGGGTTGAGCATGAAGTCATTGCAGTAAACTGTATGAGCAGGGTGAATCTCTTCATGATGATCGGCGGCTTCATTTCCAGACGGCTTGGCTGGACCACCATCGGACGCCCCATTCTGTTTCGAGGCACCAGGGATGCCTTCCGCAACATCGCCAATCTGGTGGAAATCACCCGGCTTAAAACCATGCAGTAAAGCAGGTGAAAACATTGAATGTAATATTTGTGGGTCCCACCGGGGTTCATCATGCACTTATCGCCGCCCATATTTTTATGGGCGATCTTCATAGCAATGATTACCGGTTTGTCGAGCATTATGACGATAAAGAAGCGGATCTTAAAGGAGACCTCTTGTATGTTGGCGAGGATGCCAATGGGGTGAAGGTTTATGCTTTCGGAGCAGGGGCCAATTATGAATTAGCGCCTGCTATCATCGCTGACCTTCGCGACCTGTTCGGTTTTAGTGAAGAGGAATTGGTTGCCCGGGCCGTATCAATACCTGGTAATCTGTTGTTTTATGGCCTCAATTACCTGCCGCCCTGACTGGGAGGCAGATATCTGCAAAATCTGTTAGCCTATCATCTGGCTGGGAAGCAGTATGAACATATAAAAGAAGAGACCCTGGCGTTTAAGGCTGAACTGCAATCCAAATGGCAATAATCATAATACACGCGGGTGGATCTGCTATTGCAGGGGGGCAAGTGATAAGGGATAATAGTGGGGTAGATGGCAGCGGGAGGGAATCAGGTGGCAGCACCCATTCAAGATGTGATACCGGGCAGCATAGCCGAAGATATCGGCCTTGAAACCGGTGACAGCCTATACTCTATCAACGGACAGATTATACACGATATTCTCGATTATCAGTTCGCGGTACAAGACGTCTTCCTTGAAGTGGAAGTGCATAAACCGAATGGTGAAACCTGGCTGATAGAGGTTGAAAAAGAAGAAGATGAGGAGCTGGGATTGATTTTAGACGGCGCCATCTTCGACCCGATGAAAGTATGCAGAAATCGCTGCCTGTTTTGCTTTGTCGATCAACTTCCGCCGGACCTGCGCCCTACTTTGCAGATAAAAGATGACGATTACCGCCACTCCTTCCTGTTTGGCAATTTCATAACCCTTACCAATTTGCAGCAGTCGGATTGGGACAAGATTCTAGCCATGCGGCTGAGTCCGCTGTACATCTCCATACATGCCATGCGGCCGGCAGTGCGGGCCAGGATGCTGAAACATAAAAAGGGTCTTAATATAAGGGAGGATTTAGAGCGCCTTTACCGGAGCGGCATAGAAATTCATACCCAAATTGTCCTGTGTCCGGGCATTAATGACGGAGAAGTATTAGAGGAGACTATCGAACAGCTGGCTGGTTTTTACCCCAGTGTCCTGTCAATAGGCATTGTTCCGGTGGGATTGACCAAACATCGCCAGGGATTGCCGGACCTAAAACCGGTGACTCCGGAGCAGGCGGCCAGGCTAATCACCCGGGTCAACGCCTATCAACAGCGCTTTCGCCGCGAATACGGGCTCGGCCTGGTATACTTGGCCGACGAGTTTTATCTGAACGCCGGCCAAACCGTTCCCGGCAGCAGTTACTATGATAGTTTTGAACAATTGGAGAATGGGATCGGTTTAGTGCGCCTTTTGTGGGATGAATTCGCCCAGGCCGAAAAAGGGCTGCCTGATGCGGTGCCGCCCCGGCAGACTCATATTGTCACCGGCGTTTCAGGGACAATCGCCTTACAGCCCATAGTCGAACGCTTAAACCAGGTTGCCGGGGTGGCGGTACACCTCATACCAGTTGTCAATAGCTTCCTGGGATCGAGCATTACCGTAACCGGACTGTTGACCGGCGGGGATATAATCAAAACCCTGGGAAACCAATATCAGGGGAAAAATGTCCTTCTTCCGGAAATCATCCTGAAAGCCGGCGAAGAGCTGCTGTTGGATGATATCTCGGTGGCAGATATAATAAGAGCATCAGGGGCTGAGATCAGGGTGGTGCCAATAAAGGCCCGGGACCTTGTCGATGCCGTCTTACATAAATAGTATAGAAAAACGGAGAGTAATACATGTCTAAACCGGTTGTTGCCATTGTGGGCAGGCCCAATGTAGGAAAATCAACCCTGTTTAACCGCCTGGCAGGAAAGCGCAAAGCCATCGTAGAAGATATACCCGGGGTTACCCGCGACCGCCTTTATGATGTTTCAGAATGGCTGGGCCGGGACTTTATCATTATCGATACCGGCGGGCTGCGCTTTGAAGAAGTGGATACCATCGCCCGCGGGGTGCAATTGCAGGCGGAGATCGCCGTTGATGAGGCTGATGTAATCGTCTTCGTATTGGATGCCCGGCAGGGCATCACCTCTGAAGACGAACAGGTGGCCGAGATGCTGCGCCGCTCCCGTAAACCGGTGATACTGGCGGCTAACAAAGTTGAGAATTTCGACCGCCAGTTGGAATGGATGGACTTCTACCGCCTCGGCTTGGGCGATCCCATTCCTATTTCCGCCATGCACGGCCTCAATACCAACGACCTGCTGGATGCGGTGATAGCCAACTTTGGTCCTCCGCAAGACTATGATGAAGACCCTGAAGCAGTTAAGATCGCCATTGTGGGGCGTCCCAACGTGGGAAAATCGTCTTTGGTCAACGCCCTCCTGGGCGAGCAGCGGGTTATCGTCAGCGAGATACCGGGAACCACCCGGGACTCCATCGACACTCCTTTCGAGTACGGAGGGAACCGCTATATATTGATTGATACGGCCGGCATTCGCAAAAAATCCCGCATCAAAGAGGCTACTGAAAAATACAGTGTAATCCGCACCTTGAAAAGCATGGAAAGAGCCGATGTGGTCTTGATCATGCTGGATGCGGTGGAAAAAGTAACTGAGCAGGATCAGCGCATCGCGGGATACGTACACGAACAGAACAAGGCCAATATCGTGGTGGTCAACAAGTGGGATGCGGTCAATAAAGATGAGCATACCATGAACCGCTATGACAAGGATATCCGCGAAGATTTGAAATTCCTGGCTTATGCCCCTATCCTGTATGTATCCGCACTGACCCGCCAGCGCATCTTCAAGATCATCGAACTGGTGGATTTTGTAGTGGAGCAGTACAACCGCCGCGTTGCTACGGCTGAACTCAATCGGGTAATAAATGAAGCCATACTGCTCAACCCCCTGCCGGGAGGCAGCAAGCGGGTGAAGATTTTCTATACCACACAGGTGACTACTGCGCCGCCTACTTTTGTGCTGTTTTGCAGCGACCCGGAACAGGTGCATTTTTCTTATCTGCGCTACCTGGAAAACGTACTGCGCCAGAATTTCGGCTTTGAAGGTTCACCGCTGTGTTTGTTGGTGCGCAAGAATACCTCCAAGTTTCAATAAATGGCGCGAGGTGAGGTTTGTAAGAGGGGATGAGGTCATGAATGATTGGGTTTTACTCTTATTAAGTTATTTGCTGGGGGCTGTTCCGTTTTCTTACCTGTTTGGCAAATATCTGGGGAAAGTGGATATATCCCAGCGCGGCAGCGGAAATATCGGGGCTACCAATGTTCTGCGCTCGACCAAAATATCAGTGGCGGTTCTGGCCCTTATGGGAGACCTTTTGAAAGGATTGATCGCCGCGTGGATAGGGCTCGCCTGGGGTGGGCCGGTTGTAGCTGCGGCCTGCGGAGTTTTTGTGGTGGTAGGCCACTGTTATACGATTTTTTTGTCCTTCAGGGGTGGCAAAGGGGTTGCCACCGCTGCCGGGGTTATTCTATTTTTGATGCCCCAGATTTTCCTGGTCCTGGTGGCCGTCATGATTTTATCAGTGGCTTTAACCCGCTATGTGTCGCTGGGGTCAGTATTGGCCGCGGCCTTGTTACCAATATTATGCCTGATATTGATAAAACCGTGGCCTTTCACCGTAATGAGCTTTTTCCTGGCCGCCCTGGTCCTGTTCAGGCATCATTCCAATATCAAAAGATTGATTTCAGGCCAGGAAGCGCGCATAACAGATAAGGCGGTTTAACCGCCAGCGAATGGGGAGATTTGGGATGGAAAAGGTTTGCGTAATGGGAGCTGGCAGTTGGGGTACCGCGCAGGCTCTGGTTTTAAATCAGAATGGATTCGCCACCACCCTCTGGGGCAGGCCTGATGAAGTCAAATTAATCGCGGACGAGAGAGAAAACCGGCGCTATCTGCCAGGTTTGCCCATACCCGGAGAGATACAGCTGACCTCTGATCTGGCTGAAGCCATAAAGGATGCGCGGATGATAGTCGCGGCGGTGCCTTCGCAGGCGGTTCGCGAAATACTGCAAGAGCTGCGCCCTTTTTATCAGCCCGGAACCATCCTGGTCAATACCGCTAAAGGCATTGAAATCGCCAGCGGGATGAGATTGAGCCAGGTGGCTGCCGATGTGATGGGTGATGGCATTTTGGGAAGCTACGCAGTCATTTCCGGACCCAGTCATGCCGAAGAAGTGGCTCGCTGCATTCCCACCGCGGTGACTGTGGCTTCTGCCTGTGAAGAGACCGCTTTTTTTGTGCAGGATGCCTATATGTCCCGCCATCTGAGGGTTTATACCAATCTGGATTTGGCCGGAGTGGAACTGGGGGGGGCCTTGAAGAACATTATCGCCCTGGCGGCGGGCATGGTCGTCGGGCTGGGCTATGGCGACAATTCGGTGGCGGCCTTGATGACCCGGGGTCTGACGGAGATTATCCGCATGGGGGTGAAAATGGGCGGTGATTATCGTACCTTTACAGGGCTGAGCGGCATGGGCGACCTGGTGGTGACCTGCTGCAGCGATTACTCCCGCAACCGGCGCTTTGGCATATTGATCGGTCAAGGTCATAGCCTGACAGATGCGCTCCAGCAGATTGGTATGGTAGTGGAAGGTTTGCATACCACCAGAGTGGTTGAACGCCTGGCTGATGAATTGGGGATTGAAATGCCCGTTACCCGGGCCTGTTATAATATACTGTATAATCATGTGCCGGTATCGCAGGAAGTGATAAATATCATGTGTCGTGCCAAGCGGCATGAAATGGAACAACTGGTTGATTAGGCTTTGAGATGATGCCCGGGTCGAATTAGACACCGGGAGATTATAACACTATTTCTGATGCCCTAAAACTGAGAATTATAGAGTGTGGACAAAACCGCACTTTTTTTCTTTTCTGGTTATATTACCGAATATTGATAAATATATTTGTACTGTTATAGCGTCATGGGATATTAAGGGGTGTCTTGCGTCGGAGGGAGGATGCCTTTTAAAGTCTGAAACAAGGGAGGGAAAAAGAGAAGTGGATAGTAACAATATCTTGAACGATATCGCCGAAAGAACCGGAGGCGATATCTATTTGGGAGTCGTAGGCCCCGTAAGATCAGGTAAGTCAACCTTTATTAAACGTTTCATGGAGCTCATGATTATCCCCAATATCAAAGACGTATATGATCGGGAAAGGGCTGTAGATGAACTTCCCCAGAGTGGTGCTGGGAAAACCATCACAACCACCGAACCCAAATTTGTCCCCAATGAAGCTATCGAAATTACCACGCAGAGCGGCGTGAGCTTCAAGGCTCGCCTGGTTGACTGTGTGGGATATGCGGTTGAAGGGGCACTGGGTTACGTAGAGGATGAAGAGCCTCGCATGGTTAGAACTCCCTGGTTTGACTATGAGGTACCCTTCGAAGAGGCGGCCGAAATAGGGACCAGGAAGGTCATTGTAGATCATTCCACCATCGGGATCGTAGTGACTACTGACGGCTCCATCAGTGATATTCAGCGCAACTACTACGTCCCGGCGGAGGAAAGAGTTATTCAGGAACTCAGAGACCTCAACAAACCATTTATAGTTGTATTGAATTCGGTAAACCCCTATAGCACTGAAACCCTGAGTTTGGCCGAGGAGTTGGGGGAAAAATATGGCGTCAGTGTCACACCCATGGATGTGGCCCGCATGTCCATGGAACAGATCTATGGGCTTTTGGAAGAAGCCTTGTATGAATTCCCGGTTCATGAAATAAACATCAAGCTCCCCGGTTGGGTGGATGAACTGGATGAAGACTTCTGGCTCCGGGACGGCCTGGAAACCGCTATCCGCGATATCTTAAACGATATTCGCAAAGTTCGGGACATCGATCAGGCCATCGAAAAGCTTTCTATTGTTGATAACATAAGCTATGTGAGCTTAGAGGAAATGAACCTTGGTACTGGAACCGCCTCCATAGATGTAACCGTGCCGGAGGAATTATTCTATCGCTCCCTGAGTGATGTCAGCGGTTTTGCAGTTGAAGGCACCCAGGATATCATGCGCTTGATGAAAGACCTCAGTATCGCCAAAAAGGAATATGACAAAGTGTCCTCCGCCCTCACTGAGGTGCAGGAATCCGGTTATGGCGTAGTCACACCGAGACTTGAGGAAATGCTCCTGGAAGAACCCGAACTGATCCGCCAGGGAAGTCGTTTTGGGGTCAGGCTAAAGGCCAAAGCCCCGTCACTGCACCTTATACGTGCGGACATTACCACTGAAATCACGCCTATTATTGGAACCGAGAAGCAATGTGAGGAGTTGGTGCGCTACATACTGGATGAGTTTGAAGAAGATCCCGCCAAGATCTGGGAATCCAATATTTTCGGAAAGTCCCTGCATGATCTGGTCAGAGAAGGGATACAGAACAAGCTGCACCGTATGCCCGAAAACGCCCAGCTGAAACTGCAGGATACCCTGCAGCGCATTGTCAACGAAGGCAGCGGAGGTTTGATCTGCATCATCGTGTGAATGTACCTCAACAAAAAGCTTCAACCGGCCTGAAGGCCGGTTTTTTGTTTTCTGCCTGCATGTAATCTGTCGCAGGACGGAAAGCATCAAGGACTATTATCGGACCATGGGCAACTTATATAGGGTGGCACCAACACTAGATACGATCATCTTTAAAAAAGGATGTTATTAATGTATATCCGAGAATTGATTGTGCTACTACAACCTGCCCTGATTCAGTGTTAACTATGAATGAGAACAAGTTTATGATAAAGGGAATCTCAGTTTGAAAATAAAATAAATAACTACTTGCTATTAATCCCAAGGGTATTCCCAAAATGAAAAATTTTTGAAAATTGATGCGCCATACTCCGCTTTTATGGATTTCGAATAAAAGATGCTCACAGAAGCCAAGTATTATACCAATAAGTAAATATAATACAAACTGGGCTAAATAAAAGAGTGTTAATGCATATGATTGAATACTCAATAGTTTGATGTGAGCAAGCGGAATTTGGCTCGTAGTAAGAATTATAGTTATTAGAAACATATAGACTAAATATACTATGGGATTTCTTCTCATGTCTAAACCTCACTTACCGTCATCATGGATCTTTGTCTTTAATCCTCCTTTGCCCTAATAATACGATAATGCGTTTAACAAGTTAACGCACACATGATGTATCCGCTCTACTTTCCTTATCATTCTATATATATTAAACTATACCATTTTTGTTATTTTGATGGGATCATTCTCCTATTTGCCGATGTTCCGATACCCCTGTCCCATTAAAAATGTGTATAATTCGTCCAATAATATTTGTCGAATAAACACCGTCGTGATATAATGTCCGTTATACGGAAGCAGATATCTACCCAGAGGGGACAGGAGGGCTGTTGCATTATGCCGGCAAAATATTACCTGGTAAGAGATGATATTCTGCCCGAAGCCATCGTTAAGACCGCACAAGTCAAGGAAATGCTGGCTAAAGGGGATGCCGAATCCGTCCTGGATGCGGTCAATAAACTGGGCCTGGCACGCAGTACCTTTTACAAGTACAAGGACGGAGTCAATGCTTTTTTTGACGCCAAAAGCCTGGAGATCATTAATATATCGTTGCTTCTGCGCCACATTTCAGGTATTCTATCAGGGGTGCTGAATAGTATTGCCGCCTACCGAGGCAATGTGCTCACCATTAACCAAAATCTCCCCCTTAATGGAATGGCACTGGTGACAATTTCCTTAAGCGTTGAAGAATTAAGCATATCGGTGGAAGAGCTTATGACGCATCTGGGAGGGCTGAATGGCGTAGTTCGTGCTGAAATTGTTGGCAGAGGTTGAAACAGGAGGTCGCAACATGATTTACATTGGATTGCTGGGATGCGGAACGGTAGGTTCTGGCGTCGTCAAACTACTCAAGCAGAATGAATATACCATCACCCAACGCGCCGGGGAGAATATCCAAATCAAACGCGTAATGGAACGGGATGTCGATAAATGCCGGCAGCTTGGCCTTGACCCCGACTGCATAACCAGCAGTATCGAAGATATACTCAATGATGAAGAAATTCAGATTGTGGTTGAACTGATCGGGGGCATACAGCCCGCTCTGGACTATATACTCGAGGCCATGCGCAGGGGCAAGCACGTGGTGACAGCCAACAAAGACCTGATTGCCGAGCATGGCCGCATCATCTTTGAAACCGCGGCCGAGTACAAAGTGGATTTCTATTTTGAGGCCAGCGTTGCCGGAGGGATCCCCGTCATCTATCCACTCAAGCAATCCTTGGCGGCCAATCGCATCAAAGAGGTTATTGGCATATTAAACGGCACTACCAATTATATTCTAACCAAGATGTCCCGGGAAGGCCGGCCTTTTGCCGAGGTACTGGCTGAAGCGCAGGCTCTCGGTTATGCTGAGGCCGACCCAACTGCAGATGTGGGAGGGCTTGACGCCGCCCGCAAAATTGCGATCTTGTCTTCCATTGCCTTCAATAGCAGGGTAACCCTTAATGATGTCTATGTTGAGGGAATAACCTCCATTACCCCGGCAGACATCCGTTATGCCAGGGAATTGGGCTATGTGGTCAAGCTTCTGGCGGTGGCCAAAGAGAATGAGCAAGAACAGTTGGAGATTCGGGTTCATCCCGCGTTTATTCCCGCCAACCACCCCCTGGCGGCAGTCAATGACGTTTTTAACGCAGTGTTTGTTTATGGCGATGCGGTAGGTGAAGTGATGCATTATGGACGCGGCGCAGGTCAGCTTCCCACTGCCAGTGCGGTAGTGGGGGATATAATCGACATCACCCGCAATATCCAGCACGACATCAGCCTGCGCATTGGCTGCACCTGTTATGAGGAACGTACCATACTCAATATAAACCAGCTCAGCGCGGAGTTTTATATACGCATGACAGTTACAGACCGCCCCGGCGTTCTGGCTGGCATTGCCGGCGTGTTTGGCAACAACAATGTCAGCATCGCTTCCGTGATTCAGAAAACCAGCAGCGGTCAGTGTGCCGAACTGATCCTCATCACCCACAAGGTTCAAGAACACAACCTGCGCGATTCGCTGGCAGTTTTGCAGGGCATGAGCATTGTCAGCAGGATAGATAATGTCATCAGGTTGGAAGGCACCGATCGAATGGAGGCTTAGCCCGGATGGTCACAGTTCGAGTCCCGGCCAGCAGTGCCAATCTGGGAACTGGATTCGATACGCTGGGATTGGCCCTGCAGCTTTACTTATCTGTTACCGCTTATGACCATAAAGGAAAAGTACGGCACAGCGATGAAAACCCAACCAGCTCCGGCGACCTGCTCCACCAGGCCATGGAAGCTGTGTTTACCCAAGCCGGCTTCCCTATGCCCCGATTGGAACTGGAGATTGACAGCCAGATCCCGGCGGGGAAGGGGTTGGGAAGCAGCGCGGCAGTCATTATCGCGGGGATGTATCTGGCCAATTACCTGTCAGGCAACCCCTTTTCAGAGCAGCAGCTGCTCGCCTGGGCGCTGGCCCTGGAAGGTCATGCTGACAATATAGTTCCGGCTGTAGCGGGAGGGTTAACCACCGCCATGGTCTTAGACCATCAGGTGTATTACCAGAAGGTGGCCTTGCATGATGATATCAGGGTTATCATTGCGGTACCCGACTTTATTGTGCCCACCCGGGAAGCCCGGGCGGTTCTGCCCCGGGAGGTGCCCTGGAGGGACTGCGTGCGTCATCTGCAGCAGGCCTGTTTCGTGGTGCAGAGCCTGGCTAACGGTGATTACCGGCACCTGAGTCTGGCAATGGATGATGACATTGTCCAATCCTCGCGCCAAAGGCTCATCCCGGGACTTAAAGAGGTTATACAGATTGCCCTGGAAAGAGGCGCTCTGGGGGCGGCCTTAAGCGGCGCCGGCCCTTCGGTTTTGGCCCTGGCTGCTGAAAATATGGAATATATCGGAGCCGGCATGCAAGAGGCCTTTAGAGCAGCCGGTTGCCCGAGTCGCTGTCTTTATCTGAACATAGATTATCAAGGGATACAAATTATTGATCATATTTAAAACGTCTAAAAAATGTTGGATAAATTTGCACGTATTTAGGGAGTGAGAGATTTGGGCTTGTTGGTTGTTAAATTCGGGGGAAGCTCGGTAGCCTCGATTGAAAAGATTAGAAACATTGCTGAAAGGGTGGCAGCTATGCGCACTGAGGGCAATCAGGTGGTGGTAGTTGTATCTGCAATGGGAGACACCACTGATGATCTGATTGACCTGGCCTGCGCCACAGGTGATCAACAATGGCACCGTGAGATGGACATGCTGCTGGCAACCGGTGAACAGCAATCAGCGGCATTGCTGGCTATGAGCTTGAATAGCATGGGCACTCCGGCTATTTCATTGACCGGCTGGCAGGCCGGCATACGCAGTGACGGCACCCACAGCAAGGCCAGAATTATAAGCATTGCCAACGAGCGCATCCTGCAGGAACTGGAACAGGAAAACGTAGTGGTTATCGCCGGGTTCCAAGGCCTTTCACCGCAGGGCGATATTACCACACTGGGGCGGGGTGGTTCGGATACCACTGCTGTAGCCCTGGCAGCCAGCCTCCTGGCTGATCGCTGCATAATATTTACCGATGTTGACGGGGTTTTCACTGCTGATCCCCGCCTGGTGCCTGAAGCGCATAAAATGCCCGCGGTAAGCTACGAGGAGATGCTGGAACTGGCCAGCCTGGGCGCGGTGGTCATGCAGCCCCGGGCGGTGGAATGCGCCATGCAGTACCATGTGGATGTGGAAGTCCGCAACAGTTTCAAAAACGACCCGGGAACCATTATCACGGAGGGAAACAGCATGGAAAAACAGAGAATCGTCAGCGGGATAGCCCACGACATCAACGTAGCCCGGATTGCTATTTTTGACGTTCCGGACCGGCCCGGGGTAGCCAGTCTGCTGTTCAATAAACTGGCCGGAGAAGGGATCAATGTCGATATGGTAATTCAGAGCGCCATGAGGGAAAACCGCAATGACATAGCTTTTACTATCGAAAAACCTGATCTTCACAAAGCCCTGCCGGTAGTGGAGGATGTGGTGAGGGAATTGGGGGCTTCCGGTTTATCCTATGACGCCGATGTGGCCAAGGTATCGGTGATTGGCGCCGGAATGAAGAGCAACCCCGGGGTGGCGGCCCGCATGTTTGAAGCCCTGGCTGAAGAGCAGATCAATATACATATGATAAGCACTTCGGAGATCAAGGTCTCCTGTTTGATTGACGAAGCCCTGATAGCCAAAGCGGTGCAGGCCTTGCACGCCAAATATGATTTGGGCAACGGCAATGGGGGCTGTGAATAGGCTTGCTTCGGGTTCAGCTTGACTTATACAGTTATCTGTTATAAAATGATTTTTGCGTCGGGGTGTAGCTCAGTTTGGTATGAGCGCTACGTTGGGGACGTAGAGGCCGCTGGTTCAAATCCAGTCACTCCGACCATCTTAAAAGCTACATTTTATCTCTTGTTTTAGAGATAAAATGTTTATTTTTAAATGAATATAGGTTTGCAAAGGGCGTGTCGCAAAACGTTAATTTAAAAACGTTGAGTGACGCGCCCTTTTTCATCAAAGACAGGCAAATCGGTGCGGAATATATCAAGGAAGGATAATTCAAATCAAGAAGTTTAGCTCGATTTAGATGCGCAATCGGCCTGGGAAATCAAAAGGCCGTAAAGCCCTTAAGTAAGCTGGGTGGACGGATGTTTTGCTGTATTCATGGTGATATGAGGCCGGGGAAGTTTAGAAAGGCACGGGATGTGGTTTTGCTGACCCGTAGCTACCTCTGGTGCAAACACGTCAACCTTCCCTTTATATAGCAGTATGATATTCGAGCCGCACTTCCAACTCAAAAGTTCTTTGGAACCGTAGATCATGAATCTTCAAAATCAGGCAGAAGTACTCGCTTGAGGTAGTGTTAAATATTAAGTAATTGATATATACTAGCAAGTAGGGAAAGTAGGAATTTCCTGCATGGCAAGGAGGTTTGAAAATGGCAATAAACCGACCAATTGTAGATAATGCAAAAATCATGGCCAAGGGGCAGGTAACGATTCCCAAGGATATACGCGACATGCTTAAGTTGTCCGAAGGTGAAAGGGTGACTTTCATTTGCCAGGGTGATTATGCTATTGTTATGAACTCCGCTCTTTATGCAATGAAAACGCTTCAGAAAGAAATGCAAGGAAAATTTGAAGCTGTGGGAATTAATTCAGACGATGATATAAACGATTTGGTTAAAGAAATACGGCAGGAGATTGAAGGTAGATGAGGATAATGATTGATACTAATATCATTATCTCCGCTATTCGCAATCCGAATGGAACTCCATTTGCCGCTTATGCTAAAGCATCACAATCACCATATAAAATTATATTGTGTGATCAAATTGTTGATGAGGTAAGAAGAGTTTTTAATAGGAAATTTCCGGATAGTATACCTTTAATAGAAAGATTTTTTACGTGGGCGCTTTTTGAAGTGGTAAGCACACCCGGCCAAGAGGAAGTGGATGAAAAGGAAAACATGATCAGAGATGTAAATGATCGCCCTATACTCAGAGCGGCATTAAAGGCAAAGGTGGATGTCCTAATTACAGGAGATAGAGACTTTTTGGAATCGGGCGTAGAAACTCCAAAAATTGTAACAGCAGCAGAGTTTATAAGCGACTTTTAGAAAAAATAGCCTGCATCTGAAATAGGTGTCACACACTCCATGTAAAAACCATTAACCCAAAAGGAGTCGCTTACCAAGAGAAGAAATCTTTAAAAGTCGGATAAATCTGACATTTTGTTTCGTTAATTTTATCTTATTATTATATTATATGGGCAATCATTGCTTACTGTAATATGATGCATGCCATAAGCTGTCGGTAGGGAGGAACAGTAATGCGTAAGAATAACCAGACAATCGCTAAGGCCTGGGAGCATTTCGTTGCTAAGGCTGTAATAGACATGGATATAGTACCGGAGATCATTGCCGGATCGTGGCAGCGCTGTCGACAAGCCGGGATCGATCCTTATAACGGCGGAAGTATTACGATAATGGACGAAACCGAATTAAAAAACTTGCGCGGTCAAAAAAGCACCTTGATCGCCATTGCCAGGCCCTTTATGGAAAACATCTATAACTTTGTGGCCGGATCCGGTTTTGCAGTCATATTGTCCGATGAAACCGGTAAGATTCTAGAAACGTTGGGGGATCCTGTAATTAATAAAAAGGCTATGGAGATCAGTCTTATTCCCGGCAGCAACTGGTGTGAAGAAAGTGCCGGCACCAACGGAATCGGAACCGCTCTGGTATTGGAAAAGCCGGTGCAGATATCTGGCGAAGAGCATTACTGCCAGAATATTCACAACTGGACTTGTTCGGCTGCTCCCATTACAGGTGACGACGGACAGGTTATAGGTGCTCTGCAAATGTCGGGCCCCTCCCAGGCCAGCAACAAACACACCTTGGGGATGGTTGTGGCAGCTGTTAAAGCGATAGAGGAACAATTGAGGGTACAGAAGAAAAATCAAGAGCTTACTCTGGTTAATAACCGCATTAATAGCGTTTTTCATACTATGTCAGACGGGGTTATGGTATTAAATTCCGATGGCATTGTTGAACAGATCAATCCGTCTGCAGAACGTATTTTGAACAAGTCTAAAAACAAAGTTAACGGGTTTCATATCGAAGAGGTGCTTAAAAACATCCCTAAAATCAAGGAAATCCTGAATTCCGGGAAACCTTTCTCAAACATCGAAGTAATGGACCAATCAGATAAAAACCACCTTCATTGCCTCATTTCAGGTGAGGCCTTAAAAGATCATCAAGGCCGGTATTTGGGTGGCGTAATCATAATAAATCCCATAAATAAAATTAAAAAACTGGTCAATCGTTTTGCCGGCTCCGAAGCCCGGTTTCAATTCACAGACATCATTGGAAACAGCCAGCATTTGCAGGAGGCTATTCGCATAGCCGCCCTGGCTGCCGAAAACGACAGCAACATTCTTCTCGAAGGGGAAAGCGGGACCGGCAAAGAAGTTTTTGCCCAGGCTATCCACAATGCCAGTCGAAGGCGGAACGGGCCGTTTGTGGCTCTCAATTGCGCTGCTATACCCAGAGAGTTGATGGGCAGCGAGCTGTTTGGTTATGTTGAAGGTGCTTTCACAGGCGCCTACCGCGGCGGGCGGCCGGGGAAATTTGAACTGGCCACCGGAGGGACTCTGTTTCTTGACGAAATCGGTGATATGACGCAGGGAAAACAGGGAGCTCTACTGAGGGCTATTCAGGAGAAGAAGATTGTCCGTATCGGAGACGATAAGATTATCCCGGTTGATGTCCGCATTATTTGCGCTACCAATAAAAACTTGCGCGAAGCGGTAGAAAAAAAGAACTTTCGTGAGGACCTTTTTTACCGTCTGAATGTAATAACCATTAAACTGCCGCCCCTGCGCGATCACCGGGAAGACATTCCCCAGCTTTTCGAATACTTCCTCGATGAAATAAGTCGGCGTTTGGCGATCGAAATTGACTATTATGAGCCGAAGATTGTAGAAGCTCTAACCCGCTATGATTGGCCGGGCAATGCTCGAGAACTCCAAAATGTGGTGGAAAGAATGCTCTGTGTTGCCCGTGATAAACGGCTGTCTTACAGAGACCTGCCCAGTGAGGTGCGGGAAGAAACGATTATAAGCCTTCAGGATAGAGAGCAGGTCAATCCTGGAACTATTGCCAGTGTAGGTTTAGAAAGAAAGCGCCGAAAGCAGCTCCGGGCCGCGGCGGAAGAACAGGAGATTGTGGAACTGCTTGGCCAGTATGGAGGCAATATAACCATGGTAGCCCGGCATATGGGGATTTCAAGGAATACATTGTACCGAAAAATAAGGGAGTACAACATCCAACTTTGATTCTGATAATTATTAAACATAGATGTTAAACAAGTGTAACTGTGATGTCACAATATTGTACCGATAATGAACAGTGTCGGTACAATATTTTTTTGCCCATACCGTAATTGAAAAGAAAAAATTAAGCGGAATTTATTCCCTGGAGCCGGCAATGAAAAGCAAAAAACCAAATATTCAGCTTTAAGAATTAATATTTGAAAGCCTGCAGGTATGGCATGAATATTGCTTTAAAGGTTTTTAGAGATTGGGAAAAGGAGGTGAATCCCTGGCTTTACTTGATAGAGCCAGGCCAAGATGGAGAAGAATCTAATTGTTCAACCAGAAACATGCACCGGATGTCGAACATGCGAAATGATTTGTTCTTTTGTCCACGCGCAGGAGTTTAATCCATTACGCTCCAGAATTACCGTCTTCAGTTATGAAAAAGTAGGGCTGTCTGCTCCCATGGTGTGCCAGCAGTGCAGTGTGGCGGCATGTATGCAGGTTTGCCCGGTGGGCGCCATCCAGCGGGATGAACATTCAGCAGCTTTGCTGGTCTCGCAGGATAAGTGCCTGCGGTGCAAGATGTGTACAATCGCCTGTCCCTTTGGCGCTGCTACCTATGATCCGGGCAAAGACATGATCCTAAAATGCGATCTTTGCGGCGGGGACCCTCAATGCATCAAATACTGCCCATCCGGGGCCATTAGTTATCAAGACCCTCTACAAGCTACCCTGGCGAAACGCAAGAGCTACGCCGAAAAATTTAAGACCGCATTCGAGGAGGTGATTTAGCTATGTTTGGATGGATGGGGAAAATCTTAAGAATTGATTTAACTCGTGGAACCATCAGCCAGGAAGCTTTGGATCGCGACGATTTGCGCAACTATATTGGCGCTCGGGGATTGGGAACCAGGCTTTTTGTAAAAGAAGTCGATCCCAATGTAGATCCTTTAAGTCCGGAAAATAAAGTAATATTCATGAGTGGTCCTTTAACCGGAACTTTCGCTCCCTGTGGAGGACGGTTCAATGTGGTTACCAAAGGGGTTTTAAACGGCACCATTGCCGCCTCCAATTCCGGAGGAAACTTTGGACCGGAGCTGAAATTTGCCGGCTTTGACGGAATTATTATTGAAGGCCGCGCCGCAAAACCGGTCTATCTCTGGGTATATAATGACCAGGTTGAAATACGTGATGCGTCCGAATTATGGGGAAAAGATGTTTTTGAAACCACCGACCTGATTAAAGCAAGCACCGATGAAGAAACCAAGGTAGCCTGTATAGGACCGGCCGGTGAAAACCAGGTTAAGTTTGCCTGCATAATGAATGAATATCACCGGGCAGCGGGACGCTCCGGGGTTGGTGCGGTGATGGGATCAAAAAACCTTAAGGCAGTTGCAGTGCGGGGAACCGGCGGAGTAAAAGTCGCAAGTGTCAATGATTTCATGGAGGCGGCTGTCGATGCCCGTAAGAAACTGGCGGCCCATCCGGTTACCAGTGAGGGACTCACAGCTTATGGCACCAATATATTGATAAATATTCTGAATGAAAATGGCGGCCTGCCGGTTAAAAACTACAGTGAGGCAGCCGTTTTCGAGGGAGCGGAAAAAATATCCGGGGAGTATCAGGCGGAAAAATATCTGGTAAAAAATAAAGGCTGTTTCGGCTGCACGATCGGCTGCGGGCGGGTAACCAAGATCAGTCAGGGCAAATTCAAAAGCCGGGGAGAGGGTCCGGAATATGAGGCAACCTGGGCTTTCGGGGCTAATCTGGGCCTGGACGATTTCGAGGCGGTCTCCAAGGCTAATTTCCTCTGCAACGAATTGGGCTTGGACCCTATTACTATGGGAAGCACCCTGGCCTGTGCGGTGGAAATGTACCAGAAGGGGATTATACCTACAGGAGATGTAGAGCAATCTCTGCACTGGGCTGATGGCGAACTGCTGGTGGAAATGGTCAAGAAAACCGCATTTCGGGAAGGATTTGGCGATCAATTGGCAGAAGGTTCGTACCGCCTGGCGGATCAATACGGTCATCCGGAATACTCAATGACGGTGAAGAAACAGGAGCTCCCCGCTTATGATCCTCGCGGCCAGCAGGGCATCGGGCTGAATTATGCAACCTCCAACCGGGGCGGCTGCCATGTGCGCGGCTATCTGACCTCCCCGGAAATTCTGGGCATTCCTGAGCTGGCTGATCCGGCCAGCACGGAAGGGAAGCCGGCTCTTTTGAAGCTTTTCCAGGATCTGACCGCCCTGGTCGACTCATCCGGAACCTGTCTGTTCACCACTTTTGCCATAGGACTTTCCGAACTCTCTTCGGAAATCAGGGCAGCCACCGGAATCACTATGAGTGATGAAGAGTTTTTACTGGCGGGAGAACGGATCTGGAACATGGAACGGCTTTTTAACCTGGCGGCTGGTTTCAGCAGCAAAGACGACCGCCTGCCCAAACGATTGCTGGAGGAGCCGATGAAAGGCGGACCGCGCCAAGGACAGGTGCATCAACTGGATAAAATGCTGCCGGAATACTATGAACTTCGTGGATGGAATGAAAACGGCGTTCCCAAGGAGGGCAAAATGGAGGAATTGGGCCTGGCCTAGGCTCAATAAAACAAGGGCGGTCCGCGCCATCACCGGCGCGGATGGCCCTGGTAAGGAGGAAAGCGCCTATGCCTGGGATAACAGTCCAATTGCCGGAAGAATTGGAGCGTATCATCCGGGCCTATCCGAGTGATAAACGTTATATTTTAGCCATGATGCAGGATTTACAGAAACAGTGCAATTATCTGCCCAGGGAAGCCCTGGAGGAGATTGCCAGGCATGTGGAGATTCCCTTTTCAAAAGTTTACGCCCTGGCTACTTTTTACAAAGCTTTCAGCCTGGTGCCCAGAGGCAAGTACCATATCAAAGTATGCGACGGCACCGCCTGCCATATTAAAAGCTCGGCGGTGCTAATTGATCAGATATTCAACGCGATTGCCATCAGGCCGGGTGAAACAAGCCCGGACGGCATGTTTTCCCTGGAAACCGTAAACTGCATCGGAGCCTGCGCTATAGCGCCGGTAATGGTGATCAATGAAAAGGTATACTCCAAGGTTTCATCGGCAGGGATTCTGGATGTTATTAATGGTATAAGGGGGGATATAAATGACAACGCAAAATCCTCCTGATAACAGAAAAATACTGGTATGCTGCGGAACCGGCTGCCAGGCCAGCGGCAGCATGGACGTATTTCTGGCCTTTCAAAATCAGCTGCATCCTGAACCCGGGGTGACTGTCGAAACCTATGCCAAAGCCACAGGCTGCAACGGCTGGTGTGAGCAGGGGCCTCTGGTGAAAATCCTGCCCGACGACATCACTTACTGTCGGGTTCAAGCCAAACATGTGGCTGAAATAATAGATAAGACGATTAAGCAAGGCGAATTGGTAAAAAAGCTTCTCTATCGCGACCCTGTCACTAAAAAACAGGTCAGATCCCACCACGAGATCAATTTCTATAAAAAGCAGCATAAGGTGGCCCTGCGCCATATTGGCGAAATCGATCCCGCCTCCCTTGACGATTATCTGGCTTATGACGGTTACAAAGCATTGGGCCAGGCTTTTGCCATGTCGCCGGCGGACATTATCGACGAGATCGAGCGTTCCGGACTTAGAGGGCGGGGCGGGATTTCCCACCGGGCGCAAATGGCGGAGCTGTGCAGTTCAGGAAGCTTCGGAAAAATACCTGGTCTGCAACGGTGATGAAGGGGATCCCGGCGCCTTTATGGATCGCAGCATTATGGAGGGAGATCCCCATACCGTTATTGAAGGCATGATCATCGGGTCGATGGCAATAGGCGCTCATAAAGGATTCATCTATGTCCGCGACGAGTATGGACTGGCCGTGCAAAATCTGGGCAGAGCCATCCAGGACGCCAGAGCTAATGGATATTTAGGCGAGGACATTATGGGCAAGGGATGGGCGTTTGATATTGAAATCGTACGGGGCGGGGGGGCTTTTGTCTGCGGTGAAGAGACGGCCTTAATGAACTCCATTGAAGGAAATGCGGGAGAACCGCGGGATAAATACGTCTATCCCACCGAGAAGGGGCTGTGGGGAAAGCCGACTATAATCAATAACGTGGAAACATGGGCCAATATCCCGGTAATTATCCTGGCAGGCGCAGAAAAATTCGCGTCTATTGGCAGTAAGAACAGTAAAGGAACCAAAGTGTTTTCCCTGGTAGGTAAAGTAGTAAATACCGGACTGGTGGAAGTGCCGATGGGCACCACCTTAAGGGAAATCATTTTTGACATCGGCGGGGGGATTCTCAAAGGGAAGGCTTTCAAAGCCGTTCAGACCGGGGGGCCGTCCGGCGGATGCATACCGGCCGAGTTGCTGGACCTGGAGATTGATTTTGATTCATTGACCGAGGCGGGCTCAATGATGGGGTCAGGCGGTCTTATCGTAATGGATGAACATACCTGCATGGTAGAGGTGGCCCGGTATTATCTCCATTTCCTGGCCGGGGAGTCATGCGGCAAATGTGTTCCCTGCCGTGAAGGAATTGACAGAATGCTGGAGATTCTAACCCGCATCTGTGAAGGACATGGAAAAATGGAAGATTTAGATCTGTTGGAAGATCTGAGCGAAACCCTGAAGGCGGCATCATCGTGCGCCCTGGGCAAAACGGCTACCAATCCGGTATTATCGACTCTCAGGTATTTTCGCCCCGAGTATATCAGCCATATTCATGAAAAAAGATGTGCAGCCGGGGTATGCCGCAGCCTGACTACCTTTGATATAATTCCTGAGATATGCACCGGCTGCGGCTTGTGTGAAAAGAACTGCCCGGTGCAGGCTATTCGCGGGGAGAAGAAGGAGCCTCATACTATCTCCCAGGAACTGTGCATTCGCTGCGGTGATTGCTTCAATCGCTGCAATTTCGGGGCTATTAAAGTTGTATAGGAGGTATGGGATTATGAAGATAATCGTGGATGGAAAAGAAATTGACGCGGTTTTGGGAGAAACGCTCCTGGGAGCGGCCCGCAGAGCCGGAATCCATATTCCCACCCTCTGTTACCATGAATCCCTGGAGGGACAAGGCCGCTGCCGGCTGTGTATGGTCGAGGTCAATGAGGGCGGCAGGAAAGAAGTGGTCGCTTCCTGCACCTATCCGGTGAAAGAGGGAATTGAAGTCACTACCTCCACTCCGGTTATAGATAAGATAAGGCGCAATATCATTATGCTGCTCTACAAGCGGGCTACCGGGAGTCCAGTTATGCGACAGCTTTTTCAAGAGTACGGATGCCCGCAGAACTCACTGCAGGAAAATCCCGAAGAACGCTGCATTCTATGCAATATCTGCGTGCGGGCCTGCGAAGAACTGGGGAGCAGCGCGATTTCCCTCATCATGCGGGGAACTCAGAAAAGGGTTGCCACTCCCTATGATGAAGCCGCGGCGGTGTGCATAGGCTGTGGAACCTGCGCCCGGGTATGCCCGGCCGGAGCCATTGAAATGACGGAAAAGGAGGGAATCCGGGTCATCTGGAACAAGGCCTTTGCCATGCAGGCTTGTTCGCGCTGCGGCAGCTATTATGCAAGCCGTGAAGAAATCGCTCATTTAACCGCAAGGAAGCCGGAATATGTGATCCAGTCAGACCTGTGTGAAGACTGCCGTAAAAGAATGATGGCGGAAAAAATAGCGGTCTTTGTTTCGGAATAATTGATTATACTCACAGGAGGATGGGGCCATGAAGATCACGGTAAAGTTGTTTGCCAACTTGCGCAAAGGACGATTCAAGGTCAATGATTTGGAATTTCCAGAGGGAACCAATGTGTTGCAGGTTTTAAATGATCTTTCCATTGATGCTGAAGAAATGAAAATCGGGATCATATTCGTCAATGGCAGGCACGCGAGCTTTGACACTGTCTTAAAAGAGCAAGATGTGCTGGCCATATTCCCTCCCGTGGCAGGTGGTTGATAATGGATGAAAAAGCAGCAAGTTTATTAAAGAAGTTTTCTGAGGCAGGTTCCCTGGCCTGGGCAGAGGTGCGTGAAATATCTTCTCAGACCGGCGTCCAGGAGCGATCTTTGGAAGATCAGGCATTGTCCCAGGGGATTATTCCGTTGCGTTACCATCGTAATATTGGAACCATCAGTGTTTCTGAACAGCAAGTTTTGTTAAATTCCAAAGTGGTGGTTATAGGCTGCGGCGGGCTGGGCGGCAACGTCTTAGAGCAGCTGGCCCGACTGGGGATCGGAACGATTATAGGTTGGGATTTTGATGCATTTGAAGAGCATAATATCAACCGTCAGATCCTATCGGATATCAGTCTGCTTGGGAAGAGCAAGGTGGAGGCGGCAGAATCAAGATTGAAGGCTATTAATCCGGCAGTTTGCTTTCAAGCGGTAAAGTCCCGGTTCGATATGGAGCAGGCCAGGACCGTACTGCCGGGCTGTAAAACAGTCATAGATGCCTTGGATAATGCCCGGGATCGTCTCAAGTTAAGTTCTGCCTGCCGGGAGTTGGGGATTCCTTTGGTGCATGGAGCCGTAGAAGGATGGGTGGGCCAGCTTACGACCCAATTCCCGGGTGATACAGTAATTGAAGAAATCTATAGACAGAATTATGAGAACGGGCGAATTTTATCTACTCCGGCTTTCACTCCCGCCCTGGTGGCCAGTTTGCAAGTGGCTGAAACGGTTAAAATTCTGCTGGGCCGCGGGGAATTGCTGCGTAACCGGATTATGCTGATCAATCTCCTGGACATGGACATGGAAACGATAGAGTTGTGCACGGATGATTAATATTGCCTTTGAGTATCGCGATAGAAGAGTAGGAGCCAACCTGATAATGGAGAGTTTATGATGCAGGCAGCCAAATCAGAGTGCGTCTAAATTGAGCACATATTACATTTAGCTAAGCAAAATAAGGCTTCCTTGATCAGGGGGCCTTTTTCGCTCATTTATCATGTCCCTGAACCCGGCTCCTAAAGGCATACCATACAATCGCCCGGTTTTTATTGACATGGTTTTGGGGCTGCAGGTATAATTCTTAGAAATTGCTTATGCTGATCTGCCTTTATCCTTTCGGGATGGAGGTGTTTTATTTTGTGGAATGTAATCTAAAAGGGATGGAAAGGTATGAATAAGCAGCTTTGGGGAGCAATCTCATTATCACTCGCAGCCAGTATCTGGGGGAGCCTGTATGTGGTAAGCAAATATGTAATGGATTATGTGCCTCCTTTTACCCTGTTGTGGCTGCGCTATCTTATCGCCGGGCTGGTGCTTTTTATATTGATGATCCTCTGCCGCCAGCATAAAATTGAGCGGCGCGATTTAATGCTTTTGGGCTGGATCGGCTTTATCGGTTACTTCGTATCGATAGGCGCGCAGTTTTTGGGAACCAAATTGTCTGACGCCCACACCGGAGCACTGATTACCACCAGTTCGCCGGTATTTACGGTTTTACTGGCCCGCCCTCTACTGAAGGAAACTCTGGATGCTCGGAAATTGGCGGCTCTATTTCTGTCGATGCTGGGAATAGTGATGGTGATCGGCTTCAACCCCGAGAGTGAAAAGAGCTGGCAGGGGAGCCTGTTCCTGCTCATTGCCGCTATCACCTGGGCATTCTTATCGATTTATGTTAAAAAAGCCTCAGCCCGGTATTCGACCCTGACCATCACTACCTATGCGGTGTTATTCGCCGCTGTTTTTACCACTCCGGTTGCCATCGGAGAGATGCAGTTCTATGAAGTACGGTTGTTTGCCAGCAGCCTGGTTTGGCTGGGAACCCTATATATCGGTATTGTTTCCACCGCGATAGCGTTATTTCTCTGGAACAAAGGCATGGATCTGATGGATGCAGGAGTAGGTTCACTTTTCATGTGTTTTCAGCCTGTGGTAGGTTCAGTGCTGGGATGGCTGTGGTTGAATGAAAACCTTACGCTAAGTTTTGTTGCAGGGGCGACACTCATTTTAGCCGGGCTCATAATAGTTAACTGGCCTCGAGCTGACCAAATCCTCAATGAATAAAGCCCGCCCCTTTTGCCATCACTAATAATATAACTTTTAGCGGTTTATTGTGACTGCGGAGTTGAGAATGGTTAAAATATACTGGTATTATTAGGAAAGAAAGGAGTGGATAAAATGGCACATACCCTGCCCGATTTACCGTATTCATATGATGCTCTGGAGCCCTACTACGACCAAGAAACCGTAAGGCTGCATCATGATATGCACCACAAAGCTTATGTTGACGGCTTAAACAGTGCCGAAAGCAAATTATCCGAAGCCATCGCCAAAGGTGATTTCGCTTTGATTAAACACATCGAGCGGGAACTGGCTTTTCACGGCTCCGGGCACATCCTGCATACCATGTTCTGGGAAAATATGAAGCCGGAGGGCGGAGGCCCTGCTTACGGTGCGGTGGCGGAACTGATCGACCGCGACTTCGGGTCGTTTGATAACTTCAAGAAGTTGTTTACAGCCTCTGCGGTCGCAGTCGAAGGCTCCGGATGGGCTATACTGGCATGCCAGCCGGTATTCCGGAAACTGGTGGTATTACAGGCCGAGAAGCATCAGGATCTGACTCAATGGGGCGCGGTTCCGCTCTTAATTGTAGATGTATGGGAGCACGCCTATTATTTAAAATATCAGAACAGACGCGCCGCCTGGGTTGAAGCCTGGTGGAACCTGGTTAACTGGGATGATGTCAACCAGAGGGTGGCTTTGATGCAAAAATAGCAAGAAGGCACCGGGCGCTATAACGCCCGGTGCCTCTGGATGCAAGACTGGCGCTTGTCAAGACATCTGGGCCGGGTCAGAAAACCCTTATACTCTCAACTAACGCGGCACTTTGCTCTATTTATGAACACTCCCAACGCTTCCCGCATTTTCTGCAGTACCAGTAGCGGGGAATATTAGTATTTTCCTCGAATAACGGTACGAATCTATGCCCTGAAAGGGCACACCACAGTCTCTTCAGCATTGGCCAAACCTCCTCTTTTGAAAGTTAGTTTTGTCCTAGTCAGATCAGGGTAAGGTCCGACTCCGGAGATAGGTATACGAGTCCTTGTTCCATAATATGGAAATCAATAAACAATGTTTCCTTAAGGTGTTATTATCTGCCTTTTAGAACATCATTTCAGGATTCGACCGCCGCAGCATTAAACTGTGCAAAACACTTGTTCAACAGGTTTTTTGCCAGCCAGGGGGCTTTCTTCTTGAATGTCATTAAGGTATTCTATACTTTAGGGCTAAAAACGCTAATACATTTGCGCTTCAGCTAAAATTCTGTCAAGCCAGGAAGGGAGCCCGCTGGTGAGCGTTATTAAATCAAATCTTTTGCTGCTGCTGGTAGCAGCCATTTGGGGGCTGGCCTTCGTAGCCCAAAGAGTGGGTATGGAACACGTGGGCCCCTTTACTTTTAACGGAGTGCGGTTTATGTTGGGCGGCCTGTCGCTGCTGCCTCTGTTGTTTGTCTTCCGCGATAAAACACAATCTCTGTCCACGGAATTTAAAGACGCCCTCCTGCCGGGAATACTAGCCGGAACGGTTCTGTTTATAGCTGCTTCCCTCCAACAAATCGGACTCGTGACTACCACCGCGGGCAAGGCTGCTTTCGTGACCAGCCTGTATCTGGTACTGGTGCCGGTTCTGGGTATTTTCATAGGGCAGAGAGCTTCCGCTTCAATCTGGCTGGGGTGTATGCTGGCCATGGCGGGACTGTATTTGTTATGTATCAAAGAGGCGGCCGGCATTCAACCGGGGGACCTTCTGGAGCTGATCGGGGCACTCTTCTGGGCTTTTCACATCCTTATCATCGGCTATTTCTCTCGCCGGGTCGACGCCTTGAAGCTATCCTGGTTTCAGACCTTAACCTGTTCCATACTCAGTTTGATTACTGCAGCCTTTACTGAGACCATCGTTATGGGCAGCCTGATGGCCGCAGCCGTACCCATAGTATACGGCGGGGTATGTTCGGTGGGAATTGCTTATACCCTGCAAATAGTGGGGCAAAAACACGCGCCGCCGGCCGCAGCAGCCATTATACTCAGTATGGAAACGGTATTTGCGGTACTGGGAGGCTTTTTGTTGATTGGCGAGACCATGGATGTCCGGGAGATCATGGGCTGTGCACTGATGCTGTCAGGTATGCTGGCTTCCCAGCTGCAGGATCTGCGCAGCAATAAAACCGAAGCCTGTCAGCATTCGTATCAGTAAAAGTTCGTTAATATCTGCTGAGCGGCATTAACGTCAAAGGATATAATGGACAAAAACCAGTCATAAACATAAAATTAAAATAGTAGCTTTAGTTTATTAGAAAGCGTGTATCCGAATGGCTCACCTATCCAAGAACTTGATTGGCAAAAGTGCTTTATTGTTAGTTTTGTCAGGAGAAGACGCCAATGACAGCTATCTTAATACCTTGGAACAGCTGCAGTGGCAATGCTGTGTGGGCAAAGTAGGCTCGATGGAGTCTCACAAAGTCGTAGCTGCGATTGAAACCGCGGCCAAGAAGAATCAGCTCATCAAACCCGAGGTATACCGGGAATCTCATGCCCTCTACCACGCTATCCTGGAAGCCATGGAGGGAGTGACCCGGGGGCAGATACAGTTGGGTTCGGTTCAGCGCACCGTCGGGCTGAGGTTTTCAATTATCAAAGGCAATCCCTATGACGGCATGGAAGAGGGTCAATGGATCGCGGTGGCCTTGTATGGCACCATTGGAGCACCGATAAAGGGCCTGGAACATGAGGTGGTAGGCCTGGGCATCAATCATATCTAGCTGTTTTTTAAAACCGGATACTTTTAGGAGCCTATAGCGTTTAGTTGATAGGGGGCTCTATTAGTGAAAGTCTGTGACTTTTATTAATAGAGCCTTTTTTATTAAAGAGAGGAGGTATAAAGATGGTTACATTAACCGGCCATTCCCTGACCCTGGGAGAGATCAGCGATGTGCTCTATAAGAATGAAAAAGTAAACATTTCACCGGCCAGCCTGGAAGACGTCGATTCCAGCCGCAGAGCGGTTGAGAGCATAGTAGAAAAAGGCAGAATCGTATATGGGATCACCACCGGTTTCGGAAAATTAAGTGATGTGCTGATCGATTGCGAAGATTGCCAGGAACTGCAGCTTAATTTAATCCATTCCCATGCCTGCGGAGTGGGCGAGATGTTTCCGGAAATCGTCAGCCGGGCCATTTTGCTGCTGCGTGCCAACACGCTCCTAAAGGGCTTTTCCGGGGTGCGCAGAGTGATAATCGAAACCCTGGTACGGATGCTCAATGCGCGCATTCACCCGCTCATACCCCAGCAGGGCTCGCTGGGCGCCAGCGGGGACTTGATCCCCCTCGCTCACCTGGCCCTGGCGTTAATCGGTGAGGGGAGGGTACACTATCAGGGCCAAGAATGTCCCGCCCTGGAAGCCCTGCAAGCTGAAGGAATCAAGCCTGTCATACTGCAGGCTAAAGAGGGGTTGGCTCTAATAAACGGAACTCAGGCCATGACCGCTATGGGGGCGGTGGCCTATTTGGAAGCAGAAAAACTGGCTTATCAGGCCGAGATGATTGCCGCTTTAAGCGTAGAGGGGCTGCAAGGAATTATTGACGCGTTTGATGACGCGATACACATGGCCCGTGGATATCAGGAACAGGTAGACGTTGCGCGGAGGATGCGAAACATCCTGAAAGGAAGCCAGCTGACCACCCGTCAGGGAGAGCTGAGGGTTCAGGACGCCTATTCACTGAGGTGCATCCCTCAGGTGTTCGGGGCTACCTGGCAGGTATTGGGCTATGTTAAGGAAAAGCTCGAGATCGAAATCAACGCCGCTACCGATAACCCGCTGATTTTTGATCATGGCAGCAAGGTGATCTCCGGGGGCAACTTCCATGGCCAGCCCATGGCCTTCGCTATGGATTTTCTTAAGATTGGCATGGCGGAACTGGCCAATATCGCGGAAAGACGGGTGGAACGCCTGGTGAATCCGCAGCTCAGCAATCTGCCCGCTTTTTTAAGCCCTCAGCCAGGTTTGCAATCAGGGGCCATGATACTGCAGTATTGCGCCGCTGCCCTGGTATCGGAGAATAAAACCTATGCCCACCCCGCCAGTGTCGATTCCATACCCTCCTCGGCCAATCAGGAAGACCACGTGAGCATGGGTACCATCGCCTCGCGGCACGCTTATCAAATCATACAGAATACCCGCCGGGTGCTGGCCATAGAATTGATATGCGCCCTGCAGGCCGTGGAACTGCGCGGCGCAGAAAAGCTGTCTCCGCTTACCCAGCGCTTGTATCAGGGGGCCCGCGCTGTCATCCCCGCCATCACCAGAGACAGGGTGTTTGCGGCTGATATAGAAAACGCGGCCGCCTGGCTGCGGGACGATTGGCAGGATATACTGGTATCAGATGAGCCTGAACCTATGGTTCAAATGATTATATAAGGAGGCCGGGAATTTATGGACAACCGCTATAATGCTATGCTAGTCAAGCTGGATGATGAACTGCCTGACATGCCTGATTTTTGGCCGGGAATAAGGAGAGCTCCGGCGAGAGGCTTCAGCTTGACCCCATCTCAAACGGAAACCGCTTTAAAGAACGCCTTGCGCTACGTTCCGGAAAACCTCCATGAGATTCTGGCTCCTGAGTTTTTGCAGGAGCTGATCACTTATGGCCGCATTTACGCTTACCGTTATCGCCCTCCCGGAAGGATATACGGCCAAGCGATAGATTCGTACAGCGGCAACTGTGTAGAAGGCCGGGCTTTCCAGGTGATGATAGACAATAACCTCGATTTCGAAATAGCCCTTTACCCGTATGAACTGGTTACCTACGGAGAAACCGGCTCGGTATGCCAGAATTGGCTTCAGTACCGGCTGATAAAAAAATACCTGGAAATATTGGGCCGGGATCAAACCCTGGTTGTGGAGTCGGGGCACCCTTTGGGGGTTTTTCCCTCTAAACCGGAAGCGCCGCGAGTAATAATAACTAATGCCTTGATGGTGGGCATGTTCGATAATCAGGCAGACTGGGAAGTGGCTGCGCAGATGGGAGTAGCCAACTACGGGCAGATGACTGCGGGGGGGTGGATGTATATAGGTCCGCAAGGAATCGTGCATGGGACCTTTAATACCATTCTGACCGCAGGCCGGCTGAAATTGGGAATTCCATCAGATGGAGACCTGAAGGGCAGGCTTTTTGTCACCTCGGGTTTGGGAGGCATGAGCGGAGCCCAGCCCAAAGCCATTGAGATAGCGGGCGGGGCGGGCATCATTGCCGAAGTTGATTACTCCCGCATCAAAACCAGATTCGATCAGGGCTGGGTGAGCAGAATCACTGACAGCAGAGCAGAAGCATTTGGACTGGCCGATTATTACCGGCAAAAAAAAGAAGCCATATCCATTGCCTATCATGGCAATGTGGTCGACCTTTTGGAATATGCGGTTGAGAACAACATGGACATTGACTTGCTGTCAGACCAGACTTCCTGTCATGCTGCGTACAGCGGAGGCTACTGCCCGCAGGGAGTGAGCTTTGACGAAAGAGAGAAACTGCTGGCCACCGACAGGGTAAAGTTCAGGGAAGAGGTCGATAAGTCCCTGCGTAAACATTTTGAACTCATAAAGGTTCTGGTAGAGCGGGGGGCGTATTTTTTCGACTATGGGAATTCATTTATGAAAGCGGTATTTGACGCCGGGGTCAAAGAAATATCGCGAAACGGCATAGATGAGAAAGACGGCTTCATATTCCCCTCCTATGTTGAAGACATTATGGGCCCGGAGATGTTTGATTATGGGTACGGCCCTTTCAGGTGGGTGTGTTTGAGCGGTTCGGAGCAGGATCTGGAAAAGACCGATAAAGCGGCTATGGCATGTATCGACCCGGAGCGCCGGGCTCAGGACCGGGATAATTATATCTGGATCCGGGATGCGCAGAAGCATGATCTGGTAGTAGGGACCAAGGCCAGGATACTTTATCAGGACGCCCAGGGACGGAAAAAAATCGCCTTACAGTTTAATGAAATGGTGCGCAGGGGGGAGATTGGTCCGGTAATGCTGGGAAGAGACCATCATGACGTCAGCGGTACCGATTCGCCCTTTAGGGAGACCGCCAACATCAAAGACGGCAGCAATATCATGGCTGACATGGCGGTACAGTGCTTCGCCGGCAATGCCGCCCGGGGAATGAGCTTGGTAGCCCTGCACAACGGAGGGGGAGTCGGCATAGGCAAGGCTGTAAACGGAGGCTTCGGCCTGGTGTTGGATGGCAGTGAAAGGGTCGATGGCATCATTGAATCAGCCATGATGTGGGATGTTATGGGAGGAGTAGCCAGGCGCTCATGGGCCAGGAATCCAAATTCCATAGCGACCGCTATTGAATACAACCAAACCTATCGCGGCAGGGCCCATATCACCTTGCCGTATCTCCCCGACGATAACCTGATCAAAAAAACCATACGGGGACATTCCCCAAAGGGGTGTGTCCCCAAACCTTAACCGGGCATTCCCGGCAAAGGGTGAGTCCCCGGATACTGGCAGCGATCCGCCAACCTGCTGCCTGACATATAAAGCCGACCAGTATTGAGGGAGGGTGTTTCAGATGTCCCAATTAGTCAGATTAGTGGAGTGTGTACCTAATTTCAGCGAAGGCAGGAATATCGAAACCATTCAGAAGATTTTAGTTCCGTTCTTCATGACCACCGGGGTTAAGTTGCTGGACTACAGCCCGGATAAGGACCATAACCGCACCGTGGTGACCATTATGGGAGAACCGCTGAGTGTGAAGAAAGCCATATTAGAAGCAACCGGGATTGCGGTCCAAAATATAGACCTTAGAAACCACCGGGGTGCACACCCCCGGATGGGAGCAATCGATGTAGTGCCTTTCATACCATTGCAGGACTATCCGATGCAGGAGGCCATAGCCCTGGCCAGGGATACCGCTCAAGCCATGGCCGAACAGTATAACTTGCCGGTATTTTTGTATGAAAAGGCGGCGGCCGCTCCAGAGCGGGAGAACCTGGCCAACATCAGGAAAGGCGAGTTTGAGGGCCTTGGGACCAAAATGTTGCAGCCGGAGTGGAAGCCTGACTTCGGACCGGAGCAGCCGCATCCCAGCGCTGGAGCAAGCGCAGTAGGGGCCAGAATGCCTTTAATAGCGTTTAATATCAATTTAAACACCAGTAACCTGGATATTGCCAACCAGATCGTCAGATGTATACGCCACATATCGGGTGGATTAAGGTATTGCAAGGCCATGGGCGTGGAATTAAAGGAAAAAGGGATGGTTCAGGTATCCATAAATATGACTGATTATACTAAAACCGCTCTTTACCGGGTATTTGAGATGGTGAAATTTGAAGCCCGCAGGTACGGGGTGACGATAGCAGGCAGCGAGATCATCGGTCTTACACCTATGGAAGCATTGCTCGATGCGGCGGTTTATTATATGCAGATTGAGAATTTCAGTTTAAAACAGGTGATTGAAAATAGGATGCTGGAATGAGGTGATTGCCATGAGAGCGGATTTGATCATAAGATCTGACGGCATTTTAGACTGCCGGGACAACGTTCCCCTGCAGGTTACCGATGGATATATAGCTGTTGCCGGGGACAGAATAATGGCCCTGGGCAGGGGCGATGCCGGTGCGCCAATATGTGGACCCCGGACAGAAATAATAGATGCCAGGGGCAAGACCGTAATCCCCGGACTTATCGATGCACATACCCACCTGGTTCACGGCGGATCACGGGAAAAGGAGCTGGCATTGAAACTGAAGGGGATGTCTTATCTGGACATTCTTAAGAGCGGCGGGGGGATTCTGGATACCGTAGCCAAGACCCGGCGGGCTTCCCGGGAGGAATTGAGCAACAAGGCCAGAAAAAGCCTGGATCGGATGCTGATCCATGGGACCACCACAGTCGAAGCCAAAAGCGGCTATGGCCTGGACCTGGAGACCGAAATAAAATGCTTGCAAGTCGCACAAGAACTCAATGATGAGCATCCCATCGACCTGATCAGCACCTATATGGGAGCGCATGCTATTCCTGAAGAATACGCCGGAAACCCGCAGGGTTATATCCGGTTAATGACTGAGGAGATCATGCCATATATAGCCCGGCACAGGCTGGCCGAATTTATAGATGTTTTTTGCGAGGAAGGCGTATTTTCACCCCGGGAAGCCCGGGTTTTAATGGAGTCGGGACGCTCGATGGGCTTTAAACTCAAAATCCACGCCGATGAAATCGTTCCCCTGCAGGGCGCGGAACTGGCCGCTGAAATGGGGGCCGTTTCCGCGGATCATCTCCTGGCCGCCTCTGAAGACGGTTTGAACGCGATGAGCCAGGCCCGGGTAACCGCCGTGCTTCTTCCTGGGACCTCTTTTTATTTGATGCTGGGCAAATATGCCGACGCCGGGAAAATGATGGCGAAGGGCATTAGAGTAGCCCTGGCCAGCGATTACAATCCGGGTTCTTGCCCCACCGAAAATCTTCAGGCGATCATGACTTTAGCCTGCTTTGGCATGAAGCTGTCCCCTGAGGAGATATTGAAAGGCATGACTATAAACGCCGCCCATGCAGTTGACCGGGCTGCAGACATAGGCAGCATCGAGGCCGGCAAAAAAGCCGATCTGGTCATTTTGGACGCCCCCAACTGGGACTATGTTATCTATCATTTCGGCGTAAACCATGTAGATAAAGTGATAAAAAGCGGCCGGACAGTTGTTGATCGAGGCAGGTTGGTATAGAGAGGAGTGTATGGTTTGCTATATGATATGACATTACACGATTTTAATGATTTGCTGGCCAGTCCGGCGCCGGCGCCAGGCGGAGGCAGCACTGCAGCCCTGGCGGGAGCCTTCGGCTCGGCCTTGTCCATAATGGTGATCAATCTTTCCACGAATAAGAAAGCTTATGAAGCCCTGGATGCAGAATTAAAATACCAGATAGCAAAGGACTATGAAACCCTCAAAATACTGAATAGCCAGCTGTTGAAGCTGTGCGATGATGACACCAGGGCCTTTAACCTGGTCATGAAAGCCATGAGGCTGCCCAGGAAAACCGAGGAGGAAAGCCTGGAACGCAGCGAGACTATGCAGAAAGCCAACCTGTATGCCCTGGAAGTACCCCTGAAGGTGGCCGAAAAATGCCTCCAGGTGTTAAAGCATCAAATCAATATTGCCCGCTATGGAAATAAAAACGCGGCTTCAGACATTGGAGTGGGGGCCTTGCTGGCATATTCCGGTCTGGAAGGCGCGGTTCTCAATATTATGATAAATATCCCCGGTATTTCAGAAGAGGCCGTTATAAACGCGGCCATTGAAAAATATAAAGGCTTCCTGGAGGAAGGGGAGAGGTTGAAAACCGAAATCATGGCCATCGTAAAACATAGAATCACCGCAGCATAAAAATGGGATTATGTTTATAGCCGGGCGGTTTTTTCTATTTGCTCAATCTTCAAACCGGGTATATAATTAAAATTACTAAATTAGTAATCTACTAATTTAGTAAACCGGAAAGGATAATAGCTTATGAAGATTCCAACTGCTTTAAAACACAAACCGGTGATTGTAGTGGAAGACTACGAGAATGTTGATGGCAGATACGCGTATAAATCAGATGCCAAGGGGCTTTCTCTGGGTTTGGCGCAATGGAATGACCGTGGCAAGCTGGATATTTCAGCCAAAGTATGGAGACACACCGGGGAGAAATGGTCCAGGCAATCTGAGGAGCTGCCGCTGCACCGGGTGTTGGACCTGGCCATTCTCATATGCAGAGCCAGGTTTCATTTCAGTGAGGCTTATCGTTATGAGAATTTCTATGATCCTGATAAACCCTCTATCGACAGGGTGGGTTTGCAGGGCGATGCCATGACTGTCGAGGTATGCACCGCTAACGAAAGGATCGATGAGGATATCAAGCTGTTCAGTCAGGCCCTCAGCAATGATGATGAGCTTATTGGGGAACGTTTGAAAGCCTTGTTCAGAATACTGCAGGAAATGGGGTATTGATATGAGCTCGACCGCCAAGAAGATAAATATAGACATCTTCTTGAATAATGATGGCCAAATCAAGCAGATCCCCAGGCCAAACCGCACTAAAATCCCGGTTTTGTCCTATCTGGCCAGTAAATTCGAGCGGGAACGTATTTACAGCGAAAAGGAAGTCAATGCGTTAATCGACAGGTGGCATACCTTTGGGGACTATTTCCTGCTGCGCAGGCTTTTGATCGATTGCGGATTTTTGGGCCGAACCGCGGACGGCGCTCAGTACCGGGTGCTGGATTCTATATCAGAATGTTATAGGCATGGAAAAAATAACGGAAACAAACCGGATGTACTTCACGGATGAAGCTATACTTACTATAATAAAAAATATATGATATCGGAGGTTATGGGAGTTGCAACACACATTCTTATTTGAGGAAGGCTTCTGGAAAGCCAGTGGCTATTATTATACAGAAACCGGGCAGGCCCATCAGGTTGAAGGGCAGGTGCGTATCTTTCATGAAGATGATCTGTGGATCAATGATGGGGTGATGAAGGTTATTGGTCAGGAATCTATCGAGATCCGCAACCGCTATGAGGTTATTCCCTGGGATGAAGGCAAAGAGTTGACTACCTGGGTGTCGATGAATCCCGGTCTGGGCCTCCTGGAAGGGACTTTTACGGTTGCGGATGATTGTATCCTCTCTGACTATAAAGCCGAAAAAGGCGATTTCTCCGGCGCGGAGGTCTTGATCAGAACGGCTGCGGACCGTTATTTAAATAGGGGGGTCCTGGTGTACAAAGGAAAGGAGAAACTCTCCTCCTGGTCAGTAGAACTCAACAGAATACCAAATCCGACTTATTAAAAATATAGCGGGATTCTTTCTGTGGGGAGGCAAATTGCCTTCTGAGTGGTTTAACATAAAATTACTGCCCCAGGCATATACTGTAGCAGACTTGCCAATATATTACCCTGAATGGTAATATATTATTCAGTAGTATGGTATTTATCGGTGTATGATACTAAAACTGCATATGCGTAGGAAAAGTAGAATGGTAGGATTTGGGATGTGATACCCCGGATGGTGTTATACCTGCCTGGGGATTTTGCATTTTTATAACTCCTCTGGGGGTTTTTTTGCTTTTCCTGGGCAAAAACAAAAAGGGAGGACGTAAAGGTGAATTTTGCTCAGAGTAGGAAGGTAGGCAGGAGATGGAGAAAGACCATCGCCTGGGCACTGGCTTTTGTGATGTTACTGGCTTTCAGCGCCCTTACCGGGTGCGGTCCGAAAAGCGCTGCCACCGGAGCTGACGCCAAAGTAGTGGAATTAAAACTGGCTCACTTCTGGCCCGCCACCCATCCGGTTGAAACCCAATTGATACAGCCCTGGGCCAATGAGATCAATCAAGCAACAAATGGAAAGGTCAAGATCACCAGCTATCCGGGTGAGACCCTGTTAAAAGCCAATGACATCTATGACGGGGTGGTAAAAGGGGTGGCAGATGTTGGCGTTTCCTGTTTTTCATATACGCGTGGACGCTTCCCGGTCCTGGAAGTCTTCGAACTGCCGGGCATCACCTATGAGAGCTCCAGGGTGAGCAGCAGGGTAGCCTGGGAGACCATTCAGTCCATAACCCCCAAAGAGGTTCAGGATACCAGACTCTTGATGGTATTCACCACCGGCCCTGGCGACCTGTACACCAAGACCGCGGTAGATACCCTGGAAGATGTCAAAGGCATGGAGATCAGGGCTACTGGCTTGAGCGCTAAAACTCTGACCGCGCTCGGGGCCAGTCCGGTCGGTATGGCTCAATCAGAGGCTTATGAGGCCCTATCCAAAGGGGTGGTGAAAGGCAATCTCGGTCCTGACGAAGTCTTGCAGGGCTGGAAACAGGCCGAGGTCACATCTTACCTGACCAAGACCCCTTTCCTCTATAACACCTTGTTTTTTATGACTATAAACAAAGACAAATGGGATGCCCTGGGGCCGGAACTGCAGCAGGCCATAAATCAGGTCAACCAGAAGTATTTTGAAGAGGTTGCCGTCGGCCTGTGGGATCAGCAGAACGAAGCCGCCCTTAAATGGGCGGTGGAGCAGAAGGGCATAAAGGTCATCGAATTAAGCCCAACGGAGAGCCAGCGCTGGATTTCCCTGGTGGAACCCATCCAACAGGAATACGTTAAAAATATGAATGCCATACAGGTAAACGGTCAAGAGATTCTGGATGAGATTAAAGCTCTGGCCGCTAAATACAACGCCGAGTTGTAAGGAGGGCTGAAGATGAAGAAATTCAGCGGATTGGTGGAACGGTTTGGCCGCTTTTTAGACAACATCGCCGCTTTCTGTGTAGCGGCCACCATGGTAGTGGTAGTTTTGAATGTCATCTTGCGGGCTTTGTTTAACCGCCCCCTGTTGGGAACTGTCGAATATGTAAACATACTTACAGCTGTCACTATAGGCCTGGCCCTGGCTTATTGCGCCTTCTGTGACGGGCAGATCGCGGTTGATTTCTTTATGGAAAAACTGCCCGCCCGGGCCCAGGCTACTTCGGATATCATCACCGGAATGCTGGCCTTGGGATTCTGGGGACTGGCAGCCCGCTACATGCTGGATTACAGTTATGAAATGCTCACCACCGGGTTGGTCAGTTCCACCGCGCAAATCCCCATGTATCCGGTATCATATCTGATCACTTTCGGGCTGGGGGCTTTGTGTCTGGTGCTCCTGCACCGCATATCGGTATCGGTGAGAAAGGCATGGGAGCTGGCATGACTGCATCAACTTTGGGCCTGATAGGCATAGTAGTCTTTCTGGCATTATTGGCCTTGCGCATGCCTATAGCATACGCCATGGCCCTGGTTGGATTCGCCGGATTCGCCTACCTGACCTCTGCCACTGCAGCCCTGGATATGGTGGCCAAGGAATTGTTCAGCACTTTTTCATCGTACAGCCTGAGCGTGATCGCGATGTTCGTGTGGATGGGATTTCTGGCTTATTATTCCGGAATTGGCACCCGTCTGTATATTTTCGCCTACAAACTTATCGGGCACTGGCCGGGGGGCCTGGCCATAGCAACCCAGACCGCCTGCGCCATCTTCGGCGCCATCTGCGGGTCAAATACCGCCACAGCAGCTACCATGGGCGCTATCGCTCTGCCGGAGATGAAAAAATACAATTATGACAACTCCATAGCCACCGCTAGTGTGGCAGCCGGAGGTGTCCTGGGTGTCTTGATCCCTCCCAGTGTCATATTCATAGTCTATGGGATGGCAACCGAAATTTCGGTGGGAAAATTATTTATGGCCGGAATATTGCCGGGAATACTTTTGATGGTATTGTATCAGCTCACCATTTCACTCTTGACCTGGCGCAAACCCGAGTTGGGGCCAGCCGGACCGCGCTCCAACTGGGCCGAACGCTGGGGTGCCTTAAAAGGCGCTCTAGGTCAGGTTTTGCTGGTATTTGCCATTTCCATGGGGGGGCTGTTCATGGGCTGGTTTACGCCCACCGAGGCTGGTGCAGTGGGTGCTTTCGGAGTATTGCTGGCGGCGTTGATGGGCAGAAGCCTGAATTGGGAAGGTTTTAAGAAATCATTATATGATACCACCAGAACCACGGCCATGATTATGCTGCTTATAGCCGGAGCCATGATATTCGGACGGTTTCTGGCCATTAGCCGGGTTCCCTTTGAACTGGCCTCTTGGACCGGGGCTTTGAGCCTGCCGCCCTTCGCGGTAATGGGAATTATCCTGGGAATATATCTGGTTCTGGGTTGTTTTATCGACGCCCTGGCCATGATTCTGCTGACCATACCGATTTTCTTCCCTATCGTCACCAATACCCTGGGGTATGACCCCATCTGGTTTGGGGTCATAGTGGTCCTGGTGGTGGGTATGGGCATTATCACCCCGCCGGTAGGCATGAATGTATTCATTATCAAAGGCATCGCCCCGGATGTGCCTTTGGAGACCATATTCAGAGGGATCTGGCCGTTCCTGGCCGCCATCGTGGTATGCCTGGCTATCCTGATGATTTTCCCCCAGATCGTCCTCTTCCTGCCCAACTTGATGTCCTAAGACAAAACATAAAGGGACGGGTTGTGACACTTTTAAATGTGCCACCACTCCCGTCCCTGTGACATTTTGAATTCCTTACCTATCGTTGCGCCAAACCTCGGCCACTTTTACGTCCAGGGCCTGTTTGACAACTCCGGGGACCAGTGTGGACACATCGCCGCCTAAAAGGGCGGCTTCTTTGACCCCGCTGGAGCTAACAAAAATATAGTCAGTATTAGACATGATGAATATGGTATCAATCTCGGGAATAAGCATCTTATTCATCATTCCCATATGCATTTCATACTCGAAGTCGGTAACCGTGCGCAGTCCCCTGATGATAGCGCAGGCTTCCTTACGGCGCAAGTAGTCGGCAAACAATCCATAGAAACAATCGACTTCCACATTGCTGATATGCTTGGCGCTTTCCCTTATCAGGTGAACCCTTTCATCCAGGCTGAAAAGAGCGCTCTTGGTGACATTATGGATAACCGCGACGACTATTTTATCAAATAATCTACTGCTTCGTTCCAGGATATCAATATGACCGTTGGTTACCGGATCAAAACTTCCTGGATATACTGCCAGACGCAACTCGTCTACCCCCTCAGCTATTCTGTCTATATTTAAGTTAATAGGTGTTCGCTTTAACAAGATGATTTCCCTGCCACAAACTGTGATTTTCTCAGTTTTTGGTTTTATTTTGCCCAGTTTGGCAAAAAAGAGCCTTATTAGGCCCAGGACCGATCATTATTCGATCCTATTGACCCGCAGGCCTGCTCCAAAACAGGCTAAATATGGCTTTTGCCGCTAAATTTGTCGTGGAAAGCTGAAGAGGGAGGATAGTGTGCTACGATAATAAAAACAATACCTTTAAGGCTGGTATGGCAGAGTATGGTTTTGTCCAGCAGTCGATATTGGGTATAATGACAATTAAGCGAGAAAGGAATATACCATGATCCCCAGAGATTATATGTTAAAAGCCCTGGATGCCAGCGGCGGGGTTAAAATAATCCTGGCAGCTTCCACCCGGTTGGCGGAAAACGCTCATCAGCGCCATGGCACCTCAGCGACTGCTTCGGCTGCCCTGGGCAGGGTCTTGACCGCAGCCCTGCTCATGATCCATGATGTCAAGGACCCCTCAGATGTAGTGAGCATCCGCTTCAACGGGGATGGGCCGGCTGGAGTCATCATTGCTACTGCCACCGGACTCGGCACCGTAAGAGGATATATTTCCAATCCACAGGCTGATCTGCCTGCGACTCCGCTGGGCAAGCTGGATGTGGGGGGGCTAATAGGCCGTGAGGGTTATGTTGAAGTGGTCAAGGACATCGGTTTAAAGCAGCCCTTCAGCGGCAGGGTGCCGTTAGTCTCAGGCGAGATCGCCGAGGATCTGGTAAATTATTATCTGCATTCCGAACAGATTCCAACTTTGCTGGCATTAGGGGTTTTAGTTGATGTGGACCTGACGGTTGTATCGGCTGGAGGCCTTATGGTGCAGGCTCTTCCCGGGGCTGATGAACAGGTTGTAGCCCAGATAGAAAGACAGGTACTGGATATCGGAAATATCAGCGCCAGTTTGGCAGAGGCCGACAGCCTGGAGGCTTTGCTCAAACGCGTTATGGGCAGTCTGGAATATCAAATCATAGGAGAGCAGGATCTGGAGTTCTGCTGCACCTGTAACCGGGAACGCCTGGCGGTTATCCTCTCCAGTTACAGCCGGGAGGAAATCGAGAGGTTATGTGATGATGAAGGCATTGTAGAAATAACCTGCAACTTCTGCAATGAGCAGTATCGTTACACTCCGCAACAGATAATGAACGCAAAAAAGCCTCAGCCATAAGACTGGGGCTTTTCATGGACTGAATTTATAGGGCCCGCTGTACTTTTCCGGAACGCAGGCAACGTGTACAAACGTTTATCTTTTGAGGTGTGTTGTCGATAATCGCTTTAACCCGCTGAATATTAGGCTTCCATTGCCGGTTGGTTCTTATATGGGAGTGGCTGTATGTTTTCCCGAATGTGATGCCTTTCCCGCAAACATAACACTTGGCCACCTTTCTTGCCCCCTCTCTTCATAAATGCACTTAACTATTTTACCAAAAGGTCAGATAAAGGGCAAGAAGCAGGAATAGATATTGCGTTGTAGAATTAACTTAGTCAGACAGGAGGGACTGGAATGCATAAGATTACAGATACTGAAATCGGTATTATTCAGGTATCCAAGGAGGTCATTCAGACCATCGCGGGGCTGGCCGCAGTTGATTGCTATGGCCTGGTAGGGATGGTGTCACAAGATCTGCAAACCGGGATCAGCAGTATTCTGGGCCGGGAAAACGTGCGCAAAGGCGTCGATGTTCATTATACTGAACAGGGATTTGTAATTGATCTCTATGTTATGATGGGATATGGAATTAAAATAAAAGAGGTGGCCAGCAGTGTCATTCAGAAAGTAACCTATGTTTTGCGACATACCGCTGGCATACCCGTGGCGGCAGTAAACGTTAATGTTAAAGGGGTAAAAGTTCCCGGCAACAGGTAGGGGAGGACATAGAGTTGAGTTTGTTGTTTATCGATGGAAGTGATTTTGTAAGGGCAATTAAAGGAGGCACTGTCAAGCTGGAAAGCCATCGCGACCAGGTTGACCAGCTTAATGTATTCCCGGTTCCGGATGGTGACACCGGCACCAATATGTTTCTTACCCTGCAGTCAGCGGTCAAAGAAGGGGAAAGGACTCAAGATCAGCCCCTGGGAAAGGTCTCCAAGGCGGTTTCGATCGGTTCGCTTATGGGGGCCAGAGGCAATTCCGGAGTCATTCTGTCGCAAATCTTCAGAGGCCTGGCCGCTTACCTGGATCAGAAAGAAAAGGTTGATGCCAAAGAATTGGCAATGGCCTTCAAATCCGGGGCGCGTACCGCCTATGAAGCGGTTATGAAGCCGGTTGAAGGGACTATTCTGACCGTCATCAGAGAAATCAGCCGCGGTTGCGAGGAAGAAGCCCGGAAGAACAATGATGTGGTAAAAGTAGTTCTGGCCGGGATCCGCACCGGTTACAACACCCTGGAGAAGACCCCCTTGATGCTGCCCGTGCTTCGTGAAGCGGGGGTGGTAGATGCCGGGGGCCAGGGATTGTTATATTTTATGGAAGGCTTTGCCGAAGCTCTGGCCTACGATAATGAAATAAACCTGGAAGGGCTGCGCCTGGGATGGAAGGACGCAGTCGAAGTAAAGCCTGCCCCGGAGGCAGTTCCCCTGCTCGATTACCGCTATTGCACCGAGCTTTTGTTAAAAGGCCAGGAACTCAATCTGCAGCAGATTAAAAACAACCTCAGCAACCTGGGGGATTCTCTGCTGGTAGTGGGGGACGAAAAACTGGTAAAAATCCATGTGCACACCAATCATCCCGGGAGGGTATTGGAGTCCTGCCTTCAATTAGGCAGCCTGAACGACATCAAGATTAATAATATGCAAGAAGAAGTGCACCAGCATAAGAATAACTGGCCGGTGAAGAACGGCGCCGCCGAGCAGACCCCGGCTGATTCCCAGCAGGTCGGACTGGTGGCGGTCGGCAGCGGTCCGGGAGTTGTCGAGATTCTTAAAAGCCTGGGGGTGAATCAGGTGGTGGAAGGCGGCCAGACTATGAACCCCAGTACCGAGGAACTGCTTAACGCCTGCGGGAAGATCAATGCATCTGCGGTAATTATCCTGCCCAACAACAGCAATGTCATCCTGGCGGCCCAGCAAGCTGCCCTGCTGGCGGAGAACCAGGATGTCAGAGTGGTTCCCACCAGGTCTGTAATGCAGTGTATTACCGGCCTGATCGCTTTTCAGCCTGATGGAGATTTGGAAGATATGGTGGCCGCTATGGAAGAAGAGATAAAACGGGTCAAATACGCGGAGATTACCAAAGCGGTCAGGGATTCTGCAGTGAATGGATTGGATATTAAAGATGGCGATGTTATCGGCATAATAGGAGACTCCATCGAAGTCAAGGCTGAGGACAACCAGCAAGCCGTCAAAGCGGTTTTGGAGCAGATCGTAGATGAAAATAGCGAGTTGATTACCCTGTTTTACGGGGCTGATGTGGATGAAGACGCGGCCCGCGAGCTCATGACAGAGTTGCAGAGCATTTATGCAGATTATGAGATCCAGGTTCATTATGGCGGTCAGCCCCATTACCGTTATTATATTTCGGTGGAATAATCCCTTGTATTATGAGGCCACCCCGAGCAACGGTTTTTGATAGATTGTAGATTTGGACAATAAGCGGGTTGGCAGCCCGCTTTTCAGTTTATTAGAGGAATACTTATGCAAGCCTTGCGTAAAGAAATTCAGTTTCTTAAAGGTGTGGGACCCAAGCGCAGCACACTGCTGCAGCGGATAGGAATAGATACGGTTTTCGATCTTCTTTGGTACATACCCCGCAGTTACTACAACCGCAATCAAATTCAAAGCATCGCTGAGCTGGAAAACGGACAGAGCTGCAGCACCAGAGGGACCGTGGCGGCTACCAGCTTGAAACGCAGCCGCCGCGGGATGAGCGTTTTTCAAGCCCTTCTGCAGGATAAGAGCGGGGTAGCCACCGCGGTATGGTTTAATCAGCCCTTTTTAAGCAATTCTATCAAAAAAGGCCAGGAAATCTGGATAAGGGGCAAGGTCAAAAAGGCTTACAACGCTACGGAGGTTCAGGTGCAGGAATATGACCTGCTTGAAAATGACGGTCTTTCCCACCCGGTGATTCCGGTTTACGCCCTTACCGAGGGATTGACCCAGCGGATCCTGCGCAAACTGGTGGAAATGGCGCTCTGTGAATATTTGCCCCATTATCCCGAATTGTTTGAACCTGAAATCGCCCGCCGCTTTGGACTGATTGATATCCGCCGGGCTTTCATTAATATTCATTTTCCTGCAGACCGTGAAGCCTATAAACAGGCCCGCCGGCGCTTGGCCTGCGAAGAATTGCTGCTCTTCAATCTGGGACTGAAGCAGTTCAAAACCAGCCAGAACATATACAGCGGGTTCGTACACCGGGAACAGGACCAATTGGTGGAACAGGTTGAACAACAGCTGCCTTTTGCCCTCACCCCTGCTCAGCGGAAGGTAACCAGAGAGATTTTTGCCGATATGGAGGCAAGCAGGCCCATGAACCGCTTGCTGCAGGGGGATGTGGGCGCGGGTAAGACCGCGGTAGCGGCTCTTGCCATAGCCAAATCTATTTCCAGCGGTTTTCAGGCTGCTCTGATGGCTCCCACCGAAATTCTAGCCCAGCAGCATTTCAACAGTATGACCCGCTTTTTCACCGGGCTTAACCGCAACCTGGCCTTGCTGACCGGTTCCACAGGCAGCGCCCGGCGCCATGAAATCTTGACTGCCACCAGTCTCGGCCATGTCGACCTCTTGGTCGGTACTCATGCCCTCATTCAAGAAAAGGTGAGTTTCGCAGCCCTGGGGCTGGCCATTGTAGATGAACAACACCGCTTCGGGGTGAAGCAGCGGGCACTGCTGGGGGATAAAGGGACCAGCCCTGACGTTCTGGTGATGACCGCTACCCCCATACCTCGCACCCTGGCCTTAACCGTATACGGCGATCTGGATTTATCGGTAATAGACGCTCTTCCCCCCGGCCGCAAACCGGTTCAAACCGTATTCTTAAAAAGGGAAGGGCGCCTTAAAGCCTATCATGTCATGCGCCAGCATCTGGTCCAGGGCGGTCAATGTTATGTGGTCTGCCCGCTTATTGAAGATTCTGAAAAACAAGACCTGCTGGCTGCGGTCACCCTCTACGAAGAGTTATGTGACAAGCTGGCCTCCGGATTTAATGTGGGCTTATTGCATGGCAAGATGAAAGCCTCAGAAAAAGAGGCGGTTATGGAAAGTTTTAAGCGCGGCGCCATTCAGGTGCTGGTTTCCACCACGGTAATCGAGGTCGGTGTAGATGTCCCCAATGCCTCGATGATGATCATCGAACAGGCTGAACGCTTTGGCCTGTCGCAGTTGCATCAGCTGCGCGGCCGGGTGGGAAGGGGAACCCGCCAATCGATATGCTTTTTACTGGGTGATCCTAAAAGCCCCGAGGCCTTGCAGAGAATGCATTTGATGACCCATATACAGGACGGCTTCCGCCTGGCCCAAGCCGATTTGACCCTCAGGGGCGCCGGAGACTTCTGGGGGGTCCGCCAGCATGGCCTGCATCAATTGCGGGTGGCCGACCTGGCCCGGGACGGCGACATAGTGGAGATGAGCCAGGAAGTCGCCGCCTGCTTTACCAGTTTAACCCCCCGGCAACAGGATTATTTTGATATGAAATTTAAAAAAAACCATAATATAGCCGCAAATTAGCGGAATTATTATTTTGTTCCTTAATTAATTTCATAAGAAAATATCCAAGCTATTACTGCAGGTTTGCTCCTGCAGTTTTTTGATTTCACAGACTTCTAAAGAAAGCGGAGGTGTCACGGTGGGTAAGGATGATAAGAAGACCCAAAAACTAGATCATTTAAAATTTGAAATTGCTCAGGAAATGGGAATTGCGAGTTCTGAAAAAACCCAGCCACCCCAGAAAGAAATTAAAAACTCATGAAAATACTTCTAGCATAGAAGTCCGGGTCGGGGAAAGAATATGACTACAACAAAAAGGAGGTGAAAAAGAAATGGCAAAAAGCAATAACAGAATTTTAGTTCCCCAGGCACAAGCGGCCATGAATCAATTCAAAATGGAGGCTGCTCAGGAAGTGGGCGTGACTCTGAAGGATGGTTACAATGGTGACCTGACTTCCCGTCAAGCCGGCAGCATCGGCGGCCAAATGGTTAAGAAAATGATCTATGATTACGAGCAGCGCAAGTCAGGCGGTCAGCTTAGCTAACCTCATAACCACAGCGTAATCATTCTAGGTTAAACAAGCGGAAGATGAATATCTCCGCTTGTTTTCATTGTATGCGCAAAATATAAGAGAAAGTAATCAGGTTGCATACAGTTCCAGCTGTTCCTGAGATATACCGGGGAATAATGATTTGCTGACCCCCATGGCCAGGATGCGCGAGGTATTTTCTACGATATCGTCTATCTCCTGCGGAGTTACACCCAGGCTGCCCCCGAAACGGGACAATATGGTCCTGGTGGCATCCAAGGCCTGGTTCTCATTAAACGTAGCCCCGCTGTTTAAGCAAAATTTGCGAATGGCTTCATTGGTAATAATGCTGGCATTGACAATGGTCGGACAGCCTATGGCGATGACCGGAATACCAAGAGCCTCTTCGGTCAACGCTATTCGGGCATTGCCCACGCCAGCCCCGGGCTGAATGCCGGTATTGGCCATTTGGATGGTTGTTCCAATTCGGTCTACATTGGTGGCTGCCAGGGCGTCAACCACTACCATAACAGTTGGTTTGACATTTTCGACCACCCCTCTGATCACTTCAAAAGTCTCCAGCCCAGTGATTCCCAATACCCCTGGTGCGATGCCGCACACCGGGCGCATGCCTTCTACCAGGGCTTCAGGGGCGTGTTGATGGTAGTGGCGGGTGATGGGGCTGTACTCAATAAATTTAGGGCCGAGAGAATCCGGGGTGGCCCGCCAGTTGCCCAGGCCAACCAGCAAAACGGTATCTCCGGGCTGAACCCGATCCCCTAATAAGGTGTGCATGCTTTTCTCCATAACTTCGACAATTTCATTTTTTACATAAGGATCATTGATTTTTAAAGGCGGCGATTGGATGGTGACATAAGTTCCGACCGGTTTCCCCATTTTTTGAGCGCCATTCTGATCTTTGATTATAATGGTGTTGACCTTTACAAATTCCCGTTGTTCGACCTGCTCAATTACTCCCGGGATCTCCTCATTGGCAGCTCCCCGCAGCAGTTCATGGGCCTCTACAGCCAGGTCTATATTCAGACCGAAAGCCTTTAAGATATTTTTCATATTATCACCTCGGTAGTTAGTCTGCACCATGCCTGGAAATTTATACGAAAAATTAAAATGGCGACTCGCGTCGCCATTTTGGGGAGAGGAGAATTTTGTAAAGTTGTTGGGGAGGGTTTGTTTTACCAGAATAACATCTGGTATTGATATCTTTACCCCTAAATAAGGATTATATACAATATTTTTAAAATTTTTTTTATGCTAAAATAGATGCAATAATATGGTCGAATGGCATTTATGCCAGGAAGGGAAGGGAATAGTGCGAGTTATCGCTGGCTCTGCCAAAGGAAAACGACTTAAGGCACCATCTGGCAAAGAAACCAGACCTATAACCGATATGATAAAAGAGGCTCTATTCAATGTGCTGGGGCCCAATATTCAAGATGCCCGTTTTCTGGATCTTTTCGCCGGCAGCGGCAGCGTGGGCATAGAGGCTTTAAGCCGCGGGGCCTCGCAAGCCGTTTTCGTCGACAACAATCCGGCGGCAGTGCGCATCATCTACGAAAACCTGGATAACTGCGGTTTCGAAGATTATTATGAAGTATATTGCAATGATGTTTTACGTGCTTTGACCATATTAGACAAGCACGGCGCAAGATTCGATTATATTTATGTAGATCCTCCCTTCACTGTTGAAGGGATTTTTCTGGATGTGATGAAAAAGCTGGATCAGGTTGAAATTATGGAGCCACAGGGCTCTGTTATCATTCGAACTCGTCGACATAAGGAACTCCCCCCCGCATTCAGCCGTTTAAACCGGTACAGATTGAATTATTACGGGGAGTCTGCCCTGCATTATTATTCGTTGATGGCTTAGAGGAGGCATAGAAAATGATGGAGATCTTTAAAATTCTGGATGAATTGGAAGCAATGGTGAAGGAATCCAAAAAGATGCCTTTTTCCAACACTAAAGTGGTTGTTGAGAGTGATTTGCTTTTAGATAGGGTTGATCGTTTGCGTGCGGTGTTGCCTGAAGAACTGGAAACAGCCCGGCTGATCATGTCCGAGAAACAGCGTATTATCAAAGAAGCCTGCGGGCAGGCTGACGAGTATTTGGAACAATCCAAGGACAGAGTCGCCCGCATGATGGATGACAGCGAAATTACCAAGAGCGCATTGCGGATGTCTGAGGAAATCCTGGCCAAGGCTGAGGAGGTCGCCCGGGAGATTAGAGCCGAGGCCAACGAATACGCTGAAAATATGCTTAACCACATGGAAATAGTACTTAAGAAAGGACTTGAAAACATCAGCAAAGGCAAAGAAGAGATCCGCCTGGAGATAGACCGCGAGTTTTAATCTTTTTTCATCCAGGCAATACATAATAAGCAACAGATTAATAGTACCATGAATAGCATGCAATACAGCGACCAGCGCCAGGCATGTATGGCATAAAAGGGGCTGGGGAGAAGAATGGTTTGAGACACCGGGGCTGATGCGGCAGCCCAGTATTTATATCCGATCCCGGTTATTAATACAGCGATCCCAGCCTGTAAGAGGCGGGCTTTGATATAGAAGCCGAGCCGCACCGGTGTGCCTACCAGCACCCCCATTACCTGGGTGATGATGCACAATCCGCTGAATGATAATACTGCGCTGACTGCCACTAACTGGTGCAGGAGGGTTGCATCACCGGCCTGGGCAATATAGTTTGAGCCCAGGGTGATTTCGAACAGACCCATCCCCAGGCCATAGGCGACCTGATAGGATAACTCGAAATAGCCGAATATACAGTTAATAACCCTGGCCAGTATTTCCATCAAGCCCCAATCGGAAAGCATGGTGGTAATTACGGAGAAAGTCATTATATAGCCGCCAATAGCCAGAATATTGGTTATGCTCTTACTAATCGCTTCGGCCAGGCGCTTGGCGAATCCTTCCTGATTTATTGAACTCAATAATTCCTCTCCAGCCGCCCGCCACCGTCCCCGCCTGCTGGTTTTAGGCATTCTGTAGACTGACTGGGCCTTAAATCTGTATATAAATCCCACCATTAAATTGGCCAGGTAATGAGATATGGCTAATAACCAGCCCAGTTGCGGCGAACCGAACATGCCCATTCCCACCGCACCGAGAATGAAGAGCGGGCTGGAGTTGTTGGTGAAAGACACCAGGCGTTCTGCTTCATTGTCGCTCAGCAAAGCCTGATCATACAGGCGCCGGGTCAACAAGGCGCCGATAGGAAACCCCGAGGTAAAACCCATGGCAACTACCAGTGAACTGCATCCCGGCAGACGAAAAATGGGCTGCATCACCGGTTCCAGCAAAACTCCCAAAAACCTGACCAGGCCCATGCTCACCATCAGTTCCGACACAATGAAAAAAGGCAGTAAGGCAGGGATGATCACCATTGCCCAGAGCCGCAGGCCGGCAGTTGCTGCATTAACGGCTGAACTGGGTTCGGCCACCATGAAAACGGCCAGCCCGGCCAGCCCCAGCAAGAGCCAAAACTGGGGACTTTTTAGCATTGTCTCCTGCAAATCAGTTTTCCTCCCTTAACTTGACAAGGTTTCCAGTTCAATATATGTTGGTATGGGCGAGGTTTAGAAGCCAAAGCCAGGCTATTAATGCTGTAATATAGCATCTTAAGGAGGTTTGGAGATGGCTCAGTCACCCAGAATTGCACTGGTACTTGGAGCGGGCAGCGCGCGTGGGTTGGCTCATATCGGAGTGCTTCAGGTATTGACCGAAAACCGGATCCCCTTTGATTTCATTGTGGGAAGCAGCATGGGTGCTCTGGTGGGGGGCTTATATGCCTGCGGCACCGATCTGGTCATGTTGGGTAAAATGATTGACAGTATGGACTTGAGGGTGTTTTTTGACGTACATTTGCCCCGGTTAGGTTTTATTGCCGGTAAAAAAATGGATAGTCTTCTCACCCTGCTCACCAAGAAAAAGAGTTTTGAAGAAACCCGGTTGCCTATCCAAATGATAGCCACCGATTTATTGACCGGTGACAGCGTGATCCTTGAATCGGGGCCAGTGGCTGAGGCCATACGGGCCAGTATTTCCATCCCCGGAGTATTCTACCCGGTTAAAAAGGAGGACATGATCCTGGTCGATGGCGCGGTAAGCAACCGCTTGCCTATAGAGGTGGCCCGCAGCCGCGGAGCCGATATCATTATAGCTGTTGACGTGATGTTCGGGGGAGGCAAGGAAATCAACATTAAAAACACCCTGGATGTGATCATCACCTCACTGGATATTATGCAAAGATCCCAGTTTGACCAGGTCAAAGAACTCACCGATGTATTGATACAGCCCAGGGTAGGGTGTTTTTCGCCGCGGGCTTTTGACAAGGCCGCTCAAATCATAGACCTGGGCCGCCAGGCCGCAGAGGAGAACCTTGAACAAATCATCTCAAAAACCATCGGCCTGACCAGGCCCTAGTTTTATAACCCGGCGCAGGAAATCCTGCCCGGCCTGCCGCTGACCGGGGTCTGGAGCCAGGAGACTGGACACGTCTGAGGCTTTGATGTCGAGAAGAAGCATATGAGAACGGATGTGTTCAGGAGCGGTTTTTATCAATTTGGCGATGTGGCTGCCCGTGCTCAACACCGGTAGAACTGAATTATTTTTCACATTTTGCAGGAATTTGCGCCCTTGTGCCGAAAACCCTAAAAGGCGTATATACTGGGGCCCAACTTGATCGAAAAGGGCCATCTGGTTCTTTGATACAGAAAATAGCGAGTATAGGAGCATACGGTTAACTCTGGTCATGTTATATCGTTTGCTTTTTATTGCGTTGCGCAGGGCAGGAAGGGTCCCGCTTTGCCTGGCAGCCAACAGCAGGCGGTTCTCCAGGCCCTCGGTGATCTCGTAGACATTCTGCAGCCGTTCCCTGGTTGCCAGCCGCAGTTGGTTGAGTATCGCCAGTTCCAGGCCATCGACGGGAATGGGGGCACGTCCCGCTTTGATCTCTTCCTGTAGGATTGTGAGGCTGGCTTCGGGCAAGGCCGGCGATAAACGGTTGAGGGCGCCTCGATATATGCAGCGGCGTATGGCCGTAGCGCTGGCTAGTTCTGATACCTCGATGTCATGGTAGTCAGCGCCCCGCCTGGCATAGGTTACGGGACTGAGCTTTAAGCCAAGTTCCTTAATGATACGCAGATATTCAATGCCTAGTATATTGTTAGCCCCGGACAAGAGGCTGCTCATTTCAGGGCTGTTATCATGCAGTATATATTTTACTGCACTGGCCCTGGCCGCGGGATAGCTCAAGCCCCGGGCCAGTTCAGATTTGAGTCTTTGCTGATAGGCCGTGGTCTCGTGGGCAAGCAAGGCCGCCACTTTATTCAGGGAGCAGAGGTTGCCGCTTTCGCTGCCGAACACCACATGGGTTGCCCCGGCCGCTTGCAGGGTCAGCAGAGCACCAAAGGCGAAATAATAGGCACTACGGGCTGCAAAACAAAACGGCAGCTCAATTACCACGTCTACACCCCCGGCTAAGGCCATGCGTGTACGCGCCCACTTATCACAGATGGCGGGTTCACCCCGCTGCACAAAGGGACCGCTCATTACGCAAATAACCGCTTCAGGCTGCAGTTTTGAACGAGCTTCTTCCAATAGCCAACGGTGCCCGTTATGAAAAGGGTTAAACTCGGCAACGATACCGACTACGGTCATGTGTGCCCGACTCCTTGCATGTATCAATAGTGCCAATAATTATACACTCTCTAGCCCGTTTATGCTAGAATTAGAACAGAATGTGAACATTGCAACAATCTTGGAACAAGGTGAAAAATTGGGAGGGAAAAGGATGAGTTTACTAGCGCAAATTAGAGAAAAGGCAGCAACCAAAGGGAAAACTATCGTGCTTCCGGAGGGAACCGAAGAGAGAACCCTAAAAGCTGTCAAGGCAATCGCAGACAACAAGATTGCCAATCCGATCCTATTGGGTGATGAAAGCGCGATCAGGGGGTTAGCAAGCACAATTGGCGCCGACATATCCGGCGCGGAGATCATCAATCCAGCTACTACACCGCTGCTGGATGACTTTGTTCAGGCCTTTTATGAAATGCGCAAGGACAAGGGTGTCACTTTGGATAAAGCCAAAGCCACCATGTTAGATCCGCTGTTTTTTGCTTCCATGATGGTAAAAATGGGCAAAGCCGACGGTGAGGTGGCCGGAGCCGAAAACACCACCGGCAACGTTTTGCGTCCCGCTTTGCAGATCATCAAGACAGCTCCGGGCATTTCGGCCGTATCTGGCGCGTTTATCATGATTTGCCCCAACAAGGATTATGGCGAAGACGGGCTGTTCGTATTTGCTGACTGCGCCGTTACTATTGATCCCAGTGCGCAGCAGATGGCCGAGTTTGCCAAGGCTTCAGTTGAAACAGCTGTCAATGTATGCGGCTTTAAGGATCCCAAGGTGGGCATGCTGTCCTTCTCCACTAAAGGCAGCGCCAGTCATGCCTTTGTTGACAAAGTAGTTGAGGCTGTCCAGATCGCCAAAGAGAAATTCCCCGAAATTAAAGTGGACGGCGAGTTCCAGCTGGATGCCGCAATAGTCCCCAGCGTAGGCGCTTCCAAAGCCCCGGGCAGTGATATTGCAGGGGCATGCAATATACTTATTTTCCCTGACATTCAAGCCGGTAACATCGGCTACAAGTTGGTGCAGAGACTGGCTAAGGCCGAAGCCATTGGTCCTATTCTTCAAGGTATGGCCAAACCCGTCAACGATCTTTCCAGAGGCTGCAGCGTAGAAGACGTAGTTAATGTAGTCGCCATGACGGCCCTGAAAGCCTAGTCCCTAGTCCCGGAGTCTTTTTCCCGTCAGGGATCAAAGATAAATAGAGGGAAATTGAAGAAATTGAGGAGGTAGGAATTATAATGAAGGTTTTGGTTGTTAATGCCGGTAGTTCTTCGATTAAATATCAAGTTGTAGACATGACTGATGAATCCGTTTTGGCGGTGGGGCTGGTAGACAGAGTAGGTATACCGGGAAGCACTCTGGAACACAAGCCTTTGGGAAAAGATGCTGTTGTGATTAAAAAGGACCTTCCTGACCACACTGCAGGTATGGAACTGGTTCTGGAAGTCTTGGTCAATCCGGAATACGGCGTTGTGAAAAACATGGATGAGATCGGAGCGGCCGGTCACCGCGTGGTCCACGGCGGCGAGAGTTTTGCCGAATCAGTGGTCATCGATGAAAACGTCAGCAAAGTAATCAGAGATTGTTTCGACATTGCCCCCTTACATAATCCCCCCAACCTGATGGGGATCGAAGCCTGCCAGAAGCTGATGCCCAATGTCAAGCATGTGGCTGTATTCGACACCGCTTTCCATCAGACCATGGAACCCGCCAATTATATGTACGCATTGCCCTTTGAAGCCTATGAGAAATACCGCATCAGAAGATATGGCTTCCACGGCACCTCTCATTATTATGTTTCCCACCAGGCCTGTCAGATGTTAGGCAAGACATACGAAGACTGCAAAATCATCACTTTGCATCTCGGCAATGGCGCCAGCATGGCGGCTGTTAAGAACGGCAAAGTCGTCGACACCAGTATGGGCTTCACCCCCCTGGAAGGC
>ENA-UOOM01000037-UOOM01000037.1-fermentation-metagenome-genome-assembly--contig:-NODE-37-length-179791-cov-7.522772_pt1 | contig 179791 bp, 152 predicted proteins | sample MGYA00245781_ERZ724031 | MGnify/ENA primary metagenome ERZ724031 (study PRJEB28704, sample SAMN03018317) | fermentation metagenome | biome: anthropogenic terrestrial biome; feature: soil...
TAAGAAATCTATCACGCCATTTCGAAATCTTACCGGGAGTTCTCACACGGTCTGACGTTCTTTTTGCTTCCCGCTCCCGCTTCTCATGTTTTCCTTTGCTCGTCCCATCTGTCACAGGTCCCGAGCTGATAAAAAGTACCGCCCCCACTTGGCATTTTTTCGCCCTGTGGGGGTTCTTTCATTAGCCAGTTTCCCCGGAAACGAAGAATATAGCCCCGCGCTCATTCCCGCAAAACCAGTCTCCAGGTCCGCAGGCTCAATCACAGTTTGACGTCCCATGCTTCGTCATGACCCTTCAAGCGGGCAGAAGAACCCATGCCTGGGGTTATTAGAATCCCTGCTGCTGAATATATTAAGGCAGGACTCAAGATAAAACGGAGCTAAGAACATGACTGCTTTCTCCCACAAGTCAATATTGATATTCTTCACTGCTATGGGCATAATCCTGGGCGCCTCGTTACTGGGCTCTTTTGCCGCTGTTCTAATCAAGGAACCACCTATGAGCACCATGCTTAAACTAGCCCGGGAAATCAAGATTTGGGCTATTGTAGCAGCCATAGGAGGGACTTTTTACACCTTCGAGATAATAGAATCCGGGCTCTTTAAAGGAGAGGTACGACCCTTAGTCAAACAACTGCTGTATATTTTTTTCGCCATTGTAGGCACTCAGGCCGGGTATTACTTGATTGTCGTTCTGGCTGGTAAAGGCAAATGAAATTATTCATTTTCTGGGCGGCTGTGTTTATCCTGGGGATGCTGGCTGGTGCATCTTTGAGCACCATAATGATCGGTTCGCAAATAGATGACTTACATATAGAAAATATATCCTTGCGGGATAATCTTCAAACCCTGGAGAAACAGATACAGCAGCTGCAAGAAAAGCCCCAAAAGAGGATAGTGAGCAGAATTGATACCCATGTAGAGTTTGCTGATGAAAGTGATTTTAATGATATCGAAGAAAGTGTCATTAGGCTGACTGTAGAGAAATACATTCGTGAGTGGCTGAACCCCATACTGGGGCAGAATGTGGCTGAAGTCAACTATCTGCTCATTCCCGGCATAATAAACCGGGAAATAGAGACTGATAAGAATGTGGTCTTACTGAGGGTAGAGATGGTAGTCATATCCGACACAGTCAGTATTTATGTGGTAGTGCAGCCAGCTCCAAGCCATGGTGATACAAATGTCGATGTCCTGGGAAGCAGAGGGGGAAGCAAAAGAACCGGTCTCTTGCTTCTCCCCGGAAAAATCCCTGTACTTCCTGCCAAATGCTCCATTTATCTCTGCGGCGGTTCCCAGCTCTTGGCGGTAGCCTGTGATATACGGTCGATCACAATAGCCAGGACCACAATGGCCCATCCGGCTTCAAAGCCTTTTCCTGCCGCAACGCGATTAGTGGCCTTGAGCACTTCTTCGCCCAGACCGCCGGCTCCTATCATACTTGCGATGACCACCATGGATAGGGCCAGCATAGTGGTCTGATTGATCCCCGCCATTATACTGGGCATGGCCAGGGGCAGGCGCACCTCTTTGAGCATTTGCCATGGCGAGGCGCCAAACACCAGGGCGGCTTCCTGTATGTCATTGGACACCTGGCGAATGCCCAGGTTGGTAAGCCTCACAACCGGAGGCAAAGCATAGATCACCGTGGCGAAGACCGCAGGTACTTTGCCCAACCCGAACAACATCAGAGCTGGAATAAGATAGACCAGGCTGGGCATAGTCTGCATGGCATCCAGCACCGGGGTTATTAAGCCGTTGAAGCGTTCAGAGCTTGACATGGCAATGCCCACGGGGATGCCGACCAGCAATGAAATCAATACCGCCACCACAACAATGCCCAGTGTCTCCATAGCCACTTCCCACAGCCCGAACATGCCGATGCTAAAAATGAGTACTCCGGGCAAGAGAGTTTTGTAGAAGCTTCTGGTGAGGCGCCAGGAGATCGCTGTGACTATTATAATCCACCCCCACCAGGGGACCCATTTCAGAATGTGTTCGATTTCAAGCAGCATGCTCAACACCAGGGCGGATACAGCGTCAAAGAAAGGTCCCCAGGATTTCACCATCCATTTTACCGAACTGTCAATGTAGGGTGCTAAATTATATTGCCATGATTCAGGAAACATTGTTTTCACCTCCCAGTGGGTACAGGCACGGGAACCGCTGCCACACCGGACCGGGGCTGCTTGACGGCGCGTTTATGCCTGGGAAACACCTGATTGCTGCTGCCCGGCAGAAGCGAATTGGCATCTTGAACAAAACGCTCCACGTATTCGTCAGCGGGATTGCTCATCACTTCCGCCGGAGTGCCTTGCTGCAAAAATTCCCCGTTCCTCATCACCGCCATGGTGTCCCCCAGGCGAACGGCTTCGCTCAGGTCATGGGTCACGAACACGATGGTGCGGTTGAGCTGCTTTTGCAGATTGATAAGAGTATCCTGCATCTCCCGGCGGATTAAGGGGTCCAGGCCGCTGAAAGGCTCATCCATCAAGAGCAGACCGCTGTCTTGAACCAGCGCCCTGGCGATGCCGACCCTCTGCCGCATACCGCCCGAAAGCTGCGCCGGATAATAATTTTCCCAACCGGTAAGCCCCACCTGGGCGATGGCCTGCCTGGCCAGATCTTCTCTTTCACGGGGTGCTACCCCGCACAATTTCAAACCAAAAGCCACATTGTCAAGGACATTGCGATGAGGCAGCAAACCATAATGCTGAAACACCATAGCCGTTTCATGGCGGCGAAAATCGATGAGCTCTTTCTTGCCCAACTGTAAGACATTGCGGCCATTGACCTTGATTTCCCCCCGGGTGGGTTCTACCAGGCGGGGAATGCAGCGGATCAGGGTGGATTTACCGCTGCCCGACAGTCCCATGATGACAAAAACCTCACCCTGCTTCACTTTAAATGATATATTGCGTACTGCTGCCACAGCACCGTTATTTTGCAGCTGCTCAACGGCCTGTGCATCTTCCAGGTCAAGATCCGCGGCCTGTTTGCCGAACACTTTCCATAAATTATTTACTTCCAGAAGGGTATTATGATCGTAGTTTTTTATCATGGCTACTTCACCTCTTTTAGGGCTTGTTCCACCTTCTGGGCAGCTTCCTCGGTAACCCAGCTCTTCCACCGCTCCGGGTACTTTTTCAAGAAATAGATGGCGGCCTCATCGGCTTCGGTGTCGTTTTCCTGCATATAGCCAAGGAAATCGTTGTTTTCAGCCAGTGTGGTCTGGTATTTGGAAACCAGTTCCACCACTTCGGGAGCCCTGTCTTTGAGGCTGGAGTGAACCCCCTTTAATACTTGCGCTGCCGGGAAGGCACAGCCGATATTATTGGGATCATTGTATACTTCCGCATTATATTCAGGCTCTTCCAGCATGGTCATATCCAACAGGCCCATTACCCAGGTAGGTTCCCAGTAATAGCCCACCCAGGGCTGACCCTTTTCATAGGCGGTCAGCATGGAAGTGGCCAGGGCGGTATCGGAACCGGTGCTGAAAAGGTTAAATGTCTTATCTAATCCGTAGGTCTTGAATTTGGTTGCATTGGTTTGAGTTACTGCCCATCCGGGAGGACTGGTGTGGAATCGCCCTTTAGTCGGCACTTCAGCGTCTTTGAAGAGATGCCAGTAACGGGGCAGATCAGAGACCGATTTTAAATCGGGCGCTACTGCCTTAATGCCACGCTCAGGGTCGCCTTTTATCATATAGGTGGGCACATACCAACCCTGGGGAGCGTCAGGGAAATTTTGCCCCAGATCCAACACTGCTCCGCTGGAAACCGCTTCATTCCAGGGCTCTTCGTAATTGTCTTTCCAAATCTCCATGGTTATATCAATGTCACCTTTGCTCATACCCTGCAACAAAGGCAGGGTCTCGCCAAAGGTATACTGCGGTTCGGGATAGCCATAACCATGCTGCAGGATAAAGCCCACGATGCGGTTGTGCACTTTAACGCTATCCCATGATACGTCGGCCAATACCAGTTTTTCCTTTTGACCTTCAGCGCCGGTGTTGCTGCCGCTTCCGCCACAACCCACTGCGAATAATCCAAATGCAAACAATAGTGATAACAGCAAAAGTCTGACTGTAATCTGGCCTGAAAAAGATTTAATTGTGTTCATGGATACCTCCTACCGGCCTGAAGCCACGGCAAGCGGAAGAGAGCTCAAGAAAGGAGAAATATACATATGAAGCATAATCGAAAAGGAAAAGTAGGATGATAAAGGGCAGCTGCAGGGGGCAGCATGCTTAACATCTGAATTCCCAATCTGCCTACGAGGTTAGCTGACGGGCTCGGGCCTGGGTTAGCCCTATTCCACAACCGATATAGGGTTAATGAAAACTCGCCCCATAAAATGGTTCCCCCGTGTCTCGACTCCGAGGCTTCGGCCTATTTTAGTCTTTAATTTCGATGACTTATAAATCAGCGGATGATGCTTTCTTGGCACCACCAAGCGGACGCGATTACTTCGTCAGATCATCACTCCTTTCAGAATATAGGACTTTACATACAAATATGAAACCAAGTCCCCTACAGTAAAAGCTGTGCTACTGCAGTGCCATTGATATGGTGAGAAAATCGACTGTATCAAGTTTAAATGATAAATGTGGCAGAAATGAAGCAAAACTGAGACGCAAGCTTCGCCGCCCGGGCTAAAAAGCCGATAATCAGGGATCTGTAGGCCATCAAAATATTTTGGCCAGCATTTCCGCGGAGATGTCCATACCGGTGACCTGCATACCCATAAGGGCCAAATCTATAGCATAAATCCCGGTGCCGCAGCCCAGGTCGAGAACAGTTTCCCCGAGATGCGATCCATGGACTTTAAAACCATCTCTCTTTCCAAATCGTGAACAGTACTGCCGACTTCATCTGTATACCACTTGTCGTACTCGGCGGCGATTGCATCAAATATCTCGGCTATTCTAAATGCCCTCCCCAATTTGTCATACTATTAATTGTAGCCTGAGGAAGCGAAGCATGTGGACGTTCTTTTACTTCCTTCCACTCTTCAAATGACCGGCAGGCCAATATAGGGAATAATCTTGACAGGCAAGAAGCTTCTAGCGCCGTCATAATCGTCTTCGCTTTCCGGGCGGATGATATTCATTTTTCATTGTCTCCTTCTTTAGTAATTGCCACATTTCCCTCCACATGCCGTTTTCCCATGAGGTGTCTGGCTTTGCGGTTGGCCACGCTGTCAAATATGATGGAGAAATCATAGTCTTCCGGATAAAGCTCACTGGCGGGCACAAAGAGCTTAATGCGCTTGTGATTGACCAGCCTTTTTTGGCCTTTCACCTGTACGCCGATTTCCCCCTTTTCATTGGAACGAGCGTAAACGATACCGATTTCCTTGCGCGGATAGACAAACACGCTGTCTCCAATGTTGAATTTATCGCGGTGAGACTGTATTTCAGGCTCCGGCTCCTCTTGTTTGACGATCCTGGGCGGTGTGGCGGCGGCCCGGTTGGGGGTTGAGTTGTTCTGCTGCGCCGCTGACCGATGCTCATCGGTTTTGCTGCCGTAGGCGGCCTGGTGGGCGCGTTGCAGCATTTGCCGGGGCATCCCCAGTCTTTCCGCAATATGCAGCGCGCAGCTTTCACCGGCTTCCCCGATTTCAAGCTGATAGAGCGGCATCAGGCTTTCCTTGTCAAAGGTCATGCGGGCGTTTACCAACCCGGGCTTCATGCTCGCATATTCTTTTATCTCCGGGTAGTGGGTGGTAACCACAAACAGGCATCCTTTGGCGCCGAGCTCATCCAAGATCGCAATGGCCAGCCCCATGCCTTCGGTGGGATCAGTCCCGGAGCCAAGTTCGTCCAGCAAGACCAGGGATTCTTGATCGGCCTGCTTTAAAATAGCGATGATGTTCCTCATATGCGAGGAAAAGGTGGACAGGTTTTCGGCTATGCTCTGCCCGTCGCCAATGTCGCACAAGACCAGATTGTTCAGGCAAAAGTCGCTGACTTCATCGGCGGGGACGTGCAGCCCGCTCTGCGCCATCAGAGAGAGCAGCCCCACTGTCTTAAGAGCTACGGTTTTGCCGCCGGTGTTGGGCCCGGTAATGACCACTCCCTTATTATCCCCGCCGGCCTCAAAGTTCAAGGGCACTGCGGAATCCCGGGAAATCAAGGGATGCCTGGCATTCTCCATGCGAATCCTTCTGGCGGTGTTCATGCCGACCGGTGATGCTTTCATCAAGATGCTGAGCTTGCCTTTGGCGAAGAGGAAATCGAGTGTTTCCATGGTCTCGATATTGTGCTTGATCGTTGCAAGATTACCGCTGATCAAGGCCGTCAGCGAGTACAGGATGCGCCTGATTTCGCTGTCCTCTTCAATTTGCAGGGCGTATAGCTCCGACTGCAGTCTGCCTACCGATGCAGGCTCGATGAAGCAGGTTCCCCCGGTATTGGACATCTCGATGACTGTGCCCGCGACATCCTTCTTGTGTTCGCGCTTCACCGGCAGAGTATAGCGGCCGCTTCTCATTGAGACAAAGCTTTCTGAGAACCAGGCTTTGTTTTTTCGCAAGAGGGATTCCAGCTTGGCTTTGATCTGATCGTTGGTCACAACTATCTGCCTGCGGATATCACCCAGCCGGGCCGATGCCCTGTCATCCACCATGCCGTTTCTTATGCAGCGCTCAATTTCGTTTTCCAGCTCTGCCAATTCGTCTATCGATCCCCCGTACCAGGCGATATCCGCATCGGTTGCCTCGGCTTTCTTGAGATATCTTTTCATCCTCCGGCAGGATGCCAGGAAGGACAAAACCTGCATGATCTGCTCGGGCACTAGCATGGCTTCTATGGCGATCAGGTTCATGACCTGGTGCAGTTCCGCCATTGATGAAAGGGGCGGTGTCCCGATCTGTTCAATAATGCGCCTGGCCTGGGTGGTTTCATCCATCCATAGCTTCACTTGGGCCTCTTTTAATGATGGCGCCAGTTCCCGGCAGCGGTTTTTGGCGGCCGCGGACAATGCGTTTTCGGCCAGTTTTTCCAGTATTTTATCAAATTCAAGGGCGGTGAAATTATCCATTGGGACCTCCTCATAAAAATGAAATGCCCGCCAGAGATAGCAAACCTGTAATAGTCAGAATGCTCCCTGCGGGCCAAAACCTCAATATACAAAAACTGCGCGGCAAGCACACCTCGCCACGCATCTATTATTATCTAAACATAGATTGAAGCAGTCTGTCAGGTATGTTTTTCAAAAGGGCAGCACAAAATAAGGGAAATAACCCGCCATGCAGCGCCTTTTGCAACTATATCTAGTTGAGAACCACCATAACAGACAGAACGGACATCAACACGCCACCTTTTAATAATATACGTTATCAGCATAAAACCATTTTATGCTGTTGTCAATAGAACTGGATCCCGACTGACAGTATCGACCTTTTGTCGCCGGAATTAAGTTTCCCCGCCCTCAACAGAAGCATTGACCCCAGTTGGAAAGCAGAGCGGCGTCTTAATGTTTTCCAACCGGTTTCCCGGCAGTATGATCGCAACCGGCCAAAGCCCCTTCACATTTCAATATGTGCAAAAAAGGAACCTCTCCATTTGGCAGGGTTGTGTTAGTATAATCACAGCAAGAAATATAGTTAATGTTATTGACCAATAACTGGAAGAGCACGCTATGAAATTCACCGGACAACCTAAAAAAGCCGTCATTTACGGAGCGGTTATTCTGCTATTGGCTTGGGCAGCCTACCATGCCTTGAGCCCGGCCAGGGTTCCGGCTTATGTAGTGGTAAAACAGGACTACGTTCCCTCATTACTGCTGAGCGGAGAGGTCATCGCCGAGGGGAGCACCCTGCTGTCCAGCCTGAGTTCAGGCAAGGTGATCGATTGTCCCGTCGCCGTCGGCGCTAAAGTGCAAAAGGGACAATTGCTGGTGCAAATCGACGATTCACAGGCGCGTGTGAATAAAGACCGGGCTGCCGCCGCCATGCAGCTGGCCAGTTTGCAGCTGCAAAAATCCGCCACCGTCACTTACGAAGAAGCCCGGGCTAGCAGCGTTCAGGCCGACCTGGCCCTGGAACAGGCCCAACAGGAGTTGCAGCGTATTCAAGTTCTGGCTGAAGCCGGAGCGGTCAGCCGTGCGGAGTTGGAACAAGCCCGGCGCAATCACACTGTGAGCCGGGAACTGGCCCGTTCCGCCCGGGCCGCCATGGAGGCCCTGCAGCAGAGCGGCTCCAGTATCGCCATTCTTCAGGCCGAGTTGCAGCAGCGCCAATTAGACCTGGCCGAGAAAGAACTGTTGCTGGAGCAGTTCAGAATCCTGGCCCCGGCGGACGGATCGCTGTTGGATTTATATGTTCGCCCCGGGGAATTGGTTTCAGCCGGAAATAAAATTGCTTTATTAGCCGCCGGAGATGGATTGAGGATAAAAATCCAGCCAGATCAGCGTTATGCTGAAATGGCTGCATTGGGTAATCAAGCTCAGGTATGGCTGAGCAATGCGGCCGCTGCTAAATGGGAGGCCGAGGTGGTCTATGTAGAGCCCAGCGGTAATGCTGAACAAGGCTCTTTCACAGCTGAATTGGGGTTTTCCGGTCAGCTGCCCCCGCTGTATCCGGGACAATTGCTGTCGGTGCAGCTGTTCGGTCCGCTGCAAGAAGGAGCCATCCTCCTGCCGGACAGCTATTTGACGGTGGAGAACGGGCAAAACGGGGTATGGCTGGCCATAGACAACCGGGCTCATTTTACTCCGCTTCAGACCGGTTTGAGAACCGAAGCCGGGATTGTGATTACCGAGGGACTTAAAGAGGGTGATCTGGTTTTGCAACCGGCTGATTTGAAGGAAAACATGAAATTGTCCCCACAGCAGGGAACGGTATAGGCTATGAAAAGCAGTTTTTGGTTTGAAATCAGTTTGGCCCGGCGCTTCCTGGAGGAGAACAAAGCTCAAACCATGTTGATCGTTTTGGGCATAGCCATCGGGGTGGCGGTGATGGTGTTTTTAAGCGCCCTGATAGACGGCCTGCAGGCCAATCTTATCCAGAAAACCGTGGGCAGATCGGCTCACCTGGTGGTCGGCAGCGCTGATTATGGGGCGGCCAACGCCAGCCGGGCCCGGGCAGAGCACCGGGTTTTGCTGCAGGATAATACCCAACAGAACGTAGCCCCCATGGTGGAATGGCGCAATGTGAGCGCTGCCCTGGCTGCCGACAGCCGTATTGAAACCGTGCTGCCGGTGGTGGAAGGCTCGGGATTGATCCGGCGCGGTCAGGCCGATTGCGCCATTGTTCTGCGCGGCTTTGATCTGCAGCGGGGCGACCGCATCTATGATCTCAGCAATTCCATTATTGCAGGGAGCCGGAATGCGCCTGACGGGGCTGTGCTGATTGGCAAAGATCTGGCTGAAGATCTGGGCATAACCGCCGGTGACCCCATACAGCTCGAACTGTCCGGCCGGGAAGCTCTAAGCATATTAGTTGACGGCGTTTTTGACCTGGGAATGAGTGCCGCCAATCAACGCTGGCTGGTCATGGATCAACGCCAGGCGGCGGCCCTTCTGGGTACCGGGGATCGAATCACTTCCATAGAAATACAGGTGAAGCAGGTTTTTGAGGCGGAAAAGCTGGCCCGGGAATGGGAGACGCATCTGCCGGGATATGAAATAGAAAGCTGGCAGGAGAGCAATGCCTCGATGCTGTCGGCTTTGAGCAGCCAGAGCAGTTCCAGTTATACCATTCAATTTTTTGTGCTTTTAGCCGTTACTTTGGGGGTAGCCTCGGTGCTGGCCATCAGTGCGGTACAGAAATCCAAACAGATCGGGATCTTAAAAGCGATGGGAATCCGCACCAGCAGTGTGGCCCGGGTATTTGTGTTTCAGGGTATGACTCTGGGTCTATTGGGAATATTATTGGGCTTCGGCTTGGGCCTGGCCATGAGCAAGGCTTTTATTATTTTTGCCCGACAGGATTACACCTTACTTATGAAACCGCTCACTTCCGCGATAATAATACTGACCACCATGGTGGCAGCTACATTATCAGCCTATCTGCCCGCACGCAAGGTTGCTCAGATCAATCCCATCGAGGTGATCCGCAATGGCTGAGGTATTGATTAAGGCCCGCGGTATCGTCAAGGACTTCGGTGAAACGGTCAAGACCCGGGTTCTGTTTGGCATTGATCTGGAAGTCCGGGCCGGTGAGTTCGCTTCCTTGATCGGAGCTTCCGGTTCCGGTAAAAGCACTTTGCTAAATATTATCGGCGGGCTGGACCGGCCCACTGCAGGTCAGGTTATCATTGACGGAACTGACTTGGGAAGTCTGGATGATGACGGGCTGGCCCTTTTTCGCAATCAGACCATGGGCTTTATTTTCCAATCTCATTTTTTGCTGCCGCAGTTCACCGTGCTGGAAAATGTTTTGATTCCTTATCTGATTTATGCCGGCCGGGCCACGCCTGCGGCGGAAAAACGGGCCCTGGAGCTGCTGGACAGAGTTGGGTTGAATCATCGCCGCGACCAACGGGCCAATGCCATCTCCGGCGGTGAACAACAGCGGGCCGCCATCGCCCGGGCCTTGATCAATCAGCCCCAGATGATTCTGGCCGATGAGCCTACCGGCAACCTGGACACCAGCAACACCGAAAAAGTATTTGCAATGTTGCGGGAAATCAACCTGGATTTGGGCGCCAGTTTCATCATGGTAACCCATGATCGAAGTCTGGCGGCCCGCACCGACCGCGTATTAGAAATGAGCGATGGCATGATCATCTGAAAACCTGTCAACCAGGCCTGATGATATCGGGAAGCAGTTTCTGCCATACCATCTTGAGGAAATAGCAAGGGCGAAAACCAAGGCGTCCTGAAGACCTCGCACCGCCATTTTGTTACTGCAGCAACATCCTTTCTTCGACATATAATTACATATTTCCCTAATGTAATTTGCTTTACCTACGATAATAGGATATGAGAGTCAATTATACCATCCTTGACATTTGATGTTGATATCATCCTTGCGGGACTGGACAGCCAGGGCCGGCAGCAGCCGTTACGGGAACTGTGAATGAAGGGGTATATAATGCGCAGCGGCAGTCTCAAAAATACCAACCAACGCAGTTTATCGCAGCAATTAAACGAAATTGGAGGTAATAGATTTGGTAGGCAAAGCAGCAGTAGACGGATTTAAAGAGATCGCACCCGTTTTGGTGGATTTGATACCTAGAGGGGCGGTCATCGTTGTAACCGACCTGGACAAGATTGTTTGGAAAACCACAGCCAAAGCTTTAAATTTGCCCGGCATTAAGGTAGGCGACCGTCTTGACAGTCACGGGGGTTGGATTCGTGCCATAAATGAAAGGCAAGTTACCATAGAGAAGGTTGACCGCGCCGTATACGGCATACGCCTGGTATTTGCCAGTTACCCGATTATAGACGGGGATACTGTCAGTGGCGTCTTAAGCATCGGTGTAACCAGAGTGGATCCTATTGCCTTCGCGTTTAAAGACTTTGCGCCTTTGATTGTAAATATGTACCCGGAAGGCTCATTCCTTTACATGACCAATTTAGAAAGCGTGGCTATCTGTCAGGGTTCTGAAAAATTCGATATACCGGATATACAGAAGGGCGACCCCATTACCGATGATATGATAGCCCGCCAGGTTTTAAGCACTAAAAAGATGGCCATGCGGGAAACCACCGTAAACGGGGTGCCGGTCCTGGCTATCAATTATCCCTGTTTCGATACTGAAGATCCCACTCAACTGGTGGCCACTTTTGGAATCTATCTGCCCCGGCAAAACGCGGTAAACCTGCGCACTATGGCGCAGAACCTCAATCAGAGCATGAGCGAAATTTCCGCAGTGGTGCAGGAGCTGGCCGCGGCGGCGTCGCAGATTACCGCCAATGAGCAGGAATTGAACAATAATATTGCGGAAATATACCAGGTGTCCGAACAGATTAACGAGGTAATGGGATTTATCAAGCAGATAGCCGACGAGACCAAGATGCTGGGCTTAAATGCCGCCATAGAAGCGGCCCGGGCCGGAGATGTGGGGAGGGGCTTCGGCGTGGTGGCCGAGGAAATCCGCAAATTGTCTGATGAATCCAAAGGCACCGTGCAAAAGGTCAAAGTATTGACCGACCGAATCAAGGAAACTTTGGAAAAAGCCAATAGCGGCAGTAAACAAACCCTGTGCTCCAGTGAAGAGCAGGCCGCCGCCACCGAAGAAATGAGCGCCAGCATTGAGGAAATCGCCAGTATGGCTGAACAATTGGAGGGCATGGCACGCTCCATGTAAAAATCAGGGCCGTCCCCCATTGTCCGCGGGGAATGTCGTTGGCTGTCTTAAAAAGGTTTACATCCGGCGCGGACTATGCTATTTTTATTGTGTAATGGAACCAAGAAGGTTTCGTCTCTGCAGTTGTCTGGATACATAAAGGCCACGGAAGTATAATTTCGATCATATAACCGACCCATGAAGGGACCAGTCTATGAGAAACCCTTTATGGGTCGTTTTATTTGGAAAGGAGTCGATAATATGCATATGGCGGATGCCTTGATTTCGCCGGCGGTTGGCGGGGCCATGCTGGCCGTCACTGCTGGAATGGCGGCCTATTCAGCCAAGAAAATAAGCGGCGACATGGATGAAAAAAAAATTCCCTTGATGGGGGTGATGGGCGCGTTTGTGTTTGCGGCTCAGATGATCAATTTCACGATACCCGCCACCGGCTCCAGCGGCCACCTGGGAGGGGGAATGCTGCTCGCCATTCTGTTAGGCCCGTATGCGGGCTTTTTGACCATGGCCTCCATATTGCTGATTCAGGCCCTGTTCTTTGGAGACGGAGGCTTGCTGGCCTATGGCTGCAATGTATTTAATCTGGGTTTCTATACTTGCTTTATCGCCTATCCGTTGATATACAAATGGTTTACCCACAGAGGACTGACATCCAAGAACATCTTTTGGGGAGCCACGATCTCGGCCCTAATCGCACTGCAATTAGGTGCTTTCAGCGTCGTTCTGGAAACGCTTGCATCGGGAAGGACGGAACTTCCTTTTGCCAGCTTTGTTTTGCTGATGCAGCCCATTCACCTGGCGATAGGATTGGTGGAAGGGCTGGTGACCGCGGCCGTGGTTGCCTTTGTATGGAAGGCCCGGCCGGAAGTGCTTGAAAAAGCCGCCGCCGGCGAGGCTATGGGCAATATATCCATTAAGAAGGTTTTAACCGGACTGGTTGTAGCTGTTGTGATAGTGGGCGGGGCTCTGTCCTGGTTCGCCTCGTCCAGTCCCGACGGACTGGAGTGGTCTATGGAAAGAATCGCGGGTACAGCGGAACTGGAAGCTCCCGCAGGTATTCATCAAGCCTTATCGGACCTGCAAAGCAAAACTGCTTTCATGCCTGATTACGGCTTCAAAGCCTCTGAAGAAGAAATTGTGGAAGCAGCCGCCGCTGAAGAAGCTGCAGGGACCTGGCCCGCGGTTGACGCTGGAACCAGTGTGGCAGGTCTGGTCGGAGGCGCCCTGACCCTGATTATGGCAGCCTTGATCGGCTACGTCATCAGTTTATCCAAAAAGAAAGGCAGCAGGGCTGCTGCGTAATAATAACCTCGGGGCAGGAATTCCCCCCTCCTGCCCTCATCTTTATTTAGGATTTGATTAATCTGGCCACTATGAACGACGCTCTACACAACATACGGATTTGGGATGACCTGGCCCGGCGGCAGAATGCCGTGAACAATCTTCATCCCCTCGTCAAGCTGCTCACCACAATCTTTTATTTGATTGTGGTAGTGTCATTTGGCAGGTATGAAATAAGCTCACTCTTGCCGCTGATCTTTTATCCGGTCGTCATTTTTTCCCTGGCGGAGCTGCCCCTGGGAGAGGTGCTGAAGCGCATTGCCTGGGCCATGCCGTTCGTAATCGGGATCGGTATATTCAACCCGGTGTTTGATCATCAAACGGTGGAGTTGTTGGGATTCACCATCTCCAGAGGATGGCTGACATTTATATCCATTTTGATAAAATGCGTTTTGACCGTGGCGGCCGGCATCCTTTTGGTGGCCACTACGGGAATGGAGAGATTGGGAGCGGCCCTGCGCATGATCCGGGTTCCCAGGGTTTTTGTTTTGCAGTTGCTGTTGACTTACCGGTATATATCGGTTCTGGGAAATGAACTGGCCAGGATGCTCAGGGCCTATTCCCTGCGCGCTCCGGGGCAGAAGGGAATAAAGCGCGAGGCTTGGGGCTCTTTAACCGGCAGTCTGTTGCTGCGGTCGTTTGACAGGGCCCAGCGGGTCTATGCGGCCATGTGCCTGCGGGGATTTGCGGGTGAGTATAACAGCGGCGCTATGGCGAAAATCGGCGCCGGAGATTTAGGGTTTTTGGCGGGGTGGAGCACGTTTTTCATAATGGCGCGATTATATGATTGGCCCTTATGGCTGGGTTCGTTATTAACGGGGGTTTTTTAAATGAGTCATCATAAAGTCGAAGTGAGTAACCTGCATTTTTCCTACCCCGATGGACACCAAGCCATACGCGGGATGTCTTTCACTATCTTTCACGGCGAATCGGTGGGGGTCATCGGAGCCAACGGAGCAGGCAAATCCACCCTCCTCATGCTGTTGATGGGCATACTCTTTCCGGATTCGGGTGAAATCTTAGTGGGTGATACCCGTCTGACTAAGAAGACCTTGCCCATGATCCGGCAGAGATTGGGCATGGTATTCCAGGATCCCGACGATCAGCTGTTTATGACCACGGTCGGGGACGATGTCGCCTTTGGGCCCAGGAATTATCAGCTGGATGAGGCGGAAGTTGAAAGCAGGGTCATCGAGGCTCTGACCCAAGTAGGAATTCCTCATCTGAAAGACCGGGCGCCTTTTAAGCTGTCAGGCGGGGAAAAGCGGGCCGCCGCCATCGCCACGGTGCTGTCCATGAGGCCTGATATTTTGATCATGGATGAACCGACCTCATTCCTCGATCCCCAGTCCCGGCGACGGGTTATGGGACTGCTGAAAAGTTTCGAACATACTAAAATAATCACCAGCCATGATTTGGACATGGTCTTAGAAACCTGCCGGCGGGTTATTGTGATAAAAGACGGCTTAGTCGCAGCGGATGGCCCGGCCGGCGAGATTTTAAAAAACCAACCGCTATTGGACGGCTGCGGGCTTGAAATGCCGCTTTCCCTGCAAAGTTGTCCTAACTGCGGAGCCTCCAAGTACGAGGTTGAATAAAGCGCCTCCCGCCCCATTTATTCGGGATGTTGGCTTTATCAGTGCCGTACGGCCCATCTGTTTAGCTATGCGAAGGTCGCCAGTTGCGGCGAAAAATGTGATTCTGTCATTTGTGTGTTCCAATAAACCCCCTTTGCCTTCCTATTCTGGCCAAGATATTCAGCCCGCTGTTTCCAGTCACCATGATCAGCTTCCTGGCAGTAATGGCCGCAACCGGTAAGAGCCCCTTCATGGAGAGGGAATTCCTGATCGCCTTCGATTTCATGCTGGCTATGATATTGGGGCTGGTCTTGTATGTGATCTCAGCCCGGGATATAAACCAGCCTGTCAACCTGTTCGACTACCTGAATCTGGCCTTGATTTTGACCGCGCTGCTTATCGACGCAGTGGCCTTGTCGGCGATTATTTTCCGCCTCTCGGCTTTCGGGATCACTCCCAACAAAAGTCGCTGCGCTGGGCGAGAATTTGCTCTTACTGGGCAATCTGGCCGGGCTGGCGTGGATGTATGGGGGGGATTTCCGAAAGAGATTGGATTTCGCCCGGCTGGAGAAATGGCAGACCGATTACCTGAACGTATACCTGGTCTGGACGGCCTTCGTGGCCTTCATATTCACGGTAATCTTTAAGTTCGTCTAGGAAATACTAAGGGCCGGGTCGAGACCACTGAAAAAGTAGTCTTTTAAACCGCCATTGCGTACTTTCTAGTCCAATCTGATCGGTTAATCAATAATCGGCGCTGCAGCAACTGTCCAAAATAAGTATTCAGGTCTTGTAACGCGGTGTAACGAGGTCACCCCTTCGCAGCATAAGTCACCGCTCCGAACCCTTCCGGGCATCGCGGTGCAGGAATTCAATGCCGTTCTGGATCATGTCTTCAGCCACCTCGGCCAGCTCCTGGGGGGATGCCTCCATGCCGCCGTCGAGCCAGGCCTGTATCAGCCCGATGCAGCCGGCTATGGTGTAGGAGGCGAAGTATCGATAGCGCTGGGCGTCGTTTTCCGGCCAAGTTTTCATCAGCGAGTACAGGCACCTCTCTTCCACCAGCTTCTTCAGCTTCTCCACAAAAGCCATATCGCCATAGGGCCCCAACAGCATTTTGCAGAAGGTGTGGTTGTCGGCGATATACTGCAGCATATCTTGGATATAAGGCTTGGGGGTATCGGTCATAGCCAGGGGAAAGCGCTGCGTTATTTCCTCCAGCTCCTCAAGCATCTCCGCTTCGATTTGTGACAGCATGTCATGAATATCCCGATAGTGCAGATAAAAAGTGCCCCGGTTGATATCCGCCAGGTTGACCAGCTCCTGTACGGTGATGTTGTTGCGTTTTTTTTCCAGCAACAGGGTGGCCAGGCTCTCCTTGAGGATTCTTTTGGTCTTGCGGATGCGCCGGTCAACTGGTTTTTTTTGACGGCTACTCATTAAATCTCTGCCTCCGTTTCAATTAATGAATACTCCGGCGGGATTTGTTCAGTAATGGACAAAAGCCCTTTTTATTGGTCATTGCACAATCTTGTAATAAAACTATAATATAATTTGAGACTATAATCAACAGATGTATTTTAATAACTAACTGTTCATTAAAATACTATATATCAATTATAACAGCGGGCGGTGATCAGATGTTGAGGAAAGGGGAGCGGCGACAGGATGATTCTCCCCGGGGCGGCGATTTCAGAGGGCATGCCATTGTGGATTTTATTTTGCACCGCAGTAAACTGATAGAAAAGATTTTTGCGGTGATTTTCATCATCAGCGCCATCTGCATACCTTTTGTGGGCGTCAATTATGATATGAGCAAATATCTGCCTCGGGATATGTCTTCCAAAGTGGGCATCGCCCTGATGGAAGAGGAATTTGGTTATCCGGGCACGGCCCGAGTCATGATCAGTGACGTCTCCATCTATGAAGCCAAGACCTATAAAGACCGCATCGCCGGCATCAGCGGAGTAGACAGCGTGATTTGGGCGGATTCGATGACTGACATCAACCAATCCAACCTGTTTATACCCTACGAAGAGATCGAGGATTATTATAAAGACGGTTATGCGGTGATGGATATAACCTTCACCGGCAATGACTCCGCCCGCAGCACCCGGGAGGCCATCAAGGCCATAGAAAACATGTTGGGGGATAAAGGATATTTCAGCGGGCCGGCGGTGCAGGACAAATTTTTAAACGATGTGCTGGCCAAAGAGATGGTGCTCATATTGATCTTCGGCATCCTGCTGATTTTAGCCATTCTCACCCTGGGCACCCATTCCTGGTTTGAACCCGTCGTTTTTTTGACCGTTATCCTCATATCCATCGTGATCAACCTGGGCAGCAACATCATACTGGGCGAAATCTCCTCCATAACCCTGAGTATAGCCGCGGTCCTGCAACTGGCCGTGGCCATGGATTACACCATCATCCTGCTGGATAATTTCACCAAGGAGAGGAAGCGCCAAATCCATGTGGAAGAGGCTTTAACCAATGCCATCAGGAAGAGCATCATTCCCATCGCCTCGGCAGGCATTGCAGCCATCGTGGGGTTTTCCGCCCTGGTCTTGATGCGCTACTCTATCGGCCAGGATATCGGACTGGTGCTGGCCAAAGGGATCGCCATCAGCCTGGTGACCGTTATGCTGCTCACCCCGGCCTTTGTATTGCGATGGTATAAACTTATTGAGAAAACCGAGCATAAGCCGCTGGTTCCCGCCTTCGACCGGGTGGCCGATAAGATCCACCAGTATCGCTTTGTCATCCTGATAGTATTGTTGCTCTTGGCAGTTCCATCCTATGTGGGTAAAAGCATGAACGATTTCAGTTTTGGCAACCAGGCCATGGGCCTGACCCCCGGAACACAGATTTATGCAGATGATCAGAAGATAAGTTCTGTATTCGGCCGCCATAATTTAGTCATGGCTCTGGTTCCCAACAGCTCCATGGTTACTGAAGCCAAGCTCTCCGAAGAGCTGGAGGCCCTGCCTTATGTGAAATACGTGACCTCCCTGGCCAACTCCCTGCCGGACGGGGTCACTCCGGATATTCTGCCCGACAGCGTAACCAGCCAGCTGCATTCTGAAGATTATGCCCGCATACTAATACCCATCAAAACCGGTGCAGAGAGTGAACTGGCCATCAACAGCGTCAAAGAGATTACCGAGCTAGTAAAACAATACTATCCAAACAACTCTCATGTAATTGGCGCTACTCCCTCGACAATGGATATTAAAGCGGTAATCGTGGAAGATTGGCATAGCATTGATAAGCTGTCCCTACTGGGAGTGGCCCTGGCCATCATGCTGACCTTCCGTTCCCTGGCCCTGCCCATCGTACTGATGATCCCCATCGAAATGGCAATTTTCATAAATATGACGGTTCCCTACTTGATGGGCGACCGCATCATGTTTATGGGCTACATGATCGTCAGCTGCCTGCAGTTAGGGGCTACGATCGATTATTCCATCGTGATGACCTATCATTACCTGGCGCAGCGTAAAGCCCATGGCAGAGTAGAGGCCTCCAAGCAGGCTTCCGCGGCCAGCATGCTTCCTATCCTGACCTCAGGGCTGATCTTGTCGGTGGCTGGTTACGGGATCACCTTTTTGTCCAGTGTATCGGCAATTGCCGACCTGGGCCACTTGGTAGGCAGAGGAGCTTTGCTGAGTATGTTCATGGTCATCGCCCTGTTGCCCAATCTGTTTGCCTGGACCGACCGGCTGATTATCTTTGGCGACAGCCAGGTGATGCCGATAAGTAAGTTGTTTAAACGAAAAAAATATAAGAAAACCGAATTTGAAGCAGGGGAGGAAGAAAATCATGAAAACGCATACTAGAATGAGGGTCTGCAAGGGATTAGCAAGAAAAATAAGCGCCGCAGCACTGGCGGCGGTATTGAGCATAACTTTCATACTGCCCGGCCCTGCTGTCTATGGGGCCGCCCCTACGGTCACTACCGATGAAACGATATATATCAACCTGGATTATTATGGCGGCATCGAGGCTGTGAGTGTGGTCAAGAGCTGCAGTCTTAATGGAATAAGCCAGTTCCAAGACTATGGGGTCTATGAAACGGTGACCAATATGTCTGGTTACGATGCTCCGGTGGTCAACGCCGACGGGGTGCATTGGGATCTGGGCCAAACCTCCAATCAACAGCGCTTTTATTACAGCTGTAAGGTAAAAAACGATGCCGTCACACTACCCTGGACTATGGATGTGGATTACAAACTGAACGGGGTGCCGTGTGAGGCCGGGAATTTAGCCGGCGCCGCCGGTCTGGTGGAGATCAATGTTCATGTCAAACCCAATGAGCAGGCCAGGGATTATTACAAAAACAATATGCTGCTGCAGGTGGCAGCCTATATAAACACCGAGGAAGCTTATAGTGTAGATGCTCCCGGCGCCCAGCTCCAGTCTCTGGGGACCTACAAGGTAGTGCTATTTGCCGCCCTGCCCGGGGAAGAGGAGACCTTCACCATCCGCATCGGCACTGACTGCTTTGAAACCCAGGGTATTACCATGATGATGATTCCGGGAACACTGAGGCAGATGGAAGATATCAAGGAGATCAAGGAAGCCAAGGATACCATCTACGATTCGGCCGATGCCATATACAAAAGCATGAATGAGCTGATGTATACTGTGGAGAGCATGAATGCCGGGCTCAATGATTTGAAACGCGGCGCCATTGAAGCGGAAGAGGCTCGCCAGACTTTGAGCGCCGGCAAAGACCAGATGTACGCCTACGGGGAAACAGCCTTGGAAGATATGGCCAATGCCAATATACAGCTCAAGAAGATGATCCCCTATTATAAAACCGGGCGTAAAATGACCCGGGATCTTGGCGACGACATCGGCGGTCTGGTGGATGCCATAAAGGAAATGGAGGGGCCCCTGGAGGATATGAACGGTTCACTGCGCAATGCGGTGGGTGATCTGGAAGACTTGCAAGGTATGATCTACCTGCTCAATACCCAGATCGAATCCGCTCTCAACGAATTGGGCCAGGTGGCGCAGGCGGGATTGGCCACGCCCTATGAAGCCATCCAGCTCAAGGGCCATGCAGAAATAGCCGCTACCATAGGTGAGTATTCCGGCCATATAGATTCGCTGTTGGGGGAGACTGCGGCTATGGCCGACACCAGCGCGGAAATCATGGACATCACCCAGGATCTGATCGATGAAACCGTGGATTTGGATGGTACCCTGGATGGATACCAGGACGATATCCTTGATCTGCTGGACAACTGTCAGATTCTCACCGAACTCATGAACAGCAGTATTGATAGTACATTTAACTTCTTGACTTATTCCAAAGGACTGTTACAGGTGAGCGGGGATCAAATGGACGGAGCGGCCGCCTCATCTTTGAAGGGACTGACCGATGTGCTGGACAAAAGCATATTGGGGCTATCCACCGTGACTTCCATGCGTGCTGCCAATGACACCATCAAAAAAACCATTGATAATGAATTCGATAAAATTGAAGAGGAAAATAATTTCTTAAATCTGGATGCTAAAGCCGAACTGATTTCATTTACTTCGGACAAAAATCCGCCCCCCACCAGTATTCAAATCGTACTGCGCACCGCAGAGATAAGTCTGGATGACGGGGGCGACAATAGTTGGGACCTGGAAATCCCCAAACAGGATATCGGGTTTATGGCCCGGCTCAAAAACCTGTTCAATAAAATTTTGCAGTTATGGCCCTCCAGAAATCATAATAATAGTTAAGCGGAAGCCGTAGAAATCTCCATGGTTCCGGCTAGACTTGCGGAGCAGCTTCTCCTTGCACCCAATCCAATACCGGTGTCAGGGAGCTGCCGCTGGGAAGAAATATAGCTTTAACACCCTGGCTGTACAGATATTCAAAATCCCCAGGGGGAAGCGCCCCTCCGCCAAAAATAAAGATTTTGGTATTCCCGGCGCCATTTTCTTTGAGCCCCTTGGCTATTGCCGCCAGGAAGTGGCGATGAGCGCCTGACGAGCAGCTTAACCCCAATAAATTTATGTTCTCCCGGATGGCCATATCCACGATTTCCGCCACGGTTTGCCGGCGGCAACGATACAATACTTCAAAGCCTGCTTCGCGCAGCAGCCTTACCAGCAGTTTGGCGCCCTGGGGATGCATATCGAGCCCTGGCTGGGTGATCATTAATTTCATACCTTTAGAGGACATGTTTTTCCTCCTCCCTAATATATTCCGGGATCCCGGTATTCGCCAAAGACCTCCCGGTAAACATCGCATATTTCCTGGATGCTGCTGTAGGCCTTGACCGCTTCAATACAGTAAGGCATCACGTTTTCTCCCCTTTTACAGGCCTGGGCGAGATCTTCCAGGCACTGGCGCACCTGCCTGTTGTCGCGTGTTCTGCGGACGCTGTTCAGGCGTTGGATCTGCTCGGCTTCCACACGGTCGTCTATTTCCAGGAAAGGGATATCGATCTTTTCTTGGGAATGATACTTGTTTACTCCAATCATGATTTTGTCCCCGGCGTCGATTTGGCGCTGGAATTTGTACGCGGCGTCCGAAATCTCCAACTGGGGAAATCCTTTCTCGATGGCTGCCACCATGCCGCCCATTTCATCAATTTTCTCAATATATTCCCAGGCCTGTTCTTCCATTTTATTGGTTAAAGCCTCTACGCAATAAGAACCGGCCAGGGGGTCGATGCTGTTTGCCACCCCGGTTTCTTCGGCGATGATCTGCTGAGTACGCAAAGCGATCTCCACGGCATGGTCCGAAGGCAGACAGAGCACCTCATCCAATGAATTGGTATGCAGAGACTGGGTTCCGCCCAATACCGCCGCCAGGGCTTCAATGGCAGTTCTGACCACGTTGTTGTAGGGCTGCTGGGCTGTCAAAGAACAGCCTGCCGTCTGGGTATGGAAACGCATCCACATGGAGCGCGGATCTTTAGCCTGGTAGCGGTCCCGCATGGCTTTGGCCCAAATCCGGCGCGCAGCCCTCAGCTTGGCGATCTCTTCAAAGAAGTCGATATGGGCGTTGAAGAAGAATGAAAGCCGCGGTGCAAATTCATCCACCGCCAGGCCTTTACGGGCTACGATATCCTCTACGTATTCCATGCCGTCACGCAGTGTAAAGGCCAGTTCCTGCGCCGCAGTCGAGCCGGCTTCCCTGATGTGGTAGCCGCTGATGCTGATGGTATTCCATTTGGGCACATACTTGGCGCCAAATTCGACCGTATCGCTGATCAGCCGTACGGAAGGCTCCGGCGGGCACATAAAAGTCTTTTGGGCAATAAATTCTTTCAGCATGTCATTTTGAATGGTTCCGCCGATTTCGCTCAAAGGTACGCCCTGGCGTTCGGCCGCCGCGCAGTACATGGCCCATAGAACGGTAGCCGGCGGATTGATGGTCATGGATGTGGTGACCTTGCCCATAGGGATGCCTTTAAACAAGGTCAACAAGTCATCCAGGGTATCGATGGCGACCCCGCATTTGCCGCATTCGCCGCGGGCTTTGGGCGAATCGGTGTCATAGCCCATCAAGGTGGGGAAATCAAAGGCGGTGCTTAACCCGGCGTTGCCGCTCTGCAGCAGCATGTGCCAGCGCCGGTTGGTATCCTCGGCACTGCCCATTCCTGAAAACATGCGGAATGTCCAGTATTTGCCCCGATATCCCGTAACCTGATTGCCGCGCAGGTAGGGGAACTGCCCGGGGTAGCCGATGTCACTGGCAAAGTCCATGTTTTGGATATCCTCTGGCGAATAAAGCCGTTCGATTTCCAGATCGGAAACGGTTGACCAGCGCTCTTTCTGATCAGCTTGTTTGGCTGTGCTGCGGCGCACCTCATCTTCCCACTTTTTTCTTAATTGGCCCGACTGCTCCCATGTAGTCACATCAAACATTTGATCACCTCCTGTTTTTATGAACGGAACAACCTTGTATCTAGGGGAGAAAGCCGATATTTTCATCAAAAACCGTCAGATTCTTCAGACCCTGGGGGGTGACCACCAGGGTGTTTTCGATGCCGACCGCGCCTTCAGGGAAAACGAATTTAGGCTCCAGGGCGAAAACCATGCCTTCTTCCAGGGGCACATCGTAGCCCCGGGCTATCACCGGAAGTTCATCCAGTTCGATGCCGATCCCGTGTGCGATAAACCCTATCGGACCGGGATAACCCTAATGATCGCTCCGTCCAGATCTTTCTCTTTCATCAACTCCTGCAGGCGTGCGGTTCGCTGTTCCAATTCCACCCCCGGAGTGCAGCGCGTTGGTTGATAGTTCATACATCTCCCTCCTTCATGTTTTAAACCCAATGTAGCACACAAGAAGAGGCTGGAAATCCAGCCCCGTTAACACTTATACTCTTTAATACTTTTTAGGGCGGGGTAATTTGCCTTCCCCTTAAGCAGACAGGTGTTTGCGGGGATGTTGGTTTTAACATGGTAGTTTAATGGGTGGGCAATGGCTGCCACATGGGTGGGCAAACACGTCACATCAGTGGAAATAGCGGGCATCGGTTAACATGACTGTGCCTGAACTATCTCGATTGACGTAAGGCTTGCCGGTACTGAAGCCCGGCGGTTCTGGCTAATCCAATATTTTGTTTAACGAGGTGTGTTCTAATGAAAATGAAGCCATGCCATAAATTGAGTACTGCTGTAATGTTGTTCGCGTTAGCTTAACGTCCGCAGGCTGAATCCAGGTGATCACAGCGCGCCGCTGCAGCCCTGCTGGGAGTTCTGGGAGTTGACAAAAGTGTGGTAGAAAATGTGAAACCAGACTAGACACTAACAGGCAAAAGAACCGACCCCATGCCTCCTGTGTCTTGCAGAACTATGCAGGAAAAAGTGAAGAGGTAAATGGATAATCATATTTAATTGGGGGGTGAATTCATTGTTATCAAGTTTTAAAAAGGGCCTGGTGCTGACCTTGGCAGCCTTATTTTTATTGCTCAGCCCCTGGAACACAGCAGCCATTGAAGCTGAATTGCCGGAAGGAACTGTGGAGATTGCGAAATTTAATTGCATAGACGGCCAATATGTATTCGAAAGGCCCGCAGGTAATCAAGGTATGGTTGTGATCGGTCCTGGCGCAGACGGAGATGGAGGTTCATTCACAGCTTCCGTTCCTATTGCTGCAGTAGTGGTTGCAGGAGGGGGTGGTTTCAGCTGCAAAACCTATTCGCCGCCGGTAACATCGGGTACGTTTGATAACAATGGTTTGCCTGAAGAAGGCTCCGCCCCGGATATCGAATATGTAATCTTTGCGAGACCGCTAAACGATCATGCTCCTCCGGTATGGCCGGCCGGGAGCAGCCTTACCGCCAGCGATACTGGCAGTACATGCACCACCCTTGAGTGGACAGAGGCAACCGATGACACCGGCGTTACCAAATACAGGATTTATAAGGATGATGTTCTCCTGACCACGGTGGCAGGAACGATTAATAGTTATGAAGTAACCGGGCTTTCTTCCTCGACCAGCTTGAATTTCAGGTTGAGGCCGGTGACGGCGGCGGAAATTGGACCAAAGGACCCGCCGTTACGGTAGAGCCGCCGCGACTTTCATTGTCACCACACTGGAGGACATCGTGGCTGCAGGCGACGGAATACTATCCTTGCGCGAGGCTATCCAGGATGCTTCGGCAGGTGACAGCATCCTATTTGATTCCAGCTTAAAAGACGGCGCCATTACGCTTTCATCCCAACTCGACATCGGCAAAGACCTGATCATTGACGGCGGAGAAAATGAAATCACCATCAGCGGCAATGACAGCTGCAGGGTGTATAATGTGTCTTCGGGAAACGTTGTCTTGAAAAACCTGAGCTTGTGTGACGGTAACGCTCCTGAAGGCTCCGGCATCGTAACCGCGGTATTCCCTAAAACCAAAGCCTCAAGCAGCGGCGGTGACTCTGATGGGGCCCCACCGGACCCTGACATTCCTGAGCAGGAAGAACCCGAGCCGGACGACATCCGCCTGACTGATATTGAGGGCCACTGGGCTGAAGCCAATATCAGGCACTTGATCGCAATGGGAGCCATAGACGGTTACCCCGACAACACCTTCCGGCCGGACAATCCCATTACCCGCGCCGAATTCACCGTAATAGCGGTTAAAGCCTTTGGCCTGCCGGCGGCGTCCGGCCAAGTATTTGCCGACACCGCTGACCATTGGGCCCGGGACTATATAGCCGCCGCCGCAGCGATCGGCATCGTATCAGGTTATAATGATCGGGAATTCGGCCCGGATGATCATATCACCCGTGAGCAGCTGGCGGCCATCCTGTGGAGATACGCCAAATTCAAGGGCTATGATGTCAGTGTCGGGGAGGATACCAATATCTTGAGCTACAGCGATGCTTTTGAGATCAGCGAATATGCCATACCCGCCATCCAATGGGCTTGCGGCGCAGGCCTGCTGGAAGGCCGCACCGAAAGCAGCATAGCTCCTGGCGAAAATGCCTCCAGAGCGGAAGTGGCAGTCGTGCTCAGCAGGTTCCTCGATAAAGCAGCGAAATAACTGGTAATTAGCATTTTGGCTGGGGATAGACATTTCCGGTAAGAAGAATGGGAGGGGGGATTGCCCCCCTCCTGGTTGTGAGGAGGTCAAAGGCGAGGAATATACCTTTGACATTTTATTTTCGCTCTTAAGCGGCAATGTCTTTCTTGACGGTCCTGGTCTGAGGCAGCAGATAGCTGTACCAGTAGATGCTGCCCACAAATATGCCCCCGCCCACAATGTTGCCCAGGGTCACGGGGATAAGATTCTTCATAAAGAAGGCCCCCCAGGTCATGACATCCGCCACTGAAACCTTAAAAGCAGCTACCGCAGCGGCGGCGTCAGCCGGTGTCATGGTGGCGGCAACCGCCGTCTGGGCGGCTACATCTACGATACCCGGTATATGGGAAACCAAAATGCCCATGGGAATAAAAAACATATTGGCCACGCTATGCTCGAAGCCGCTGGCCACGAAAGCCATGATGGGGAAGAAAATACCGAATACTTTGCCGACCACGTCTTTGCTGGCCAGAGCCAGCCAGACCGCCAGGCAAACCAGCCAGTTGCAGAGTATGGCCCGGCAGAAAGCAGACATCCAGGTCAGTTCCAATTTGCCCTTGGCCACCGCCAGAGCTTTGGCGCCCACTGCACCCTTGAACAATCCCAGTGCTGCTGTGCCATCAAAGAATCCGTAAAAACCGCCGGCCACAATATAAACCAAGAGCAGGGAGCCGGCAAAGTTAGCCAGCCAGATAATAACCCAGTTCTTCACCAGGTCACCCCAGCTGCAATCCCCGTTGAGCACGCCGATCACGAAGAACATGTTGTTGCCGGTAAAGAGTTCGGCTCCGCCGATAACCACCAGCATCAGGCCGGTGCTGAACACGGCGCCGAACATGAACTGTCCCAAGCCGTTACCAAGGTATTTGGGAATATCGTTGCCGATTACGGTAGCCAGGTTGGCGCCGAAGCCGATATAGGCCCCGGCCAGAATACCCAGTACAATCAGTTGTCCCATGGATAGGGTTTTCTTTTTGCCGCTGGCTCCGCAGGCCGCCACGGCTACTTCTCCGGGAGCTAAAAAGTTCATAAAAATCATCCTTTCCATATACGCATATTACCTGTATCCGCCAGCAGGTACAGGTGGTAGAACATAGGGTTGGGGGACGGGCGCTTTATTAAGGCGCCCTCCCCCTGGTTTGCGCTGCATTGCGGACCTAGCAATGCTTGAGAAGTCGGTTGATGTTCTAGTTTAGTTTAGCGGCATAATCATTCTGAAAGTGCTTTAGTGTGGTCAAGAACGGCGCCGGCGCCGCTTGTCCCAAACCACACAGGCAAGCCCTGGCCATCACTGTTCCAAGCCTTTCGGCATTGTCTAAATCAGACGCTATTCCCTGGCCCTTTTTCAAACGATGTACCGTTTCATGCAAACGCTTGGTACCCTCGCGGCAGGGAGCGCACTTCCCACAGGATTCATGTTCAAAGAAGCTGGTTATACGCTCAATAACATCGACAATATCACGGGTTTCATCCATCACCAAAACCGCCCCGGATCCCAGGGTGGCTCCTTTAGCGGCCATAGAGTCAAAATCAATGGAGGTGTCCAGTAAGGTTTCCGGAATAAAACCGCCTGATGTGCCGCCTACTTGAACCGCTTTAATTTTTTTGCTTCCCACCAGACCGCCGCCGAAATCATAAACTACCTGACGAAGGGTGGTATTGGTAGGCACCTCGACAAAAATCCGGTTGGCGACATCGCCGGTCAGGGTGAGAACTTTGGTGCCGGGATAACCGGCAGCTCCTATACTTTTGTACCAGTCGGATCCTTTTTCAACGATGACCGGAATGTTGGCCAAGGTCTCCACATTGTTAACGATGGTGGGTTTTCCCCACAGTCCGCTAACCGGGGGAAAAGGCGGTTTAAAGCGAGGCTCGCCCCGATGCCCTTCAATAGATTCGATCAGAGCGCTTTCCTCTCCGCATACATAAGCGCCGGCGCCCATGCGCACTTCGATGTCGAAGCCATCCAACACGCCTTTTTCTTTGGCCTGGGCAATCGCTTTTTTCAAGGTTTCAACTACATAAGGATACTCGCCCCGGCAGTAGATGTAACCTTTGCTGGAACCGATGGCATAACCGCAGATGGCCATGCCTTCCAGAACGGACTGGGGATCGTTTTCCATAATGATACGGTCCTTGTAGGTTCCGGGTTCGCCTTCATCCGCGTTGCATACCACATACTTTTGCTCGGAAGCGATCTGTGAAGAAAAACTCCACTTCATACCGCAGTTGAAACCGGCCCCGCCCCGGCCCCGCAGCCCCGATTGCTTAACCAGGTCGATAAGGTCTGACTGATTCATGCTCCGGGCTTTAGCCAGCGATTGATAGCCTCCGGCGTTAATATAATCATCGATGTTGAGCGGATCAATTTTACCAAAATTGCGCAGCACGACACGCATTTCCTCAGACATTGATTTCCCTCCTTTCACTACTTGTATTCGGCCAGCACACCGGGAATTTTCTCGGCGGTCAAATCCCCGTAAGGCTTGCTGTTAACGGTAATTACCGGAGTAGCCTGACACTGTCCGACGCACTCGGTAAACTCCAGGGTAAACTTTCCATCTGCCGTGGTTTCACCCATTTTAATGCCCAGTTCTTTTTCCAGAGCCGCCACAACCTGATCGGCTCCGGCGATATGGCAGGGGGCGCTTTCACAGATGCGGATCACGTTCTTGCCGCGTTTTCCCACCTTGAAGTAGGAATAGAATGTGGCCACCCCATAGGCCTGAGCCTTGGACATATTAAAGGCCTGCGCAGCAGCGGCGATAGCATCTTCCGGGATATAGCCGTACTTCTTCTGCATAGCGTGATAGGCTTCAATAATACCTCCGGGTAGATATTGATACGGACTGATAATCTCTTGATAAACTGTCAACATTTATTCACCTCCTGTATTTGCGTGAATCTCCATGAACAGTCAAATTCACCGCGCTTATGCCCCCCACCGCCTCCAATATGAAAATGGTTTCTGCTGCTAAAGCCGGATATGGTTTAGAATCTGCGCCTGGGCTTCTTCCAAACTGGCATCAACCAACACCTCTTGGAATTAGGTCGCTTTGCCAAAGGGACACTGGGGAAAATGACAGATATTACACTCTCCACACAGACCTCCATGGCCCATAGCCGCAATATCCATACGGGATATCAGGTCGCCGGCAAATATCCGCGGCAGCAGAAGATCCAATGTGGTCTTACGGCTGAACAGGGCGCCTCCCGGCACACCGCATATAGGCACATGTCCCTGGTAAGCCAGCATAAACTGGGAGCCAGGCAAAATCGGAGCGCCATAGAAGATAAGCTCCGCTTTGGTAGCCTTGATGGCCCGGGGCGTGGCATCGTCGGCATCCACCGACATACCCCCGGTAACCACAATCAGCTCGGCGCCTTCGGCAATAAAGTTCTGAATCTCCATAGTGATCAGCTCAGGTTCATCAGGAACAATAATCTGTCCCATCCAACGTCCTCCATAAGGTGCGATCTTATGACGAATGACCTGGGCAAACCCGTCTCTTATCCTGCCGCTGTTTACCTCGCTGCCCGTAGTAACCACTGCGGTCCATAACGGGAAAAACGGCTTTACGGTGAGAATAGGCGTCCGGCCTACGCAGAACTTTTCCGCCGCTTCGATGATGCTGCGTTCAACCGCCAGCGGAACCACCCTGGTGCCAGCTACGATCTGGCCTTTGGCCACCACCCGGTCATTGTGCAAGGTGGCAAAGATAATGTCGTTCAGGAGATTCATCCGGGTCAGTTGTTCGGCCTGAACTTTGAGCAGCCCGTCATAAGCAGCCCGAAGATTTACCTTGCCCTGATTGGGGGCCGTCCAGGTAAGACCGGGACCGGCTGCCATATGGGCCAGCCGCAATGCGGCCTCATCTTCATGCACCGAGGAGTCATCGGGCTCCCAGACGTAAATATGCTCTTTTCCCAGATCCTTCAATACCGTTATATCCTCGGGGCGGATAACATGACCCCGTTTGAAGGCTCTCCTTTTTACAGCACCCGGCACAATCATGGTAATATCATGGCCCAGTGATTGCCCGATTGCCTCCGTTAAAGCTATTCTAAGCATAGCAGCCTCCTGCCTAGGCCTTGGCGATTTTTACAGCGCACACCTTGTACTCACCGGTGCCGGCAATATCACATACAAAAGGACTGGTAAGTTCATTGGTGGGCGTATCACTATGATGGTGGGACATCCAGATGACCCCGGGCTGCACCCGCTCAGTTACCCAGACGGTGGTGGTCACTTCACCCCGGCGGGACGTAACCTTCATGCGGCTGCCGGTAACCACACCCAATTTTTGAGCTTCCTGCGGGTTGACCTCGGTCATCTCACGATCCCATACACTGGCCAGGCCTGCTGAATATTGGGTGGTCACATTATAGTGCTGCATGACCCGACCGGTGCACAACAAGATGGGATAATCCGCATCGGGTAATTCTCCCGGAGGAATATGCTCATTGGGCTGGAAGCCTCCCAGCCCGCGGGTAAATTTGCCGATATGCAGAATGGGCGTACCGGGATGATCATTGGAGGGGCAGGGCCAGTGCACGGATTCTTTTTCCATACGCTCAAAGCTGATGCCGGCCATGGATGGAGATAATGATGCCATTTCAGCCCAGATTTCACTGGGATGGTTATAGCTCATGGGGTAGCCCATGCGGGTGACCATCTGACAAATGGTTTCCCAGTTGGCCTGCCCGGGCAGAGGCTCAATAGCTTTACGAACCCGCTGAGGCCGGCGTTCGGTATTGGTAAAGGTACCGTCGCATTCGGCGAAACTGGCGGCCGGCAGCACCACATCCGCAAATTCGGCGGTTTCGGTCAGGAAAAGTTCCTGTACTACAAAAAAGTCCAGCCGTTCCAGGGCTTCTTTGATATGATTGGCATTGGGATCGGTCAGAACCGGATTTTCACCCAGAATATACATGGCCTTGACTTTTCCTTCATGGGCGGCTTCAAACATTTCCGGGATCTTCAAACCCACTTTATCAGGCAAGGAAACGCCCCAAGTCTTTTCATGTTTTTCCCGGGCGGCCTGGTCGGTAACACTCTGATAGCCGGAATAGACATTGGGCAGAGCGCCCATGTCACAGGCCCCTTGAACGTTGTTCTGTCCGCGGACCGGGTTGACGCCCACCCCCGGCCGGCCGATATGACCGGTCAGCATGGCCAGGTTGGCAATGCTCATAACGTTGCGGGTTCCGCAGATGTGTTCGGTGATGCCCAGTGAATAGAAGATCATGGCCTTGTCAGTGGTGGCATACAGGCGGGCCACCCGGTAGAGGTCTTCCACGGCGACCCCGGTTATCTCGGAGACGCGTTCCGGCGTGTATTCGGCGGCCAGCGCTTTCATGGCTTCGTAATTTTCAGTGCGTTCGGCAATGAACTTTTTGTCTTCCAGACCTTCTTTGATAATGATATGCATTAACCCATTGAGCAGCGGAATATCGGTGCCGTGCTTCTGCCGCAGCCAAATGTCCGCTTCAGCGGCCAGTTCGGTGCGACGGGGATCGCAAACCACCAGTTTGCAGCCTTTGCGCGCTGCCTGGCGCATTTTATAGCCGACCACCGGATAGGCTTCAGTAGGATTGATGCCAATCAGGAATAACAGTTCGGCTTCATCAGAAATTTCAGCAATGATATTGGTCATGGCGCCGCTGCCGAAAGAATTAGCCAGGCCGGCCACTGAAGGAGCATGGCAGGTGCGGGCGCAATGGTCGACATTGTTGGTACCCAAATGAGCCCGGGTGAACTTCTGTACCAGGAAGTTTTCCTCATTCGTGCAGCGGGCTGAGCTTAACGCCGCAAAGGAATCGGGACCATTCTTGGCTTTGTTTTCGTTGAACTTCTGGGCAATCAGCTCAAAAGCTTCGTCCCAGGAAGCCTCCTCGAATTTACCATTGCGCTTGATCAGCGGAGTTTTAAGGCGCTTTTCATTGTAAATGAAATCCCAGCCAAAACGTCCTTTTACACACAAGCTGCGACCATTTACCGGAGCATCTGGATTGGAGAGCACGCCGATCACTTTGCCCTGGTTTACTGCCAGGTCGAAATTGCAGCCGGTGCCGCAGAAGGGGCAGGTGGTTGTGACCCGTTCCAGATCCCAGCGGCGGGCCTTTCCGGCCATGGACTTTTCGGTCAGTGCCCCGGTGGGGCATACCGCCACGCACTGCCCGCAGAAAACGCAATCCGAATCAATGTAAGGAACATCCCCGGCGGTGGTGGCTTTACGGTGGAAGCCGCGATGCAGATAAGACAGGTTGTCCTTGCCGGTCATTTCTTCACAGGCTCTTACACAGGCGCCGCACAGAATACATTTGTTCAAATCCCGGATAATGAAGGGATTGCTTTCGTCTATGGCATAGCTGTGTTTCTCCCCTTGGAAAGCACTTTCTTTCACGCCGTACTGGTAGCAATAATCAGCCAGCTTACAAGCACCCAACTTGTCGCAGGTCATGCAATCCAGGGGATGATTGGCGATGAGCAGTTCCAGGATGGTTTTGCGCGCCTCGACGACGGCAGGCGAATCAGTGTGCACGATCATTCCGGGTGATACCGGTGTTACACATGAAGCGGGCAGCAGGCGGTTACCTTCTATTTCCACTACGCATAAGCGGCATGCTCCCAAAGGACTCAGATCCGGATCATAGCACAACCTGGGAATAGGAATGCCAGCATTTTCAGCAGCCTGGAGTATTGTGCTCCCCGCCGGGGCTTCAACCTCCTTCCCATTGATGATCAGTTTAATGAGTTCCACTACCATCACTCCTTTCAATAATTCCAGGGATAAGCAAATAAAAAACCTCCTATCTGAATAGAAGGAGGGCCTTCATTGCCATGGATAATCCTGTCAATGACTTGCATTCAAATGCACGCTCCTTCCCCTGTCCAGAAACGCCTCAAGGCGCCCATTGCACATCAACACCCAATGTTCTGCTCAGCAAAACCAGGGCAGCGCAAATAGATTTCTCGGCCAGTGACTCCTTTCCAAATAAGGGAGGCAAACCCGTTTCCAGATTTACCGTACTGGTATATAACCAAGTCGGCTAAATCCCCATGGCCGAAGCTTTAGGAGAAGTCGCTTTGGAGCTACGCTTTGAAAAATATCAAATTTTCAACATGAATATAATGGACACGCAAGTTCGCAGGGCAAAAGCACACATCGCTTGTACAATGAACTGAGAGAGGAGAAAAGCTTCGTGAAAGGCTTATCTGAAGCAAGATATACCTTTAACCAGGCTGGTTGCAGGCATTGGCGTGGGTCGTATGTCGGCAGCCAGAAGCAGTTAAGAAAGGCTTCCATGAATTCAATTCTCCAGTTGCGCTATTGTGTTTTGAAACACGATGAACCACCGGCTCATGGGCGATTGCTCACCCGCAACACTTGATGGTTGGCATAAACCCTGCCATTGAAAGCACTTTCTCACCTCCTTTTATGCTGCACTTGTGACGCCAATATTTTAAAAACAGTTCAGCCTATCAACAAAAGAATTTTGTTCTTATCCGACATTAAAAACTGTCTTCAAAATACACAGACGTATTCACTTATCTAGTTCGACAGTCTATAAGATATTCCTTCTTGTAATTCAATATATTCCTATAAATAATATATAAACCGCATGATTTCGAAATCATGATCAATCCCGTTTCCCTCAGCGTGAATCCGAGCTGACCATCATCTGGAAAACATCATAATATTGGGCTGCTATTCTCTGCGGATCATATTCCTGAGCCAGGGTGTTTTTGATACGGTGCAGTTCGCTTTGGGGCGGACGATTCTTGAGAAGATGAAGTATTCTTTCGGCCAAGACCTGGTGGTCCCGGGCAGGTTCATAATAATTCACCAGATTTCTGGTGATTTCCGGGATGCTGGTCTCGCGGGTGGTCAATACCGGCACTTCGCATAACGCCGCTTCAACCGGGGTCATGCCGAAACCTTCATGCAGTGAAGGTGAGATAAAAAGAGCGGCATTTCGGTATAGATAATTTCTGTGCTCATCTGATACATAACCGGTCATAATCAATTTTTTGATATTATTCCGCTGCGCATACTGTTCGGGGTCGATACTGAGCTTTCTTTTCGCCCCGGTAAGCACCAGGTGATGCTCCACCTTATCTTCGATCAGTTGAAAAGCTTTCAATAAGGTAATGAGGTTCTTTGGCTCGCGTATGGAATTGACGCTTAATATATAGGGCCTTTCCAGTGGGTAGTCCCTGATATTATCAGCGTCGCCCCACATGGGGTTATTGACTACAGTAATCTTGTCGGGCTGGGCATTAGGGTAGTATTTCAAAATATCCTGCCTGACGAACTGTGAAGGCGCCACAATATGAGCGGCCTGGCGGATCGCATTCTCATAGCGGTACTTTATATACCTTAAATAATTACGGTTAAATCCCTGCGGATAATTCCTGAAGAACAAATCGTGCACCGTTATGACCGTAGGTATTTTTTCACTGATATAATCATCGACCTCGTAGAAGGGATGATATAGCAGATCATAGCGGTCTTTATTTAGAAAATGAGGTAAGCGGCAGCGGTTGATGGAAAGCGACTGCAAAAAGAAATGATATTTGTTGACACTGCCGAATTGTCTCATGGAGGCTATAGGGATAACCTTAGCTTCCGGGAATAAATCCTGGCATTTTTGGCGGAAGGCAGTGGTGACAAACAGGTGGAAATCATTCAACTTACCGATAGCCTGCAGGCCTTTAAACAGATTTAAGGCAAACTGTCCGGTTCCGTCAGGCTGTTCGCCGCCCGCCAGGTAAGTGAGATTAACCGCGATCTTCATTCATCAGTTCTCCCAGGAATTCATAATAATCAGCGCTGATTTTGGTATAAGCGTAATTAGCCAAATACTCACATTTGATGGCTTCGAGTTTTGCCGGGGATGGTTCGGTATGCAAAACTTCCAGAATTTTTTCCGCCAAACGGTCGGCATCATCGGCGGGTTCGTAATAGTTTAACAGATTGCGGGTTACTTCCGGGGAGGCTCCGGTTATCGACGATATTACTGGTATACAGCGGATGGCGGCTTCGATGGCAGGCATCCCAAAACCTTCAAAAAGCGAAGGATTTACGAACAATGAAGCCTGGCATAACAGCCGGTGAAGCTCCTGATCTTCCAGAAACCCGGTGAATTCAACCCTTTCGCCCAAATGGTTCTTCTCCACGTAATTTCTCAGGAATTCCGTATCCCGATTCAAGCGACCGACCAAAAGAAGATTATGCTCGATCAGTCCCATGATTTTCTCAAATGCTTTGATTAAGGTAATGGTGTTTTTGTGGACATAAGCAATATTTATGGCGCATATATAAGGCCTTTTACGGTGGTATTTCCGCGTTGAGGGAATGAAATCGGTATCAATGGGATTATAAATCCTGGTTAGCTTGGATTTGTGTTGGGGATAGTAGTACTCAATCTCCCGGCGGTCATAATCTGAAATGGCAATAATCTTGCTTCTCAGCTTAAAATCGAAATAGTATTGCAATCCATATATGATCCGCTCCCTTAAAGAAGACTGATCGGCATTAATTATGTTCTGTATATCATGGGGAAGGACAACTGTAGGTATCTTAAACTGTTTCAGGCCGGTATTATAATGCGGGAAAAAAAGCACGCCGATGTGCTGCTCTTTTAGCAGCCGGCTTAGCCTGAAGGTGTTGCAAACGCAGTCAGACAGTGTTTTCTTCCCCCAAATATCCTTATAAGGGATGAAAGTAAAGGTAGCATCAGGGATACTGCTCTGTATGACCCCGGCTGAGTATTCGTAGGCAAAAATATGAATATTCCGGGATTTGCCCAGGGCTTGAAATCCTCTGAGTAGATTGAAAAACACCTGCTCTTTACCGCCGCTATGGGTGCGGTTCAAAAAAAATGCCGCTATTCCGATCTTCATGACGTACCTCATCATGAATTATATACTTTTTCGCGTTCATTATGCCACATAGGATGACAAATAGATACGCTTATAAAGCTGCGGAACAGGGGAAAGATGCTGACTGCATAAGCGCTAAGGCGCTGCCGGAGGATTAAATTGTCTATCATGAGTTCTTCAACATAAATCGCCGGCCGGATTTCATCATTCCAAGGCCTGATCTTTGCCTTTACCCCATTAAAGACGATGAAGACTTCCGAGAAAAATCCCTGGCCGTCAGGGATTTGAGGAGTAGATTATCGCCAAGGCGATTTATAAATAATTGAAGTTCGAATAATGATGAGATTGAGCAGTGATTATAAACGAGCGCAGTCTGGCTGCTGATAGGTCGGAAGAAAAGGGGGCAGCGTCGAGCAGTTCTTTATAAACGAGCGCGGTTTATTAATGTTGGGGGTGGTCTTCTATATCCCTTCTGTCGACGATACGAAACGGTTCTTCATACCAGCCGTTATCAATCATGATATTCATTCCATCCTCAGTATATGCGGCAATTTTAGTCATAGCCAGGGTATATATGGCGCTTAGATCCCGACGCGGGCTGGTGGTCAAGGAGGTCGCATAGTTTGTAATGCCAGCGGAAGAAATTAGAATAGTATGGAACATCATCAGTTTATCTGAAAACGGCGGAGTTGTGGAATCGTTTACCATACAGTCCCAATGCCCTGAAACAGGAACATCCTCCTGGAGCATGGTTGAACTAAATGTTGCGATCAGATCGTCGGCCAATTGAATTCCACGATCCAGGTATTTTTTAACCTGCTCCGATTCAGCCGTCTGTCTGAATCCCATCAGCAATCTTTTCCCAATATTATTGGTAACAATACCATAAAACAGACTCGATATCTCCTGGGATAACAGGCTTCTTTTATCACCCAAAACTCCGCTTAAAAAGTCTTGTTTCTTGACGTAATCAACCTCTTTGGAGATTGTGACGACGGGAGGCCTTATATACAGACCTTTGGACAGCAATATGTTTACTGTTGTGTTATACAGGTGGATGGATGAGTTTACGCAATGATCATAGAAATCTCGAATATCAGCTCTACCTGAGGTAACGAAGGACAACCCGTTGATAGCCAGTGCGATCTTATTGGAATTAATCAGATAATAGAGGTGATAGGGATCTGAGAAGAGTTTGGGGGCTTCCAGGTTAACGTCGCTGTTTCTAAAGCCATGGGGAATAGGCAAACCCTCTTTGTGCAAGATATCGGCAGCCCGGTTGACTCTAATGCTGCATATCTGAAGCGCATCTTCTATTACGGGCCTGATCTCCAAATCCTCCGTTGTTTCATAAAAGTATTTAAGGACACAAACAAATAGGGAGTACTGCATGTAAGAACTCCATAACGCACCAATTTCTGTAGCATTTAACGGTACGTTATCAATTTGCGCAATGGCCCTGTCCTCCATAAGGTTTGGATCATATTGGGTTCTCATTTAGTCCTCCATTTATGAATTGGTTTAGGCCTATTTTATCCATGATCGCTGCGGTTATTCAGGTCAGATGCAAGTGGAGACGGTTTTTGACCTGTCTGGAATTTAAGCCGGTCTCGCAACCGGCTTAAATTCCAGTTTATTTGATTTTGATCTGGCATTTCCTGCCTACGACAATCTTTTTAGACGGTATATCCATATGTTATGAACCTGACCTGTATTTGGTTAATAAGGTATCTTCAGGAAAAGAGGTTTTAACAGCCATTTTTACCAAGCCTCATAATGCCGCTCCAGGCTGGGTTTGGGCAGGCTCAATAACGGTCCTGAAATTGACAGGTATACAATGTTCATATTAAAATTGCTTTAACTTAAATCATAGGAGACATTATATCTATGTGGTCTATTCGTTTAAGATAAGCCAGCTCAAAATCTTGCAATAACCTCCACAATGGTGGGCTTTTTTGCTGTGCTTATTTTGAACGAATCAGGAAAGTGGATACAGTGCGTCCGGATGTTTGGGGTTGTGCCATCTTCCCCGGCATCTTGGTTAGACATTGGTATGCAGACTAAAGCTCGCATTGCGGTTTTAGGCTGCATTTTTTATTGTCCGCAGCAAGAAGCCTGCCCTCCCTGAGAACGCAAGCAGATTGGTTCCAGCTATCAGCAGGTTTTGTCAAAAAGACTGACCGATGTTAAAGGGGGCACATTTATGTATTATGTCTTTTCGTAGTCCTTCCTGTATAAATTGCAGGTTTTTCCCTGCGAACAAGTTATAAAACGTGCAATTTCACACAGGAGGAAGGAAAATGGAATTACTGATAAAAGCAACAGAGGTCTGTGTAGAATACAGCGGACGTGACATTCTGGATATCGATGAATTAGTACTGTACGATTATGACCGTATCGGTCTGGTGGGGGCAAATGGTGCGGGAAAAAGCGCCTTGCTCAAGGTTCTTTTGGGGGAATTAACCCCGCCGGGATGTAAGATCAAGCGGTTGGGACGATTTGCCTACATCCCACAGCTAGATGAGGCTATTTGGCAGGAGACCAGGGATTTCGCTCTTACGGGCAGACTGGGAGTTGAGCAATTAGAGCTACAGACCATGAGCGGCGGTGAAGAAACCAGGCTCAAAATAGCCCAGGCCCTATCGGAACCGGTGCATGGTCTTTTTGCCGATGAACCTACCTGTCACTTAGACCGCGAAGGAATTGATTTTTTAATCGGGCAATTGAAGTGTTTTTCCGGCGCATTACTTGTTGTAAGCCATGACCGCTATTTCCTCGATGAGGTGGTCGATAAAATATGGGAACTTCAAAACGGCACGATTACCGAGTATTGGGGCAACTATTCTGATTATCTTCGTCAGCAAGAGGAGGAACGCCGGAGTCAGGCTGCCAAATATGAACAGTATGTTGAGGAACGTGACCGGCTGACACGAGCTGCTGAGGGTAAGCGCAAGCAGGCCCGCAGGATAGATCAGAAGGCCAAGGGTGCTGCTAAGCCAAACAGTTCTGAAAGCGGTGGGCGTCTGGGGCATCAAAAGTCCATGGGAAGCAAGCAAAAAACCCTTCACAAGGCGGCCAAGTCTATGGAACAAAGGGCTGCCGCCCTTGAAGATGTGGAAGCTCCAGCAAGCATCGCCAGGATCCGTTTTCGGCAGACTGAGGCCTTGGCCCTCCATAACCCATATCCGATTAGAGGTACAGAAATAAGTAAGCTGTATGGAGATAAAGTATTGTTTGAAAACACATCTTTCCACATCCCCCTGGGAGCCAAAGTGGCACTGACCGGCGGTAATGGTACTGGAAAAACGACTTTGATGCAAATGATCTTAAACCAGGAAGAGGGGATCGAGGTTTCTCCCAAGGCTGTGATAGGTCATTTTGCCCAAAATGGTTATAAGTGCAACTGCAATCTAGAAGTGCTGGAATTCTTGCGGGAGGAGTGCGACTACAGCATCTCCGAAATCCGTTCCGTTTTGGCTTCAATGGGTTTCGGACCCAATGATGTCGGTAAAAAGTTACCTGTTTTGAGCGGTGGCGAAATCATTAAACTGCTATTGGCCAAAATGCTGTTGGGTCGCTACAATATCCTGCTAATGGATGAACCCGGTAACTTTTTAGACCTGCCCGGCCTGGAGGCTTTAGAAGCGCTGATGAAAGGCTATGCTGGAACGATCGTGTTTATCACCCACGACAAACGGCTGCTTGATAATGTGGCGGATGTGGTTTATGAAATAAAAGACAGAAGGTTGAATCGTATACGGCAAAGGTAAAGTATTTTTTATTTAATAAGAAACGGCAACGTGGCCGTCAGTCAGGTTATTGTGGCTTGGCTGACGGCTTCCTGTTTATCCTGCAGATACGCGCTATAATCCCGTCAATATTTGCATTCGGGGAGGATAATGGATATGGGGAATAGAACATTTTTTAAACCGCATTATAGACAATGACAGACAAAAACTGCGGGATGACAATAATATGAGTATTCGGGGGTATAGGAATGAATTACGAGGAGATCATGCAGGAGATAAAGTCGAATCTTAGCGGAGATGCGGAAATCGATATAATATATCTTCAGGAGCAATTGCGGAAATACAAAGAACATGAATTATCGGAGGAACTGGCCTGGGGCATCGGGCGGCTGATATTTGAGGCGCTCCCCGAAGACCAGAAGGCGGCCTTGAGCGACATGCTGGCAACCAACACCCAGGTCCTGGGGGTGGTGCTGGAAGAGGCCCAGAATGAAATCGCGCAGAACAACTACGAGGGTGGCCTGAGCCTTTTGGAGAGCCTGGTGGAGAAGATAGACGCCACCGCGCCCAAGTTCGAATCGGACGGCCAATATGAGTACCTGTGTTTCGACAATCGGCTGGAGGAGATCCTCTATGGCAAGCTCTACAATACCGAAAAAGAAGTCCGTCTTGTCCCCCAGGAATATGCCGACACCTACCTGGTCTACGGCAACCTGCTCCTGGAGATGGGACGACCCAAAGAAGCCCGCAAAGCCCTGTTGAAGTCGAACCGCTGGAATCCCATCAAGGTGGAGACTCTTGTCGAACTGGGAGAGATCTATAAACAGAACCAGCAGTTGAAAAGATACCTGGAAATAAACCTCAAAGCACTCAATCAGGCTTACACCGCCAGGAACCTGGCCCGCTGCTACCGCAACCTGGGCTATTATTACGTGGAGAAAGAGAATTATGAGCTGGCCACTGCCTTGTACGCATTTAGCGTCAGGTTTGACAAGGATAATCAGATCCCTGAGGCAGCCCTAAAATATATCCAGCATAAGATGGGGCGGAGGTTGGCCTTGCCCAGTTTTCAGAAATGCGCAGAGCTGTTCGCCAATCACGGTATACAATTCGGGGCTAACGATTTGGTCTTGAGTATCGCCATTTCCCTGGGTCATCAGGCCCGGGAAGCCCAGTCCTTTGATGAAGCCCGATATTATTACTCCCTGGCCTACGAACTGACTGAGAATCCTCAAGTCAAAGGATGGATCGACGCCCTGCCGGTCGGGGAGCCCAACTAAGGAAATTCATGGCTGTGATGAGTGAAGCCCTGGATTGTCAAGGCAGCAGGTTTGCGCTGACCGTCAAAAACCCCTGCTAAAATAAAATTAGCAGGGGTTTGGATCTGAATAGGCTGATAATGCGAGGTGAATGATTATCGCCCTTGTTCCAGGCGTTGAATACGTTCTTCCAGGCCGGGATGGCTGGCAAAAAGTTGCCGCAGCCCATGTTTCTTTTCTCCGCTGATTTTAAAAGTAGCAAAAGCCTCTTGTTGATTGTCTACCATGTCGACTGATCTCTGGAGGGACTGTAAAGCCTGAATCATCTTGTGTTTGCCGGCCAGCAATGCCCCTCCTTGATCAGCAGCAAACTCCCGGCGACGAGAAAACGCCATCACCGCGATACTGCCCAGGATGGAGAATAGAATTTGGAAGATGATAATGCTGAGAAAGTGGGCGATGCCTCTGGCTTCTTCTTTAACAAACATAGACACGGTATACGCGACGATGCGGGACAGGAAGACCACAAACGTGTTGATTACTCCCTGGATGAGAGTCATAGTGACCATGTCTCCGTTGGCGATATGAGCAACTTCATGGGCTAATACGCCTTCTAGCGAATCGGCGTTCATGCGATCGCACAAGCCCTGAGAGACTGCGACCAGCGAATTATTTTTGGAAGGCCCTGTTGCAAAAGCATTTACTTCACCAGACGGATAGATACCGACCTCAGGCATTTTTTGCAGGCCTGCTTTGCGGGCCAGACCATGAACCATATTAAGCAGTTGCTGTTCCCGAGCGCTATGGTATTTGTCCGGATCGATTACTTGAACATGCATCATCTGCTTGGCCATCCATTTGGATAAAAAGAGCGAGATGAATGCTCCGCTGAAGCCGATTACAGCCGCAAAGATCAACAAACTGTAATAATCAATCCCATTGGCGGTAACATAACGATTAACCCCTAAAACTGAGGTAACAATGACGATGGTAGTCAGTACCAAGAGGTTAACCAGAAGAAAGATCCCGATTCTTTTCATGTTTAGCCTCCTTTGTTTAGTATAGGTAACAGCTTAACATGATTTTTCTAACGCAAAAAGTGTTTTTGCAATTTTTATTTTATATGTTTGGCCGTGCTGGTTATGGGACAAGAGTATTGCGCAAAGCCATAGAAGTAGCCAAAGAATAGATCCGATATGATCATCTCTCCTGAACGGCTCCCGCCATCATCCTAAGCTGAAGGGATGTGCCGATTATCTCTCTTGTGAAGCGGTGTTCGCTGCCTTGAAGGCAAAATTGCCAGCATTGCCTCTCAGGGCAGCCATATCGTTTTCAATTATGGGTCCTTACGTCATACCGATCCACCGGAAATCAGTTATAATGGAAAATAGCAGCAGATTAGGTCGCAGAAATAATACCTACTGACCTTTAAATCATCGATAGGCTTTTCATATGGGATTACACATTAAAGTGGGGAATCATCTGTGTTTCAGATCACAAAGCACCAGCTTTCTTTTGTGCGCAGGGAGAGCAGGCCGGCGGATAATATCAAGATAGCCCTGGTTCAAGAGCTATATCCTAAACGGATCATCGGCAGAACAGCGGGGCAGGGGATATATGCGGGCCGGTTTGATCACAGCCAGGAACCGGAGGAAATGCGCAGCGATGTGCGCTCCCTTCTGGAACGGATCCCGGATACGGCGGATATGGGACTGATTTCTGAACATCCTGGGAATAAAGTGTCTTTGGATATCTTTCAGGAGCAGGCCGACAGCCGTCAGCAAATCATCATTACGCGTCTGGGCCATTATTTACATGCCGGGAGTGGTGCCGCCACCAATTCAGCGGCGGTATTTACTCCGGGAAATGACCCGGTCATCATTGATCAGATTTCTTTCTCGGAGGAAGACCTCAAATTTTACGCTGAAGGAAAGCTCCAGCGGGGTAAAGAAGTCCATATATTTTTCACCCCGATAGGAAATATCGGCATTATTAGCTGTCATGATTATACCAACGCTGATATTTTATATGAAATTGCCCGACATGATCTGGAAATTCTGGTCGTATCCTGCTTTAACCCGGCAACCCGCCTGTTTATCCAGTACGCCCTGGCTGATATTCATCGCTTATCCTGTTTTGTGATTATATCGAATATTGCCAATTATGGAGGCAGCGGAGTTTTTGCCCCATTTCGCTATAACGGCCCCAAAAAGGCCTCCCTGTCCCTAGGCGGGGCGGTTGCCTATACGCAAGGGGAAAGCAGCGCTTTTCTGGAGGTTGACCTTCCTCTTGCCGAGCTGCGAATGCTCCGCCAGAAAGAACGTCAGGGCCGCAATCCGGCGGACAACAGATGCCCCTGGACCCCGATACAGCCCAGTGAAGAATACTCGATGGACGGACATCCCCACTATAAGCAGGAATTGGGTAAACCCGACTACCTGGTTAACGTTGATCTTGCGGAATCGGGTTATGTTCCCAACCATGATCAAGATGCCTTAAACATAGGTGTTGCCCAATTGAAATGCATGAGCGAGGATGATTATCTCAATCATTTCTATTGTATTTCCTGCTCGCCGAATGCCCCCCGCTTCATAAAAGAAATTCAGGGATACTTGGAGTTCCTGGCCGGAAAATTGGAATTATCCGGGCAAAAACTTGATTTTTTGATCTTTCCCGAAGTATTCCTTCCCCTGACCATGGAGGCCGATATAAGGGAATTCTCCCGGAGATTCAATACCATTGTTATTGGCGGGGTTGAATACGACCCCCAGCCTGTAACCCTGGAATCCCCGGAAATGGCCCAGGGTTCAAACCGCTGTTTTATTTATGTGCCCGTCAAGACCGGAGAAGTAAAGCGTTTCCAATACAATAAAATGACCCGATCGCAGTATGATGCCCGTCTTCCTGAAACAGTAAACGGCAAGCCCGCCAATTTTATCATGGATAAAGGCAGCCAGCTCATGCGTTTCTCATATGGCATGCATTGGTCTTTTGGACTGTTGATTTGTTATGATTACAGTCATTTCGATATCGTCTATAAGATTAACCGGGGCGATTCTTGCCATATGCCCCTGGATATGCTCTTCATCGTGGCCAACAACCCTGACAGCCAGCTTTATGAGCGCTGTTGCATAGCCGACAGCCATCGCTACTATCAGTATATTGTCATGTCCAACGTGGCCCAATTCGGTGGCAGCGGCGTATTCGGCCCCATAAGGACCCCGGGCTTCAGACAGACATTGCTGGGCGCCGGCGTGGGAGCGGAAGGAATATCCATAGCTACAGTGAATCTGGCCAATCTGCAGGCCGCCAGAAAAGCTGCCAAAATCGTCCCGGAGAGCAGCTTTCAGCGCAAGCCCGGCATTTTTCAGATGACAAACCCAAGCTGGCAGGAGTGATAGAAGCGGCGCTTTCCGGCCCGTGCAGGCAAAAGCCGCTGTATCCGATGCAAAATCAAACCCGGTTTAAGGTCTTTCGGGCACAGGGTTATCCTGCATCTGAGTACCGGTTTGATGTACAGCTTTGCCGGGACTGCGCAATAGTGAGGTTGCTACCGCGCCCAGGCATATAAAGAAGGACAGCCAGAAGGTCCGGCGCAGTCCGTCCAGGAAACTGCTGATAACTATCCCTTCAGAGCCGACCTGGGTATGGGTCAGCAATGCCTGCATGGCTTCAGACGACATGCTGGAACTTATCAAGGCCAGGCCTATGGCCATGCTGATCAATGAGCCGGCGTTGTTCAACATGGTTCTGGTGGCGGCGGCGATGCCGCGCCGTTGAGGAGGAACTGCCTGCATGATGGCATTACTGTTGGGAGAGAAAAACAATCCCGAACCCAGGCCGGTGAGAACCATACACAATATTATCACTCCCATGCGAGAATCAAACTCCAGTTGTGTTAAACCCAATACGCCCGCGGCGGCGACAGTCAGACCCAGTGTGCTCAGCCCCGGGGAACCGTATTTATCCGAAAGACGTCCGCTGATGGGGGCGCTGATCATCATGGCCAGAGCAAACGGCACCAGCATAAAAGCCGTCTGCAGCGGCGGTATGCTCCAGATGACCTGAAAAAAGAATACCATCAGAAACGGAACCGCGCCCCGGGCGATGCCGTTTAAAAGGTTGCAGGCATAGGCGGCGGCCAAGTGGCGTTGTTTAAACAGAACCGGATCCAGCATGGGCTGCTCAACCCGGTTTTCTACATAGATGAAGGCGCCCATCATGAGAATGCCCCCAATTATCCCGCCTATTATTAAAGGTGAAAGCCAGCCGACCCCATCGCCAAAAGAAAGGGCCACCAGGATCATGCTCAGGCTGACGGTGAACAGCATGGTTCCGGACCAGTCAAAACGCTGCCCTTCAGGGAGTTTCACTATTTCTTTGAGCTGCGCCCACGCCCAGATGGTACCGATAATACCCAGCGGAAAATTGAAGAAAAATATCCAGCGCCAATTCCAGGAGGCCAGTAAACCGCCCACTATTGGGCCGATCGCGCTCCCGACCGAAAATACCATGAGTATGATCCCCAGAGCGAAACCCAGTTGTGAAGGCGGAAAAGCGTCGGCAACGATGGCGGTACTGGTTGCCAGCATTAGTGCGCCGCCTATAGACTGTATGAAGCGTGCTGCCACCAGCTGTCCGCCGCTGCTGACTATCCCGCACAACAGAGAAGAACAGGCAAATACCGCAAAACCGATCACATACAGTTTTTTGCGCCCAATCATATCCGCTACCCTTCCTATAGACGGCACCAGGATGGTCATGGACAGCATGTAGATCATCATGGTCCACATTATAGTGGCCAAAGAAGAATGCAGGTCTCTGGATATCACCGGTAGGGCGACCATCAGGGTATTGGCGTTGAGGCTGGATAATAAAGTGCCCAGGGTTGTGCAGGACAGAGCCAGCCATTTGTAGTTATCCTTATTGGGACTCATGGTGATATCTCCTTAATTATTTTTTGCGAACAGAATCATGCAGCCAATCATAAAGGCCTTCCAGACAGGAGTGCAGCTGAGCGGTATCGACATTGCCCTGACTTCCCAGGGCGGCTTTCAGCTTGGCGATGCGGTAATTTAAAACCTCGTCTACCAGGGCTTTGCCCTGCGGGGTGAGCTTTAAATAGACCACCCGCCGGTCGGTTTCATCCCGGTAACGATTGACCAGGCCGTTTTCCACCAACCCGTCTACCAGCCCTGTAATGGTGGCCGGGGCCAGGTACATCTGGCGATGCAGATCGCCGATGGTCATGGGTTTTTCCAGGCTCAAGCGCCTGAGTACCCAAAAACGGGGCATTGACAGGCCTTTGTCAGCCAGGTAGCATTTGGTGATCTGGTTGAGTATCTGGTTGAGAGACCAGAAGAGGTGCTCCAGGTCGTTGATGACATGATTGTTGTCTGACATTTATTTTGCCTCCCGAATATTTAGGAAACCAAACTAAAATATATACTCCTAAATATATACTTATTGATAAAAAATGTCAAGAATCGACATAATGTCATGGTGATGTTTACAGGGCGGACTACTATGCTGCCCGGTTGTGTTGTCGCAGCGGCAGGAAGTGGGTAAACGCTAAGGGGCAGATAACCCGCAACAGCTATCTGCCCCTAAATCGCTATTATATAGTTTGGCCTCTAAAAATGAGATGGGTTTCTAAATAGAACTTAGTCAGAGCCTGATTTCATTGACCCTGAGCCAATGCGCTGATGTCAGGAGATGTTACCCTTACAGCATCAAAGTCAGGTGCAGCGGAGGCGTCATTGATTCTGGTTGATGTCACCCTCATTTCATATGTGCAGCAGCCAGGACAGGCCCGGTCACAGTAAGTCACTGTAAACGGAGTCTCTTCTCTCCAATCCGCAATGATTTTCCCTGCAACCGGAATGAACTCAACCAACCTCTGGAATGTCCATGTTCTTAATATATCTTCGACTCCATTGCATTTTCTTACTAATGTAAAGGTCAGTATCAATTCAAAGCTTCTTTGCGGTTCCGGAGTCTCCAGTGCGACATCGAAGAATACCAGACTGGAAAACTCAATTTTAACAGTCGGCCTGCATAGGCAGGTGGTATCCACTGTAACCCTGTCTAAGACTACAGTTACAGGTTCTGTTTGGTTGGGATCAAATATGGCCGCCTGAGGACTTGTTCCACATTCCAATATTATCCCTTGAGGTTTAGGATGTTTGGCGAAAATGCATGAATCTGAATCCGCCTTGCCCGGAACGCAATGGGGAATATATTTCCAGTGAGCTGGATAGACCATTAATACGCTTCCTCCTTTCATGAAACACATTCTATCTTTTAACAAATACAAATATGGTTTAATCCATGCTATGCGCTGCTTTAGCAGGTTGTTACATTTAATTACCAAAATAGGGAAAGTGTAGAATAAAGATGGCAGGGTGTAAAATACCTCCTGGTGAGGCCCGTCAATTTATACGCCTTCTGCAAGGGAAATAGCTAACATTTCCGGGCAAATGATTCAATATTGACCATATTTATTATAAGATAGAAAAAGAAGGAAAATCAGGCCCGTCTTTTACATCACTGTTTGCAGGTTTACCTTCCATTAAAAAACATCAAGGAGGAAAGGTTATGAAGAGAACCCTGTTATTGTTGTCCGGACTTTTGATTTTGATGGTTTGGCTTCTGCCCGCTGGCGGCCTGTCATCGCAGGCTCAGGCAGCAGATGACCCCAATGTGACTATTATTCTGCAGGTAGGTCAGCCGAATTCATCGGTAAATGGGGTTGACCAGGAAATAGACCCTGGCATGGGTACTGCACCGGTAATCGTGAACGGCCGCACATTTGTCCCGATACGCTCCATTATCGAGTCCATGGGTGGTACAATAAGCTGGAACGGCCAGGAGCAAAAAGTGTCAATTTCGCTTAATAACAATATAATTGAACTCACTATCGGCAGTCTGCAGGCCTCAGTCAACGGAGACACTAAAACCCTGGAAGCGGCTCCGTTTATTTCGTCAACAGGCCGGACCATGCTGCCCTTGCGGTTTATCACCGAAAATCTGGGTTCTGAAGTTGCCTGGGACGGCCCTACGCAAACCATAACTATTGAATACGGCCCCGACAACATAACTCCTCCTCCTGCGGCAGTGGAAACCGCCGACTTCTCCGGCACCTGGGACATGGTCGTCAATGATGAAGATATGGGAGACATGAAGCTGGTCTTAACCCAAGACGGTACCGCTGTCAGCGGTTATTTCGGATATGACAGCGAATCCGGGAAGGCTTTTGCCGGTACTGTTGCCGGCAATACCTTGAGCGGGAAATTTTCCACCACCAACCCGGTATCGGAATGGGAATTTACTGTGACCATGGCTGCTGACGGGAATAGCTTTGACGGCACGGAATATTACAGCAGTCCTGCCTGGGCTGTACACGGTGCAAAAAGCACAGCTCCCGCTGTGACTGAGGCCGACTTCTCCGGCACCTGGGACATGGTCGTCAATGATGAAGATATGGGAGACATGAAGCTGGTCTTAACCCAAGACGGTACCGCTGTCAGCGGTTATTTCGGATATGACAGCGAATCCGGGAAGGCTTTTGCCGGTACTGTTGCCGGCAATACCTTGAGCGGGAAATTTTCCACCACCAACCCGGTATCGGAATGGGAATTTACTGTGACCATGGCTGCTGACGGGAATAGCTTCACCGGCATGGAATATTACAGCAGTCCTGCTTGGGCGGTTTCCGGGGTAAGAAACTAAGAGCGGAACCGGTATTCGCCGAGGCAGATAAACTGCTCACACCTTTAAAGCAGCCTGAAATGAGTTGTAAAGTGATACGGGGCAGATAACATGATTCGGGTATTCGTATACGGCACCTTGATGAGAGGCGGACATTATCACCAACAATTTCTCACAGGGCACAAGTTCCTGGGCAATGGCGTTATTTCGGGTTACGCCCTTTACGGCCTGGGGAGCTATCCCGGTGTAGTTCCCGAAAAGGGGGAGCAGGTCCGGGGAGAGGTATACGGCATAGACTGGAAGACCTTACATAAGATCGATATCCTGGAGGACAATGGATCACTTTATAACCGCAAGCGGGTCAGGGTAGTGATGGCAGACGGCAGGACCACCCGGGCTTATGTCTACGTCTGGAACGGTCCGGTCAGGCTGGAAGACAGGGTGGCTTATGAGGACCAGCCCTGGAGTGGATAACGCAGAGCGCAAAACAGAACAAGCATGGCTAAAGCCAGCAGATCCCCTGGAGGAGCTGCTGGCTTTTCATGATTGTCGGGTTGCTTACGCTTAAACTAAATCTGTTTGGTCAACAGGTTGTAGAGCACCTGTGCCGTCTGGGCCCGGGGGTGGTTGCGTCCGGCTTGAGCTGCTGGCTGCTGCCAGTTATGACTCCGGCTTCAACCAGGGCCATGCCAAATAAATAATACACTTTGTGACAAAATATGGTGTCATTTCAGGGTTTCCGCTGGTAAGCATCAATACGGATAACTGAAAATAAGTAATAATAAATGCCAAAAAACCAGTCATATTGAGTAAACTAGATATAACCCGGCATAATGCTGTCATTCTAAGGCATATTCATGGATAGTGCGATGATTAGTCTGGGCAGATGGAAAATAAGAAGTAAAGGCTTTTAGGATATAAGGAGTTTTGCATGGAAGCAACCCAAACCGATAGCTCAAGTTTGATGCCAACCGGGGACCGCCTTATCATAGTCGGTTCGGGCAATGTTGCCTTTAACCTTTATAAATTCGCGTTGATCCTGGGATACAACATAACCATGATAGACGATAATCCCGAGATGCTGAACAGAGAAAGGTTTCCGGAGGCCGGTAATCTGCTCGTCGGGGACATCGTGCAGCTGCTCAAGCAATACCCCATCACTCCTGCTACCAGCATCGTACTGTTAAGCCACCACCATGAATTCGATAAAGACGCCCTGGTGGCGGTTATCGATTCCCCGGCCCGTTATATCGGAATCATGGGCAATAAACGGAAGGTCACCGCATATTTCAGCGCTCTGGAGACACTGGGGACCGACAGGCGGTTGGTCGAGCGGGTGCACATACCCATCGGCCTCGATCTGGGAGGGCAGCTGGCGGCAGAAATAGCCCTGGCGGCAATGGCCGAGATTCAGGCCGTAAAATATAAACGTACCGGGGGATTTGTCGCCGTCAAGCAAGCCAGTTCGGAGAACGAAAAACGCGATAAGTTGTTTTAATGTTTTTGAATAATATTGAGCAGTTGATGAGCCAATTACAATGCAAGCGCCAGCTCGGCGCAGCAGTATGTGATTCAAGCAATTTTCTGAAGCTGCCGGTTATCGTGCCGGCCCTCTGACCGGAATCTTTTTCACAGTATTTGATTGCTTTGCACCTCAGGCTTCTTCAATAGCCGTTCTTTCCCGGACATCGTTTTTCAGCAATTTGTAGAACACGGTAGCCACAGGTACGCCCAGGAGGATGCCCAGCGGACCCGCCAGGCCTCCTCCCACGATGGCTGCCAGGAGGACCCAGATGCCCGGGAGCCCCAGGCTGTCGCCCACCACCCGGGGATAGATGAGATTGTTTTCCAACTGCTGCAGGATGATTAGAAACACCAGAAACCACAAGGCCTGTGGCGGTGAAACCATGAGCAAGACCAGAAAAGCTATAAAACCGCCGACATAGGTGCCGACAATGGGCACCAGGGCGGTGATGCCGATAAGGGTGCCGATCATTAAGGGATACTCGAATCCGAAAATGACCATGCCGATAAAGGTAAGCACCCCCAGAATAACCGCTTCTGCCAGCTGACCGTAGACATATTTGTCAAAGCTGTCCACGGTGACCCGATAGAGGTACAGTGCCTTGCCGTATATTGCGGGGGGCAGATAAGCCTGGGCTACAGCCCTGCAATTGACCAGGATTTTCTCCCGGCCGCTCAGAAGGTAAATGGAGAAGATCACCGCCAGGAGCAGGTTGGCAAGAAAACCGAATACTCCGGCGGTGACGCCGATGATCCCTGCCAACAGGCCGCCCAGATTGCTGGTGAACTGGTTCAAGAAGGCATACAGGCGATCCACCAGTTCGGACAGGTCGATATGGGCGATCTGCAGCAGTTTGGCGGCCTGGTTGAGTAAGCTCTGCGTATTTTCCAGATAGGATTCGATGTTGGCGGCGAACAGGCGAACGCTCTCGATCAATTGGGGGATAATGAAGAGCATCAGAATAATTATAACGAGCAAAGCCAGAAAATAGGTTTTGAGCACCGCCAATCCCCGGGTCAAGCCGGGGCTGCTGTTTTTCAGGAACATCTTCCGCATAAGCATCTCTATATACTGGCATGGTTTGTGAAGTGCAAAGGCGATGGCTATGCCGATGAACAGAGATTTAAACAAAGCCGCAAACCGTCCCAGAGCCTTGATTATGGGGCCGAAATTGATTACCACCAGTATCAGGACGGCAGCGTAGGTTATTAACAGTATCAGGTCTTTTCTGGTCTTTATGTTGATCGGAACCCACTCCTTTTTGTGTTGCTGGGCATATGTATACATTCCTTATTTTCCCACAAAAACTTGTTCTTTAACACAACAATCAGGACGGCTCCGGCGAAGTTGCTGCATCGCTGCCGTACCTCAAAGGCCTTAAGATTCTATTGCCGATTTTTTAATTCAATACTCTGCATTCAGCCGTCCAGGTTTATGACTATATAAATGATTATTATCAACCAATAAAAAACCGTTTTCTAGGCTTACTGCCGGAAAACGGTTTTCGTATGTATTGAGGATTTGCTGGGTTCCCTTTGTTAAGTAAGAGTTAGGCTAACCCCGGTTGTTTTTGTCCTCTTGCACTGGCGCCTGGCCCATATGGCGCCGCAGACACGTCATCAGCTTAAGCATAGAACAGACATCTGATTTGAATTTGTGGTGTCAAATCGTTTTGGTGTTTATCGCCCGGCACTGCTTTAAGCTGTGGCGCCGGGCAGGAGATTATCCGGGTCAACCTCGGTATTATCTGGCAAAAACATGCCGCCCGATGGTCTTGATAAGAGGCCGGGACCAAACCCATTTACTGGTAGCCGTGGCCGGATTCCAATAATAAATTGCTCCTCCGGTGGGGTCCCATCCGCGCAGGGCAGCTTCAGCAGCCTGGTAAGAAATGGCGTCGGGTTTCAGGTAAAACTGGCCATCGCTCACTGCGGTGAATGCGCCCGGTTGGAAAATGACCTCACTCAGCGACTGCCCAAACTTCTTGGAGTCCAAACGGTTTAAAGCCACTGCAGCCACCGCAACCTTGCCTTCATAGGACTCACCCCGGGCCTCTCCATAGATGAGGCGGGCAAGATTTTCAATGTCGCGGCCGGAAAACGATAAGAATCTGGAGGGGGCGGGGGTTGATACCGCTTGAGTGGGGCTGGCTAAGGTGCTTACAGGTTTGCTGACCTCTCTAATGATGGCATTGGCGGTCGCTTTTCCAACCACTCCATCAGCCTCAAGGCCGCTTTGGGCCTGAAATCGTTTTACTGCAGCCAAAGTCTGGAGCCCGAATATACCGTCAATACTGCCCGGGCTAAAACCCAGATAGGACAAATCCCGTTGTAGCTGCTGCACATCATAACCTTGCGAGTACGGCACCAGGACCCTGTCCCCCAAATAAGCTGCCTGGGCGCCTTGCGGCGGAATAACCGCTGAAAGCAGAGAAAATGTCAAGATCATGATGATGCTTTTCGTGCGCTTTCGAATAAGATCTACCTCCTCTGATTGCGTAAAAAATCTAAGTTTTCATCTCAAAATCACACATTAGCTATTGTTTTTACAATTATAAAAACCTATGCATCATACTGCAAAGCTTGTAAACCTGCTAAATTTCGGACATCTTGGATTATGACCCAATAACCTTGAGGACTCACAGGGATGTCCATAATTACTACGCATCCCTCACCCATGGTAAGTTGTAGCAAAGCGGGGGTGATTTTTTGTAACAGGATGTCGGTTGTGTAATTGCATGATTATGGCAAGCAGGTATTGTGATTAATCAGTATTATAGAATTGGTTGTCTATAATAATAGTAAATATGTGTATCGAGGCGCTTGATATGTTGTTATATAATTAATGCAAAAAAATATGTTTATATTGCTTTGTATTTTGATGGCTAAGGAGGAAAAGATCAATTGATACCGCATAGCAGCAGCATTGAAGAAGTTCTGCGGCAGACGGAGGTTGGACAGGAGCAGGGCTTGAGCACCACGGAGGCTTCACGCCGCCTGGAGGAGTACGGCCCCAACCAGCTCAAGGCCAAACCAAAGCGAAGCCTTTTGCAGCGCTTCTTAGACCAGTTCAAAGATGTTATGATCATCATTTTGATCATCGCTGCGGCGGTATCATTTGTGGTGTCCATATATGAAGGTGAAGGGTTTTTTGAACCGGTTCTGATCTTGCTTATCGTAGTGCTCAATGCCATTATGGGAGTGGTGCAGGAGAGCAAGGCCGAGCAGGCCCTGGAGGCTTTGCAAAAGCTTTCCGCCCCTCATGCCCGGGTGATCCGCGCCGGCAAAGAGACTATCATTGAAGCCTCCCAATTAGTACCCGGCGATATCATTAAATTGGAAGCCGGCGACTATATCCCGGCCGATGCCAGGATCATTGAAAGCGCCAGCCTTAAATCCGAGGAGGCGGCTTTAACCGGGGAATCGGTGCCCGCTGAGAAGGATGCTCGGGCGGAAGTGGCTGCCAACGCCCCGCTGGGGGATAGATTTAATATGCTTTACGCGGGGTGCAGCATTACCTACGGAACCGGAAAGGCCGTGGTCACCGCCACCGGCATGCAAACTGAAATGGGCAAGATCGCCGACCTCCTGGAGTCCGAGGCCGACGGGGAGACCCCTTTGCAGCATAAACTGCATCTTCTGGGCAGATACCTGGGATTTCTGGCCCTGGCGGTGTGCGCCATCATATTCGCGATCGGCCTGTGGGACGGAATGCCTATCATGGAGATATTCATGATCGCAGTAGCCCTGGCCGTTTCAGCCATCCCTGAAGGACTCCCGGCCATTGTGACCATTGTCCTGGCTATCGGAGTGCAGCGCATGGCCAAACGCAACGCCATTATCAGAAGGTTGTCAGCCGTGGAAACCCTGGGCAGCGCCTCAGTGATCTGCTCGGACAAAACCGGCACCCTGACCCAGAATCAGATGACCCTGGTCAAAGCCTTTGCTGCGGAGAATTCTATAATAGAAGATATCAGCGCAAACAACTCCGCTCCCGTTAAGAAACTGCTGCGGTACGCGGCCCTGTGTTCCGACGGGGTGGTCGAATTTGAGGACGGGGAGGAAAAGCATATTGGCGACCCCACCGAGACCTCTATTATCATGGCCGCCTATAAAAACGGCATGCCCAAAGAGGAATTGAACCGTCTCTACCCCCGCCTGGCAGTTCTGCCCTTCGACTCTGACCGCAAGTTGATGAGCACGGTCAATGTCATTGATGGGCAGAATGTAGTAATCGTCAAAGGCGCCTTCGACGTGCTGGCGGGGCGGTGTATCTCCGGACAGGTGGAAGCCGGCCGGAGCTATACCGAGGAACTCAGCCGCCAGGCTCTGCGGGTCTTGGCAGTAGCCTGCAAAATAATTAAAACCGTACCGGATACTCCCACCACAGAAGAACTGGAAAATGATCTTCATTTCATGGGCCTGGTGGGTATGATCGACCCGCCCCGGCCTGAAGCCCGGGATGCGGTAGCGGTATGCCGGAGTGCTGGAATCAAGCCGGTCATGATCACCGGCGACCATGTGGTCACCGCTTCGGCTATCGCCAGGGAGCTGGGCATTTTGAAGCCGGGGGATGACGCCGTCACCGGTTGTGATCTGACTGCGATGTCAGAAGATGAACTCAATCAAAGGGTTTCTCATATATCGGTCTATGCCAGGGTTGCGCCCGAGGATAAGATCCGCATCGTCCGGGCCTGGCAGAGGCAGGGAAAAGTGGTTTCCATGACCGGGGACGGGGTCAATGACGCCCCGGCTTTGAAAGCTGCCGATATCGGCTGCGCTATGGGCATCACCGGCACCGACGTGGCCAAGGGCGCCTCTGACATGGTGTTAACCGACGATAACTTCGCCACTATTGTGGATGCGGTGCGCGAGGGCCGCTGCATATATGACAATATCAGAAAAACCGTGGGCTTCTTGTTGGGAACCAATATCGGTGAAGTTCTAACCGTATTCATCGCTATGCTGCTGTGGCAGGCTTCGCCGCTCCTGGCGGTGCACCTCTTGTGGATCAACCTGGTCACCGACAGCTTGCCGGCTGTAGCCTTGGGCATGGAGGCGGTTGAAAACGATGTCATGCAGCGCAGGCCCAAACCCAAAAATGAGAGCATATTTGCCCAGGGGATGGGAGTGCGGGTCATCCTGCAGGGGGTGATGTTTGCGGTTTTGACCCTGATCGGGTTTAATGCCGGCTGGAACAGCCAGGGGGAGATAGAAGCCGGCCGCACCATGGCATTTCTGGTCTTAGCCCTGGCCCAGGTCTTTCATGCGTTCAACATGCGCTCCAACCACTCGCTGTTTTCGATCGGGTTTTTCTCCAACAAATATCTCAATGGCGCCGCCGTGATTTCCATTGCCCTGATCGGAGTGGTTGCCTTTATACCGGCTGTGGCCTCTGCCTTCGGATTGGTTCTGCTGTCTGCCGCCTCATACCTTCTGGCATTGGGTCTGGCCCTGATCCCTATCGCGGTTTTGGAATTTTCCAAAGCTTTTGGGCTGGTGAAGCATCAAACCGCCGACGCATAAAGCGGCTTATCTGGCGGGAAACGAGCCGGTCGGCACCGGTGTTGACAGCTATTTCGGGGAGACAGGCTGCGGCCCGGAGAATATGATCTCTGCTGTCCTCATTCTCAGCGGCAATACAAAAATTGCACTACACTTGAATGTTTGACTGCAATAATTGCGTAATGATGATATAGCCTGAAGCTTTTCTCGATTTATCACCGCAGGGCTTCCGGGGAAACCGGGTGGGGTGCGGCTATCTTTACGAACTTTATGATATAGTTTTACTAACAAGGTTAGAAAGGGGAGGTATCAGTTGAATCGCTGGCCAGGAATCATTGTCATTCTGCTTATACTGCTCTTAACCGGTTCACTGATCGGATGCGGTTCCGCCAAGTCGCAAGACCTGGTCCAGAATGAGCGCGCCGAGATGGCGAAAGACAGCGCCCCCGGCAGCCCGGAAACAGCGCCGCAGTCTGATTCGGCCTTAGAATCGGCTGGCATGGAGCGTAAAATAATACAAAATGCCAACCTCGACATTAAGGTTGAGGATGTTTCTCAAACCGTAGACCGGATTACCGCCTTATGCACCGAAAATGGAGGCTATACCGTCAATAGCCGTTTGTACAGAGATGATCAAAGGGTTTCTTCGCAGCTGTCCATAAAGGTCCCGCAGGAGAAGCTGAACGACATTATCTCCTCCATCTCCCAGTTGGGAGAAGTGACCGACAAAGTCATATCTACCCGGGATGTTACCGAGGAATACTATGATGCCGAGGCGCGTCTGAAGGTGCTGAAGGCCAAGGAAGAACGCCTGGTGGGCTTATTGGGCAAAGCAGCCAGTATCAACGATATCATCAGCATCGAAAATGAACTGGGCAAAACCCGCGCCGAGATTGAGGTTCTGGCCGGGCGCCTCAAATACCTTGCCAATGCCACCGAATACAGCCTCATCGAGATAGAGCTTGTGCAAGCCGTCCCCGGCGCCGTAAAAGCGCCTCAGGGAACCATGGGCAAGGCTATGCAGGGATTGGTGTCCAGTGTCAACGGGTTAATCAATTTTGCCAGCCACAGCGTAGTGGCATTGTTCATTATCCTGCCCTGGGCCTTGGTGTTGTTCTTGGCGTTCCTGCTGTTGCGCTATATTTATGGAAAACAGCGTGCCAGACGTACCAGGGAAAAAGAATTATAAAAACCTGGTTTAGCCCAGATATAGATATAATAAACCAAACCAGGTCCTAATTTGATATGAAGTAAGGGATTTTTGTTCTTGACAATTCAACAATGCTTTACTATTCTAACAATAGAGGCAAATATCAATTCTAAACACGACAAAACTTAACAAAACTTAATATTACGGTGGCTGACAGGGAAACCATCGGTTGCTCTTTAAGAGACCAATATTTAAGTGCTGTACGTGTTACATATAGCATATTTAATATTGGTTTTATTGTTTTTACAGAGAGAGATTAAATATTCTGCAGAACATAAAAGCGTCATTGCATAGAGATTTTAAATACTCTGCAGAAACAAAAGCGTTGTTGCATAATATTGATAAGGGAGTTTGGGGGTAATATTATGTCAACTCAATTCAAATTGGTAGATGATAAAGCTATCATTCCTACCGGCATGTCCGGGCGCAGGTTGAATGACCAGGAACGCCGTCAATTTCAACACGAATTTAAAATTTACATGGAAAAATATTTCAAAGACAAGCTTGGCAAAGGGGTCGATAAGACCAAAATCGTTATTTGGGACGATATGCTGGTTATCCGCGGCGAAGGTTTTCTAACCGAGCCGGAAAAATACATAAACAAGACTCCGTCTGGAAGAGAGGTGGTAAGAGCAGCTCGAATGCAGGTGGTAAAACAGCATGCTATTGACAACGTAGGCTATTTCGAAAACAGGTTGAGCGCTGTCGCCATTCACCATGCCTATGAGTTGGAACCGGAAAACGATTTCTGGATGCATGTGATTGTCTTCGACCGCATATTAACTGAAAAATCGAGCGTAGATTAAAATCAGAGTATACTCGAAATTCCCGGTGGTCTGTAGAGAACCCTGCGGGGGGCTCCAAAGAAAACCGATGTGTTATAAGTGCTTTTATGCGCGTTTAACCATCGGCTTTTGTTGTTTTTAGGGTTAATATGGCGGTTTTTGCCGCATGTTAACCTGTAATGGTACGTTGAGCAAAACCTGCAACAAATTACCTGGTGGTCTGTAGAGAACCCTGCAGGGGGCTCCAAAGAAAACCGATGTGTTATAAGCGCTTATTAAGCGTAATTAACCCATCGGCTTTTATTGTTTCTGTATTAATTAGGGGTGGATAAAATGAGGGGCATGCAGTCCCTCGGAAAAGAAAAGGGAGGTTTTTTAATGGCTGACACAATGAAAGCTCTGGTTTATCGTGGCCCCGAAAAAATCGGTTTGGAGGATGTACCGGTACCGCGCATTATCGAACCCGATGATGCGATAGTAAAAGTGACCACTTCCACTATCTGCGGCACCGACATTCACATCTGGCACGGGGGTATGCCGGAAGTAGAACCGGGAAGAATAATCGGCCATGAATTTGTGGGTGAAGTCGTGGAAGTAGGCCCTGCGGTAAGGAACGCCAAGGTAGGGGACAAAGTAGCGGTTTCCTGTGTCACCCAGTGCGGCGAGTGCTTCTACTGTGTACGCGGGATTTATTCGCATTGCACCACCGGCAGCTGGATATTCGGCTATATGATCGACGGCTGCCAGGCCGAGTATGTGCGGGTACCTCATGCCAACCTGGGGATGTTTAGCATTCCTGAGGGACTGACGGAGGAAGATGTGCTCTTCGTCGGCGATATCCTGTCAACCGGTTATTTTGGCGCCGAACAGGCCAAGATTGAACCGGGCGATACTGTTGCGGTTATGGGTTGCGGACCGGTTGGAATGTGCGCTATGACCACCGCCCGGCTGTGGGGGCCTTCCAAGATAGTGGCTGTCGACATCAATCAGGAACGTTTGGATTGGGCAGTGAAGAACGGTATCGCTGACGTTGGAGTCAATCCCCTCAACGGGGATGCCGGCGATGCTATCAGAGAAATGACTGAAGGACGCGGCGCTGACGCTACTATCGAAGCCAATGGTTTCAAACCCACTTTCGATATGGCCATCGATGCTGTCAGACCCGGTGGAACAGTATCTCTGATCGGCGTATTTGAAAAACCCCAGGAACTGGCCATGAACACCTTGTGGATCAAGAACATCAGAATCAGCATGGGTCTGGTCAACGCCAATCGCATTCCAGAACTGATCAAGTTGATCAAGGCCGGTAAGATCAGCACCAGCTTCCTGTGCACCCATCGCGCTCCATTAAATGATATTGTTAAAGGCTATGATATCTTTGGCGGCAAGAAAGATGGCTGTCTGAAGTGGATAGTAACTCCTTACCAGAAATAGAAACCAGAAATTATTTGTCTCCTGGCAAAACAGGATTCATGTTCAAGCCAAAAGGCGCCTCTTTTATGAGGCGCTTTTTGGTGTTTGGCCAGGATGTCTGCTGAGCTGGTGGATTGGAAGAAATCGATCGTCAAGCGGCGGCAAGGTGACCCCAAGGTTGGGACGTTACCGGTAATGTGGGGTCCGAAAGAAAAGATCTGCTCAAAACCGGATTATTCCAAGTTGCCGATATGATTACATAGGACAGATGATATCAATCCTGGTTTTGCATACAAAATAATGCAGGGTTTTAACTTCTGATGTCAAAGTTATACAAAAGTTGTGCAAAACATATATTCTTCGATTCGATTATACTGGGGTGTGTGAATTTTGAGATATCGCATCAAAGAAAATATGTGGGGCCAATACCTGCGGGGAGAAACAAATGTTGTATCGAAATATTTGTAAAGGTTGTATGAATGTGAAAATCGCCAAATTTTATTTCACCTTGGGCTTGATTATTTTGTTAATGCCTCTCCTGGTCATAGCGGGATGTTCTCCTGAGCCGGAAGATCACAATACGTCTCAAGGATTTTCATTTATATATATGGGTGATTCTCAAGCTGATCCCGAGACCGGCGACTATACAGCCTGGGGTGAACTGCTGGAGACGGCTGCCCGGCATGAGAGTCGGCCTGCCTTTGTCATGATCGGGGGAGATCTGGTAAATGACGGAAGTGACCAAAGGGAATGGGATGCCTTTATGGCGGCCGGAGGCGAGACCTTGAAAAAATTGCCTCTCTATCCCGCCACCGGCAATCACGACCTTACTGATCTCTACAAAGCTATTTTTGACCTCCCTCAAAACGGTCCGCCCGGGAAAATGGAAGCCTTCTACTCTTTTGACTACAGGGACGCGCACTTTACGGTCATGGACAGCAATGCCATGGGGGCAGCCAATCCCGAAGACCTGGAATGGCTAAAAAATGATCTGTCTGCAACTGACAAGACCCACAAAATCGTCATGTTTCACCATCCAGCCTATCCGGCCATAAATATCCCCAAAGATATGCAGCGGGCTGAAACCATTCAAAAGTACTTTGTGCCTGTCATGGAGGAAGCCGGGGTTGATCTGGTTTTATCAGGCCATCAGCATGTTTATATGCGCACCTACCCTCTAAAAAAAGGGGTGCGGGATGATGACGGCATCGTTTACCTGATGGGTTTTTCCGGGGGTAAGCAGTACACTCCGGGCAGTTTTGAATATGCTGCCGCGAGCATTGGCGGCAAGCCGGTATATACCGTAATAACCCTGAATGAGAAGGGTATTTTCCTGGAGACCCGGGACAGCAGCGGAGCGATAGTGGATTCCAACCGGGGGCCAAGTCTTTCCGAACAGCAAAAGCAGTTGAGCATCATAGTGAAAGGAGACGGCATTGACGGTGAGAAGAACTTCAGCTTCGGAGAATTGGCGGCTTTGCCGTATTCTGGCTTTGAACATGTCTACTCCACTATCAACAACTGGCCGACTCCCAGGTTCTACGCAGCGCGGGGCTTAACCGTAAGGACCATTTTAAAAGCGGCCGAGGTATTGGATTCAGCTCAGCTCATCACTTTCCGCTCTCCGGACGGTTATGAAATCAGCTTCACCCGAGAGCAGTTGATCGGCCTGCCTCGTTATTATTATCCCGCTGTCAAAGAAGGCTCTGCTGCCGGAGCCGAGCGTGTGGAGTCCATAATCGCATATGAATATAAAGAAGGGTCCGGAGATCTGGGGGAAGCCGTGAACGATTCCCCCTGCCTGATCTTCGGCCAGAGCAACCCTTTAGAACATACTAATCCGGCCTTTGTGGTAAACGTCAATGAAATAATAGTGTCCAGCGCGGACGCTGAAGCCTGGGAACCGGCCAAGACCTTCCCGGCTGAGGGGAGGATCGCCTCCGGAGAAAGTGTTAAACTGCAGCACTCATCGCTCGGCCTGCTCAAGCTGCACTATACCCTGGACGGCAGCGACCCCACCATGCTTTCCCCTATGTATAATGTGAGTACTTATCAGCCGGAACTTAATAAACCCATAGTTATTACTAAAGACACGGTCATCAAGGTCCTGGTCACCGGTTATGGAAAAAAGGACAGCATTATTAAGGCCTTCACATTTGATGCCCAATAAATATGATAATCAAGTAGCAGGAGGGTATTATGCACAACCTCGGCAGGAAAAAAACTTTACTCATCGCCGCTTTAATGATTTTGACCCTTTCCATCACGGTTTACTCTGGCTGCAGCAAGAGCAAGAGCAGCGGGGATCCTGAGTACGAGGCCCGGGTGATTACCATCGAAGGCTTAAAGCCTCAGGATGAGGCCGATGTGTCCTTGACTGAGATATCGGTTGCGGAATTGCGCCAGCTGGAGCAGCATGACCTCAATGCCAGTTATAAAAGAACCACCGGGCTCACCGAAGAATTCAAAATGTCAGGTCCTTATCTCGAGGATGTCATCCGGCACCTGGGGGGGAATCTGGCTGAATATGCCGGCATAGGCGTGGTGGGTAGAGATGGTTATTACTGCCTTTTATCTAAAGAGGTAATCGATGCCACCCCCGATCTGATGTTGGCGCTGGTCATAGACGGCGAAGCCAAACTGGATGACGACAACGCCCCGGCGCGTCTGGCGGTACAGGGGCAATTCGGGCCCTACTGGGTAAAACAGGTCGAAAAAATCATTCTTTATAAAGAGATACCGGAGAAGTCTATCACTTCTGTATGGGTATTCCGCAACCTGGCGGCCGGCATCGAGCCATATAAGTATGAATACTATGGCAGCAAGGATGATGCCATCGACCTGGAACAGGTCTTCTCCCGCCTGGATAATGTAGACAGCAAGGCCTTTTTCACCATGAAATCGGCGGACGGATTCAAGAAAAATGAAGTCATCAATATGGTGAAATCGCGCTATTATATCAAGATAGAAGGGGCTGACGCACCCACCAACATTTCTCCTTATATAAAACTGGGCATGAATGTTCAGAATATCGCCTGGGTCTCCACCAACGCGGATGCTGCCATATTCCCGGAGAAGATGCTGGAATACATGGATGTAAGCGAGATAGGGGGAGAAAAAGGCATCACCCTGGAAGAAGTCCTGTATGAAACCGAAGTGGAATCGGTGAAATCGACTAGCTTTGACATACTGGGGACTGCTGGAGAGAAAATCACCGTGAGCGGTCTGGATATGAGCCGGGGCATATTGGTCAATCGGGCCGACGGCACCGCCGGGGTGGTGTGGGATCCCGGCACCGGACACCAGAACATCAACAACCTTTTGCGCATCCGTATGGCGAAGGTGACGCCATCGGCGCCGGGGAGTGACAAAACCGGGGAAGCCGGCGACAAGACAGTACCTCAGTCCTGGACTGACGGCCCCGCCGCGGACACCATACTGACCATCAGCGGGGATGGGATCAGCAAGACGATGTATCTCTCTCTGGCCGATTTAAAAGGAATGCAAGCCGCATATACCGAGCAGCGTTTTTCCACGGTCAACAACTATCCTACCCGCAAGTTCGCGGTAGCCAAAGGAGTCAACCTGGCCTATCTTTTGCAACAAGCAGGTTTAAAAAGCGGCGCGAAAAGCATACAGGTAGAGGCCAGTGACGGCTACAAGGCTTCGCTCACCCGGGAACAGCTCCTGGGAAAGCGCTATTGCTATCCGGACCTGTTATCCGGCGGCACCGCTGCCGCGGTCGAAGTCAAGCCCATGCTGGCCTGGGCTTTTGGCGAAGGACAGGAGCTCTCGAAGGCCCGGGAAGGGGATTTGCGCCTGGTTATCGGGCAGCAAGGTCTAAATGATGTAAATACCGCGGTGTCAGTGCAGATGGTCTCTAAAATAACAGTTTCCACCTCAAATCCGGGCAGCTGGAGCAAGGCACAGGCTGTAAAAGACGGCGGTCAGATCGTTTTGCAGCATGATAGCATGGATCAAGTGAAGCTTCATTATACATTGAACGGGGAGGAGCCCAATGAAAATAGCCCGGTATATAACCCCAGCACCTCATATTTCCAGCCTGAACTGATCAAGCCTATCCCGGTGAGCGGCTCCGGTGTTATTAAGGTGAAAGTGATCGGCTACGGTAAATACGACAGCGGGGTATTGAGCTATGCTTATTAGAAAGCTGGGGTTATTGCTGGTTTTGATGGCAGCCGCTGCGCTTTTAGGTTGTGGGGAGTCATCGCAGCCGACCGCGGAAGAGCTGAAAGCTGTCAACGAAATATTTACTCAGGATTACACCGCCGGGGACTTGACCGTTATCACTGATGAGTTTATGACTGCGGACAGAAAAGACAAATTCCAGGCGGTCAAGAAGGTTTTTACCACCCCTGAAGGCGACTATGCTTTTATTTGCAAACCGGTGGCTTACAACGGGCCTATTACCCTGGCCATCGGCATTGATAAGGACAGTGACAAGACTACAGGTATGAGGATAGTCAGCCATATGGAGACCGAACATTATGTGCGCGACATGAACAACAGCTGGTTTACCCAGCGGTTCGCTGACAAGTCCAGTCAGGATTACCTGCAGCTGGTTCACCTGGAGGCCAAACGGGACAATGAGATTATTATTATAACCGGAGCAACTGTGACCACCGAGGCTATCGCCAATGGGGTCAATGCCTGCATGGGAATATTCCGCGAGGCGGTTCTAGGCCAGAGCGCTGAGGCAGTGCCTTACATGGTCAAATTTGAGAAATCCGATGCCGAAGGCCCTGAGGAGAACGGTAAACTGGCTGTCAGGTCATACGGAACCATTCTGGGGGAGGTCACCCTGGAACAGATCCGGGAGATGCCCAGTGTCAAACGCACTATGATGATTCATTCCACCTCCGGCACCACCAGCCACAGCTTTAGGGGTACCCTGCTTTCCAACGTCATCGCAATCGTGGATCCCGGTCTGCTCACCGGCTGTGAAATGGTGCAGCCGGTGGGCGTGGATGATTATATGTCCAATATCTCTATGGATGAGGTCTTAAAAGAGAACGCGGTCTATGTTATGTACGAGGACAATGGGGAGCCGCTCAAAACCAAAGACGGGAAACCCGGAGCTATGCGGGTGGTGGTTCTGGATGATGTCTTCGGGCAGCGCTTCACAAATTATATGATCGAGATCGTGGTGGAATGATAGGTTTGGGGCCAGAAACAGTGCGCTGATCAGAACCGTGCTGCTGCAAATACTGAGGTTTTCCGGCATACGATCATAAGCCGTGATGCTATGGCCCTGATTAATGTGACAACTACGGGCTAACGATTCAGCCCAATTACTACAACCAGGTGATGATTATGAAGAGCGCAAAGGCCAAGGCCATCATTTCTACACTATTAATAGTGACCGCCCTGTATTCCATGTCCAGTGGCGCAGTTCTATACTTTTTAGACTATGGGATGTGGCTGGGTCTGACCCGCAAGTTTATTAAGGACAGTCATGCACTGAGCGCTTTGATTATGGGGTTTGGCATTATTGCACATTTGGTGCTAAACTGGCGGCTCTATGCACGGGAAATTAAAACCGCGCTCAAAAAGAACTTATAGAACCTTGATAGAAGCTGGTTGTGCCAATTAAATTATTGCCCCCCTTTTTCAGTATAATGTGGTAAAATAACAGAAAATTAGATAAATTTATTCCGAGTTCATTTTCCTAAGATCATAAGAGGATTATGGGAATGAACCGATGGGTATAGTTGGAAACGGCTGTGCCTCCCGTTTTGGAAAGGAATACTCAATAAAGCGTGTTGTGTAAATAACGGGCGGCATTTTTATAAGTCGCTCGTTTTTTTATTGATCAAGAGAGGAAGCACCTTATGCCTGAGTCACGAACCGTATTCTTTATATGCCTGATGATTCTGGCTTTAAGCCTCTCGGGATGCGGACAGCGGGAATTACAGACCTACAGCCGGGATTTTTTCGCCATGGACACCTACATAACCTGCAAGATAACCTCACAGGACCAGGCCCTGGCCGAGCGGGGACTGGGAGCGGTAGAGAAAGCATTTGTTGACATCGATAGTCTGACCAACCGATTTGATCAACAGTCGGAACTGCAATTGATAAACCAAAATGCTGGGATAGCCCCGGTCAAGGTGAGCCAGGACACTTTCACACTGGTAAAAACGGGTGTGGAGTGGTATCAGCGCACTGACGGGGCCTTTAATATCTTGATAGGCAGCGTCATGGACTTGTGGGGATTCGGCACCGACCATCCCGCAGTGCCGGGGCAGGATGATGTTAAGCAGGCCTTGAGCAAAGCCGATTGCAGCAAAATCGTGCTGGATGAAGCTAAGTCTACAGTTTTTTTGCCTGAAAAAGGCATGATCCTGGATCTGGGTGGGATAGCCAAGGGCTACGCCACCGATAAGGCAGTGTCCACATTGCAGGAATTGAGCATAAAAAACGCCCTTATAAATGCCGGAGGCAATGTCTATGTGTTAGGAAACAAAGCTGACGGAACTCCCTGGAGGGTAGGGGTACAGGACCCCCGCAACCCCGAGGGCATCAAAGCAGTCCTGCAAGGCCGGGATCAGGCCCTGGTGTCCTCCGGTGATTATCAGCGCTACTTTGAAGTGGATGGGGTCCGATATCATCATATCATCGATCCCCAGAGCGGTTTTCCCTCCCGGGCCAGCGCAGGCACCACGGTGGTAATGGAATCCGCCACCATTGCGGATGTGCTCTCCACCGCCCTTTTTATAAAAGGTCCGCAGAAGGGCCTGGAGATGGCGGCGGATATGCCCGGGGTGGGTGCAGTGATGATGATAAGTACAGATGGACAGATGGTAGGAAGGAATTTGGATCAGTACATAGTTCAACCGTAGCATGGCAGGATAGTTACCCATAATACAGGGACAGGCCGGTGCGTTAGGCCTGAAGCCCTTTTATGGATAAAAGATGTTTATGAGAGAGAATGAGTAAACAAGGGAGGGATCTATTTGAGAGCGAGCACTTTGATGAGACCGGGCAGGAAGACGGGCAGATGGTTCAGGCAAAGCATATCGCTGCTGTTGGCCTTGGCCTTGATGACCTGTTCGGTGATCATTCCGGGCGGCGGTTGGGCCCAGGCTGAGGATGAATTGAGCGGCAAGACCGAACAGCCGATCCTGCTGGTCAGCGGCGATGACATTATACCTAGTGGCATCTATACTGCGGCCAATGTCAAAAATGAGAAATCATATACCCTGGATGAGCTGCAGGGTATGACGGATCTGGTAGAGAGCAATTATTATTCCACTATCAATAATTCCGGTACCAAAAGAATTCATTTGGGCGATGGTATCACGGTAGAAGGATTATTGGAACAAAGTGGATTTTCTTTGTCAACGGATAGCGAAATCAGCATGATGGGAGATGACGAAGGGGTTAGTTTTAATGGCAGTAAGCCTCTTTTAGGAAGGTATTATTATCCTCATATCGGCACTGGATCTGAAAGTGACAGTGTAGTGGTTGACGCTATACTAGCATGGGCAAATAGCAGGGAGGATCAAAGCGGGGGCTCACCCGTCCTTCCCCAGGATACAAACGATATTGAAGAAGAAGATCTGCTGACACTGATGGTTGGCCAGCAGAATATCAATGATGTAAATAACAGCCTGTACTGGACGGGAGTGAGAAACCTAATAGTAGGTGATGTTCTCACTAACACGCTAATTACCATCGCTGGAGAAGAATTCACCAGAGGCGAAATCCTAATGATGGAGAGGGCGGATCGCAGCTATACCTATACCAAAAGTGGCGATATCACCGCGACAGAATACGTCCGGGGAATACCCCTGGCAGTATTATTGGACGGATATGATAATGATTATGTGGTCAACTTCACAACCGCTGATAATTGGGATGTAGAGGCCTCCGGTATGACGGTAGGTGATTTGATCAGCGGCAACTATATGCTGGCTTATGAAAAGGGAGACAGTGAAAGCGGACCAAAAGACGGAATATATGACACCAAAAAGGACGATGCTTCCGTCTATGGATATTTCAGACTATATGGTGATGCTGTCAGCCCTGCAAAAATGATCACTTCGATCACTGTTAATTCGCCCGAGTATGTGGACTACACCGACAGCTCTTACAAGCATATCAACAACGGCGGGCTTTCCGGAGACGCTCCGTACAATATCGATGCCATCACCGGGGCTACGCTGACCGTGGAAGGCCCGGGTGTTGAAAGCACCACCCCCATTCGGATTTATGATTTGGAAGCCACCGCTAATGCCAACATTTATAGAGGCTTATACACTGACGTCAGAGAAGGCAACCCTGCTGAATTCAGCTATGAAGGGGTCAAAGTGTTGTCCATCATCGACGGGCTGGTAAACAGCAATGTGGAAATAGTCGATGAAGATGTGCAGATCATATTCAAAAACCGCTGGCGGCAGAACGTTGGCTACATAAGCTATGAGCAATTGGTGGACGCTGAAACCCCGGTGATACTGGCCTATGGGACCGGCACCGCCGATGGGGCCACGGTGGCGCCCTTCGTCTACGACAATGATCTCGGTTCGGTAGCCGGACTGGACAATGAAGACGGCTGCGTGAAACTGGTCTATAATAAGAACGAGTTTCCATTTCTGTCACTGCATGATCAGTTCGTAAGCGTGGCCTATATTTACGTTGAACAGGGCGGAGAACCGCCCGGCTATAAACACAGTGAAGCCAGCGATGATGCCTATAAAAATGTGGCGAATACGGAGCAGCTTTTAACCTTCACCGGTACCGCATTGGGCCGTGAGGTCAACTACACCGTGGCCGAGCTGGAAGCCATGGTGGAGTATGGCCCGGACGATCTTCCTGTTGCAGGAGGTTTGGGCTATCGCGATGAATACGGACTGTCAAATACCACCTACTGGTATGTGAACGAATATGAAGGCGTCAAATTGTGGGATTTTTTGACCCAGAAAATGGGCCTGAATGCGGGAACCTACGCCAACGATAACAATACCCTGGTGTCCTTCGCCGCCTGGGATAATTATCAGACCACGGCTCAGTTCTCCATGGCGCAACTGGCTGATCCCGACCGCTTTTATTTCTATGAGAAATCCCCCCTGGATATCGGCACTACCCGGCCTACCAAGGCACAATTGGCCACTCCTGAATACCAGCCCGACAATACCGTAGGGGAATGGGACACCGACAGCAACGGCTATCCGGTCAAAAAAGGCTACCCGGTCATGCTGGCTTACGGCGTCAACGGCTATCCTTATGTCAGGGACAGCAGCCTGCCTGGTTATGCAGGCGGTTTGGGCAATGACGGCGGGCCGATGCGGGTCATTTTCGGCAAAACCGACGGTATGAACCGCAGCAACCCTGAAGATCCAACGAATTACGCCTACTTCTACAACAACGGTTCCAATCAGCTGCAGCGCGCCCAGGAAATCTATGTGGGCGATGACAAGCGCTACAGCACCCATATGGAAAACCCGGAATACACCGCCATGGCGGACAGCACCGCCTTGACCGTGGAAGTGGTGCAGGGAGGAACAACCACTACCAAGACCTACACTTTGGCCCAGTTGGAGAGCCTGCTCTACGGGGCCGGAATCTCCAAAGGTGATATGGAAAAGGAAGGCCGCCAGGAAAAAGCGTATTATGCCCATAAAGTATTTAATGAAGCCCTTCTCGAGGACTTGTTTGAAGGGGTCAACCTGTGGTATCTCCTGTCTGAGGATGTAGGTATGCAGGGCGTCTTAGGGAATGTATCCCTGTACTCGGGAAGCAGTGAAACCAGTGCTCTGGATCTGACCCTGACTGACCTGCAGAGCGAAGGCTTCAACTCCCTGCGTAATACCGATGGCCTGGGGATGATGGTGGCCTTCGCCAAAAACGGCTATCCTCTGGTACTTGACAAGAATGCCGCCGGTTATGTTTCAACCGATACCGTTACCGGCAAGACCATCGAAAACAGCGACGGTCCCCTGATGTTCGTCAGCGCCCAGACCGAAGCCCAGAAAGATGCCGGTACCCCGGGGGCAGCCGTTACGAATCTGACCAAAATCGTAATCAATCTGGAAGCGGATATCTATGCACATACCGGCGATTATGCCGCCTATGGCGAAAATGAAGTGGCTTTCAGCGGCGCAGTCAAGGACGGAGCTGTCACCCTCAGCGTCAGTGACCTGGAAAAACTGCAGAAGTACATGGTGACTGGCAGCTATACCGTGGGCGGAGTCAGCCAGACCTATCGCGGCATCGACCTGAAACGTCTGCTCTTCAGCAGCAGTGTGGGGGCCAGCGCCCTGCTCGACCAAGTCACTGTAAGCAACGGTGATTCCGGGTCCAAGACGGTTACTGTAGCTGATATGAACGGGGCTGCCAAACCCATAATCCTGGCCTACGGCATCGGCAAAACCGGGGCGGATCCGATCGGCAAGCCCCTGGTGCCGGATGAAAGCAGCCCGGGTTATGATGGGGAATACCTCAACAGCGGCGGGCCGTTGCGCTTGATCATCGACGGGTCTGCAGAGGACGACTGCATCGAGAATGTAACCGCAATTGCGGTCACGGCCGCGACTCTCACGGGCTGGACCCACAGCGCCGGTGCTTTTGCGGCTTATAAGAACAAAACCCTGAGCGTCTCGGGTTCCAACAGCGCCCGGTCCCTACATATGACCGTAGAACAAATAGAAGCCCTGAGCAGCACCTATAAGATATTCGATCAGTATAAGATGGGCAATTTCCTCTATTTTGAAGGTGTGGACCTCCTGAAACTGTTGAGGGATCATGTCGGTTTCAGCAATGACCTGCAGTCCTCCAATATCACGGTTTACTCCAAGGATGGCTATCACATCGACTTTTCCGCCACGGACCTGACCAATGGGGTAAACGGCAAGCCTATCATACTGGCTTACGGCCAGGGTATATCTGCCGATGATGGACTGCCCCTGGTAGACGGCAATGACACCAATGATATCAGGGACGGCTTTGATTCCGATATCGGCAATGCCTTCGGTCCCCTGCGCCTGGTGGTTCACGACAATACCGGCTGGTGCAGCAAATGGGTGACCGCTATCGTGGTGGGGACCGGCAGCGTAGAACCTCCTCCGACTCACGATTTTGTTCTGACCAATGGCAGTGAGGTCAGCAATTATGACATATCCGATATCAAAGCCATCACCACCGGCAGCGGTGGAGAGGCGACCGCAAGCTACCTCTACACCTCCAGCTCGGTATTGAAAACCGACTATGTCAAAGGGATTTTCCTGGCCGATCTGCTGGCTCATGCCGGGATATCCGGCGCTCAGGCCAAGGTGACGATAAACTGCACCGACGGCTTCGAATCCAAGCAGCCCAGCTACCGGGAAATCTCCCTGGCCGATATCAGCAGCCAGGGCTATTTCCTGGCCTATGATGCCGGTGAGAGCGCAGGTGCAATGACTGATATCCTGGATGAAGACAAAAACGGCGTGGAAGCCACCGTGCGCATCTATCGCAATTACGATGACGGCAGTTCCTGGATGAACCGCCTCACCAACATCAAAGGCATCACTGTCACCGGTGCAGGCAGTGCTGATCCCGAGTACACTTTCACCGTCTACCCGGGCAGCGGCCAGGCCGGGGAGCTTCCCACGGCCTCGGTGCGCGACGTGGCGATCGATGCCGGCGGGGGCATGTGGGTAGGCACCAACAACGGCGGCGCCTGGTACAAACCGGCGGCCGGCGAGGAGTTCACCATCAATACCCTGACCAGTGAAGGCTATGTACTGCAAAGCAATCTGGTATACGCTATCGCTATTGATAGCGGGGGAGGCGTCTGGTTTACTCAGAGCAAGACCTATAATCCAGGCCAGGCTCATCTCAATAAAGGCGCAGCCTATTTGAAGGACGGCGCCATCACCTATTACAACACCGATGTGCCCGGCACCATTCCCGACAATTATGTTCAGGAAGTGCGCATCGATGGCGGAGGAAATGTCTGGTTCGGCTCCTTCGGCGGTTTGACCAGATACAATCCCGGCACCGCTACCTGGACCAGCTGGGATCAGAATTATGCCGACGGTGAGGGAGACCACTTCCCGGCCACTTCGGTGGATAATCTCATCTGTGACGGCCAGGGCGGGGTCTGGCTGGGGTTCTATCCCACCGGCGCCGGGACTGAAACCGATCCATTCGTGGGCGGATTTGCCCATATGACCGCGGATGGGGACATCACCCCCTACCAGTATACCGCCGATTATGACAGTACATTGGCAACCTCCCTTTTAGCCCAGGTATGGGTCAGGGATATTGCGGTGGATGCCAATGGCGGCGCCTGGGTGGTAGCCTCGGGTTCTTACCCGGAAATGGCCAACGTAGGTGGCACAGTATGGTATGTGGACAATAACGGAACCGCCACCAGGTTTACCGGCGACCAACTCCTGGGCGCCGGCAGCCTGACCGGCAATGTGGAGATCCGCATGGTCAATGTGGATGCCAATGGCGGGTTATGGCTGGGAACCTCTGGAGACGGTTTGTTCTACATAGCCGACCCGGGAACGACTGCGCCCTTGACCATCACCGCGCAGTACAGCGGGGCCAACGCGGCCTGGCCTGATAACGTATATTTCAATAACATCTACGCCATGGACATCATCGATGGGGTGATGTATCTGGGCAGTGATGGCGGGGTTATGACCGCTGCCCTGGCGGATATAGCAGCTCCCCCGGAACCGGAAGTCATCGAGACCTTCACCATCGCCGGCCTGGATGCGGGAGAAATCAGCTATTATGTGGGCGGCAGCGGCCATGAGCATACCTTTAAAGGCCTGCCGGCTGGCGCCGGCCAGGTTTTAAGCAGCTACCCGTATAACGGAGACACTCATTATGTAAAAGGCGCGCTGCTAAAAGACCTGCTGGCTGATGCCGGTGCGGGAGACAACATCAAGGTTACCATCACCACCAGTGATGGCTATACCAAAGCCTCCTATCAAAATATCCCTTATGCTGATATCGTAGCCAAGAACTATTTCGTCGCCTATGATGTGGGCGAGAACACCGAGACCTTAGGCAAAGTAGCCGATGAAGACGGCAATGGCGTCACCGCTTCATATCGCATCTACCGCAACCTGGATGACGGAACGGCCGGCCTCAAGGACAACCGCATCAAAGGCGTGGTAGGCATTACCGTAAGCGATGCCGGCGGCGGGGGGGTAGACCCTGGAGATTATGACTTAACCATCAATGGTTCCGGGGTTAACCAAATTACGCATTACAGTATTTCCGAATTGAAAAATGATCTCACAACCAGAACAGCGAGCTATTTCTGGCTCAACAGTTTCGGCAGCACCGGTACTGACGAGTTTGAAGGGGTCTATCTGGAAGACCTGCTGGATGAGGTAGGCCTGAAGTCTTCGGCCGAAAGCGTGACCGTGACCGCCAGTGACGGTTACCACCGCAGCTTCAATCTGGACGGCAGCGCATTAGGTGTATACTGGACCGATATACAGGGTAACCAGATCATGCTGGCCTGGGAAAGAAACGGTTCTTCCTGCCCTCTGCAACTGGTGGTGGGTCAGACCGCTTCGGATCATGTAAACAAACCCATGTGGGTAAATGATGTCGAAACTATCACTGTAAAAACTGAAAAAACTGAATCAGGTTCGGGTTCAGCAGGCGGATATGAGCCGCCCCAGTCCCAGCAGCCCGCTGGCGGACTGATGATAACCCCGACCATTCAAGGGGATACAGCTCAGACCACTATTTCCGGCGAGGATATGGAAGCTGCTTTGGAAGCTCTGAAGGAAGCGGCGGCAGACCCGCTGGCCCCGCTGAACTTGGAGATCGATGCAGTCAGCGACTCCCCGGACGAGGTGAGAGAGTCTGAGGTTACCCTGGCGGCGGAGGCCGTCAAAGCCCTGGCCCGGGAAGGCAATGTCACCCTGACAATCAAAACCGACCAGGGCATCATAGAATTGCCGCCGGCTGTGTTGCAGTTCCTGGCCCAGGGGGGCTCTGATGAGATCCAGATAGTGATGGGTGAGGCCGCTGATCCCGATTTGAACACAGCTATCCAGGACGTGATCGGACAGAGACCGATTTTGGATGTAATGATATTCAAAGGCGGTCAGGAGCTGACTGATTTGGACGGAAATCAGCTCAAGATCATGATCCCCTATACCATGTCAGGTCAAGAAAGCCCTGACCGGCTGCTCATCTACTATATCGATGATCAGGGTCAAGGCATTGCGGTGGTCGTATCTTTGTACGACCAGCAGAATCAGTCTATGGTTTTCGAAACCACGCATTTCAGCCTTTATGCCGTGGGTTATAACGGCATAAGCTTCAATGACATTGATGGCAGCTGGGCCCGGGAGAATATCGAATTCCTGGCCGCCAGAGGCATTGTGAACGGCAGGGCTGAAGGGGTGTTCTCGCCTGACGGCAATGTCACCAGAGCCGAGTTTCTGACCATGCTGGCTAATTCGGTCAGCGGCTTGAACGCAGCTGATTCAGCCAATGCCGGTTTCAATGATGTGCCGGCCGGAGCCTGGTATGCCGATACGGTGAACTGGGCGGTCGGAAAAGGCATCGTCAGCGGTTATGGCGACGGTCGCTTTGGGCCGGATGACCTGATAACCAGGGAGCAGGTAGCGGTAATGATGGACAACTTTATCACAGCGATGGGCGTTGAATTGCAGAGCGAACAAGAACCGAGCAGCTATACTGATCAGGCTCAAATCAGCGCTTGGGCCCGGCCAGCAATAGCCAGAATGCAGCAATTCGGCATTATGACCGGCAGAAATGCAGGTATGTTCGCGCCCCTGGCTAATACTACCAGAGCCGAAGCGGCTACCCTGATCAAAGGTTATGTAGAAAGTAAATTAGGATTATAAATGTTGATGAATTGGGCGGGTTCCCTTTATTAAACGGGAACCCGCCCTGTCTTTTCTAATTTCCCTGATGAAGGTATGATTAAATAAAATTGATTTGGTTTAACGGGCATAAGGAGGTTATTATGAAGTCCAAAGCTGCCAGAATAATACTTATCAGCATATGCGCGCTAGCCTTGTTGCTGACTGTTAATGTAATTAGCATGGCCGCCTCTACGGAGACCTTGACCATCAAAGGGGATGGTGTCAGACAGGCGGTTACATTTGACCGGGTTCAACTGGAGGCCATGAACCCGGGGATCTCCCAGCACAAATATTCTGTGACCAACAATTTTCCCACCGATAAGGTAATGTATCGTAAAGGCGTGTCTCTGAAACATTTGCTGGATCAGGCCGGAGTTCTGGACACCGCCAAACAGCTGAAATTCATCTCATCCGACGGTTATACCCGCAGTTTTACTTATCAAGAACTCATAGACGATACCCGCTATTGTTTCGCCGCTGATGGTTCCCGGGCGATAGTCCCTACGATGATTGCATTTGCCGACAGCAGCCAGGGCTATGCTTCCATGCAGGACATAGAGCTGGCCTTGACCATGGGACAAAGGATCAAAGGGGAGCAGAACAATCCCTGGTTTGTGAAATACCTGCAAACCATCGAGGTCAGTACCCGAGAGCCGGAGCAATGGCCTGCTGTATCCTTCCGGACTGTAGCCGGGGCTGATGGGATCAGCGTAGAACTCAAACACAATAATTTTGATCTGGTGAAGATGTACTATACTACAGATGGCAGCGCTCCTTCCATTAACAGCAAGGTATACAATATAAGCGCCTCTTACTACCAACCCGAGCTGAACCGGCCGATCACAGTCAGCAAGAATACAGAAATAAGAGCTATCGCTGTGGGGGCCGGAAAGAGAAACAGCGAGACCGCCTCCAGTATTGACTCTGCCGCCGGTGCGGTATTTAGTGACTTACAGGCCTTTCCCTGGGCTGAGTCCGCCATAACAGAGTTAAACCGGGAGGGGATTATCGATGGCATGGGAGACGCCCGTTTCGCCCCGGCAGAGCCCCTGACCAGGGCTCAATTCGCCAAAATGATGATACTGGCTTTGGGTCAAGCACCGGACGTATCCTTCAGCTCTGGTTTCAGCGATGTTAAAAACAGCGACTGGCATTGGCCGTATGTGCAAAAGGCTGCCCGGCTGGGGCTGTTAGAAGGCTACCTGGATGGCAGTTTCGGTCCTGACCGGCCCTTGAGCCGGGAAGAGATGCTCACCATAGCGGTGCGGGCCATGGGGGTCAAGGTGGAAAACGAAACCGTCTCTGCGGAGCTGTTGAGGCCTTTTGAGGACGAAGCCAGAATCAGCGATTGGGCCAGACCCTATTTAGCCCATGCCGAAGATAAGGAAATAGTGGAGCATGGTCATTTGGCAGTAGAATCCGGTCCGGGTCTGGCAATGGATGCTCAGGGCGTGGCCAATCGGGCTGAAGCTGCCGTAACCATACAGCTTCTCCGGGAGAAAATTCGGAAATGAAGGCTCTTTTAGCAAATTTCGGGACTTTCGATTTGGTGGTTATCGCTATGATGGCCGCACTGGGGGTGGCGGTCAAGCCTGTGGTAACAGCCCTGGCACATATCATAACCGGGCCTTTGGTTATCCCCGGAGGGTCTCTGGCCGGTGGGTTTTATATGATGTGGCTGGTTCTGGGAGCAGCTCTGATTAAGAGACGCGGCACCGCTACCCTGATTGGATTTGTTCAATCCATAATGGTTATTGCCGCCGGGGTGTATGGAACCCACGGTATAGTCAGTTTGTTGACTTATACCCTCCCTGGATTAACCGTGGATGTTCTGTTGTGGCTGACAGGGCAAGAGCCCGATGAGAAGCTGGCCATGTTTACAGGCGGCATAGGCTCCAACCTGTGCGGGGTTTTCCTGACCAATGTGGTTTTCTTCCGTTTGCCTTTGGCGCCGTTATTAATGGCGTTAAGCGCCGGGGCCTTATCAGGGGCGCTGGGCGGGTTGTTGGCCTGGATGCTGGCCGACCGCTTAAAGAGATTCAACCTGTAATAAAAGTTACGCCAGGCTCAGCCTGGTCAGGCCTTGCAGAGGATATTATGAAAAAAGACAATCAGATAATAATTATGGTTCTGGCGGTTTTATTCCTGGCCACCGCTATGGGTGCAGGTTTTAACATGAAATACGCCCGCGAAAAGGCCGCGCTGCTGGCAGCCGCAGAGATTGTGGTTCTGGATCGGGGCCGGGAGGCGGCCCGCCTGAACATGGATACGCTGGGCACACTGCCCGCCATAGAATTCACGGCCAACTTGAAGAGCAGCATTATGGAGAGAGCCGAGGAGCATCTTTATACGGGGGTGGCTCTTTCTGAGCTTTTCAAAACCGCCGCTATATCTCTTGAAGGCAGGCAGCGGGTTATGGTCCGTTCCGTGGACGGATATATTGTTCCTCTGACTATTAAGGAGATAGAGGCCCTGGACAATATTTACCTGGTTTATAAAGACAACCGGGAATTTCTGGGCAGTTACAGTGATGCGGACGGGCAGGGCCCTTACATGATTGTTATCCGGGGAGACCGTTTCAGCCAGCGCTGGGCCAAATATGTGTGTGAATTGGATGTACAATAACAAGGGTGGATAAACGGATTGATAGCGAGCATACGAGCCAGAGAGCTCTCTTTTCGGTATAGGGGACAGGATCAGTGGCTCTTTGAGCAGATATCTTTTGAATTGAAAAGCGGTCAGATTTCAGCCCTTACCGGCCCATCCGGCAGTGGAAAAAGCACTCTGTGCTACTGCCTTTCAGGCGTGATTCCCAGGTTTATCAAAGGTGAGTTTAGTGGTGATGTCAGCCTTGAGGGCAGGGTAGGGATGGTTTTCCAGGACCCGGACAGCCAGTTGTTTCTGCCCACTGTTGAGGATGAACTGGCTTTTGGCCCGGAGAATCTCTGCCTTCCCCGGGAAGAAATCGGTCGCAGGATCGAAAGCATTTTGCAGCTAATCGGCCTGCACCGGCTGCGCCTCGCCAATCCGGTCAAACTCTCCGGGGGGGGAAAACAGCTGGTGGCCCTGGGTGGGGTATTGACACTGGATCCGGATATAATCCTTCTCGATGAGCCTTTTTCGCAGTTGGATGATGCCATGCGGGGAAGAATCAAAACGGTCTTGCTGGAACTAAAGAGACAAGGCAAAGCCATAGTGTTCGTCGAACATGACAAGAGCAATCTGGAGGTAGCCGACCAGATCTGGCTTTTAAGCCGGGGCGGTCTTAACCGCCAATCATCTCCAGAGGTAATCAGCCATGATTAGAGAAACGGCTATCGAAGCCAGTAATTTAGGCTTTGGTTATGACCGGGAAAGCAGTATAATAAATAGCCTGAGCTTCACTTTATACAGAGGCGAGACAGTCGCGCTTACAGGACCGAATGGGGTGGGAAAGACCACCCTGGGCAAACTCCTGGCAGGGATCTTAAAGCCTGCTCGTGGACAGGTTCTTCTTTTTGGTGAAAACACTCGCGACATGCCCTTATACCTGATGGGGAGAAAAATAGGATACAGCTTTCAAAACCCGGATCAACAGCTTTTTGCATCCTCGGTGGCGGAGGAAATCGGTTTTGGGTTGAAATACCGGGGCGCAAATTTAGAACATATTTCCCGGGTAACTGCATATCTGCTAAACCTTTTTGATATTGAACATCTTAAAGAGGCCTTCCCTCTAAATCTGAGCTGGGGTGAAAAACGAAGGGTGGTCCTGGCCGCTTGCCTGGCCCAGAATCCGGAATACCTGATTTTGGATGAACCCACAACTGGACTTGACGAAGAACGAATTAAAGCATTAACTGAAATAATTGCCAGCTTGAGGCGCAAAGGTACAGGAATACTCTTGATAAGTCACCATCAAACCTTTATCGAGCAAAATGCGGAGCGCATTCTGCGGATGGAGGGAGGGGAGATCCGTGATGACCGCTTTTTCTGACCTGGATCCGCGCAGCAAGCTGTTACTGGTAGCCTGTCTGTCCTCGGGCGCAGTGATAATGAGCCACTGGGCTTTTTTGAGCGGACTTCTGGCAGCGTCAATATTACTGCTGTTATTGTTCGGGGTCAACCCCTGGGATATGCTTAAAAAGACCCGGGTGCTCTTTAATATGGTGATATTCATAGCCCTGATGCAGAGCATATTTGTTCCCGGTGGACAGGCGCTGCTCACTGTGGGCAGTATTAATCTGCTCACCACCGGCGGGTTAATGATGGCAGCGGAATTTATACTGCGCATGTCGATAATAGCAGCTTCAGCCGGGATACTAGCTACCTCCAACAGCCGGGAGATAATTCAGGGGATGGTGCAATGCAAGCTTCCTTATGAGATTGCCTTCATGGTATCCATGGGCATCCGTTTCCTGCCGGTCTTTGCCGGGGAGGCCAGGGAGGCCATGACAGCCATTCAGTTGCGCGGGGTTAACCTGAGGGAACTTTCCTGGCGACAGAAGCTGGAGGTGACAGCCAGCCTTTTTCAGCCGGTGGTAGCCGGGGCACTGATTAAGGCCAGGGCGATATCAATGTCTATTGAGATGCGCGCTTTCCGGGCGTACTCTACTCGCAGCAGTTATCTGGTTTTGACTCTGGGAGTGAAAGACTATGTGCTGATATCTGGAGGACTTTTGTTGATGGCATTGACTTTGGCATATTATTTTTATTTATATTGATTTATCCTTTGACGGATTTGTACAGGGGATATGGAGCGCTAAGCTTCTCCCTCCAATACCCCCGGCTTACGGGAAACTAGAGCGTGACCAAAAACAGCAGAGGGGAGACAGCATGAAAGTATTATCTATCATTGGCCCTTCCAAATCGGGCAAGACCACTACAATAGAGGCCATAATACCTGAACTGCGGCGCAGAGGTTACAGCGTGGGCTCGGTAAAGGATATCCATTTTCAGGGCTTTGCCATGGATGAGGAGGGAACCAACACCCACCGCCACAAAATGGCGGGCTCGCAGCTGGTTACTGCTCGGGGTTTGTATGAAACCGATGTGATGTTCCCGCAGCGCCTCTCTCTAGAGAGAATATTGAGCTTTTATGACCATGATTTTGTGTTGCTGGAAGGAGCCTATGATTTTCTGGGGCCGGGAATCATTGCTGCACATTCTGAATCAGAAATTGAGGAACGATTAAGGCCAGAGATTTTTGCAGTTTCAGGGCAGATCTCCCATCACCTGGCAGAGTATAAAGGGCTGCCGGTAATCAATGCCGTCACCGCAGCGGCTCGCCTGGCAGACTTGATCGAAGCGATGGTGACGGATTGGAGCGGTGGCCCAGGAATGGCCAAGCAGGGGGATAGTCATGAATGAGTATAAGGGTGCAAAGCGGCTTCCCAGCAAAAAGAACGATGTTTACCGCTATGGGGATGTGGTCATCAAAAAATTCAGCGATGCCGAGAGATTCCGCATGGAAACCGAGATCGGCAGTCTGTTGGAAAAATCCGATATACTGACACCTCCTCGTCTGTCGGTAAACCAGACGGCCTATATCAACGTCTATCGTTTCATTGAGGCAATTCCGGTGGTAGATCTGATTGAGGACAGCGAACTGCAGCTGGCTGAGGAAATCGTCCACAAGATATACCTATGGGTGATGGACTTCTATGCCTTGACCCGGGAGATGACAGGGCAGCAGTATATACTGGGCGATGTTCACCTGCGCAATTTTTTGTATCAGCCCGATTCACAAAAGCTATATGGGATCGATTTTGAGGAATGCCGCCAGGGGAGGATCGAGTCTGATTTGGCCAGGTTTTACGTTTTCCTGCTGCACTATGATCCGGCCTTCACCCCCAGGAAAAAAGCTTTAGGAGCCTTCTGGCTGGATATCATCCAGGCACCGTCAACCCTCGATATTAACTTCTTTCAGCAGGAGGTGGAACGGGAGACTGCTGAGTTGCTGGCGCGCCGCCAGCATAGAAACAGTTCCTTGATATCACCCCCGGTTAGAGAGCAACGGAACATCAACCCATGAATAGACGTGAGTTATTTATGGCCGGGCTGGTAATGCTTTTGATATGGGCGGGCTGGGGGGCCTGGCGAAGCTTTGAAAACCATAAATCCCTCGATCATAATCGAATTGCCATTATCAAACAGGATCAAAAAGTGATAGAAGAAATTAACCTGGATGCCGTTACCGAACCCAGGGAGATCATACTCCCGGGCAAATATCATGAAATCGTGGAAGTGGAACCGGGGCGCATCAGGTTTAAACAGGCGGATTGCCCCGACAAAATCTGCGTAAAAACCGGGTGGCTGGAAAACCCCGGTGATACCGCGGTGTGTCTCCCCAACCGGGCCGTGATCGCTATTGCCGAATGATTACCAACCCGCCGGGTGACTCTCTAACTGATTCTACAATTTCGAACCCAGCAGCCGGGCCATTTCTTTAGCGGCTTCGGCTATGCTCCTGGCCGCACTATTCAACATATAGCCCTGCTGCTGCAGGGAGTAAATAACCTGCAAATAATCGGGAAGCTCCAGATGATACCTGGATAGTATTTCTTTGTCCTTAAGCAATTGGGACACGGCACCAAAGAAAACCAGCGAGCCCTGATGGAGAATGGCTACTTTATCAGCTAAAGCCATGATATCCTGCAGGTTGTGGGAAATCATGACTGTGGTTTGGCTGTTGTCGTGACGGTGCTTTATGATATCCAGTATTAGACTGCGTCCGGCGGGATCGAGTCCTGCCATAGGTTCATCCAGGATTAGTATCTCCGGGTCCATGGCCAGTAGGCCGGCGATAGCCACTCTTCTTTTCATACCGCCGCTCAGACTGTAGGGAGGGATTCCGGCGCTATCTTCCGGGAGCAGGCCCACCTGCTGCATGGCTTTTTTCACGCGATCATTGATTTCAGCATCATCCAATCCCAGGTTTTTCGGCCCATAGGCAATTTCCTCCCAGACCGTCGTCCCGAAAATCTGCTGTTCAGGGTATTGAAAAACCAGGCTTACCTTTTTCCATAGCTCCCGCCTTTGTTGCCGGTCGGAAGTATCTGCAGCGCAGACTGTCACCGAGCCCCTGGTGGGATAGAGCAGGCCGTTTAAGTGCTGTACCAGTGTGGATTTGCCCGAGCCGTTGGGACCGAAAACCCCTAACAGCTCTCCCCGCTGCAGTGAAAAATTGATGTCCTTGAGGGCCTCGCGTTCATAGGGGGTACCCGGCAAATAGGTGTAGTGAAGGCCGGTTACATTTATAATCGGGAGCATATGTATTGCACCAACTCTGCTGTAGTTTTTATACCGCCATCTATGCTGTACTCATTCCGGGTTAGATGGCTGAGCAGCATGTAGAGGCCGGGAGGTTCCAATCCGATGGCTGCCAATTCCGCCTCTTGCCGGTAGACTTCCCAGGGCGCGCCCTGCAAATGGATTGAGCCCTGATCGATAACTATTATTCTATCGGCCTGGACCAAATCTTCAGGGTTATGGCTCGATAAAATTATGGTCATGCCTTCACCATGCAGGGTCTTAAGTTGATCCAGCAGTTCTTTCCTGCTGATGGTGTCCAGCATGGAGGTGGGCTCATCAAGAACCAGGTATTTTGGCTTCATTGCCAAGACCGCCGCCAGAGCAACTTTTTGCTTTTGTCCGCCGGAGAGCAAATTTGGGGAATGGTGCTTCATAGCTTCAAGCCCCACTAACTGAAGGGCCCATTCAATTCGCCGGCTGATTTCCTGCAAGGGCAAGTCCAGGTTCTCCAGACCGAAGGCGATTTCTTCCTCCACCAAGGGAGAAAGCAGCTGATTGTCGGGATTCTGAAATACTACTCCCACCAGGCGCCGGATTAGGGGTAAATGGCCGGGATTGCTGGTGTCCAGCCCGTCGACGTAGACCTTGCCTCTGCCGGGCTGGATCAGTCCATTTAAGAGTCGTACCAGGGTTGATTTGCCGGAACCGTTCACACCCGTTATCCCGACATATTGGCCGGGAAGAATGGTCAAATTGACGTTGCTCAGCGCAGCGTTTGCCGCCCGAGCGTTTTTATATTTTTTGCTTACGTCTAACAGTTCAATGCCTTCTATATCCATAGTGTGACTCTCTCCTAACCCATCAGGGAGATAAACGTTCCCAGGGCCGATCCCAGCAATAAAAAAACGATTATTGCCAGATCCAGTGGCTTCATATGCAAGCGGCTGATGCGCAATTGGTTGGGGCGCCCCGTATAGCAGCGGCTGTCCATGGCTTCGCCGATATCCCCGGCTCTGGACAATGAGGTCTCAAATAATGGGATCAATATGGCCAGATAGCTTTTCAGCCTGATTCCGAGCTTTGGTGCATCAAATTGCGCTCCTCTGGACTGCTGGGCATTTTTGATGACTACCGCCTGATCGATCAAAGTGGGAATAAAACGAAAAGAGATGCTCAGAATGGTAATAAAATCGTGTATCGGTATCTTTAGTTTGCTCAACGGTAGAAAAAGCGCCTCAATACCTGCGGATAGCTTAAAGGGGGAGGTGGTTCTCAATAAAACCATGGAAACAAAGTATAGTATTAATAAACGAGCCAGGTTGATGCTGCCCAGCCTCAATCCTTCCCTGGTAACACTGAGCAGGCCCAGCTCAAAAACCGGGTTGCCGGGGGTGAGCACAGCCTGAAAGGCGAAAGTAATCAGCAGAAGATAGCGGATGCTGCGCAGACTGCGGGAAGCGAAATGCCAATCCATTCCAGAAATCTTCATAGCCAGCGCGGTTGTTAAAAGGTAGAAAATCAGCAAATGCCAGTCGGGATTGATTAGTACGCCCAGAACCATAAGCGCACAGCAAATGATTTTGGTGCGGGGGTCCAACGAGTGCAATAAAGAATCCCCTTGAACGTATTGGCCTAGCTTAATTCCGACCATATTACAATCTCCCCAAAAAGACAAATCCCATCTCGTATATTATAATATCAAAGAGCAGATTTCTGAAATCCAAGTATGGACCATCAACAATGCAGCTTATCAAGTTGTGCCTGGGGGAGAGTTGAAGGATTTGACACCCACCAAAAAACTCGCTGTTGTCGCAATGCTGGTTGCTCAAGCCTCGGTGCTTCATTTCGTCGAAAGTCTCTTGCCTAATCCCATCCCGATCCCCGGAGTGAAACTGGGCCTGGCCAACATCATCACCTTATTGGCCTTGATAGTACTGGACTTCAGGACGGCTTTGCAGATCACGGTTTTGCGAACCGTACTGGGTGCTTTACTGAGCGGCACTTTATTCGGGGTGGGGTTTTTCATGAGTTGTTCCGGTGCGCTCAGCGCTCTGTGCCTAATGGCTGTTTCTTTGCGGGCCATGTCTGGGCTCAGCATCACCGTCATCAGTATATTAGGGGCCATCGCCCATAACCTTGGGCAATTGGCCCTGGCTGCATTGATTCTTAATTTCTCGGGCATATTTTATTATCTGCCGGTTATGCTGCTGTTTTCCATTCCTACCGGATACATAACCGGACTGCTTACCAACGAGCTACTTAAATACATAAAATCCACTCAGCGGCTTGAAGACTTATTCCAAGATCAATAACCACACATAAAGAAACGTCACCTTTTGATAAGTGAGTAGCAGGCTTTACCGGTGGAGAATCCTGCGATCAAAAGGTAAGAGGCCTTGGCGCCACGCTGGCAGCGAGGTTTTAACCAGCGGGTTATAGACAATGCCGATATGACAGTGCGAGTCAGATCAAACCGGTTTGCCGGTTCTGTCCCGTACAAACTCGGCTATATAAGGAAGGTTGCGGTATTTCTCATGGTAATCCAGGCCGTATCCGATCAGGAAGGTGTCTGGCATCACAAAACAACGGTAGTCGATGTTGATGGTCAGGAGCCGTTCGGCGGGATTGTCCAGAAGGGTGCAGATTTTTAAACTGGCGGGCCGGGCGGCTTCCAGGTGCTGGCAGATGTAGCCCAGGGTGAGGCCGGTGCCGATCACATCTTCTGCCAGCAAGACGTCCCGCCCCTTAATATCGATGTCCAGATCTTTGGTGAAGCGTACTGCCCCGGCCTTGGGGGCGGCTTCCGGGGACAGGCCGATGGAAAGGAAATCAACTTCTAAAGGCAGGTCGATGCTGCGGGTTAAGTCAGCTACAAAGTAGAGAGAGCCTTTGAGCACGCTCACGATCACCAGATCCCGCTCCTTATAATCACGGGTGATCTCACTGCCTACCTCAGCGACTCGTTTTTGGATTTGCTCCTGAGAAAAAATGATTTTGCCGATACCTGATGAAGTCATTTATTTACGATTCCTCCCGTAGGCCGAATCTTCTGGCCAGGCTATAGAAGTCGTTTTTAAATACTATGTTGATATTAGTGCCCGGATACAGCTTCTTTAACAACTGCACCTTCTTCTTTTTTTCCGAGACGTATTTCTGATCCATAGTGGTGAGCTCGATATAGGTATCAAACCGGGGCAGATAGAAATCGGGGGAAAAGGCCAGGGTGATATTGCCCTCGGCATCCCACTTGATGGGAAAGGTGCGCGGTTCGTACTGCCATTCGATGCCGTGCATATCCAGGATGGTGGCGAACTCCTCTTCGGAGGGATGTTTGAAAACCACTGGCTTCCGGTTATGGTCAGTGACCGCTTCAGGTTCGGCGGGAGATAAGCCGGACCGGTTCTGGGCCGCATACCGCAACAGGGCGACAGCCTCATCGACGCTTAATAAACCGGTATTAAGGGTCAGGTGATACAATGCCGGGTCAGACCAATCCTGTTTATAAATCGTGGAAATATAGCGCCGGTGCTTGCGGTCGGTGAGCTCCAGAAATCTCTCCGCATCCTTTTTATCCAGGCTATGGGTCTGCATAACCCTGTTGATGCGAACCTCCGGGGGGGCGGTGATTTTAACATGAAGTGCCGAGGGATCTGGGGCAAATATGATCTGCGCCCCCAAACCGACGATGATGGCGGACTGTTGGGATACATAATCTTTGAGTTTGTTTTCCAGGATTGCGGCGAAACTGATGCCCAGTGATGAAGGGGTCAGAAAAAATGCGGGGCTTTCTGTGAGCATATGCAGTTCATGCTTGCCGGCCACTTCGGCAAACCATTGATTTAATATGGAGTCTCGTGTGATCACCGGTAAATTCAGATTCTTTGCCAGCTGTCGTGTAATTTCTTCGCCCAGGCTCCCAGTCTGTCGGGATATGGTGATAAGCAAACCAGTCACCTCTCGCTGCTGATCGTCGGGCCTCCGCATGCCCCTGAATTATCCTGTATTATACCATTAAACAGTATGCGGGGCTAACCGGGGTGTTTGCATGGATCCCGGCAGAGGGAAGTGCTGCAAACGGTTTCGGTTATTTACGTATCCTTAAAGGCCCTGATGAGGCCATTATTCCATTTCACCCATCAACCTATTATTACGCTTTTTTTGCTTGCCTTTCCTGCTAAGTCCTGAGACTTTTCATATTGTTTAATCTCCTCCTGCTTCCTTTAAACCATAGCCTGTTACATACTTATATCTATACTAATGTTATGATTTTGTTAAGATTTTATTAAATAAATATTTATAGTGAGGAATAAAGAGAAATAAGGTCAAAAACGCATCTAACAGATATATATGGACTTATACGGGCATATACGGACCTGGATTACCCCGGGTATTCACAGTATTATATAAATAAGCTCCAAGGAATTCCTAAGATGGATTCCTAACAGAGCCGGAAAACGGAAACGGAACATCGAGTCGGAATACAGGCGCCAGTGGATCAAAAGGGTTCACTATATCTAGGAAGTAAGCCGGAAAGTAGTGTGCAGCAGGTCTGACGACATCGAAGTGATTGCTGGAAAGTCCGAAAGGGTTGGAAGGTAAGAGCGGAAGTGAAGTAAAGCTGATGTAGACGATGAGTAAGGAAGAACGGAATGGACGAAGGGCTTGTAGGAAGATAGAGATGGGAAACAGGAGTTGGAAGGTAATGATAGGAAGAAGTTGATAAAGGTTCGTTGGAGCTTACTTATTGGCATACAGCCGGGGAAAAAACTCCCCGGCCTTTTTATTTTCTGCCGCAGGGACAGGGTTCTTTATCGCGGGTACAGGGACGCACTGCCTCATTCGCCGTTGGGGCGGTGGTGGTGTTGGCAGCCGCAGCTGTCATGGCAGACATGGCCTTTGGGCTTGAGGCCGGCGGCGTCCAGTTGAGTGGTGAGCTGGGTCCTTACCGAATCCAGATAGATGCGGTAAAGCTTTTGCTGCTCCACTTGTTCTTCCGGGGTTAACCCCTGGCTTTTCTTTTTGCGGGCCAATTCATTGATACGCTGAATTAATTCATCAGTGATCATTCTATACTCCTTCTACAAATGCTTTTGAGCTATTTTATCACAATTATTTGGATTAAGTTTCCCAAATCTATGGCCTTATCTGGCATAATGTATTAAAATCAGGCGTGAATAGACACGGAAAAAAATATGTAAGTGTGGGGGATTAGAAGATGAAAAGAATTCTGGTTTGCTTGTTGATCTTGGCCGCCGCTTTTAATCTGGTCGGCTGCGCCCAAAAAGAACCCGCTCCCGCGGAGTCAAAAACCATCACCATCGGAGTGATGCCCGATGTGGAATCAGTTCCCTTTATTATTGCGGAGAAGAACGGTTATTTTAAAAACCACGGCGTTGATGTGAAAATAGTTCATTTCAAAAGCGCCCAGGATAGGGACAGCGCCATGCAGAGCGGGCAGCTGGACGGGTTGATTACCGACGTCCTGGCGGTGGTGTTCGCCAACGAAGGCGGTTTTAAGCAGAAGATTATTGCCAGGAATGACGGCAATGTGGAAATGCTGGCCGGCAAGGACTCGGGAATCGATTCCATGCAGGATCTAAAAGGACGGACGGTTGGACTGTCCACCAATACCATCATGGAATACATGGTCGACAAGATGCTGGAAGCCGATCAGATGAGTCCCGCAGATGTGGAAAAAGTAGCCATTCCACCGCTGCCCACCAGACTGGAAATGCTTATGGGGGGCAAAATTGACGCCTGCATCCTGCCTGAACCCCTGGCCGGCCTGGCGGTTAAAAATGGAGCTAAAGTCCTTGCCAGCACCGATGAGCTGGCCAACAAGCCCGGGGCTATAGCTTTTACCGCGAAAAGCCTTGAGGAGAACCCTGAAGCCATCAAAGCGGTTTTCCGTGCTTACAATGACAGCGTGGCTTACCTGCAGCAAGAACCGGCCGAAAGCTACTTGGACTTTGTGATCGAGTCCCAGGGCTTCCCGGCCAATATCAGAGATTCCCTGGTTTTGCCCCAATACTCCGTGGCGGTGAAACCGGATGAGAAGATCGTCAATGATGTAGTGCAGTGGATGAAAGCTAAAAATTTCATTAAAGGGAATTATGAATATCAAGACCTGGTGGATGAATCAATATTGAGGTAGCTTTTAGTGATCAAGATCAAGGATTTATCGGTGTACTATAAATGGAAAAACCAGGAGATCATGGCCCTGGATCATCTGAGCATCGACATCGAAAGCGGAGAAATCTATACTTTTATCGGTCCTTCCGGCTGTGGCAAATCGACTCTGTTGTACGTATTGTCGGGGATAAAGAAGCAATATGGCGGCCAGGTTTCCATAGACGGGCGGGCCGTGGACCCCAAAGCGCAGCGCATCGGGCTGATCCTGCAGAATTACGGGCTGGTGCCCTGGAAAACGGTCTATCAGAATGCCATGTTAGGCCTCAAGATCAAAAAGGACCGGATCGCTCTCGATGAATACAGCCGCTATATTTTTCAACAGCTGGGGATCGATGATTTGCTGCACCGCTATCCCAAGGAATTGAGCGGGGGGCAGCAGCAGCGGGTGGCCATTGCCCGGGCATTTCTGTTAAAACCGGATCTGCTCCTGATGGATGAGCCTTTCTCCGCTCTGGATGCCATCACCCGTGAGGAGATTCAGGAGCTTTTCTTGAACATCTGGAAAGAGCATCAGGTGACAACGGTTTTTATCACCCACAGTGTAGACGAGGCCCTCTACCTGGGCAGCAACATCGTAGTGCTCTCTCCGGCTCCGGGACGGGTTCTGGAGAACATCAAAAACCCCTGCTTTATGATGGATAACCTGCGCTCGCGGGATGAATACCAGATGATGTCCAATCAATTGCGGACCATTATCAAGCACTAGTTTTATTAACGCAAGCGAGGACGGGGGTGTTGAGGGGGACGTTTCGTTTGTATTATCCCTACAGGAATAATACAAACGAAACGTCCCCCTTCATGCTCCTCATATGTTTTTTGCTCGAAATCTTCATATAAATTTACAGGATAATCAGGTTTTGTCAGCGAAAAAGTACTTATTCGTTATATTATTTGCTGTTGTAAGGTCAGAATTTTATGAATAAGCATGGTACTCTAAAAGTTATATTCCTCCTGCTGCCTGCCCTGTTGCTGTTCACCGCCCAGTACATCGGCCATACATCAGCCCAGTATAGAGTACCGGGAATAAATGGAGGTGTTTTGGACCTTGGCGGTTGGTCTGCCGCTGGGTACCCCAGCTTCCATATGTCCGGTGAGTGGGAATTATATGCGGATCAGCTTGCGGACGGAGCCGCAATCAACAGCGGGACCGGGAATTTCACGCTTTTTCCGCTGCCGTACTCATTATTTAAAAAGGTGGATGCCTACGGGCAGCCTCTGCCTGAGTATAATACCGCAACCTACCGCATTCGGGTCATCAACGCACCCACTGACAGCGGCTATACCATGCGCTTAGGCCCATTATGCGCGGCCTACCGGCTATATGTTGACGACCGCCTGTTGGCTGCCAACGGTAAATTGAGTGATGACCTCACAGCGCCTATATCCGCTTACCGATCTCAGCGCGTTCATTTTTCTACAGACAAAGACAGTTTCGATATTATCCTGCAAACCGCCAACCAGTATGACACCAGAGGCCTTTTGCAATGGCCGCTGGTCTTGGAGTATTATGATGCCCCGGGGCACACTGATGATTGGGAGTCAGTTATTGACTATCTGATGGTGGGAGGCCTTCTGACCATATCCATATTATTATTGGTTTTTTGGCTTCTGGTGCCGGGCAGAACAGACCTCCTGCTCCTGGGTCTGTTTGGTTTCACCACAATGATGCGGGTTATGATTATTCAAGAGGTTTTGATCGCCGACTTGCTTCCGCAAATGTCCCTGATCAGGTTTAGCCAAATGGACTATGCATCAGGCCTTCTTATTCAGTTGTTGGGCCCGGCTTCCATAGCTGCGATTTATCCCCGGCTATTGCCCCGTTGGTTTAGTCCGGCCCTGTTGATTTATACTTTAGGGCTCTTTCTATGTGTCGCAGCAGCTCCCGGAGTGATGCAGAGCGATGCCGGTATAGTTTTTGACATGTTAATGGCCTTGATAGTATTGGTGGTAATTATTGCGCTGATCAGGGCAGTTCTGGAAAACAGACCGGGATCTGCCGCGCTGCTGATACTTTTGAGTTCCGTCGTGGTTCTGTTTTTATTCGACGTAATGGCCGACAGTTCACTGGCCTACCAGGTTCTTTCAGGCAGCGGGCTGGTGTTTGGAGTTATTATTCTGGTGGAGTGTGTCATAATAGCCCGTAATTTTAAAGAAGCGCAGCAATTGGAATTATATGCTTTGAAAGAACAGATCAGACCCCATTTCATACATAACGCTTTAAGCGCCATCATTTCGATTTCCCGCACCGATCCCGACCGTTCGCGTCAGCTCCTGGTTAATTTCAGCAGCTATTTACGCGGCCACTTTGACTATACCAACATCGAACTGATAACTATAGAGCAGGAATTGGAAATGGTTAAAGCCTATGTCGCCTTGCAACAGGCCCGCTTCGGAGATGGATTTCGGGTCAATTATCTCATCGAAACCGATAATTTTCTTATCCCTCCGCTGACCCTGCAGCCTTTGGTAGAAAACGCTCTGACCCATGGTTTGCGCCTGCAGGATTCAGGAACTGTGGCAGTGTATACACAGCGGAGCGGAGATATGGTGCGCATCGGAGTCCGGGATGACGGCTGCGGAATGGACAGCCAGGATTCAAACCTAATTCGCCGGGGCATCGGTATCGCCAATATAAACCGCCGTTTAAACAACCTCTATGGCAGTCAGCTGCAGTTTTTAAGCCCCCCGGAAGGTGGGTGCGAGGTATACCTGGAGATTCCGTACAAGGAGGTAGATGGTCATCAAAGTGCTACTGGTTGACGATGAGCCGCCCATCCTGGATGAACTGGGGTATTTGCTGGGCAAATATGCGGATGTGGAAGTCATGGGCGCTTTCACCGATCCGCGGCAGGCTATTGAGTATTTACAGCAAAGACCGGCCGGGGATCTTGCGCTTCCCGATGCGGTCTTCCTGGATATCGACCTGCCCTATAGCAATGGTCTGGAAACCGCTCGAAAAATGCGTACTATCAACGCAGACATGATCATCGTTTTTGTCACCGCCTACAGTGCCTATGCCCTGGAGTCGTTCCAGGTCCATCCCCTGGATTATCTATTGAAACCGATCCAGGAGTCGCAAATGGATGCCGCCGTGAAACAAATCCGAAAACAGGTCGGGCTGCTGCAAGCCGGCAGCAGGTCTAACAATGGAGCTATCCGTATAAAATGTTTCGGGAATTTTAGCATGACGGTCTCAGGCCAGGATCAGATCAGGTGGGGTACCCGCAGGGTAAAAGACCTTTTAATGTATTTGATCGATTTGGAAGCGGCCCCGGTATCGCACAAAGACTTGGCATCAGCCATCTTCAACGGAGTTATGGACAAAAAAGCGCAGAACAATCTTTATGTGACCATCCATAATTTTCGCCGCCTGCTGCGGGATATCGATCCAAAGGGGGAGCGCCTGCGCTTCCAGGATAACATGATTCTGGACATAGCCCCGGGGACATGTGACTACACCGATTTTATGAGTTTTGCGCGCAGCAATGCGGTGATCAACTCCGGTAATGCCCGGGCTGCCGCAGCCGTGCTGCAGTCCTGCCGGGGCGGCTACCTGCAGGATGTAGATTATGACTGGGCGGAACAAACCGCCAACATTGTAGAACTGGAGTACGAACGCATCGCTTTGGGGTTGGCCCGGTTTTATCTGGGTAATTCTGATTATCAGCCTGCGGAAACAGTCCTGCTGGAACTGGTTGCCCGCAATCCCATTTCGGAAGAGGGGTTTACTCTGCTTCTGGATGTCTATATTAAAAATGATAAAAAACAGGACTACATCCTGATTTATGAACAATACACCGATATGCTGAAGCGGGAACTGCTTGAGGAGCCCCCGGAAAAATACACCCGCTATTATCATTGGATCCGTAAAGCCTAGACTTTCCACGCCTGCTTTGTCTGCCCCCCATCCCCATATTATTGCCTACCCCGGAATCCTGAAGCTATATTCTGAGCTTGCGGTCCCCAAATAACATCATGCCGAACCCCGTTCCAGGCTGCCTTAGCCGAACTTCAAATGCAACAGCACCGGAATTGTATTATACCCGAATTATGGAAAATATTTAAGATTTTTTAAGGCCGCCTTGTTATCATCCTGGTAGATTGGCGCGGAAATTAGCAAAAAATGCAATCTCAGGGATAAGAAGCTAGAAAGCGGGGGAGAGCATGAGAAAGACGGTTTTGGGAATTGTAGTGGCGTTGATAATGGCGTTGGCGGCAGTGCCGCTGATATCGGGGCAGTTGGCTTACGCGGATGTGTATTCCGATCTGGGTCTGAGCACCAGCAGCGAGGATTTGGAAAACTATGACCAGCGCGCGGAAAGCCAGCCTTATAACAGCAAGAATGTTTCTGTAAACCCGGTCTCCGAGACCTACATTACGGAGATAGGTACGATGGAAGTGGCGGTTGATCCCGGGCAGCCCCCACAATCAGTCGGCGCGGTCAAGAGGTCTCTGATAGGTGACAATAACCTGGCCCAAACCGTTACCGAGACCGTTGCGGATGAGAATGACAATAAATATGTCAAATCGGTGGCCCTGGATTTAAACGACGTGGGCAAACCCCACGCCGTTGCCGAACTATATTACCGGGAAGCCAACAATGGTGAGTTGTACCTGTCGATTGTCGACCCCATAGAAGATCTGGCCGGTCCGGCAGGCAACCAGATCCTGGTATTTTCTAACAGCGAAGCCGGGACCCCTTTGATTACGGATTACCGCAACCAGCACAGCTTTCTAACCCTGGTCGCCGGTGACTTCGACAATGACGGCGTCAGTGAGATCGTTGTGTATGTGCCTGATGCGGCTGATCCCCGTCTGGCTCTCTATCAGATCGTTGACGGGGTCATTCAGGACGAGCCGGAACAGACTTTCTCCTTGCCGGGGTTTTCTGAATTCGTATATATGACCTCTGGGGACATTACCGGCGATAATCTGGCGGATCTGGCGGTGAGCTACAACGGACCCGGTACTGAGCAGGTCTATAGTGAATATACCGGACACATCTATATTTTCAAAAGCCAGAACTTTTCCCTGGCCAGCCCCCACGTTTTCAACCATCTCTCCAGGGGCGAGGATAATGGCAAAGACTATTATACCAGCCGTATTAACAACGCCGCGGCTGCCATCGGGAATGTGCAGGGTGACAGTGATGACGGGCAGATGGAGCTGGTGGTGGCCGGAAGCAGAGTCAATAGTAACGGTCAACGTGAGGTTTCCCGGGTGGTTTTGGGCTATCGCTATGACGGCGCTGTCGGCCGCTGGGATTTTCAAGAGGTTTACGGGAGAATGGACCTGGGCAGTGCCGAATTGTTCAACGTCCTCAATATTAACGAGAATAAATTGACCACCCTGGCGTGTGTTGATTTTCTAGGCAAAGATCCTCTTACAACGAAAGGAGCCTACACTTATATCGATGGCATCATCATTGATGAAATGGATGACGTTTATGAAGGCCAGGGCGGGACGTATACAGGCCCAAACTATGCAGACTACGGGATTGTCAGCGGAAATTTCGACGGCAACAGTTATCAGTTCGAGCAGTTGAAAATCCTGCGGGAAAAGCTCAACTGGAATTCAGCCAGCCAATCCTGGGACAGCGGAGGTTTTGAGATCGCCACCTACGGCAGCCCAAGCAGCGTGACGGAACTGGACAGCATCACCACGTGTGCGGCCCTGGCAGCTCCCAATACCGATGATGACACTGTGATTATCAGATACACCGGCCATGACCTGCAATATTCGTTTCCGACCGTACTGGCCGCCCTGGCCTCGCCGCCCTATTTCGGAGACCTGGAACACCTGGACGGCGGTGAGAGCTACATCGGCGGCAGTACAACTGAAATCACCTCCGGTGAAGGCGGTGGTTCAGAAACCCACGGCAATGTTTCGGTCACAGCCGGCGCCTATGCCAGCCTGGAGTCGGAAGTTTCTATTTTTGGCTTTAAGATTGCCCAGGCTGAGTATGAAACAGCGTTTACTGCCGGCTATACCTGGGACACCTCTCATGAAACGGAAGTTACCACCGCTATATCTTACGGCACCTTCGGAGGCCAGGACAGCGTGGCCGTATATGCCATCCCCATGGATGTCTTTATGTATGACGTGTGGTGCCCCGGGGTCGGCGGCAAAGGCGGCTACTGGACCTCCATGAACCAATGTTTCCCCTATGAGGCGGCTTACGTGGTGATTCCCGCCGATAAATACGATGAGATTGCCAGCCGCGAACCGGGCCTGCCCCGCATCGGCGGCGAGCTGTTTAAGCATACCCTGGGGAGACCTGAAACTTATCATAGCAGCAGCCTCGGTATGTTTAAGGTGAAAGACCCCATTGAATATGAGCTGTTTTCAACAGTGGGCTTCGGCAACGCCTATATCACACAAAATATAGAAATTACAGAAACCGATACCGATTCCCATACCTTCTCAGCTGAATTGTCCGGCCGCGTTGGCGGGGGAGCAGTGGGAGCCACTGCCGGGGTGACTTACAGTATCGGCGGCGGGGGAGGCTGGGCTGAGACTACCATTAAAAATGTGGGCTATACCGCGACTCTGCTCAATATGCCGCTGGAGGCCGAAGATCATGGATATAATTACGCCTGGAAGCTGGTGGCCTATCCTTATATAAGTGAAAAGCAGAGTTTCCCGGTGGTAACTTATGCGGTGAGCCAGGTGCGCAGGCCGCCTTTACTGCCCCAGAATCTGGAGATGCAGAGCTCCACTGAAAACAGCGTTACCCTGCGCTGGGACAATGTCGATCCCCATGTAAGCGGTTATCAACTCTACCGTTACTATGATTTTGAAGGAGACCTGGCCGGATATTACAAGATCGGGGATGAAATACCGGTCGGTACAACCACCTATACCGACACCGGCCTGCAGCCTTACACCAACTACCGCTACAAAATCCAGTCCATAGGGGCCGGCTACGGCAGCCAGGTTACTGAAAGCGTATTGGGACCGGAATGCGTTGCCCGGACCAATCCCACCTCCGATGCGCCGATCATTACCCAGCAGCCTGAATCAGTGGAGGTCGCTGCCGGCAGCCGGGCGGTGTTCCAGGTCATCGCCCAGCCGGCGCCCAGTGCTTCTGTCTCCGACCGCATCTTTTACCAGTGGCAGCGCTATGTGGATGGCAAATGGCAGTCGGTTGAAGGCGCCGGCAATAACCTGTTGGCCATCAACGGGGTGAGTAAAGCAGATGCCGGCCGTTATCGCTGCGCAGTTTCCCAATATGTAAAAGATAAGCCTATCACCATTTATTCACAGGCTGTAACCCTGACGGTGAACAAGAATAACCTGGCGGTATTGCTCAGTTTGGATCCATCCGACGGCTATGGCGATATCAATACACCGTTGACTGTAACGGCAACCCTGGATAATATCGATGCTTCCATACCGCCCACCGGCAAGATAAATTTCCTGCTTACCTTTTATCCGGATCCGGAAGTGACCGAAGGCGAAGAGGGGACGCAGATAGAGTATCCCGACCCGGTACTGACAATCATAGAAGCAGCGGTGGTAAACGGAAATGGGGCCGAGATAAGCTGGTCACCGAACTTCTATGGCAGTTATGACATCGTGGCCGTCTACCTGGGAGACGGTAATTATCATAAGAGCACTTCGTCCACCAGCAGTTTTACCTGTGTTGACAGCAGCGCGGCCGGGGCTTCGGGACTCAGGATCACCGGGATCGAAAACAACACCCTGAATTACGGGGATGTGGTCAATCTGAGCGCAACCGCATGGCAGAATGGAAGCATGAAAACGTTGTTAGTTGATGAAGTGGAGTTCGTTTCTTCGGATACGGAAGGATTGGCCGTTGTAAAATCGGAAGGAAGCAATCCCAAATGGCAGCTGACCGCAGCCCGGGCGGGAACTTACCAACTGGAGGCCACCGCCACCATGGGCGCCACGGTACTGAAAGTGACCAAGAACATCACTGTTAACAAAGCCCAGATCGCACTGAAGGTGAAGGATCAGATGCTAAACCAGGGAGATTCCCTGGAGCCTTTTGTCCTGGAACTGACCGGCGGCGAGATGAAGCTAGAGGATTCTCTGGATACTGTCTTTACAGTCGAGTATCTGTATACAGTCAACAGCAGTTCACCGGCCGGGGTCTACGATGTATTCATCGGCAATATCACCCAGGCGGGAAATAATTATGAGGTCTTGAGTGTAAGCAAAGGCATCGTGAATATCGAGGGCCCCAAGTATAATATCAGATTCCGCGGGGTCTCCAACGGTTCAGTTCTGGCCGAGGTCAACAATTGGAGGGTCCTGGATGAAGATTACAACAGCGGTTATGATATCGCTGCCGGAGCCTATGTGCGCTTCAGCGCCGTGCCTGATGCCGGCTACCGGGTGGAGAAATGGGTGGTCAACGGTATCGAATTGATGAAAGACCAGTCCTACGACACCTCGGCATATATCACTTTCAACAGCCTGAGTGCTGATCTGGAGATCGAGGTTTATTTTGTACCCGACATGTGTAATCTGACTTACAGTGCCGGTGACAACGGCACCCTGACCGCACGGATCGGCAGTCTGAACGTGGGCTCGGGAGCGGTGCTGCCGGCGCAGACAGTAGTCAATTTCCTGGCCGCACCGGATGACGGCTTTATGGTGGATCAATGGAAAGTGAATAACAGCGTAGTCAACGGCTATAAGCAGAATAGTTATTTTCACACCATAACTCAAGATACTGATCTGAAAGTGACCTTCACCCCGGCGGAATATGTGGCAGTGGGCTATGCAGCCACCGGCAACGGGCAGGTCGCCGCTGAAGTCAACGGCGGATCAGCCCTGGAGAGCGGCGACCTGGTCACTAAAGGCAGTGAGGTGGTATTCACCGCAACCCCTGACGACGCCAACACCATGATCAAGGAGTGGATCGTCAACGGACAGGTGGTGCAGGGCAGCAGCCCGGTCTACACTGCGGCCAATATACAAGAAGCCTTGAATGTTGTAGCGGTATTTATCGATGCCATCACCTATACGGTTGACTTCGGGGCTATCGGTCATGGTAGCGGCACCCTGACTGCCGAGGTGGACGGGGAGTATATCTCCAGCGGCGACCGGGTCAGGGGATACGCAGATGTACTCTTCACCGCCTATCCGCCGGAAGGCTACCGGGTCAAACAGTGGAAACTGGGCTCTGCGGTCATTATGGATGACAGCGGGGAATCCCCGTTGTTAAGCGAGACCTATATACTGGAGGATCTTCAGTCAAGTGTCACTGTAACCGTGGAGTTCGAATCCACCAATACCTATTGGGTGGATTATTGGGTGATCGATACCCTCCCGGATGAAGAAGGCGGGGAGAACGGCACTATCAACGCCCTGGCCACCTACGCCGGGGTGAGCGAACCATACGGAAGCGGGGAGGATATCTTGCAGGACAGCCAGGTAGTCTTTACTGCTGTGCCTGAAGCCGGCTATACCGTGAAGGAATGGACGATAGACGGCAGCGCGATTGCCGGCGCCGATCCCGTATATAGTATCGCTGCTATTCAAGCCAACCATGAGATCACAGTGGAATTCGAAGCGGGTATAAACCCCCTGACATTTGCCGCCATCGGCCAGGGCTCCGTTTCAGCATCAAGTGCCGATGGAGAGATTTTAAGCGGCACAGAGGTGGCTGACGGCACTGAAGTGACATTTACCGCCATACCCGATGAAGGCTATCAGGTCAAGGAATGGAGGTGCAATGGGGAGCAGGTGGCAGGCGGCAACGATACCTATGAGCTGACAGTGAGCAACGGAGGCTTTGTGGAAGTTGAATTTGAACGTGAGTATTATATCTTGACCCTGGGAGAAAACCTGACAGCTTCTGTGGCTGGCGCCGAGCTGGATGATGATTTGGTACAGGGCGACAAAACTGTAACCGTGACTGCATCGCCTCCGGCCGGATACTTGCTCACCGCCTGGTATGCGGACGGGGTCCTCCTGGAAGACCAGACCGGAGAATCCTACAGCTTTACAATGGTGCAGGATACCGAAGTGACAGCCGATTTCGAACAGCAGTACTATAACGTGATCTTCGTTGCGGAGGGCAACGGCACCATTACCGCCACTGCAGACAGTGCTGATATCACCTCGGACAGCGACCAATCAGGCGGAGCTACCTTAATCTTCACCGCCCAGCCGGCGGAAGGTTATCGGGTGCAAAGCTGGTTCCGCGGACTGTTTGAGGTCAGCGGGCAGCCGGAATCTGGCAGCGATATTCAGACCTATATTATCGACGGCCTCGACAAACCTGAGTATATCAGAGTATTCTTCGAGTTAAAGCCGGAAGATCCGGAGCTGCAGCTATATGTGGTATACTTTGGAGCTGGAAGCGGGGGCAGCCTAAGCGCAACTGCAGAGGGAGCGCCCATCAGCAGCGGCGACACTGTAACCGAGGGCAGCCGGGTGGTATTCAGCGCAGACCCTGACAGCGGCAAGACAGTCGATGAATGGAGCGGAATTGATAACGGAACCCTTTCCAATGACAAACTTACCTTTACCATTGATAGTCTGGCCTCTGGTGAAGATGTCTATGTAACATTTAAAAACCGCGCCACCGGCGGGGGTGGCGGAGGCGGGGGCGGCGGTTCCCTGGCTCCGGCCGCCCGGGTGGAAACCGACACCGGCGCGGCATTTGTAAGTCCATCGGCCGGCGGAGAGATCAGCCTGGGCAGTGAAGTCTCCCTAAATATACCGGATGGCGCCCTGCAGGGCAGCGCCAGGGTAAATGTGGAGATAAGCCGGGCTGGGTCCTTGCCTCAGGAGCCGGGGGGATTCATATTCCTGGGCCAGGCCTTTGAAGTCACCGTGGGAGGCCACAGCTCCTACACCTTTAATAAACCGGTCAGCCTGACCTTCAGTTTCGATCCTGGACAGGTTCCCGCCGGCAGCACCCCGGTGGTGTATTTCTATGACAGGTCGACCTCTACCTGGATTGAACTGGGCGGAACCGTAGCCGGAAACACTATAACCGTAACTGTCGACCATTTCACAGTTTTCGCTGTTATGGCGAAAGAAGCGGCTCCTGTTCAACCCCAGCCGTCTTCCCCGGTATTCAGCGATATCAGCCGGCACTGGGCCCAAGAAACCATTGAGACACTGGCGGGGCAGGGCATAGCTCAGGGTTACGGGGACGGCGCCTTTAGACCGGAGCAGAGCATCACCCGGGCGGAATTCGCCGCACTGCTGGTGAAAGCCCTGCAGCTTCAGAACGCAGGGGACGGCAGGGTATTTGCCGATACCGCCACACACTGGTCCAGAGACATAGTGGCTATTGCCGAGTCCCATGGCATAGTCGGCGGTTATGATGAGAACCATTTCGGTCCTGATGATTCGATCACCAGGGAGCAGATGGCGGTGATGGCGGTGAAGGCCGCTAAACTGGATCAAGGCCCGGCACAGGCTGCCTTTACCGACAGTAACACGATTTCCTCCTGGGCTAAAGGCAGCGTGTCAGCAGCAGTACAGAACGGTATCATGAACGGTTATCCGGACAGCAGCTTCAGGCCGCAGGGTAATACCACCCGGGCTGAAGCCATGACCGTAATTTGGAACTTGATTAACTAAGGAAACAGAGCGCAGCTAGTCCTCCAAAGCCCTCCCAAGGAAGTTGATGGGAGGGCTTTTTGGCCGGGATAGATATTTAGCAGGATAAGCGGAGGATCATGCCCAATACAGGGAGTTCAGGTTGTGAATTCCTGCTATATCTGCACTAGGAGCCTATACCCGGGTCTCAGGCGAAAAGGCGCCAACCGAAAGAAGAAAAGAGGGAGCGCAGCAATGATTGCACTAGGAGATTTGAATCGGGGTTAGAAAACGGCTTGGTATCAGAAGTGCAAATAAAGAGTCTATCAATCGATTTGGCATTTTTTAAAGAACAGGAACATAGCGATTCCCGCCGCGAATCCTATGGCCGGATTGAGAGCGATGCTCAATACCACCACGGCGGCGAATACGAACATTTCCTTATTATCCTCGGTCTTGATGGGTTTGATCAAATCCAGCCCGCTATAGAAGAGCATCCCCCCCAGTACCGCCTGGGGAATGAGCTGCAGGATCTGCAGGCCTGAGGCGCCCAGGAACAGACCGATGAACAGCAGCAAAAGCCCGATGAAAACCAGGGTGTACCCGCTCCTGGCTCCGAACCGATAATGGGCCGCCAACCCGCCGCTGCCGTGACATATTGGGATCATCCCCAGGGGGGCGCCAATCAGGTTGCCGATCCCCAGGGTGAGACACAGGTTTTTATTATTGACCTGCTGAGAAGCATCCGGGAATAGCTGGCTGGCCAGATAAGTGGTCACCAGTACCGAGTTGGTAAGGGTCAAAGGCAGTTGGGGGAGGGTTCCCTGCCAGAATCCCCGGTTGAAGTCGGCCCAAGCCGGCCAGATCGGATGGGGCAGGTTTAGTTGCCAATTCAAAACGGGGAGGTTTATTTCCGGATGTAACAGCAGTGATAAGGCGGTTCCCCCGATCAAGGCAACGATGGAGGCCGGAAAATAGCGGTTATTCATCAGCAGTAGTATCACCAGCAAAATAGGCAGGCCTAGTATCCAGTCGCTGCCGGCCATCTTGATGCCCAGCATGGCCAGGCTGATGCCCAGCCCGGTCTGAATGCCCATAGTTACTGAGAGAGGCGTCAGCCCGGCTATTTTTTCGATCAGTCCGGTCAGGCCGACGAGCAGCAGTACGGCGCCGGTCAGGATACCGGCGGCGGCGATTTCAAAGGCGCTAAAATGATGGATGATGATGGCCGCGCCGATCACTTTCATGGGCTGAACCGGCACCGGCAGACGGTAGAACCAGGCAGTGAAAAGGTACATCAGACCGAACATCACCAGGACGCTGGTCACGTCCAGGCTGGCTACGGTGATAGCCCCGATCACATAAGGAAGAAATGTGCCCAGGTCCCCGATCGAACCCGACAGATCTCCGCTGAGATTTCTTGCTTTTGGCAACATCATCTTACTGCCCCGCTTGCATGCATATGATCCGGATGTCTTTTAGATTATATCACGCCTATGCTCAAAGGAGCGAAAAAAGACAGGGCCAAGTCTGTTGCTGTTCATAAGGCGGTTATACTCTATTGGTAAATGGGCATTAGATGAAGAAACCCTGGCTTATTGTGTTATTAATTTGCGAATAATCTGGTTTTATGCAGCGTGATATATTAAAATCATCCGTGGGTGAGTAAATATGTTTTCAAAAGAGAAATGGCGAGGGGCTTTGTCTGGCGGCTTGATTCTGATGCTGGCCTGGTATCTGTTGGCCCTCATGGTCGATCTGCCCATCATCCCCAGCCCGGTGGATGTCTTTATTCAAATTGGAGAGATATTCAGGACCAAGATGGCCATCCATGTGGTTTATAGTTTAAGCCGGATTTTGGAAGGCATGGCTATCTCGATCCTGATCGGAGTTCCGCTGGGTTTCTTGATGGGGTATTTTGATAAATGGGATAGGATTTTTTCCCCCTTGATGTATTTTGCCTACCCCATCCCCAAAATTGCGCTTCTCCCTATTATAATGGTCTTATTCGGTTTAGGGGAAGCCTCCAAAATCATCATGATCGTGTTGATCATTATTTTCCAGATCATCATCACCGCTCGCGATGCGGTGAAAGACATACCTGCTCAAACCTTCTATTCCCTGCAATCGCTGGGAGCCGGCAGGCTGCAGATTTTCACCGAAATAGTGGCCCCGGCCGCACTTCCTGAGGTATTGACCGCCACCCGCCTGGCTCTGGGCACAGCCATCTCCATACTTTTCTTTACCGAAACCTTTGGCACTCAGTACGGCATGGGTTTTTTCATTATGGATTCCTGGCTCAGGGTCAATTATCTGGACATGTATGCCGGAATCGTGGTTCTCAGTTTTATAGGATTTTGCCTGTTTGTATCTATCGACTATCTGGAAAGAAAGATCTGCTCCTGGAGATAACGGGACCGCTGTATTCTTATGCCAGTACTGCCGGCTATTGCCATCCATTCTGTTCCGCCATCCCGCAAGACACCTCCTTAGATAGGCGTAAATAGAGTTAAACCAACCATAATAATATTAATATCCTTTCAATGGACAGGAGGCAATTATTAATGAACATCAAGCCAATACTGGTCTTGGCTCTGGTTATGGCCATGATGGCTATGGCTGGATGCCAAACTCCCGGGCAGTCTGCTCCGCCGCAGGCCGCAGAACCGGGTAATACCCCGGTTGCTCCCGCGTCTCCCACCCGGGAAGAAACCGCCCTCTTGCAAGAGATCGCCCGGTCTGCACAGGCGGGCAAGGTAATAAACTGCGATTTTGCAGTCAAATCCACCACCTTTGACGACATCGAGAAGACCTGGGGAGAGCCTGCCCAACTGCAGTATGTTGGTGCGGCCAAAGGTACTTATGCCACTTATGCTGACCGCAAAATTGTTTTTGGATTCAATAAAGGCATGCAGGTATTTGAAGTGCGAACCTCTGCCGGCGAGGTGCAAAAGCTGGCTTCAGGGGATGTGAAGGAAGTTCTGGGCGAGCCGGTTATGTTCCGTACTCTGGGCAGTCAGCAGATGTTCGGTTATCAGGCTGGGGATTACCGGTTGGAGTTCGTTTTCAACCCTCCCGCAGACGGGCGGTCTGAGCCCGCAGTTGATCATATCAATGTTTTTTATCCGGCTGGAACCGTTAATATGATGGCGGATGATCCCGGCCGCCAGTGGTAGCGTCAGGAAACTGGGGATTCATAAGTTCCAAAATCCAGCAACTGCAGCCCAACTGCGAAATTCAAGACCCGCAATTAATTGCGGCAGCAGTAACTGGGTCTGAAGGGCGACGCCCAGGCCGGCTGGACTAAACACTGGGGCATGTATAAATCAACCATGCCCCTTACCTGTTTATCTACTTTCACATCGCAGCATTGGCTGCGTGGTTATAACTTCAACAGCTTCTGGTTTGTCTTTACTTATAACTCTCCAGGTTGTATTCCAGTTCCCGGATATTCTTGATCTTGCCGTAGGTATAATCACCTTCAGGAAGGTGCCAGGTGGCTGCTCCGGAAGTGGAGATCCTCATCCCGCTGATTTCACGATAATTGCCTACCGGGGTCGACCAGCGCACCTGCATGTTCTTTCCGTCCATGGTGGTATAGGAGCGGTCATCGGTGACGAAGTTGACCAGCTGCCCGATATCATTGAAGTAGAGCCAGGCCGAAACCCGGTTGGGGCCGTCGGTGAAGATAGCCTTAACAGTTAAATCATCTATGTTTTCCCATTCTATGCGGGGATCGGTCAGGCTGGCCGGGGCCACCAGGCACATATCGTTGAAGAGCGTCGCCGCTTCGGCCCGATCCATGAACTCTCCTCCAATATCAGATACCTTGATCAGCCCGGCCGCTTTGATCAGCATGTTGCCTTTGGTGTTGATATAAGAATCCAGACCGATAACCGGCAGGCCGGACATGTTCATCCTGACCAGAAACAGGCGGGTAGGCTGATCCAGGAAGTTGTATTGCTCAAAAATTACCGGGGTCCAGGGCTTCCGGGGGTCGGTCTTCATCTCCGCCTCCAGGACAATGCGGTAGTTTTGTACTTTGGGCTTACCGATTACTCCGGTATAAGCCAGATATTTCTGTACTATCTCCGGCAAATGCTGAATATCGGATTCTGTAAGTAAAGACAGATCAGCGCCTTGCACCCGGCCGAGTCCGTTTAAAACCTCTTTTTTGTAGGTGCGGCGGATCTCCTGCGATAAATAAAGCAGGGCAAGGGCCGCTACTACGATAAGCACGATTATAATCAGTTTTTTGTCCGTCTTTAACATCTCCGTATCAAATTGAGCATATAGAAGGTGCCTAAAACCAGGCTAAACAAGACTACCAGGCAATAAACCCCCAGCATGGGGTAGTCCAGAGGCAGGCCGTAGATGGGGGCAACCGCTGTACCCAGAGCCACTGAAAAGATCAGGGTCAGGCATTTCAGCAAGGCCACCCCGGCCAGAATGTTGCCGAAGGGGATTTTGCGCAACAGCATATAAGCCGTAACTCCCAGTGCCGGCATCACTACGGCCAGATCCAAAACCAGTACCGCATAGGTATCCGGACGTACCTGCCGGGCAGCTCCGGGTATGAGAATCGACAGCCATAAGGGCACAAATACCGCTATAATCAGTATGAGAAAACCGGCGATGGTTTTTCGCATCCAATTGGGCAGCTGAGTCTGGCACACCGCAGCGGGCTTGAAGCTGCTCAGCCCCAGTATAAGACTGTATATAGCCAGGGCAAAGATCAACAAGTATAGAGGATAGAGCTGATTAAAATTACCGCTAATCGTGAATAAGCCATAGGCATAAAAGAAATAGGCGCTTAAGCCCAGCATGATGATGAAGCTCTTATAGCGCTGCCTTTTCAGGAATTGAGACGACATCAAGGCCAGGATGACGGCTGCCGGGATCGAAATCACATCCTGAGAAAAGGCGCCGGGCAGTAAGCTCTCCGCCAAGGCCTCCCAATAGATTTGCGGATGAAGCAGGCCAGTCGATGCCGCCCCTAACGCCAGCAGCGACAGGATGAGCATAAGGATGGCAGTCAGCCGTCCTTTACCGGGGTCGACCATAACGTACCTCCTCTGTTTTGATAAACTCTAGCAAAATTCGCTGACTGCTCGTAAAATCCCTGCTGTTTATCAGTATGTGCAGTATATTTCTGTATATGCCGGGGCCTATGGCACCACGGTCTGAACGGTGATGTATTCTCAAATTAGACCTGATTCTGGAGAGGATAGCGGGACCTTGGTGGAGAACTATTATTTACAAGTATTGTTTAGTATGGATAATAGAACCATATATAGACCCGGGGGGGAAAACAGGTGATTGAAGGCGTAATAGCCGCAGCAGGGAAATCACAGCGCACCGGTGAGCTGAATAAACTGGAACTGGATTTGGGCGGCAAAGCCGTGCTGGCAAGAAGCCTGGAAAGCATGCTGGCCTTTTGCAGTACGGTTTATGTGGTGGTGGGCCATTATCGGGAGAGCCTGGAAAAATTACTGGGCCAATACAGCAATGTTGAGATGGTCTTCAATCCCAGTTATGAAAAGGGCATGTTTTCTTCAGTGAAGGCCGGCCTGGTGCATATAAAAGCCTCCCGGTTCTTCTTCATGCCCGGCGACTGCCCGTGCGTGACCCCACAGGTATTTAAACAAATGCTGCAGATCGATGCCCCTATCGTGGTGCCGAGCTACCAGAACCGGCCCGGGCATCCAGTCTTGATGCACAGCACTCTGATAGCTCCGATCCTGCAGGGGAAATTCCCCAGCCTCAACCAATTCATCACAGCACAGGGTTGTGTTTTTGCCGAGGTGGACTGTCCCGGCATACTCATGGACATCGATACAATGGAAGACTACCGGCAAATTCAGCGCCGGTTCCTGCACTGACCTGGATGGCACTTTTCCGCCGGCAGGATATTCATAGTTAACGCCATTTCCGGCTAAAAATCAGGCGCCCGCCTTATGACCAACCTATCAGTATCTTTCCGCATTTTTCATCCTGGCCCTGCAGCTTTTCCCGGCCATCCCGAAGAACAATTATTTACCGCCTTGCAGCAATACTCCATGAATGAGGAAATATTAAGCGGCATAACTATTCTATAAAAGCTGACCATCCAGCCTGCTGCTGCCGGATCTGGGCATAAGCCGGCCAACTTCGGACCGGATCCGTTTTGGCAGCACTTATCGCCGCACATCGTGGTTGCGGAACCGGTTTATTTACTTTAAAGGAGCTGAGCGCTATTAAAAGGTTATCCTGGGTGATTCTGTTCTGGGGCTCTGTTTGGGGCCTGACCGAGGCTACACTGGGCTATTTGATACATCTTGCGGCCCTGCCTATTCCAGGCCTGCCCGGTTTGCTGATGTTCCCGGTAGCTTTCTTTTTCATGAAAAAGGCTTACGATGCCGGCGGGAAGATGTGGGCTGTTTTCTATGCCGCCGCAGTAGCGGCTGCGATTAAACTCACCGACCTGTTCCTGCCCGGACTTACGCCCATATTCGTTGTCAATCCGGCGGTGGCTATTATCCTGGAAGGCTTGGCGGTCGGGCTGATAATGCATTACCGCAGTGTGCCCGAAAAAAAGCTGAGCTATCTGGAGGTGCTGGCGATGCCTCTGTTATGGCGCGCGGTTTTCCTGTGCGATCAGTATATAATCTCACAGTTGGGACTGCCGGCGGGGCTGGTCACCAACGGCCCGGCCGTGGCCTTGAAATTCCTGCTGTGGGAGAGTTTGATCAACAGCCTGTTAATCTATGCTTTTCTTTCCAAGCCCTTTGCCATCAGAGTTAAATTTGTGGAGATCAAGCCGGCCTATGCCTGCCTGGCCTTGTTGATAGCACTGGGTGTGCAGAGACTGGTATAACACCGGGGCATCCGTATGGTATTTATCATTTGCGGACCCATTAATTCAGGAAAGAGCACCCGCATGGCAGCCTATTATCATGATTGCCACCGCCGCAAGGCTGACGGCCTGATCAGCCGCAAGCTTTACAAGGGATCCACATTTGTGGGCTATGAGCTGACCAGGCTTTCCAACGGAGAAAAACGCCTCTTGGCTTTATTGAATGATTATTATCGGGACCAATTTGAGGAGTGCTTCAGCTTTGGACCCTATGTGTTTTCCGGAGCCGCTTTTGAATTCGGAGAAAAAGTTCTCGAAGAAATGCTTGATGATGACAACCTCAAATATATCTTCCTGGATGAGATCGGACCTATAGAACTTGAAGGCCGTGGATTCTGGCGGGTTTTCCAGCGTTTGTTGAATTCGGATAAACATCTTTTCATCGGGGTTCGCGATCAATGCCTGGCGCCGGTTTTAAGCGGTTTAAACCAGGCCTGCTGCATCGTCACTGACGCTGGGGAGGACGACTTTCACCACTCCGCCCCCCCGGTCTGAGTCATTTTCCAGCCTGATTTCACCCCCGTGCTCGTCAACGATTTTGCGGGCAATGGCCAGGCCCAGGCCTGAGCCTTCCGCCCGGGTGTAGAAGTATTCGAAAGCGTGGGTGAGGTCTTCGGCACTGAAACCGCTGCCATCGTCCTGTACCCTGACCAGGACCTGTTCTCCCGCTGAGGTTATATAGGAGCTTATGGCAACCGACTGCTGGGCGTGGCGAACCGCGTTGGAGAGCAGGTTAATGAACAGGCTCTGCAGGCGATCCCAATCCCCTACTACAATGGCATCTTCCGGTATATCCGCAGTGATCAGGACCTTGCGGTCCAGAGCGTAGCCTCCCACTGAATCCAGGGCGTTTTCCACTATGTAAGCGAGGCAATGGGGCAGGAAATAGTTGCGGTGCGGTTGTTCCAGAATAGTGATGTCGATCATATTTTCAACGATGTCCCGCAGCCGCAGGCTCTCTTTATGAATGATATCCATGGCATTTTCCAGAGCCGGGCCTTCAAAAATACCGTCTCTTATCCCCTCGGCATAGCCGTTGATGTTCATTAAAGGAGTCTTCATCTCATGAGAGGCATTTTGAAAAAAGTGGCGCATGCTCTCATCATAGCTTTTCAGCCGTTCTGCCATCTGATTAAAGGCAACCGCCAGATTGGACAGCTCGTCACTGGATCTGGTCTCCAGCTTTATGTCAAACTGCCGGTTACCCATGGCCTCAGCGTAAAGTTCCAGGTTTTTTAAAGGCCTTGCGATATAGCCGATCAGAAAATAGGCGATCACCAGGGCGCTGACCAAGGCGATGAATAGGTTGCCGAACACCAGGTAAAGCGTGTTCAGATACATGTTGCGCAGGCTCTGCAGGGCCACAAAAGTTATCACCGTGCCGTTGATTTCAGGATTGATCCCGATGGGGGTCTCGACTGACAGGTATTGTTCGGTACGGTAAATATTGGCACTGGTCTTATCAACGGTTTCCCGGTCGCGCAAAGGATGGGGCAGGTCCGATAACTGCTGTCCAACCTGAAAATCCTCGGGGTGGCTGCTGAAGGTGATCCTGTTGTCAGGGCCGACCAGCATGTAATTGCTTTCTACGGAACGGCCTAAAAGGAGTATGGTTGTAGGAAGATCGGCCTCATGGGAAAGCGCCCCGGATTGCCGGCTTTCAACGATAAAGGCGATCTCCCAGGCCTGTCTTTCCAAGCCTATCTGGGCCCGGTTTTCCAATACTCCGAAAAGGATCGGATAAAATGCCATAGTGGTCATGGTAAAAGTTATTAAAACCACCAATAGATAACTGATTACAATCCTACTCGAAATGCTTTTTAATCTGCCCATCTAATCTATACCCGTAACCCCAAATGGTTTTGATAGTAGTATCGGAACCGCTGGCCCTCAATTTCTTGCGCAGCCGTTTGACCGTATCATCTACCGCCCGTTCACTGCCCATATAGTCATAGCCCCACACCCGGTTCAGCAGTTCCTGACGGTTAAAGGTGCGCTGGGGATGCTGCATTAATAAGGCTATCAAATCGAACTCCCTGGTAGTAACCTTCAGGGTTTTACCGTTCACCAGTATCAGCCGGTCCACGGGGAACAGCTTCATATTACCGCACTCACTGCAGCCGGATGGCTGCTGGTGAGGCAGGGTGCGGCGCAAGACGGAACGCACCCGGGCCATCAGTTCGCGCGGGCTGAATGGCTTGGGGAGATAGTCGTCGCCGCCGATCTCCAGGCCGATAATGCGGTCCAGAGCCTGCCGGCGAGCCGAAATAAAGATAACCGGGGCTCTGCTGTGCTGGCGAATCTCCTTGCAGAACTCCAGACCGTCCTGGCCGGGCAGCATGATATCCAGGATGAACATGTCAGGATAGCCTGAATCCAATCGCTTGCGCAGCTCTTCTATGCTGTTGAAGGACTCCACCTGATAGCCTTCGTTTTGCAGGTATTTGCTGATGAGCAGGCGGATATTCTCTTCATCATCAACTATAAATATAGTTTGCATGGTACGCTCCCTAAAAAACCGACGGTTGATGTAGCAAGCCATTTATTAAAGCATATCCTATTAATGTGGCAAAAATATATTAAGCATGTCGATTTCTGCAGAAATGAGCAGCAGATGATTTATATAACCGCTGCCGGAATTTTGCCACATTTTAAGTTTAATATATAGTATATAATATATATATACATCGTTGGGACATGGCGAAACAAATGCCCTAGGGTTAGGGCTGAGGGAGGAATCAAGTCTATAGGCGCAAACAAATGAGCAAAAGCCTGCGCTGAATTTCCTGGAACAGGAGAACGGGGGAACCATCATTTGGGGTGAATCCGTCATCGGTAGGGGACCCTTTCCCCGAACCCGACAGCTAACCTCGTAAGCGCTGAAAGGGAACCCGAGGTTAATACTCTTCTTCTGACCAAAGGCCTTCCTTTGGTCGTTTTAAGTCTCGGCCCTTTTCTAATGTGACCATTCCTGCCAAAACCCTGAAGAAAGGAGTGCCAGCATGAGAGAAACAGGGGATATCAACAACCGTCATCAGTCCTTATTAAGAAGCCGCCAACTAAGTGACGATGCCCAGCCTTACCAGCAATTTCTAAGTCAATTACCAGATGAAAAAACCATACAAGCCGGGATTGCCAGGCGCAGATTACAGATCCAGGCTGTGATCGGAGGAACTGATCAGGATTGGTCTAATTGGAAATGGCAGCTCAAGCACCGTATCCGGGACAGCAGGATACTGGGACAAATTCTGGGCCTGACCCAACTGGAGATGAGGAGAATCGACCGGGTCAGCCAGGTCTACCGCTGGGCCATTTCTCCTTACTACCTCAGCCTGGTGGACGAAGATTATGAAAACAGCCCGATTTATCGCCAGGCCGTTCCCGATCTCCGCGAACTCCTGCCCGGGGGCAGCCTGGATCCCATGAATGAAGCCTTGACTTCACCAGCGCCATGCGTTACCCGCAGATACCCCGACCGGCTGATCATCAATGTCACCAACCAGTGTGCCATGTACTGCCGTCATTGCCAGAGAAGGCGCAATATCGGGGAACATGATCTGCATGCCTGCAGGGAAGACATCGCCAGAGCGGTTGAATATGTGGCCCAAAACAGAGAGGTCAGAGATGTGCTTATTACCGGCGGGGATGCCCTCTTGCTGAGCGACCGCATGCTTGATATGCTGTTGAACAAACTCTATCATCTGCCTCATGTGGAAATCATCCGTATCGGAACCAGAACTCCGGTTACTCTGCCGCAGCGCATTACTCCGGAACTCTGTGATATTATCCGTAAGTATCCGCCTATTTATATTAATACTCAGTTCAATCACCCTCTGGAAATCACCCCGGAATCCAAACAGGCCTGCGACCGATTGGCCGAGGCCGGGGCTATTCTGGGCAACCAGGCCGTACTGTTGCGCGGCATCAATGACAGACCCTATATTATGCGCAGGCTAAACCATAAATTGCTTAAGATCCGGGTTAGACCTTATTACATCTTCCATGCCAAAGACGTCAAGGGCACCAGGCATTTTCAGACCACCATCCAGGAGGGCATGGACATCATTGCCTCACTGCGCGGGCATACCTCCGGTATGGCGGTGCCTACCTATATAGTCAACGCCCCGGGCGGCCTGGGCAAAATCCCGCTTATGCCCAACCACATCATGCATATGGACGCTGACAAAGCGGTATTGATGACCTGGGAAGGCAATATCGTAGAGATCTCCAACAAAAAAGCCTGAAACAGCTGATTAATAAGCTGAAAACGGCCTGCGCAGCTTAGCGCAGGCCGTTTCCCTGCTCTAACTGCGGCATTATGAGGGTTTGGTATTGTGAGGCAGACCCTGCCGGTCATTTTGCCCGGGCCGTTACCGCGTCTGCCTTTTGGGGGTTTTAAAATCCAGGAGATAAGTCATAATAAAGGATAAATGGAAATGTCATTCCAGTCTATATTGATACAGGGGGTTAATGCCATGGAGAAAGTGATCATCAGACAGCTGATGCGGGAGACCGAGAGGCTGGCCGGTCAGGAAGTGGAGGTCAGCGGATGGGTGCGCAGCAACCGCAGTCAAAAGAACTTTGGCTTTATCGCCCTGCATGACGGCACCCATTTCAATACCGTTCAGGTGGTTTACGAAAAGGACGCTTCGGCCAATTTTGATGCCGTGGCCCGAATTCGGGCCGGCTGCGCGGTTACCGCCCGTGGAATCATGGTGTTGACTCCACAGGCCAAACAGCCTTTCGAAATAAAGGCCCATGAAGTGGTTCTGGAAGGCGATGCCCCCGAGGACTATCCCATACAGCCCAAACGCCACACCCGGGAGTTCCTGCGCGAGATGGCTCACCTGCGACCCCGTACCAACCTGTTTGCGGCGGTTTTCCGTATCCGCTCCCTGGCCGCATATGCCATTCACGAGTTTTTCCAGAAACGCGGTTTTGTCTACGTACACACCCCCATCATAACCGCCAGTGATGCTGAAGGCGCCGGAGAGATGTTCAGGGTAAGCACACTGCCGGCTTCAAAACCGCCGCTCACTGAATCCGGGGAGGTGGATTTCAGTCAGGATTTCTTCGCCCGCAAAACCAGCCTCACCGTCAGCGGGCAGTTAGAAGCCGAGGCTTTCGCCCTGGCCTTTCACGATGTTTATACTTTCGGCCCCACCTTCCGGGCTGAGAACTCCAACACCGCCAGACATGCCGCTGAGTTCTGGATGATCGAGCCGGAGATGGCCTTCGCCGATCTGAGCGATGATATGCGCCTGGCTGAAGCCATGGTGAAATATGTCATCGGCTTCATACTGGAGAATGCTCCTGACGAGATGCAGTTCTGCTATCAATTCGTTGATAAGGAGCTGGAGGAGCGGCTTTTGGGACTATTAAACCAGCAGTTCGCCCGGGTAAGTTACACTGAAGCGGTAAATCTTTTGACCAAAGCGGGGCAGAAATTTGACTATCCGGTGGCCTGGGGACATGACCTGCAGACCGAGCACGAGCGCTATCTGACCGAAAAGGTGTTTAACAAACCGGTATTTGTAACCGGCTACCCCAAAGATATCAAGGCCTTCTATATGCGCCAAAATGATGACGGCAAGACCGTGGCGGCTATGGATCTTCTGGTCCCCGGGGTGGGGGAATTGATCGGCGGCAGCCAGAGGGAAGAGCGCGAAGACTTTTTGGCCCGGCGCATGGAAGAGCTTAACATGGATCCCCGGGAACTGTGGTGGTACCTGGATCTGCGCAAATACGGCGGGGTCAAACACGCCGGCTTCGGCCTGGGCTTCGAACGGCTCATCATGTACCTCACCGGGGTCGCCAACATCCGCGATGTCATTCCTTTCCCCCGCACCGTCCGCTCCTGCGAATTCTAAGCAAAATGTCACGGGGACGGGGTTTTTCTAGGTTAAAAATGGGAACGGACCCATTGTCAACCCCGTCTCCGCGGTATAGTCTTTATTCAGCTGCGATACTGGTCCACATGTCCGGGGGCTGCCCGGGAAAATTCTTGTAGCGGATCTCTCCGTGCCGGGGCTTGATATTGGCCTGGCAGGATTCTGAGCGATAATTTTGCGCCCAGATGTGACAAATAGGAATCTTAAGTGCTTCTGCCCTGGCCACCACTTGGGCGGTTACCGAGGAATATTTCTGGCGGTTGCCATCCCAGACCACGATGATAACATTGCTATGCTCGGCGATAAACTGCCCCGCTTTGAGGTAAGCAAGACGCCGGGTCGGAGTTGGCGGCATCTCTATCACTTCTATAGCCCGGTTGTTGATCCAGTACTCATACTCGCTGCGCAGCTCGGCCCCGGCCGGATCATGGCGGTAATCTTCGCTAGCGCCGAAAGTTTCCAAATATCTCTGCATAGAAAAGGGGAGTACCGCGATGAGGCGGGCCGCTTCATCTTTTAGCAGCGCACCTGCTACCAGGCGGTCAGCCCCGGCTGCCAGGGGAGAAAATACGGTCAGATAATGGGCCGGGAATTGCCTTTCTATGAAAGCGATCACCCTGTCGATAGACCGGCTGAGAATGCCGATCTCCTCGGGATCCAGGTTAACATGCCCGGTGATGCCTATGCGCAGCAGCTCACGGCGGCCAAGTTTGGTGAGATCGTTGAACTCCTTCATATTGACATGCATTTCCACAATATGATCAGGGGGCAGGCTGGATAACTCGTACTTGCGCTTGTCCGCCAGGCTGCTCATCTTGAGCAGATTCTCCAGGGAGCGCGCTCCGTGCCAGTAACGGCTAACCAGTAAAAAGGCATCCAGCACACTTGGCTCGATTTCAAACTGCCCGTTTATCTTGAGATGAGCGGCGTTGGTCTCCAGGTACTGGCGAAGGATAAAGGCCCGGCGGATGACATAGAGGCGGTCTTCTACCGAATTGGGATTGCCGTTGATGCCTTTGATATTGATGAAAGCCCTTAAACGGCTGATGAAATCCGGTTTTTTGGCGGCTCTATCCTCAGCGTTGTCTCCGGAGCGAAATTCTTCAAAGGAATGGCGGGTTGCCCCGGCAAAGACAAAAATGCCGCCCCCCAGGGGATGTGATAAGCCTTCATAAGTGAATTCACCGTCCTGCATGGGAGCCAGAAAATAGCGCAGCCATCCCAGGGGAAGGCCTTCGCAGGGAGTGTCAAATTCATCCCAGAAGACCAGGGGCATTTTCCCCTTGAGATTTAAATCGCGCACCTGATGGAAGGCGTTCTGCAGCTCGGCGGGGGAGTCGAATTGCGACAGGTTGAAGGTTAGCTGCGCCTTTTCACCAATACCCAGCCCGCGGGCGATTTCTTTAATGACAAAGGATTTGCCCGAACCGGGCGGGCCAAACACCGCTACGCAAAGCGGGGTTTCCGGGTTCTTGAGCTGGAAGTATTCGCGCATGGCATTATTCACCCCGCGCACCCCTTCTATTTCCTGCCGGTCGGCACTGCTCCAGCCCCCGATGATTTCCACAGGAACACCTTGCAGGGCCTGTTGGGGGCCGTAAACCACCACGTTTTTGGCACAATCGTGCACGGAGCCGATGCATTCGGTATCCTTTGAACAGCCCGGGTTGTAATTTATTAACAGGTCATCTTCCAGTATCGTCCAGCGTCCCGGTTTTAATAAAGCGGAGCGGGCTTCATCCACAAACACCCCCAGGTCTGATATCGCGGACCAATGCGGCTGCCCCATGCTGCCAAAGCGGTCGCGGCTCAGCTCCCGGAAAGCGGAAGCGATGGTTTGATAGGGAAATTGCAGATGCTTATGCTGCTCCCACTCTACCACTTCATAACCTTCGATTTGCAGCAGACGGGCCAGTTCAATCCCCAACCGGGAGGCCTTTATCCAGTCTGTCGCCGCCGTATTTGCGGCCCAGCTAGCGGCCAGGGCTCCTAGGATGCAGGTATTATCGCCAATGATTTGTCCGGGATACAGTGCGGCAAAGTGACCTTCTTGTCCATTGCGGTCAAAGATCAGGGTATGGTAATCCCGTCCCACCACGACCGCCCCGCTCAAACCGATGGGGACTATTACCTGCTGGTATTTGATGGTGCTCCGGTCGGCATCCAGAAAAGGTCCGTGAGGGCTTAGAACCGCACCGACCACTTCCTCCAGGACTTTTTCCCAGGAAAGGGAAATGCTGACCTTAACCGCACAGGCGCGCAGGTCGCTTAATGAGCTGAGAATGATGGTGCGGTCCTCCAAGCCTAGTTCCGCGATGCGATTCAGCAGGGGATTGGCCTGACCATCATAATATTGACCCAGCTTGATAATCAACTGTGCCGGAAGCAGGCCGCTGTTTTGGCTCTCCAGGCTCAGTGCTTCAGGCCAGCCTTCTTCACAATGACGAAACCCCAGGCCGCTGTCTTGAATCAACAGCAGGTCCGGGTTGCCCTGAAGCCGGGCAGTCTGATAATCCCATTTAGCCGGCTCAAATTCATGCCATTTCCAAAGGCGATAAGCGCTGCGATGGCCGGATGAATTGAAAAATTCTTTCCACAAGGTCCAGGAGGTGGTGACCTGCCGGTCTTTGGGACGGTTGAGCAGGTTCTCAGCCAAGGGGGCGCCTTCCACAGCCGCGATTTGCTCCGGGATCATGGCCTTCAGAACCTGTCGTACCAGGGCAAAACCCCCCGGCTGCGAACTGAGCCGCACCCGGTCATCTTCTTTGTGGCGCTGCCAGTAATAAACCCCGCCGCGCACGGTAATATCTTCATTATGTATGCGGAACCAGTCTACTGTAGGATCTCCGCAAACCTGAATCAAAGGTTTCATCATTCACCCTCCCCGTTTCTACAAAGCTTGAATAAGTAGGGCCTATTCAGAATAGAACCCCAGAAAACCCTGAGTTTTTATCGGAACGGGACTCTTCAACAGTCAAAACCTCAACAAAAAGGTCTTTCCACCACGATGCCGGGATGGAAAGACCACACTTTACCAAGGTGGACAAAGCCCTAGTTCGAAATCATATTTCATTATACCATAATGTGGCGGCATGAAGAAGAAAGCCGGGATTTAAGGTATGTGACAGCACTAGTTCTCTTCGTCGTTGTAAATGATAGTGCCTACATGTTCGCCTTTCAAAGCCCGGGTTATATTGCCGGGTTTCAGGCCATTGACAATATGTATTTCTTTGACGCTGCGCGAGCGGGTCAGCATATCCAAAACCGTCCACTCCACCACCAGGTCATCCAGTTTCATGGCCTGTAATTCCCGGGCGCCGATACGGGGGATAAATTTCGCCTCAGGGTATAATTTGGGGTTATCCTCATAGAGGCCGTCAACATCTTTGATATAGATGCACTGTCGGGCGCCGATCACCTCGGAAAGCAGGTAAGCCCCTACATCGGTGCGGTTGGGGGGCAGACTGCCTTGGGCAGGGAGGTGCTCCCAGTATCCGTAAGGGGGCATGCCGTGAATGACGGGGATGCATCCCTGCGAGAAATAAGCCGCCAGTTTGGGTATATCGTCGTGCCCGACCTTTATTCCTCCATGAGGCATCAAGAGGGTGGAGAGCATCAGGGCGTTTTGCTCGGAGACGCTCTGCCCCAGTTTGGCTATAACCCCGGTGGGCATGCCCAATTCCATGGCGATGGAATAGACATGGCGGGAGCGGGTGCCGCCGCCGGTGGATATAATCATCTTGTGTTCAGGCGCGTTGGCCACAATTTCCTGCAGGATGGGCAACACCGCTTTGGCGCCCATGTCAGTGATGCTTTGCCCGCCGATTTTTATTACACTCACCTGCGGCAGGGCCCGGAATTGCTCCTTCTGCTCCAGACCCTGCAAAAAGCTCTTGCTGACCAGGGACTCACCCATTAATTTGCTTTTGACGTGCAGTCTCTTACTGTCTCTTTCCCGTATCAGTGCCACAGCCTAATCCGCCTTTCCCCAGTTTTATTACTAATCTTCATCGATGTCTGCTTCTTCATCCTTGCCGGATTCCAGATAGATTATCTCAGCACCCAATGCTGCGGCCATCTGCTCGAGTTCCATGCGCCGGATGTGCTTGGCATGCAGCCTCAAATCCATTCCAGCTACACCAACCACAACAAAACGGGGCTTCTTCTCGCCCTCTTGGACCTTGCGGCGTTCGCGCACAAAAATTTTCCCTTTTGACATAAAACCCCATCCTTTCTTTCAAGTTTGTCCTAGGTTAAGTATAAGCGAATGTTGGGTTATTTAACCACATTTTCACAGTAAGTCAGAACCCATTACCTTCCATAAATAAGATTGGGATTATACATGTTTGCCACTATGGCGTATAAACGGAAAATTTGGAAAAATAGCAGGAAAAAGTCTTCCTTTGCCGAAAGTTAGTATAACATTGAATATTTTCTCCGATCCTGACCACCTGCAGCTGATGGTGAGTATGGAGGGCAGGACGATGGGTGCAGATGGAAACGACTGCGCCTCCCGCATTTGGAAAGGAGAGTAACTGGGTCTGACTTAAGAGCCGAATCTGCTTTATTTGCGGGTTCGGCTTTATGTTTCGGCTGAAACTGCATACATACCTATAAAAATCTAGCTCCGATCCTGGTCACCTGCAGCTGATGGTAAGTATGGAGGGCAGGACAATGGGGGCAGATGGAAACGACTGCGCCTCCCGCATTGGAAAGGAGAGTGATGATCAATCCCCGGGGTCGAAACTGCTCATGGCGGGTTTGACCTTTTTGTATATGCGTATGGAGGACAGCTATAGCCTTAGAAATGTAATATTAGGGAGGGACTATTAATGTTGTCGAAAAAAAGGTTTTTACCCCTGGCTATTCTATTAATATTCATATTAAGCATTGTAGGCTGTGCTCAGCAACAGCCGCAGCAGCAAGCGCCCCCAGCTGCTGAACAGACCAAGGATGTCATTTTGGCCACTACTACCAGTACACAGGACAGCGGCCTGTTGGATGTCTTGGTTCCGGAGTTTGAAAAGAAGACCGGATATGTGGTTAAAACTGTTGCGGTCGGGACCGGAGCAGCAATAACTATGGGCCAGAAGGGCGAAGCCGATGTGCTGCTGACGCATGCACCTTCTCAGGAGAAACCGATAGTGGATAACGGCGAAGCCATCAATTACCAGCTGGTTATGCATAACGATTTTATCATCGTCGGACCGGAGAGCGATCCCGCGCAGATAAAGGGAACTGCGACCGCTGCCGAGGCTTTCAAGAAAATCAATGAAAAAGGCGCCCTGTTTATCTCTCGCGGTGATAATTCCGGAACCCACACTATGGAGAAGAATCTATGGAAAGCTGCCGGAATAACCCCCACCGTGAGTGACAAATATCAGGAAACCGGCCAGGGCATGGGACAGACCCTTACCGTAGCCCAGCAGAAGGAAGGCTATACTCTGACCGACCGCGCCACCTACCTGGCTCAGAAGAAGAACCTCAGTCTGGCGATACTGGTGGAAGGCGAAAAAGCTCTGTTGAATATCTATCATGTCATGCAGGTCAACCCCGAGAAGTTCCCCAAAGTCAATGCGGCTGGCGCCAAGGCTTTTGTCGAGTTCATGATAGCGCCTGACACCCAGAAGATTATCTCGGAATTCAAGGTGGCAGAATACGGGCAGCCTCTGTTCTATGCTGATGCCGGCAAGAATGAGGCGGATCTCGGTAAATAAACCATTAATTCATAGCTTGGGGTGATCATGTGGAACTGATCTGGCAAGGTCTGGTCAAGGCATTTCAGATGCTGTTCGCCTTGGATCCGGAAGTATTGGAGGTTACCTGGCTTACCCTCAAGGTATCGGGAACAGCCACCCTGGTAAGCGTTTTAATCGGTGTTCCCCTGGGAGCCATTTTAGCCCTGGGTCGGTTCCCTGGTCGCAATTTTCTTGTCAGTCTGGCTAATTTCGGCATGGGCCTGCCGCCAGTAGTGGTAGGATTATGGGTCAGTATATTTTTATGGCGGTCAGGCCCTTTTGGGGATTTGAATATCATTTATACCCCTCTGGCGATCATCATCGCCCAGGCGGTGATTGCCTCTCCGATAGTGGTCAGTTTTACCCTGGCGGCGATTCAGCAGATCAATCCCCGGTTGCGGATGCAATTACTGGCACTAGGCGCCAACCGCCTGCAGATGTTATGGAGCCTGGTCAAGGAAGCCAAGTTGGGACTGCTGGCTGCTGTCATGGCTGGTTTTGGAGGAGTGGTGTCCGAGGTTGGCGCTTCCATGATGGTGGGCGGCAATATTAAAGGCCAGACCAGGGTGTTGACAACGGCTACGGTTATGGAGGTCAACAAAGGCAACTTCGATGTGGCCATCGCCTTAAGCATTATTCTGCTTCTGCTGGCCTACGGCGTTACCGCGCTCTTGACTATCTTGCAGCAATGGAGAAGCAACAATGGATAAGGTCATCGAAATCAAAGCTATGACCCTGGTATTAGGCCGGCGAACCATCCTGAATATCCCTTATTTTTCCCTGGAAGACGGGCAGTCCATCAGCCTGATGGGACCCAATGGCGCCGGGAAAAGCAGTCTGATGCTGATTATGGCGGCGTTGTTGGAACCGACTACGGGCACAATCACCTGGTTCGGCAAAAAGGGCAAAGATCAAACCCTTTTGGATTTGCGGCGCAGAATGGCAATGGTTTTCCAAAAGCCCATGATGCTCGATTTGAGTGTGATGGAGAATGTGGAATTAGGTCTCAAATTCCGCCATATGAGTCGCAAACAGCGGGAGAGACAGGTGAAACCCTGGCTGGAAAGGCTGGGCATAGCTCATCTGGCCAGACAACGGGCCAGGTCGCTTTCCGGGGGAGAGGCCCAGCGGGTGGCTATCGCGCAGGCTTTGGTCTTGCAGCCGGAGATCATATTGCTGGATGAACCCTTCAGCAATTTGGACAAAGAAACCCGCAATGAATTCAAGCAGGACATCGGCAGACTCTTAAAAGAGCAGAAGATAACCACTGTCATGGTGACCCATCATATCAGGGAGGCCATGGATCTGACTGACATCATCTATTACATGGAAGACGGGGAGATCGTGAGCCGGCAAGCAGTAGCCGACTGTACGGTCAATGATAAATTCAGAATGTGAGAGGAGTATGAAAGTGTGAAGAGGCACAGGCATATAGCTTTGTTGCTGGTGGTTTTGCTGGCGGTCGGGTGTTTTGCCCTGCCGGGATGCAGCCAGCAGCAGCCCGCTCCGGTCAAAGAAGTCAAACAGGTGTTTTTATCCAGTACTATCGGCCCGATCGATGCCGGCATCATAGGCGCTCTTGAGGATGCTTATGAACAACAAACCGGAGTAAGGGTTCGTCATGTTGGAGCCGGAACCAGTGCGGCGCTCAAGATTGCAGAGGGTGGCAGCGTGGATTTAGTAGTGGTTCATGCCAAAGCCCTGGAAGAAAAATTCGTTGCTGACGGTTATGGCACCGAGAGAGTCGATTTCATGTACAATGATTTCGTCATCGTTGGTCCGGCCGAGGATCCTGCCGGAATTAAGGGCGAAAAATCAGCCACTGCGGCTCTCAAAAAAATTGCCGACAGCAAATCGCTGTTTATCAGTCGGGGCGACAAATCCGGCACCAATGTAAAGGAAATCGAGGTTTGGGATGCGGCCGGCATCAAGCCTAGCGGAGAATGGTATCGCATCTATGAAAAAGGGGCCAGCGGCAATGTCCCCACCCTGCTCTACACCGATGAACAAAAGGCCTATACCCTTATGGACCGGGCTACTTATATCACCACTAAGGATAAGATCAAGTTGCAGGTATTAGTTGAAAATGATGAGTTGCTGCTCAACTACATCACCCTGATACCGGTCAATCCGGCCAAATTCCCCAACATCAACGCGGAAGGGGCCCAAGACTTTATCGCCTGGCTAGTTTCAGCCGAAGGTCAGAAGATCGTCAAGGAGTTCGGCAAAGACAAGTATGGCGAACCCTTGTTTTTCCCCAACTCTCCCGAAGGCAAAAAACTGCAATAACCGATATTGCTCCCAGAAAAGACCGGGCCGGCATAGCCCCCGGTCTTTTTGCATGATATTTACTATTCTTGAGGTACAGAGCTGATCAGGCCATGATGTTAATCCACTTTCAATATTAATACATAGGCGGTTGTGAAGGGGCCTTGCCTCAGTGTTGCGGGGCTGGGGAGGGTGTTTACATTGCGGATGGTTACTCCGTCATTTGCATTTAGCGTTAATAAGGTTGAACCATGTATGGTTTGACCGGCAGAATTGAATCGCGACCTGACCATGCCATTCACTACCACCGCCCAATCCTGAGGGTTGTTCTGCGCCGTATAAACCGCAAAAGAAATATTATATGTCCCTGCCGCAGCGACTTCTATGTTGGATGTGCCGGGTGCGTGGGTGATGCCCATTAAAGGGCCATTATTGCTGAAGTTAACCGGAGCCCCGACCGCTATGTTCTGGGTATTTATGTGAAATACGTAACCCCAGGCATCAAGACTTGACACATTGGGCTCACCGGCGCTTTTTAAAGCTTCGCTCAAACCGGCCAGGGAATCATCGGATGTACTTACGCCGCCGCCCCTTTTGCGGACCAGCGGCCGCTTTTTTCTGTGACGATAGCGCACCAGCAGCCACTCAAAAGAATCTCCATAAATACTCATTATATAAACCAACCTCTCCGATATATTAATATTCTAGTGATAGAGTATTCAAGGCAAGGCAATGGTGTTACTACGCCTCATGAATCCTACCCCCGCAAGCTTCCGTTTAGATATTGATTCATTTCAATCCAACTTCAAAGCCCGGCAAAATATCAACACTAAAATGACGGGAATGATTCAGTAAATGGGCTCAAATGAAACCATTTACTGAATCATCCCCGTCCTGCAAAAACTCTTAATTAAGGTGTAATAAAACCCATGGCTTTATGTCTTGCTCTTGAGAAAATCCCAGTTGAAATGAATCAGTACATCCTCACATAGGACTTAGTGCAGGTTTGCCACCTGGGCTCACCGGTCCCGGTTTTTTCAGTAGGATATACCAGCAGGATGCAGCGCCCGTTTAAGAGCACCGGTTTCACCGTCTCTCCCAGGAGGATAAGCTCATTATCAGGCAGGCGCAGTCCCGCAGTGGTTTGCACTTCATCCACATGGGTGCGCTCTATCAAACTAGCTACAGTGATAGCTGTCCAGGCGGGCTCAATCTCGATCTTGCCCCGGAAGCGGCCGTCATTGCCGCCTACTCTAAGCCCCACTCCGGCCAAAGCGCCAATCACTCCGATTCCGGTACCGCCATGTTCAGATAGGTGAACACCGACTTTTCGGGCTAATTCATAAGCCTCCCTTTTGCTGAGAACTTCTTCTTTGGCCCGGAACCCGAAAGCTATCACCTCATCGGTCCAGGTCAGTCCGGGAACCGCAGCCACGCACAAGCCAGGATCTGATCCAGGCGCGCTCTCCTTGCGGAGAAATTCCCCAGCCAGATCGATGATATCCTGCAACAGGTGCGCCCCGGTATCAAACCCGAAACACATGGAACTGTTGTGTGAAGTGTAGGCGATATCGGGATGAACATACAACTGGTGGCGGGTGATAGGCTGGGCGCTGCCCCAGTGTCTGTCGACAAGTTCATCGATCAGCAGGGAGGCAAGTTTGCCGGTGCCTCTGCTCTCCAAATTGTCGGTATCATCGATAGAGATATAAAGTCTCATTTCCTATTCCCCCAGGTGTTGAATTATGTAATGAGGCATTATAATTACTGTTCTAATAGCATTATATGCCGCGGCTTTATAAATACGCCTGAGGCGCTGCAACGGCGGTGGCGGCCCGGACTCAAAGGTTCTTTGGCGGACTGATCTTAATCCAGGAGTAATCTGCCGGGGCGGGGCTAAGGCCCCGGCAGACTCCCATAGTTATGGATCCTCTCGCTGAAACCTCTGGAGGGCCCGAGGCATATTCCAGCGGGTTAAAGGCTGCAGAGCATTGCGTCCAGATTATATCCCGGCTTATTAAACAACTTCCGTAAAACAAAAATCCTGGCCATGCCAGGATTGGTCAACCAGCGCTGATACAATTATCGCTGTTTTACTGCACTCTCCTTTCCAAGCACGGGAGGCCACCCCGTTTCCAGGCTAACCCGTCGGCTGATTGCCATAACCTGTATGGTTTTAGGCAGTACAGCTCGGAGAAAATATGCAATTGATATATAATATTTTCGGCGAATTTTCGATAAATCCTGCCATGATGCGCATTCTTTTTAACGTTGCTTGTTTTTACAGCTTTCAAGAAGCCAGATTGCGACCAAAACCGCCGCAACATGTTCATAAATTACAGTGAAAAGCCCCCTTTTTACCCCTAATGAGGCCCTATTTCAGATGTTATACTGGGGATACAAACCATCTTTGGCTTTTTAGCAGGGAGAGGGAGGTTATATCAGATGCCACGATTATCAGCAATCCGGGCGCGGGCCTTGATAAAGCATAAGTCGGACAGACAGATCCGCCGGTTTAGAAATGCCGCTATACTGTTATTGTTTTTGTTGTTAATAGGAGCAACCGGGTGTTGGTCGCAGAAGACCCCCAAACCCCAGCCCGCTCCATCCGGCCCACAGGCTGTCCAGACCATGGATGTGGCGGTTTACTATGTGAAAAGTACGGCTGACAATATGTACCTGGTGCGCGAAGTGCATAAGGTGGAGAAAAGCGAGGCTGTTGCCGGGGCAGCTTTGAATGAACTGATCACAGGAACACCCCAGACTGACGGAGCTTATCGGGTGCTCCCGGCCGATACCGGAGTCCTGGGCATAAAAATCGAGCAAGGCTTGGCTACGGTCGACTTTTCAGCCGAGGTATTGCAGGCCAATGTCGGGGCCACCGGGGAGGCTCTGGGTATAGCCAGCATTGTCAATACCCTGACCGAGTTCCCCACCGTTCAAAAAGTACAGTTCACGGTTGACGGTCGGGTCGAAAATGGTTTGGACTGGTGGGGGCATGTAGGACTGCATGACCAGCCTTTTGAACGCAACCTTAACTCGGTTTACGAACCGGTCATCTGGGCGACTGCTCCAACCCCGGGACAGACCGTATCCAGCCCGGTTAAAATCGAGGGCAGTGCGATGATATTTGAAGCCATGGTGAACTTCCGATTGAAAGAAGCCGGCGGGAAGGTTCTGGCCGAAGGCCATACCCAGGCTTCAGCCGGCGCCCCGGAACGGGGAGAGTTTTCAGCTGAGTTGGCCTTTACCCCGGCAGAGGCTGAAGAGGGGCAGTTGGAAGTCTTTGAGATCAGCATGAAAGACGGCAGCGAAGTCAACAAAGTGATCATTCCGCTAAAGTTGCCATAGAGCAGGCGCGGGGCCCGGATACCAGGCCAATATGAGCGGGGCTGGCTGTAATCGGGCCTGCACTAATCTATAAAAGAAACCGTATCGCCCAGAAAGCACAATGTTCTTGATTATATTCATGATATGCTGAATTCTGGGCCCGCTACAGGCGGAGATTGATTTTCTCAAAATAGGCCTGCCGTACAGCCGGGAAATGAAAAGGGGAGTGTGTCAGCCAAATTAATACCACGGCAGATACTGTGCAAATCAGCCTTGAACAAGACCGGGATACCCGGCTATGTGATTATCGCATTGATCTTTATGCGGGCTGTGGAATCATTATGGACCGCTATTTTATACTGCTGAAGGGAAGCCCAAAATGCCCCATGAACAGAAAGGTGAAAAATACAGCAAGGGCTACAGCCCAGAGAGGTTTTTTGAAATGCAGCCATATCACGGGAAACATTATGCAATCAAACAGCAGCGACCACCAGATGCTCCAGCCATTATGATAGGAAAAGAACCCCAGATTATAGGAAGTCCATTCCAATGAGGCTAAGAACACGATCCACCCCAGCAGATATAAAGGCATATACCTTTTCTTCTGGCTTTGCAGCAGTCTGACCAGATGAGTAAGGTAGAGCAGTATCAATGCGGGGAATGCGGTCAGGTTCAGCAGTAAATCGCTGCCGGTGGTCTTCAGCAACGGGGATTCGTATTCCCACAGCGGGAAATTATAGGAAATCAGATTGTAGACAAAGTTCACCAAAACGGTGAACAGCAGCGTGGGATAATAAAGCTCCCAGTGTTTCCAATCACCGAATTTCCAGGCAGCCAGAAGTGAGACGATGGTTACGATTATTTGGAAGTCTAATAACAAGGACCATTGCAATTGAATTGGCTCCTCTGCGTATAATTCAAAAATATCTTTTCCCAAAGTGAATGAGGTTACTAAAACAGGCGGCGGAGACTGGGGAGAGTTCCGTTAATATTAATAAAGGTTATGAACGGCATAAAATTTTTTTTGACATCAATCAGCAAATGGGGAGTCGGGTGACTAATGAAGGTTATAGACCGCATAAAAAGGCATGAGGGGTTACCGCAACAGTAAAGCCAGTCGCAAACAGTGATGAAGGGTGATAAATGGCCACGAATGGGCCGAGGATGATCACGGCCATCCCTAATCATTTATTAAATAAAAATCGGGGTTTTGCCCCGATTTAATCTTCTTATGGTACGCCTGAGAGGAATCGAACCTCCGCACCCGGCTCCGGAGAAATAAACATAGCAGCCCGAGCAATCTTAATATATCCTCAAATAGCCTATTCTATTGTCTTTGTTGATTATGTTATGTTTTTTTATCCCTAGAAATCCCTCATTATTACACCCTGTTTCATAGCACTGTGCACCGTTAATAGGGAAGAAGGTGCAGATGATCGCAGCATGGAACCGATCCATTCGGATCGCGACAGGTGCCATGTACGAAGTAGAATATGACGATACCCGGACTCATATAAAATCGCCTACCGTGCGTTGCATGCAACATTAGGTACGCAGGACCCCTATCCACAACCGAATGAGGTTCTTGTGCGGGCAGTATGATAAAAGGATTTGATATACACTTGTTCTTCCAAGACAATACTATGCTATCGATGCTTCCGGAAATAAGTCTTTTCGGAAGTTTTTTTATTTTTAGGAGGTATTTTCCCTCCCAAATCGAATAATTAACGTAAGTTTTTCACTTCCGAAAACTTTGGAGGCAGATATGCAATTAAAACTCGCCGCTAAAAATCAACCCGATATCCTTCAGCAATTTTACACCAGCCTGCGGGAAGCCGACCTCGGCTTATCTGCAGATGGGTACACCGGAGATGTAAAAAGGTTTTTAAAGTGGATGGCAGACAGGCACGGGGCTTTCGCTCCCCAGGCAGTATCCACTTTGGACATAATGGAATATCGAACCTGGATGCAGACATCAGGAACTAACGGGATAGGGTTAGCCCCGGCCACCGTAAACCGCAACCTAAATTCGATCAAGGCGTTTTATAGGTTCTGTCAAGAAACTGATATCGTTCAGAACAATCCGGCTAGAGATGTGAAATTAATCGCCAATGCTAAAAAGCCGGCTCCCAGGTGGCTCACTAGAAATGAGCAGGCAGCCCTGATCCGTGCAGTAAAAGAGTATGGCAATTTAAGGGATGAAGCAGTAATCATTACACTACTGCATACGGGTTTAAGAGTCAGCGAACTGGCAGGACTGAGACGGCACAATATCACAATCGGCCCTCGCAGCGGGTTACTGTCCCTCATCGGCAAAGGAAACAAACACCGAGAAGTGCCCCTCAACTCTACTGTCCGTAAAACCTTATCCCAGTGGCTTGAAAAACATACTGCCGATGATTTGTTTCCTGGGAAAAAGGGAGCTTTAAGTTCAAGATCCCTATGGAATATCGTTGATAAATATGCTTATCAAGCTCGCTTAGAAGATGTTTCTCCCCACACCCTAAGACACACCTTCTGTAAAAATGCCGTAGACATGGGGATATCTCTTGAAAAAGTCGCAATGATAGCAGGGCATTCATCGCTGGATGTCACCAAGATATACATCGTACCATCAGTAAAAGACTTGCAAGACGCGGTAGAAAAGATGGCGTGGGAGTAGATATTTGCTATGTCGGTAGTGGCTACACCAAAAGTAGCATAGACGGACAACACCTGATGTCAGTAGGCGTAGTTTTCATGAAATGGAGATATAAGGCTCATGAGCAAACATTTGAACGAGATTATAAAGCGGCTTGGGTACGCTGATTCTCCATGCCTAAAATATAAAAGTAATCACTATGATTCAAAGAATTTGGCGGCGCATACAAGCAAGGTCTTAACTGAGTTGTCGCCATTTGCGGCATATATGGTGGACGCCGAACCTTTCGTCCTTTTCTTTGACGAACCGTCAAATCAAGATGAGCAAAAAATCATAAGCCAGAAGATTTGGAATGCACAGATTCCGGTAGCTATATTCTGCGGCTCATCAACTATTAAAATATTCAACGGATGCACGCTCGAACAAAGAACTCAACTCCTTATTGAAGCGGAGACAATTTTATTTCATACAGTTGATGAGATTGATGCAAATTCTCCATTCTCATTTTGGGAAATTACAGATCATAGCTTTTGGGAGAAATATTCTCAGAAATTTAGTGGCAAAAAACTTAATGATGCGTTATTAGATAACCTCACTTACCTGACGGACAAATTGAAGAATGACCACAAAGTACCATTTGCGACTAAACTTGTGCTTCGCTTGATATTCATTCGCTATTTAATTGACCGTGGTGTAGATTTAGACTATCTTGGCTTTTCTTCCGATGTCGCGGTTTCGAGGAAAGCATTGCTGGCACTGCTAAGCGATAGGATTGCTTTGTACAAACTTTTTGCTCATTTGAAGGGTAAATTTAACGGAAACCTTTTTGAACTTGACGACGAGATACCGGACAATCTGACGGAATCAGCACTTAGGGAACTAAAGGATTTTCTCTCCGCTGATATTTCTACGCGTTCAGGACAGCGTTCCCTCTTTGCTTTATATGATTTTAATATCATTCCGGTTGAATTGATTAGCAATATTTATGAAATTCTTCTCGGAAAAGAAGCACGGGACAAGGATAAAGCTTTCTATACGCCCCAATATTTAGTGGACTACATTCTTGATATGACGATAAATAAACATATCGAGAATAATGGGTCTTGTAAGGTTCTCGACCCATCATGCGGCTCGGGGGTATTCTTGGTAGATAGTTATCGTCGTATGATTGAAAACAAATTAAACGGTGAATTGTATACTGAAGACGATGACCTTTTATGCAATACGTTAAAAAACGATATCTTTGGTATTGATCTCAATCCGAGCGCCATTGATGTAGCTATATTTTCGCTTTACTTGGCTGTGTTGGATTATAAAAACCCCAAAACGCTAAAACAATTCCCTTTGCCTGATTTGAGCGGAAATAATCTGTTGGTATGCGATTTTTTCGATGAAGATGGATTGAAGACTTTACAAAAAGTTCCTTTTGACTTTATAATAGGCAACCCGCCTTGGGGGAGCAAACCGGGAAAGCATGTGGACTATTGCCGAGAGTATGGCCATATGCAGTATATTCAAAATAATGATACCTGCCGAGCCTTTATTCTGCGTTCAAAAGATTTCAGCAAAGAAAACACAATGTGTTGCTTTGTTCTGCATTCCAAAATGCTCTACATGCAAGGAGGTCCATCAAAGAAATTCCGTAAGTATTTGCTAACAAATATAAAAATTAAAAGTATAATTGAGCTGTCGTCGGTTAGGAAACTTGTGTTTAAAAACGCAGATGCTCCTGCTATTGTCTTATCATACAATTTTTCAGACGTGAATCAGGCAGAAAACAGGTTTGAACATATTTCTTTGAAAAGAAATGAGTTCTTCCGATTGTTCAATATCATCGTTTTAGACAAGACCGATGTTAAAAATGTACAGCAGAAATTGCTGATAGAAAATGACTGGGCGTGGAAAACTTTAGTTTACGGATTAACGGGTGATGTCGACACTATACGCAGACTGAAAACAACAACTAAGACATTAGAAGAAAGTATTGAAAATCAGCACCCTCCTATTATTAAAGGTACAGGTGTGCAATATAATGATGGTGATTTAAATGATGCATCCCATCTTTTGGGGCGTCTGCTCCTTGACTCAAGATCCGCAATAAATCACTTTGTGCTATTTGAAAACAATACGTCGCTTTTCGCAAAGGAAAAAATACACAGGCCGCGCAATGAAGCTTTGTTTCACGCGCCATATTGTCTCGTCATGCAGGGGCCTGATATGACGGATTATACAATGGAGGCGGTATACTCTGAAGTTGATTTTGTGTTTCATGAGGTTGTCTATGCGATTAAGGGTTCGTTAAGCCAGAAGGCATTCTTGCTTAATGCCGTTGGATTATTAAACTCAAAGTTATATGCTTATTTCAATCTCATGCTTGGTTCATTTATAGGAATTGAAAGAGAAAAACGCCAAATAGGAGAGGTGTTGTCTTTTCCCTTTATTTTTAGTGAGGACATCGCCAGACAAGTTGAAGATATACAAGCAATTAAAAGGCAAGATGACGGCTTTATCACCAATACAGATGCTTCTGATGAAATTGATATACTCAACCGGACAATTCTTAAAGCTTTTGGATTGTCTGATAATGAGTTTGTTGATTATGCACTTCGTATACAAACACCGCAACTAACAGGAAAAAATGATACTGATGCTAAACGTAAAGCGACTATACCGGACTACGAGATATATGGGAAGTTTTTCTACGATTACTTGTCTGAAATATTTGCAGGTACGGGAAAATATATACAAATACATGTCTACTCTACGGTCGCAAAACACTACGGCGCTATTGAGGTGATTGTTCTCGACGAAAAACCTGCGAAGTGGTTGGTGCTTGTAGATGGCAATACCGATAATCAGAAAAAGATGTTCGCAAAATTATCGGCACATAAAACGAATGAGCTATTTTATTCGCTCAAGGATATCATGTACTTTGATGAGCGTTCTTTCTATATCATCAAACCAAATTATTATAGGAATTGGCATCCTGCCATTGCAAAGCTCGATTTAATGGAATTAACAGATCAGATCCTTTCCAGAAAGAATGGAGGGGAAAACTGATGGCAGGTTTCAAAAAGGAGATAATAAACAGCGCATTTGATTCTGGCATCATAAATGTCATAATTGCTCATCTCACCAAATGCAGCAAGCAAATGAAAGCGGATTGTGGTGCTACAGATAACTTGCTGCAAAACAATGAGGATGCTATTACCAACAGATTGATTGCTATGTATCTGAACGCAAAACCGGGTGTTTTTCGATACGAGCCTCAATCGCCGGAACACTATGATGGCGAGACCGACCGTTATATCGGAAGAACGGACATCAAAGTTATTTCTGGAGACTACTTTCGAGATGGGAAAGCCTATCATATTGTCGAATGTAAACGTATTGACGGCACATTTACACTTAATAAAAAGTACATAACAGAGGGGGTAGAGCGCTTCTTCAGTCCCGATCCACAACCCCAATATTCCTCATATTATCTCCAAAATATTATGTTTGGCTATGTTGTACAAGACATTGATATTCCTGAAAATACAGATAGAATTGATAAGCTTCAAGACTCCTTATTGAAAGGCGCAACAGCCTCCCCATTTATGCTGAAGCAGAACGAAAACTCGCAATACTATGTTTATGCTTGCGGGTATGATGCCAGCGATATAGGGAAGATTGAACTGAGCCATTTATTCTTTGATTTCGCCGATGTAATAAACGGGAAATAGGGAATTATTTATAGGCCGGCTCCTGCTGCCCTATCGAAATGCTCAGTCAAGACATGGACTATGGCAATTTGTAAGAACGCAGTAGATATGGGGATATCCCTTGAAAAGTTTCTATGATAGCAGCGCATTCTTCGCTGGATATCACCAAGATATATACTGTACCTTCAGCAAAAGACCTGCAAGATGCGGTAGAGAAGATGGCTTGGGAGTAAAGAGTTGCGGGAGAACAAAATCAAAGCGAAAGAGGGCAAGGCGACATCCCATCCCCAAATAAACTAAGGTTTTCCGTCGCTTGATTATTCATGAAAATTGAAGTCAAAAGAAACGACAAGGGTCAGATATATAGTCATATCAGGAGAAGATGGCTACATGAAACTTCTGAAGAAAGAGTGAGGCAAAAGTATCTTACTCTCCTAGTTAATGAATATGGATTTGACATTTAGCAAATAGATGAAGAGATTTCTGTAACCAGGCAGAGGCTTTGGCGATGCACGTGCAGGCTTTTTAATTTGGAGAACTATACAAAAAACTCAGAATAAGCCTGCCATGATTGTTGTTGCATCAAAAGCTGAGTTAATTATGTATTATATAACATTAAATTGGGTTTATATCTGGCTTCATTTGAGTCTGAACTAATAATCTTGTTTAGTTTAGGAGACCTAATTATGCAAAAAGAATCTGAAAAGGGTGAAAATTCATTCTGGCATTTAGCTATCCAAAATTACTATCCCAAAATCTTAAATTTTGTTTATTATTTAACCAGAGACTATTATTTGGCTGAAGATATCGCGCAAGAAACCTTTGCTAAAGCAATAGATAAGTTTCATCAACTAAAGGATCCAAATAAGTTGTTTTCCTGGCTGGTATCTATAGCTCTTAACCTTGTTAAAACCTATCATAAAACTAAACAGCGAATAGTAGCTGTGTCAGGATCAGCCCATGTCCTTTTGCTTCCTCAGGATGAATCATTAATGGAAAAGATAGAACACCGAGAAATGCAAAAATTGGTGAAAGATGCGATTGCTCTACTCTCTCCTCAGCAACAAGAAATAATTATTATGCGTTATTATTTGGATATGAAAGAGGAAGATATTGCATTTGCTTTAAAGATAACGATTGGAACTGTCAAGAAACAACTATTTCGTGCTCGTTCCAAACTGCACAACAATCTTGGATACCTTGCGGAGGAGATGGTGAAGAAAAAATGAGTCCTGATGAGTTTGATGAATTCTTAAGTAAATCTCTCAAAAATGGTGGAATAAAATCCACTCAGCCTATAAATGAAATTGAACAATTTATCATTGATAAATTGGCTAGGAAACGAGCTGATAAAAAGAGAAAACAGCGAACTATCCTGAAAGTTACTGTTATAGTGCTTGTGCTCCTGGCCTTTTCCGGCACTGTATTATTTCCCGGCCCATTATACGCCTTTAAGGAACAACTAATCCATACTATAATAGATTTAGGGAAGAATATAAATATTAATTTCACCGACAACTCTCATCATCCTAAGTTACCCGATAAAATGTTTGAAGAAATTGCTGCCATCCAGCCCGATGTCCCCTTCGATATATTGATCCCTCGGTATTTGCCTCCAGAATTTGGATTTTCTAGTGTGGAAAAGAATCCGCATGATGAACAATGCAAAATTGTCATGTCTTTTCATTCAGTAGACGCCTCATTGAGGCTGACTCAAACCGAAATCAGTGATAACTTTGCAGTGTCGATCAACATAAATGCTCAACGAGGAAACTCTGAAAAAATTCAGGTGGGCGCAGATGAAGGAAACATGATAACCTTTAGCGATGGGTCGATAAGCTTGACCTGGATTACCGATGCACATATTTTATGTGAGTTGTCGGGGAATGTTAATGCGGAACAGGCAATAGCAATAGCTGTTTCCATGTAATATTGCTAGCAAGAGGAGGAACACGGTGTTCCCCTCTTGCAACGCCTATTTTATGGGATAAAAATAGCCTCGGATACCGAAGATTGCGAATCATAATCTCCTGAATCTTGGGAGTTATGAACTCCCCTTACCCGATAATATCCTGCTTCTACAGGGATATAGGATGAGCCGCTGACAGAAGACCGATTATAGTCACTGTAAGTTCGATGCGTGACATCTACCCACCTAGAGCCATTCCAACATTGTAAATAGATTCTGGCATCCAGATATTCTACAGTTCCATAGGTATCGGTTTGTCCCATAATGGCAACAGTCCTATTTTTGCCATCCGCTATCCCACAGATCCATTTTTTTATCAGTAGCGCTCCGGCTTTGTCCGTACCCTCATGAACGTTGACGATGATGCTCTGGTGGGCTTCACGAGACATTGTTTCCTGTGGAGGTGGGGCTAGGACTTCTCCAGCCCATGCAGAGCCCGAACCAACAAAACATAAAGCAAATACCATAAGCAATAGACAAGTAGCGGATAACCTCATTCTTTTTTTCATGAACGTTCCACCTTTCAATAATTTATTAATAAGACTATTCAAAGTACGAAAAGGTTGACTAAATATAAAAGAATTGTCAACCTTTTCCACCCCTTGACAGTCTTCTTGTTAAGATTGTGAAAGGCGGTGAAAAATATGTGCAACTCACCATAACTTCAGGGTCCCTTCTTAATTAGTTGCCCCTAACCGCCTTGCTGGTTTAAGTGGCACTTTCACGATTGCAGGAGTTGTTTATTGGGCATGTAAAAAATATTATCATTTTACCCCGCGTATTATGACCTAAAAAAAGGAGTATGATTTATGCAGAGAAAATTATATATACTTGGTTTAACATGTTTACTCGTATTTGGTTTTTCTTTTTATTATTCAGATCAATCGTTAGCTTTTGATATGGGCCTTGAACGACATAACATGACTCCATATGAAATAGAATTAATTGATAATATATTAGACATAAGTTCAGGTCAAAGGCATGATAGTGTTGTATTACAAAAGAATATCGAATTAGGTAAGAAACAGGCGGAAGCTGCAGAACAAAATTTTATTGAAATGGCTATTAGAGATACAATAAATGGAACTATCGAAGAAATACCAAGGTCAACCTTACGATCCTCATGGTTTCTAACTGGCTTGAATACATATAAATCTTGTGGTGGCCACGGACTTGGAACCAGTGACAGTTATTGGGCATCGGATTTAAGGAATAGGAACGGTTCACTTGTAGGGATAAATGGTTATAGATGGGCTAAAGGTTGGGGAACTACTTCATTTACCGCCCCGAGTACCGGAAACTATTCAGTAACAGCCAACTATAGAATAACTGGCAACATATGGGGTGGAAATTTGAATGTAAAGATACAGTTCATTGATGTAAATGACAATCGCACAAAAGAACAAAATTATTTGGATTTGGATTACGGATACTATGATAATGTACCTCAAGAACAAACCCGAGATTTCTATTTGGAGGGAGGTCATACTTATACTGTAGTATTTCAAGTAGCAACAGAAGCAACTGCTTCTGTGGGTCAAGAGATGGCAGATTTTTTAAATACGGAGCTTGATGGAACACAGCGAAATGTTGATTTTGAATGGTTAGAAATAACTAATTAAGGGGATTTGGTGTGTTATCTTATGATATAATTCTCATTATTGCCGCAGCTGTAAGTATAATGTACTATTATCATATTGCTTCTTCATCAAAAAAGTATTTTCAAATAACAATTCAATTATTCTTGATTGGTATTATACTTTGGATTAGCCCGAACATTGGGAATTATCTTAACTATTCTCCCTTAAAAATTGCTGGTTTAATTTTGTTCGTCTGTGGTATAAGCATTTTGATCATAGAGGGTTTTTTTCTCGGGCTACGTGGCAAGAAGTAAGTTGGGAATTACAAGTGCAGGATTGGAAATCGGGATAAGTCGGCTTCCAATCCTGTATTATCTTTCTATACTCTTTTTTCCCTTTGCCATCAATGAGATAGGTCTCAAAGGAATCAAGGCAGTATCTGGCAACGCAAAAGCGATGGTAGATGGGTCGCACAGTATCCAATGCCTCAGCCTAAGCCAATCGTTAAGTATTGCAAATCAGAAGAAGAGGCGGTTGCCGCGCTCCATGATTTAGTTGTTGCTGCCAAAACAGATACTTACGTGGCTCCCAATGATTTAACCCTCAGTCAATATCTGCGCGATTGGATGGTCGAAAACATAGAGGGGACTGTAAGTAAAAACTGGTATGCTCGAAAAATGAATATGATTAAAGTGCATATCGATCCGGATATTGGACAGAAAGCAATCCAGAAGATCATCACCAGAGACATCAAGGAATTCTACAAAAAGCTGGCTAGGTCTGGAAATAAGAGCAAGCATCCGAAACGAGACGGCGATAAGGTAGTTGAGTACGGCTTGGCTCCCGGAAGCATTCGGCATATTCACAACATCTTGAAGCCGGCTTTTCTCCAAGCTGTTGAAGATGGGATAATCGGGCATAAAAAAATCCGATGAAAAAAGTTAAGGCATTTTCTACTTGCCAAACACATAATGGAACCATCAGAAGAGAAACCCAAATTGACGCTGGTTAATAATGGCAAAGTTATTCCTCAAGAAAAGTCGCAAGAAATACGAATTATGTGATCGAGACAAAAAGACTTCTGTCAAAACTTCTGTCAAATCAAAAAAATAGCACTTTCAGTTAGGATGAAAGTGCCTATTTTTCTTATGGTACGCCTGAGAGGAATCGAACCTCCGCACCCGGCTCCGGAGGCCGGTGCTCTATCCACTGAGCTACAGGCGCATAATGCATTACTGATTATAGCAGAATTAGATAGCCAGGTCAAAGGGCAACCTCTGCAAAGCGCTGCAGCCTGGCATGAGGATCAAGAGTCCCGGGCCGTAGCGGTTTTTTCCGGGGCTTCCCGCAGCGCCCCGGTGAGCAATGAAATCAAGAGGCCGGTCAGACTGAGCCCTGCAGCAAACAGGTAAACCCGGTGCGAGGCCATTACATAGGCCTGTTCATAGGGCAGACTCAACTGGTTAACGGCTAAGAACCAGGTGAACAGGCTGGCCGATAAGGCTATGCCCATGGCAAAGCCGAAGTTGCGGATGGTGGCGATAAATCCCCCGGTGTAACCGGCTTTGGTTTTGGGAACCGAGCCCAGAATAGAACTGTTGTTGGGTGAACCGAAACATCCCATCCCGATGCCGTAAATTACCAATCCGCTAATTATATGCAGCGGGCCGGTCGCGGTGTTCATCAAGCTGAACACCGCAAAGGCGATGCTGGCCAAGAGATAGGAAATGGAGGTTAAACGGGCCGGACCGATGCGGTCGGACAGACTCCCCGCCAGTGGTGCGGTGACGGCCAGGCATATGGGCGGTATGGTCATAAACAGACCGGATTGGGCCGGAGAGTAGCCTAATAATCCCTCCAAATAAAACGGCAGCAGGAAGAACATGAAGGTCTGCACCATGTAGACGATGAACCCCATTATATTGCCGAACAGAAACGCCTTTATCTTAAACAATCCCAGATCCAGCATGGACCGGGGATTGCCCCTTTCATACCAGTAAAAGCCCAGGAGCAGAACCAGTCCCAGAACAAACAGCCGCCATTCAATGCTGACTGCGGTCGCCATTGATAGTACCAGAATTATCGCGGCTGACCCGAAAAGCAAGATGCCGATGGGGTCGAATCCCTTATCTGTCTCGCCGGGGGCTTGCTGGGGAAGATATCGCCAGGCCAGATAGAAGGCCATAACGCCGATGGGGACATTTATCCAGAAGATAACGGGCCAGGCGAAGCGGGCTACCAGAAAACCACCCAGGGCTGGACCGGCCATATTGCCGATGCCGACTACACTGCCGGTAAAGCCCAGAGCCTTACCCCGCTCTTCAGGAGGGAAGCTGTTGGATACGATGCCGATTCCGGTAGCCATGAGCATACTGGCCCCCAGGGCTTGAAATACCCGGGCTGCTATCAAACTGTAGAGCGTATCGGACATTCCGCAAAATAACGAACCCAGGGTGAAACCTAAAAAACCGGCTGTGTAAATCTTGTTGCTGCCGATCCTATCGCCCAGGTTGCCGAGAAACAGGAGGGTAGCAGTGACAGCCAGCATATAAGCGGTCACCACCCATTGGATTTGCTGTAGATCGACCCCGAGGCTGCGGGCAATGGTGGGATTGGCGATATTTAATATGCTCCCATCGAGGGTGGCCATAAAGATGCCCAGACAGACAATGGTTAGAACCTGCCATTTCGGTGCGATTTTCAAAAACTCACCCTTCCCCGGTATCCTCAGGCTAAAAATAGTAGCCTGCAACTTTTATTATTATATAATATCGGTTCCGGGAAAGAAGCAATCTGCCCAAATAATGGCTTTAAACCAGTGATGTCCGGATGAGATGACGGCTAACGGTTGCGCAGGACCGCGATCAAGGCATCGCCCATCGCCGTTACGGCCCGTTCTGCGGACAACAGGTAGTTCCCGTGAGTGCCCACCTCCAGAAGCAGGGCGGTGGGATAAAGATCCTGATTATAGTTCCCGCGTCCGATGAAGATGCCCCTCAAAAGCCCGGGATACAGGGAATCAGCCGCCGCCTTGACCTGCAGGGCATAATTCAGATTGGTTTGGAAATTGGGATTGGACCGTCCCATAACAATCATTACCCGTGCACAGGGGATGCCGTTAATGGTAGTTTGATAAGCCGACGCCGGGGCTGCATCGCGGTGTATGTCAAAGGCCGCATCAGGCCCCTCAGCCAAGAGCTGAGTGGCAGTTCGACGGGAGCGATGGTAGGCGTTGATATCATGGGGGTTGTGATTGTTCAGGCTATGAGTGACGCTGATGCCATTGAGTTTAAAAGTATCCGCCAGTTTTGCTCCGATTTGATACACGTCTCCATTTCCGGGTTTGGAAGCGGTACCCGAAGTAGGTACATATGATTCGTCACTGTGAGTGTGGTAAATCACCACATGAATGTCCTGGGGCGGGGTTTGCACCGGTATGCTGGGCCCCAGGACCGGCTGAGCGGCAAGGCTGTCAGGTTTCAGCATTGACTTCAAAGGCGAGTTATCGGCGGTCTTAAGGGCAGCCCAGGCCTGGTCTCTTTCCACCCTGGTCACCTGATAATGCTGATTCTGGTCGCTGATCCATATGTCGTCGACCTGAATGGGGACGCCGGTTTCCAGAATTACATTGCCGGCTTCATCGCGCACGGTGTAGTAGGAAGGGGTGCTCTGATTATCCCCCAGGGGTTTGGACTGGGGAGCATTGATAAGATTCATCAGATAAGCACCTGCCAGTATTATGAGCAGGATTGCGAAAAATACCCATAAATACCGTTTAGCCGTTGTTTCCATAACAAAACCGCCTTTCCTCAATAGCATTAACTATTATGTCTGAAAGGCGGTTTAGATATGCAAAAAAACAATCATTCCATCAAGCCTGAGATGGTGCCTGATCAGCAATTATCCTATCACAGGTTGGTGTCCCAATCAGCCAGATACGCCTTCTGCTCCGGGCTTAAGGCGTCTATGTCCACACCTGCGGCCTCCAGCTTCAGCATGGCCACGCGCTGGTCGATGGCTGCGGGGACGTTATAGACGTGACAGCCTAATTCTTGCCGGTTTTGCAGCAGATGGACCAGTGACATGGCCTGCAGAGAGAAGCTCAAATCCATGACCTCGGCGGGATGTCCGTCCCCTGCGGCCAGGTTTACCAGTCTTCCTTCGGCCAGGAGATATAAACGGCGGCCGTCATTGAGTTCAAATTCTTCGATATTATTCTTCAAGAGCCGCCGGGCAACAGACAGGGAATCAAGGTCGGGTTTGGAAATCTCCACGTCAAAATGGCCTGCATTGGCCATGATAGCCCCATCCTTCATGTTTTGCATATGTTCCCTGCGGATTACATTGACATTGCCGGTGACAGTGATGAAAATATCCCCTAAACGGGCGGCTTCCAGCATAGGCATGACCTGAAAACCATCCATAATGGCCTCGTTGGCCTTGATGGGGTCTATCTCGGTGATGATCACTTTAGCCCCCATGCCCAGAGCGCGCATTGACACTCCTTTGCCACACCATCCATACCCGGCTACAACCACATTCTTTCCGGCCACCACCAGGTTGGTGGTGCGGTTGATTCCGTCCCAAACCGATTGCCCGGTTCCGTAGCGGTTGTCGAAGAGATACTTCATATAGGCGTCATTGACTGCTATAACCGGGAAGAGCAGGGCGTTGTCCCGATCCATGGAACGCAGCCGCACGATGCCGGTGGTGGTTTCCTCACAGGCCCCGATAACGGTCTGGGCCTGTTCACGCCGTTCTTTGTGCAGCAGTGTCACCAAATCGGCGCCGTCGTCTATTACGGCGTCTGGTTGGGCGTCCAGGGCCAGACCCAGAAAGCGCTGGTATTCTGGTATGGATTCACCGTGAATGGCGAAAACGGTAATGCCGCTGTCGACCAAAGCGGCTACCACATCATCCTGAGTGGAAAGGGGGTTGCTGGCACAGGCTACTACGTTGGCGCCGGCAGTTTGCAGGGTTTGCAGCAAATAACCGGTTTTGGCTTCCAGATGCAGGCAGCAGGTCACGGTTTTGCCTGCCAGGGGGCGAGATTGCCCGTATTCATGGTTGAGACGGGTCAAAACCGGCATGCGGCCCTGCACCCATTCCAGTTTGCGATAGCCGTCCGCCGCCAGATTGATATCTTTTATGATTGATTGTTGTGCGAGACTGAATTCTTTAGTCATGTCCATTGCTCATCCTCCTGTGTAATTATAACACGAGCCAACGGTGGTATTGCGAGAATTGGACTTTGAGGTTCCATATTCTTATAGCCGGGTTGATTTGGCGGCTTTATTCAGACCGCGATAAACATTGCCATGCAGGCCCGGGCCTGGTGATGACAGTTAATTTTATCATAATATAGTATTCCCGCCCGGTGCTGATTTGGGTGGGAATAAATTATCAAGCTGCGTTATATTGAGCGGATTGATGTGCAAGCCAAAACAGCGCTTTGGAGGAGGCTTTCTACGCCATAGTTTGCCTGAGATATCCGTTAGGTATATTTGTCGAAACAAAATTTGCTTGGGGTTCTTAAATCGAGGTCAAAAACTATTGACAAAGGTTTTATGGTGCAGTAAATTATTATTAATCATATAGGAATAATTTAATATAGAATAGCCGACTAGAAAACTGGAGGCCGTATTCGCTTTGTGAATGTGGCCTCTATTTTTTATGGGTCACAAAAAGATGATCAATGCTTCATGGGGAGGTAGCACGATGAGTAAATTTGTGGAGCGGCCCCGGTATGTTTGCTCTCTGGGAGGGGCGGTAGGAACCATTAAAGTATTGCCGCGCACCGTGCCTATTCTACACGCCGCCACCGGCTGCGGCGGGAATGTGGCCACGGCCCTGAACCAGGCGGCGGGATATATGGGCAGCGGGTACTGCGCGGGCCAGGCCTTACCCAGCACCAATACATCCGAGCGGGAGATCGTTTTCGGCGGGGAAGAAAGGCTCAGCGAACAAATCGCCAATACCATCAAGCTGGTGGACGGAGACCTGTATTTTGTAATTACCGGATGCATGGTGGATATGATCGGAGACAACATCCATAATTCCATTAAGCAGTTTAATGGAGGGAAGGCCCGGGTCATCGGCGCTGAAACCGGAGGATTCCGGGGGAATTACTATAAAGGCTATGAAATCGTACTGAAGACTCTGTTTCAGGACTTTGTGGAGAAGAATCCGGCCAAAGACAAGGGGCTGGTGAATTTGTGGGGAGTGGTTCCCATTCAGGATGTATTCTGGAAAGGCAATCTCACCCTTATCAAAGACCTGCTGGTAAAACTGGGCTACCGGGTGAACACCTTTTTCGGAGAGGGAGAGACACTGGAAGACTTGCAAAATTCCGCGGCGGCTGCTTTAAACATTGTGGTGTCCGATACTTTTGGCGTGGAAGCCGCCCAGGTTTTTGAAGAAGTGCACAGTGTTCCCTACATTACCGTGCCATTTCCCATCGGCGATCATGGCAGCCAAAGATTTTTGCGGGCCATAGGAAACGCCTTGGGCATTGAAAAAGCTTTTGTAGAGAAGGTGATCAAGGAAGAACAGGCTCGCTATTACAGCTACTTCGAAAGAATCGCGGACGTTTACAGCGATCTCGATTTGCAGCGCTATGCGGTGGTAGTGGGCGATTCCAATTACACCCAGGCCCTGGCCAGGTTTCTGGCCGATGATTTGGGATGGCTGCCGGGCCTGGCGGTCGTAACGGATTTTCTGGATGATGAGCAAAAAGATACAGTAAGGGGTCAATTTAACGGCTATGAATCAGGGATTGAAGCTGAAGTGGTATTCGATACCGACGCTTCCAATGTGGGGAAGTATATTGCCCGGCATTGGGGGCAAAGCAGGGGGCAGCGGTATTTTGAAGGCTTCAACCCGGGGTTTATTCTGGGCAGCGCTATTGACAGGGATATTGCGGAAAAGCTGGGGGTCCCGCAGTTAACCGTGACCTATCCCATATCCAACCGGGTGGTGCTGGACCGGGGGTATGCGGGATATAGCGGGGCTTTGAGATTGACCGAAGATATCCTGAGCGTTCTGGTGGGAAATAGATAAAGGAGGGTGCCAAAGATGGATTACATCAAGGAAAAAACGCCGCCCATTCGTGAAGAGCGATTAGGAGCGTGCATGGCCTTTGGAGGATCATGCTGCGATATTTCAAATCAATCCAAGAAAGGATGTCTGTTCAACAACAACCGTACCTTCTCCCAAAGCCAGGGCTGCCAGCTAACCCTCAGCCTGGCTATCTTGAATACTATCAGAGATTCGGTCATCATCGTTCACAGCCCGATCGGGTGCGGCGCCAACCTGGTGGCCCAGGCGGGGGTGTCCAAAGGATACCAGAAGCTGAGGGATCCCAATGCTTTCGGCCTGCGCTGGATCAATACCAATCTTGATGAAGTGGATGTGATCAATGGCGGGGAAGAGAAGCTCCGGTCGGCTATTTTGTACGCGGACCGGGAATACCGGCCCAGCGCCATTATTGTTATGAATAGCTGCGTTCCGGCCCTGATCGGCGATGATATCGACACGCTTATAGAGGAATTGCAGCAGCAGGTGGCGGCCAGAATCGTTCCCGTGCACTGCGAAGGATTCAAAACCAGGATACAGGCCACGGCTTATGACGCGGTTTATCACGGCATATTGAGGACTCTGGTGGGGATAGAAGAGGAGGAAGCAGATCCCGTCATTATTGACGAACTCGAGGAGTTAAAGAAAAGATACCGCATCAGCCGCACGGTCAATGTCCTCAATGTTTCATCCATGAGCCGCAGCGACGAGCAAGGATTGGTGAAGCTGCTGCAGTCGCTGGATCTCAACGTAAGGATACTGCCCTGCTATGCCCATCCCGATGACTTTGAGGACTCCTTCGAAGCAGCCCTGAATGTCAGCATATGCGCCACCCACGACGATTATTTTGTGGAGCATATGAAATCAAAATACGGGGTTCCCTTTATTTTGAGGACCATTCCCATCGGCATTGCCAACACCAATAAGTGGCTGCTGGATATAGCCCGGTTTTTCGGGATGGAGGAGCAGGCGCAAAAGTTGATCGACAGCGAGGTCCGGGAATTAAATCAGGCTTTGGCTCCTTATCGCCAGTTTCTGCAAGGCAAAACCGCTTTTCTGGGCGGCGGTGAAATCAGGATCATCACCACCGCGGAATTGCTCCACAGTCTGGGCATGGAGGTCCTGGGCCTGCGCGGCTTTCACTTTGACCGCTACGGGGAAGGCCTGTTGGAGGAGTTGATGGCGGAAATCCCGGAAAGCGAGAAAGCCATCATCAACATTGGAACCGGCCAGCCTTTCGAGCAGGCCAACCTTTTATCCAGGTATAAACCGGATGTGTTTGTGGGCCATCCGGGGGGCAATGGCTGGGCCAATAAACAGGGTATACCGGTCTTCCCCTTGTTCGGTCAGGCCTACGATTATATGGGTTATGTGGGCGTTTACGAGGTGGCCCGCAGGCTCACGCGAACCCTTAAAAACACCAGTTACAGCCAGAACCTGGTTAAACATGTCAGGTTGCCCTATCGCCAGGACTGGTATGCCGAAGATCCTTTTGCCTATATAAAACAGGATCTGGCGCTGTAAACGGGGGAGTCAGGGAGAGTCTCCTTTCGGCAGGGAATTTACAAATAAGGAAGGTATTTCATGCTCAAATGGGTGCGCGAAGCAAACCAGCGTTTATTAAGCTATTATTTCATCATTCTGTTTTTTGTTTTATGGCAGGCGGCGCCGCTGGCGGGCTGGGCCAATCCGAAGTTTATTCCGCCTCTGTCCCGGGTGCTGGAGGAGGGATGGAAGCTTATTTTGAACGGGAAACTGCAGCTAGTCAGTTCAACCCGGACCGACTTGATAGAATTGAAAGTGCCCACGTATAAAATTTGCGCTTCCACGGTCTGGGTGGTGGCCGACAAAAAAGGATTCCTGGAAAAAGAAGGCATCAAGCTGGTTTATACCGGCGAACTGATTTCCAGTCAGATTCTTCCCTCCGTATTAAACGGAAATAATGATGTAGCCACCGCCCAGCCTAATTTGCTGGCCATTGCCAAAGCGGGCGGGGCTCAGGTGACGGCGGTGGCCAGAAACCAGGTGGAGCCGTCACCGGAAGTGGACCCCATATTTCGGCATATGAGGTGGTATGTAAGACCCGAAACCGGGATCAGATCCATCTCGGACCTGAAAAACTATAAAGCCGGGGAAAAGATCAAGACCAACGGGACCGTCAACAGCTGCAACCAGTTTCTTTTCAATACCCTGCTGGATAAGGACGGCGTACCCCGAGACAGGATCGAATGGGTTACCTTTACCAACGATATAGCAGTCATCCAGTCAACCAGTCAGGGCATTCTGGATGTGGCCCAGGTGCACCCGCCCTACTATAAATCGGCTGAGGACGCCGGCCTTATCTTAATCGCCGATTCCACCGATACGGATCTGGGAGAAGCGGCCGGGGCCAGCCTCTACTACTTCCGGAACGATTTTATCAAGAACAATCCGGAAACGGTTGAAAAGTTTGTCAAAGGAATCGTAGCCGCCCAGAGATGGAGCAACGAAAATCCGGAAGAAGCCATTCAGCTGACCGCGGAATGGATCAATGTCCCGGTTACGGGAGTGCATTATTTTGCCACAAGCTCAGAAATCAAGGAAAGCGATATTACGCCCTGGCTCAAAGATCTGGAGAACAGCGGCGCGCTTAAACCGGGGCAGGTCAAAGCTACGGATCTCATAACCCGCCAATTCGAAAAAGTATCCCTGAATTAGAGGGGCCGCCCGGGAGAAAAAGCAGGTGCTGCCCTAACGCCTGACAGCGAGCGGACGATGTTCCTGATCATCGCCTCAGACAGTTGCAGGCGAATCGTTCAGGCATCATAAAGGCAGGCAGGGGGGAAGGAAAACTGGCCTTCCCTCCGCCCTCCCGCCTGCCATGGCAATGGGGAAGAGAACCCCCGCCTTCCGCTGCCCGGAGGCGGCTGGGAGCAAGTGAGGTCTTTATGGTGGAAAACGCTACGATAAAAATATACGGCATGACTTGCACGCTGTGCTCGGCGATCATAGAAGCCGGAGTGGAAAAACTGGCCGGCGTGGAAAAAGTCAATGTCAGTTATGCAGCGGAAAAAGCGGCCCTGCAATACGACCCGTCAGCCGTTGAACTGGGCGAAATCAAAAAAACCATTGAAAAATTAGGATTTTTCGTTGAAGAAGGCGAACTGGCCGATTCTGGCAGCGGGTTGGACCGCAGTACCCGAGAAAGAAATAAACTGAAAAAGCAGTTTATCGTCTCGGCCATTTTGAGTTCTCCCTTGCTGCTGGCTATGATTTTGGGGGGCTTGGGATTTTGCCATGATACTTTCGATCCTTACAACCAGACTGCCTGGGGTCTCTTTGTCGAGAGTTTAAGAGTAAAAACCGCCGGCCTTCATAAATGGGAGCTTCAACTGGCCCTGGCTACCCCGGTGCAATTTATTATGGGCTTTAATTTTTACAGGAATGCTTTCTACTCTGTAAAGCTGAGGAAGGCGACTATGGATGTGCTAGTAGTGCTGGGAACCACTGCCGCCTATTTCTACAGTCTTTATGTATCGCTTTTTGAGACAACGCTGTATTATTTCGGCATGAAAAATATATATTTTGAAGCTTCGGCGACGATTATAACCCTTATTCTGCTGGGGAATTATTTGGAGGCTCTGGCCCGGGGAAGAACCTCTACAGCCATACAAACCCTGATAGGGTTGAGGCCTAAAACCGCCAGAGTCATAAAGGGTGACAGTGAAATCGATATTCCCATCGATGAAGTGGCAGTCGGGGATATTATTATTGTCCGGCCGGGGGAAAAAATTCCGGTGGACGCCGTTGTGCTGGAGGGGTACTCCAGCGTGGATGAATCCATGCTGACCGGAGAGAGTGTTCCGGTGGACAAACAAGTTAATGATTTTGTCACCGGGGCTTCCATAAACAAGCATGGCGCCTTAAAAATAAAAGCTCTCAAGGTAGGCAATGAAACCGTTTTAGCCCACATCATCAAGCTGGTTGAAGACGCCCAGTCCAGTAAAGCGCCTATCCAAAGAATCGCCGACCAGGTAGCGGGGGTTTTTGTTCCGGTAGTTATTCTGGCTTCCCTGGCCACCTTCTGCATCTGGTTTTTCTTTATTTATAGCGCACAAGTATTCCTGATTGACAAGGCCATCGTAGCTGCCGTATCGGTTCTGGTCATATCCTGCCCCTGCGCTCTGGGCCTGGCCACCCCCACCGCCATCATGGTGGGAATGGGGAAGGGAGCCCAAAACGGGATCTTAATAAAAAACGGTGAAGTACTGGAGAATGTATGCAAAATAAATACGGTCCTGCTGGACAAAACAGGCACCATTACCACTGGTAAACTGGCGGTAAGTGATCTGCTTTTGATTGCCGGGGACGATGAGGAATTTAGTGAAAGCAGCATCTGGGAAATCGCTGCTATGGCGGAAAAAAAATCGGAGCATCCCCTAGGAACCGCCATATACCAAAAATATAAGCGCTTCTTCTCCCGGGAGGCCGCAGAGTCCCGGCGCTTTGAAGCTATTCCCGGTCAGGGCATTTATGCGCAGGGCCTGGGAAGGACCGTTTTAATCGGCACCCGGAAGTTGATGGAAGATCGCGGCGTAGCCATAGATCATGCCAAGAACCTGCTTATCCCTTTGCAAAATGCAGGCAAGACCTTCAGTTATGTGGCTGTCGACGGAAAACTGACCGCCATTATAGCCTTTACGGATGAAATTCGGGCCCATTCCCAGGAAGCGGTGGCCCGGATGAGCAAAATGGGGCTGGAAGTGTATATGCTGACCGGCGACAATACCCAAACCGCCATGGCCATCGCCGAGCGGGTGGGCATAAAAAATGTTCTGGCGGAAGTATTGCCGGATAAAAAGGCACAAGCCGTTGAAAGTCTTAAAAAACAGGGGAAAAAGGTGGCTATGGTCGGAGACGGGATCAACGACGCCCCGGCCCTGGCGGCGGCGGATATCGGCATAGCGGTGGGAACCGGAACGGATGTGGCCATTGAAACCGGCGATATTGTACTGTTAAAAGATGATTTAACGGCGGTTCCGGCTGCAATTCAACTGTCTTTTGCTACCATGCGCACCATCAAGCAGAACCTGTTTTGGGCGTTTATTTACAATATTATCGGCATCCCCATCGCCGCCGCCGGGTATTTGAATCCAGTCGTAGCCGCGGCCGCCATGGCCTTAAGCTCTATATCGGTGCTGTTAAACTCCCTGCGCCTCAAAGGTTTTAGATTGAATTGACGACCCTGCATTCAGCCGGGGTGACTTATGGAGGTGGTTTTATGTCTGACGAAATGGGCTATGAAGTAGAAAGCGGGCATGGCGGAGTCGATCCCCAACCGGGCGGCAGTTGGAGAATGGTGAGAAGGTTGTTGGCCGGGGTGGTGGTTCTGGCCGGGCTCTATTTTGTTTTGCAGCGCTGGCTTCATTTCGATCTCTGGCAGTTTTTGAAAGATTTGTATATGCTGAAATACTTTTCCCAGCTGGGGAAAGACGCCAGCTATGGCCTGTTGTTTGCATTGGGCGTACTGACCTCTTTTCACTGCATCGGCATGTGCGGCGGCATCACCCTTTCCCAGACCGTTCGCTATAAACAAGATGATATACAGAAATCCTATGCCTGGCTGCTGCCCGCAGTGAAATACAACGGAGGAAGAGTCATCGCTTACACCCTGGTGGGAGCCGTGGTGGGCGGACTGGGGCAGGTGATCAGCTTTTCCGGCGTATGGAAAGGCATCATCCCCTTGCTGGGCGGCCTTTTTATGATTGTTATGGGGATTCATTTGCTGGATATTTTTCCTTTTTTACGCAGACTCACGATCCCCATGCCCAAATTCGCCGCCCGCAAGGTGCTGGCCAATCAAGATCACGGCCCCTTTTACATTGGCTTGCTGACCGGGCTCATGCCCTGCGGGCCTTTGCAGATTGTTCAATTATATGCTTTGAGTACGCGCAGTGTGGTTTTCGGTGCCCTGTCCATGTTCGTCTTTTCCCTGGGAACCGTCCCCTTGTTATTCTCCCTGGGCGCGGTCAATTCTTTGGTGAATAAAAACAGGATCAATGCCATCCTCAAAGCCAGTGCGGCACTGGTGGTGGTTCTGGGCCTGGTCATGGTGGGGAGGGGATTGTCCCTGTCAGGCGTTATGATACACCTACCCTCTATATTGCATTCGCAAAGCATCACGGTCGAGGGAGAAGCGGCTGTAGCCAGGATCGAGGGTCCTGTTCAAACTGTGACCATATCCCTGAAGCCAGACCGCTTTGTACCCCTGGTGGTGCAAAAAGGAATTCCGGTCCACTGGATCATTCAGGTGGACGCCGAAAATCTAAACGAATGCAATAAGGCCATTCATATTCCCAAGTTTGCCATCGACCGGGAATTTTCTCCGGGCCAGAACCTGGTGGAATTTACCCCCCTGGAAAGCGGGGAATTCGTTTATACTTGCTGGATGGGGATGATCAAAAGCAAAATCATAGTAGTGGACGACCTGGCAGTTGGTTTTTAAGGTTGCTGGTCGACAACCCCCTTTTTATTCACGCCGTATCAAAGGCAATGCAGCATTTTCCGCAAGGCGGAAACCATTCCGGCTTGCTTGAAATTCGACCAGGTGCTGGCGATAGCGATGGGGGATGAACTGGGCTTGCAGGCGGGGATTGCGCCGGGAATTGATGCTGATTTCAGTAAAATAAAGCTTCCAAAGCTCCTGGTAGCCGTCTTCTTCCGGCAGGAAGGATGCCGGGACAGTGTCTAAATCAATCAGATACCACCGGCGTTGCGGGTACGGCTTTTTTTCGGGGCTGGTTTGCCCGTCGTAAACAATGGCCCCATTTCTTTTTTGGTCGTGAATGACCCAGCGTTCGCCGGCCAGGCGTTCCGCGAAATGATCGGCGATCAGGGGAAGAATATCATGATCGGGAGCCAGGCTGGCGTATAAAAACTTACCCTGGTCGGCGAAGCGCAGCAATCCTAAGAAACGGTGAACTTCCCGGGTGACCTGGCAGGCTATTTTATGCAACGGATGGACCTGGGGATGAGAATGGTAAAAATCTATTTTGGAACCCATGCGAAAGCCTAAACGGAGATAGTTTAGAATGATGTTCTCTTTGCCGGGGCAGGAAGAAAGGAAAGCATAATAGACCCGGGCCAAAGCAGCCTCCGATATTTTTTCCTCTATGGCCTTGTATACCCGGGCGGCATAATCGGGATTGCTGCACACCAGTCCGCTCTCGACCAACAGGGAGGGCTGGTAAGATTCCCGGGCATAGATGCCGTCCGCGGCTTCCTGGTAATAATGATAATAAATACAGGTCAAAAGGCCGTCAAAGCTGCCGTCGTATAAATAATCCACAGCCTTCCTCCTTTATGCAGAATAAAAATTAAAACAGGGTCAACTGCTGCGCCGATGGAGCCGGGGGAAGGATGCTGCGGCGAATTGTTAACGGATCAAAGGGCCGGCTGCCGGCATAAACCCCTTTGCAGGTGATGAAATGCCGGGCTCGTTTGTAAGCCACGCCCAGGGTTTTTAACTGGTCAGCGGAAAGGGCCGCCAGGCGCCGCTGGGTCAGGATGCGCCAGGCTGACTTGAGCCCGATGCCTGGAACCCGGAGCAATTCTTCGTAAGCAGCCCGGTTGATTTCCAGAGGGAAAAATTCCGGGTGGCGCAGCGCCCAGGCCATTTTGGGATCTATTTCGGTCTCCAGCTGAGGGTGGACCGGATCGACGATCTCCTCGACTTGAAAATGATAGTAGCGCAGCAGCCAGTCCGACTGGTAAAGGCGGTGCTCCCGCAAAAGCGGCGGGGCGGTGGCCAGGGCCGGCAGATGGGAGTCTTGATTGACCGGAACATAGGCCGAAAAATATACGCGCTTCAGGCCGAAAGCCCGGTACAGGGCCTGGGTAGTATGCAGGATAGTCAGGTCGCTGTCCTGGCTGGCCCCGACAATCATCTGGGTGGATTGACCGGCGGGTGCAAATCTGGGAGCATGACGAAATCGTTTGCGCTCCTCCTTATGGATCAGGATTTGATCCCGGACCTGCTGCATGGGTGTATAGAGCATAGGGAGGGACTTTTGCGGCGCCAGGAGGCGCAGGCTTTGTTCGCTGGGCTGTTCTATATTGACGCTCATGCGGTCGGCCAGCAGTCCGGCCTGCTGGATCAGGACCGGGTCGGCGCCGGGGATGATTTTTACATGGATATAACCGTGAAATTCATATTCCTGGCGGAGCAAGGTCAGGATCCGGACCATCTTTTCCATGGTATGGTGGGGTGAAACCTCCACCGCCGCGCTGAGAAACAGGCCTTCGATATAATTGCGCCGGTAGAACTGAAGGGTCAGATCGGCAATTTCCCGGGCGGTAAAGCTGGCCCGGGGTATGTTGTTGGAGCGGCGGTTCACGCAGTAACGGCAGTCGTAAATGCAGTCATTGCTGACCAGGACCTTCAATAAAGAAATGCAGCGCCCGTCGTCGGACCAGGAATGGCAGATGCCGAAGGATTTGGCGTTGCCTATTCCGCCTTCATTTTTCCGGGACACCCCGCTGGAAGCGCAGGCAACATCGTACCTGGCGGCGCCGGTTAAAATGGCCAGCTTGGCCATGGTATCCATATGACTCACCCCACAAGACATTTTTTACGTTTAGCTTTAGGCCGGATATCTTGCCCCGGGCATAAGCAGAGGCAAAGCCTTCCGAGAACATATGTTCTTGAAGATGATTTCAGTATACCATATAAAACGACTTAAGCAAACATATGTTCTAATCATCCTCAAAGGAGAAAATTATGACAGCCGCATTTCAAACAAATACAGCCGTTTGCCGCTCATTGACAGAGGCTTTTAAATTCTATATACTCAAAGATGAGTAAACATACATAAATACTAGGCATTAACCGGGGAGCGGTTCTGAATATCGCAGTAAAGACAGGCAAGGTTCTTTATTTTCGTCTGCAAGGCAGGAGTTTAAGCAATTCCCGCTAATAGAAATAATACCAGGGATGTCATAAGGCATCACAGAAAATCGGAGAGGGGAAAGGATATGCTGATCCGGCATTTGCGAGACTATCAATGGGAAAACATTGCGGTTCTTCCTTATAAGGAGGAAGGCCATCATTATAAACGCATCACGAAGCAGATTCTATCTGAAGAGCTGGCGGATATTCCCTGTCAACTACGCTATTTTGAAATTGCCCCGGAAGGATATTCCACATTAGAACATCATGAACATGCCCATCTGGTCATCATTTTTAGAGGAGCAGGGGAGGCCCTTGTAGGCGACAAGGTTTTTCCCGTGCAGGAAAAAGACGTCATAACCATCCCGGCTCATACCTGGCACCAATTTCGGGCCAGCCAAGGGACGCCTTTTGGCTTTCTTTGCCTGGTCAACGTTGAGCGCGACAAGCCGGTTCTGCCGTCGCCGGAAGATATGGAACGCTTGCGCCGGGACCCTGATGTAGCCGCATTTATAAGGAGTTGAATTTAGTGAAGCCAGAGCGCAGTTTCGGGTTTGATACGCGTATGGCGCATGCCGGCCACAAATGGGCTAGAGTTAGCCTTTATCCATATTGTCCCGGCCACATTAAATTCCAGCGGAGGCATTGATTATGGAAAGATTCTCTATCGTATATCGTTTGGCGGGAAGCGAAACCGATGCCTATAGCAAGGCCGAAGATATCTGCCTGGAGCAGACCGTGGAATTCCCGGGGGAATTGGTGCCCGAGGGGGTTATCCGGGAGCATATCGTGGGACGGATAGAAGATTTCCAACCGGAGGCAGCGGACAGCTACAGAGTCACGGTCAGCTTTGCGATAGAAACCGCCGCCCGGGAACTGACCCAGCTTTTAAACGTGATCTTTGGCAACATCAGCATCAAGCCCGGTTATCGGGTAGAAGAAATCAGATTGCCCGAATCCATAACTAAAGCTTACCGGGGACCCAGATTCGGCAAGAGGGGATTGAGAGAGCGGTTGAATGTGGCTGAGCGTCCTTTGCTTTTTTCGGCTCTCAAGCCCATGGGGCTGTCTGCTGAGGACTTGGCCCGCCTGGCCTATCAGCTGGCCCTGGGAGGGATAGACATCATCAAAGACGACCACGGCCTCACCAACCAGGACTATGCCCCTTTTCACGAAAGAGTTCAACTCTGTGCCCGAGCCGTAGAACGCGCCAACCGGGAAACCGGACAACAGTGTATCTATGTAGCCAACGTTACCGCACCTTATGGTGAAGTGGCTCAACGCGCCAGCTTTGCCCGGGACTGTGGCGCCGGGGGGCTGTTGGTCGCACCCGGCCTGGTGGGATTTGACACCATGCGCAGCCTGGCGGAGGATGACAGACTGGGTCTGCCTATTTTCAGTCATCCCGCTCTGCTGGGAAGCTATGTTTTAAGTCCGCAGCATGGCCTCTCTCATTTCGCTTTATTCGGACAAATCACACGCCTGGCCGGAGCCGACGGAAGCATCTATCCCAATTTTGGCGGGCGTTTTTCTTTCAGCCGGGAAGAGTGCAGAAGCATTGTTCAGGGAACCTCGGTTTCCATGGGGCATCTGAAAACAATTTTTCCCTGTCCCGGCGGAGGGATGAGCATCGGCAGCATACCCGACATGATCCGGGTATATGGCTCAGATGTTATTTTCCTGGTAGGCGGAGGACTGTTCAAACACGGACCCGATATCGTGGAGAACTGCAGGTATTTTCGCAGCCTGGTGGAGGGAGTTTCCTGATGCCCTGTCAAGCTGCGAAATGTCTGACTCGATAATCCACACCGATAGGGAGCTTGATAAATATCCGGGCTGGATATTCTCGGATTCCTTATAATCCCAGTAGTTTTCGCAGCGCGGATTCGGGCCAATGGCTGTTTGGAAAAACTTCAGAATATGCGTTTTCTTTGCTGAAAATCAAGGAAGGTATATCTGTGTTGTCATAAACCAGAATCTTGTCGCATACATGAATCAGTTGCGGCAGAAGAGCCAGCGCACGATGATAGCGCGCCCGGATTTTGTCCTCCGGCACATTATGACCGCCGGCTGCATAACGCGCCCTGACCCGGGCAACATTTATATTCTCGTCGCAAGTCAGGATATAAACACATTGTATTTCATATCCGAGTGCTTTGGCTTTTTGTAATAATAATAGATTTCTTTCAGTGGATAAAACTGTTTCAAATGAAAAATCGACACCGCTGTTGAGAAGTTTATTGCGAAGCGACTCAGCATGCTGGGCGGCTTCAAGGTCGGTTATATCGTACTCCTTTTTCAGGTCGTCTGCGTTGATATAGGTTCCAAAGACCGGAAGCCTGCGCGTTACTGTGGTCTTCCCCGAACCGTTCGGTCCCGCGAAAGCCAGTACGGCAGGTTTGCGCAAGTTGTCAGCCATTGACATATTCCCGCGTCCCATTGGCAAATTCTAAATATGCCCGCTTTGTATCTGTGTCATATCGCGCCACCGGTAATCCTTTTCGCTGATTCTCCGCGACCTCGCTCTGGACGGCAGTTTTAAACGCGTTTGTGATGTCGCCCGAAGAGTAGCCGGAACCGAAACCGGAGTTTTTTACACTGATGGGAAAAGGAATGGCTGCTTCATCGACCGCCTTGCGCAGAAAAATGTTGAGCGCTGTGCTCATATTCATACCCAAGCGGTCAAACAAGCTTTCGGCACGTTCTTTCAGGTCTTTGTCAACACGGATTGTCACCCGCACGTCGTTTTGGGCTTTCATAGCCGTTGTCTCCTTTCAGTGCTTTACATCCATATATATTATACGCGGCGCAAGGGAAAAAGTCGACCGATACACATCCATTGTATGTACAATGTCTGTCTATTATACTTGTATATGCCGCTAAACAATGTCAATCAGCGTCACGGGCAATGCACAGTGCTTTTCATTGATGTTAGCGGTTTTAATAGAAAGTGGTAGCGGACGACGAAGAAAACGGCGTTGACATACGTAAGTAAACGCTATATACTCAGGTATATAAGTAAACATATTTATTTACTTGCATATAATTGCTTTTATTTAAGGTTGACCGGAAAAACTGGAGGCTTGGTTGCATTTTCAATATGCAGACCGGTCTTTTTTTGTCATTGTAAGGGAGTTTAGCGTCTCCATATCGCCTTAAGAATTATACTCCGGGAGAAGAACAATGAATGATTGCAAAATAACTTTTGACGTAGATGATGAAGTTCTCGCGTTGGGGCTGACGGTGGCAGCCATTGTTGTACAGGGAATCGATAACCAGAAAAGCACGCCCGAGTTCGATGCATTTTTTGAGCGGGAGACCAGGCAGGTGCTGCAGGATTTATCCCTTGAAAATATCAAAAGAGATCCTTTGCTGCAGGGCTTTCGCCAGCTGCATGAACGGGCCGGATGCTCCAACCGAAAAACGATTGCTGCCTCCGAGAACCTGCTGAAGTTTCTGTTGAAGACCGGACATTTGCCGCGCGTGAATTTGCTGGTTGATATTTACAATTTAGTATCATTGACCAGCCGTCTGGCGCTGGGGGCCCATGATGTCAGATCTATTGGCGGAAATGTCCGCCTCAGAATGACAAACGGTCAGGAGAGTTTTTGGCCTATCGGCAGCCGGGAGCCTGCTTTGGTCAAACCCGGCGAGTATGCTTATATTGACGATAATAACGATATTATCTGCAGACTTGAAGTTCGACAGGTGGAAAAAACCAAAGTAACCTTGCATACGAAGGAATGCTTCTATATCATACAAGGAAACCCGGCGGTCACTTCTGATGACCTGAAAGCTGCCACCGAGAACCTGATAGAACTGACCCGCAGGTTCTGCGGCGGAGAAGAACGCATTCTTTATAAGCCCTGGTAGTTTATGGGCATGAGGGCACGGCGCCGGCCTTGGGGATTGCGTTTCCGCCGCCTGTGATTTATCGGGCCTGATAAAAGGCCCACCCGGTTTCATCTAAGTATTCTACCGGCGCCCGTATCATGCAAGTCGTATTTTACTTGGAATGATTGTTGTTTAAACCAGTTGGGAAAAAAGCCGGTTAAACCTTAAAAAAGAATGGAGGGTATATAGGGTCTGGTCATTAGATAGACGCTTATAAGGGGGGTATTGCATGAAAGTGGTGGGTATTATTCTTGATCGTAATAATCCAGGTACGAGTATTCCTGCCCATCCTTTTGCCACCCGAGAATACATTCCAGATGCACATTTTGCCCTGCTTTCATAATCAGTTTGTCCACATTTTTGATTTTCTTCTTTAGCTCCTGAATGAGCGTTTTTATTTCATAGCGCTTATTGCCGGTTTTTTCAGCCGCCACCATGCAGGCGCAATTCAAAGGCATTATTCCGCTTTCATTGATGAATTTCTCGATGAACTTTTCTTCCACGTAATAAAGAGGCCGGATTAATTCCAAGTTTGAAAAATTCTGGGCTTTTAATTTGGGCAGCATGGTTTTGAAGCAGCCGGCGTAAAACATATTTAACAGCGTGGTTTCAATGACATCGTTAAAATGATGACCCAGTGCCAGTTTATTGCATCCCAATTCCTGAGCCTTGGCATAGAGAACACCGCGGCGCATTTTGGCGCACATGTAGCAGGGATAATCCTGGGCAATCTTATCTACAACCTTGAAGATATCGGATTCAAAAAGATGAATCGGGATATTCAACTGCCGGCAGTTGTTTATCAATAGCTGCCGGATATCTTTATGATAGCCCGGATCCATGGCGATAAACTCCAATTCGAAATTTCTTATGCCGTGGCAATGCAGCTCTTGAAATAATTTAGCCATCAGGGTGCTGTCTTTGCCCCCCGAAACCGCTACCGCGATTTTATCCCCATCCGCAATTAAATGAAAATCTTTGATGGCTTTTATAAATTTTGACCATACAGGCTTTCTATATTTTTTAATGATGCTTCGTTCAATTTCCGGAAGTGCCGCCATCACTGCTGCTGACTCCCGTGTTTCACAGCCGCTTCCCGCTATTCTGTTCATCATTTTGCCTCGCTGTCAGGGGAACTTTTCCCATCGATTTTTGAAGATGTTTCTCTTATCCTATTATTTCAAAATAGTATAAACCATTTTTTCTGTTTTAACAGCCCTTGGCTTCCGCTTATTGCTGTTCAATTCTTCCAGGGTACCGGAGAGGGGGTTGACGGGTAGAAAGGTTAGCGAAGCAGTTCGCTGGCGGCGAGCCGTTCCGGGAGGAAAGGTCCTATAATTTTAGCGGCAGGTTCCCGGGGAAAGCAACGGGGCTCACTCGCAGGGGCCGGTCATTTATATGCGGTATGCTTAGATTGAGCAAGCGCGGACGATGCTATATACAAAGGTACCACAACATTTATATGCTATATGCTTGGATTGAGCAGCCGCATGATCTCCCCGTAAATATCTGCAACGTCGGGCAGTTTGCCTTTGCCTATTGTACCGAAGGCCAGAAGGCCGCTGGCCGGGTCCATGACGTGGTATCCACACTCCGCCAGAATGGCCAGGTTTCTCTTCACAATGGGGTTTTCATACATACGGGTATTCATAGACGGCACCACCAGAACCGGAGCCGTGTTCGCCACCACCAGTGTTGACAGAACATCATCGGCTATGCCATGGGCCATTTTGGCTATAAAATTGGCGGTTGCAGGAGCGATGACCAGCAGATCAAGCTGCTCGGCCAGGCCGATGTGCTTCACCCTGTATTCCCTGGGGTCGGACCATAAATCGGTAATCACTTCTCTGCCCGTCAGGGTTTTAAAGGTCAGGGGAGTGATAAATCGAGTAGCCGCTTCGGTCATAAGCACCACGATTTCAAGATCGATTTTTTTCAACCGGCTGACCAGATCCGCTATTTTATACGCTGCAATGCCTCCTGTAACACCTATTCCGACTGTCTGGTCCATCGATCAAACACCTCCGAGTCCACCTCTTTGACGGGTTGTCTCCATGCCTATATTTTCATCCTCAATATATATCATGCGGATTCCTCCCCGCATCATTCTCTCCCGGCCCGGGCGTCCATTTGTTTTAGCCCTGGGAAACAGCAGATGTGCGGAATAAATATGAAAGACCAGGATGTAAGGACAGCCTGATCTCCATTTTTGGGCGGGAGTCATGAATACGAATAAGGATATTCGTATAATTTAATTTATCCTAATCCCTGCGCTTCCTTTTGTCAATGCGGATGAAACGCATAGCCCGGTTTGTTTTTTAGTTTATCGCCGGCAGGGAATTACCGGCTCGTACAATGTCAATGATTGGAGGAAACACTGTGCTCGCTTTCTCCCAGTCACCGAACGTGCCTTCGTAATGCCGCAAAATAATTCCCTCCTGGTTATAGAAAATGAACTGTTTAGCTGGCCTGGCTAAAAAAAACGGTTTTTCTAAAAATAATGGGAATCCCTCTGGATTTGGCCTGCTTTTTCACCCGGTTCATGAGTCCGTGGCTTATGTAGTTTAAATTTAGAATGATTAAGTCTACGTTCTTGGGGATCTCGCGATTTTGGGTCGAGTGATTTCGCCCCTTCCAATGGATGATCTCTTTGGCCCCTTCAGCGTATAGCTTTTTGGGAACCGCGCCCAGATGATCCGCACCCACGAAAAGAACCTTTTCCACTTTCTGTCTTGCTCCCATTTTTTTCCCCCTTTCATAACAATTACCTGCCGGTAATCTGATGAAGGCCCTACAATGTCTAAAATAAGAAGGGCCAAGACGGCTGCTGCATCCCGGCCTCCAGTTGTCTGGTCAAACCAAAACCAAGTAAACATACTGAAATAATATATTATAATAAATGCTAAAATCTTATATTCGATTTGTCAAGGGGAAAGTTCGAATATATTTCGATTACAATTTCTTTAGGGCCAGCTCGGTGTATTCGTCTATACATAATCAGGGGATATTAGAATATACTTTCGGGTTGCATCCGTTCATGGCGTGCTGCTTCAGTATCGGGCGGGTGAATGCTGCAGGCGGCCTATCCGCTATCGTGAGCCGCCATTACACAAATCTATTAAAACTGCATTGACAAAGACAGCGGCGCATGTTATAAATAAGCCATGTAATCCAATTGAAATAGTAGGTTATAAGTTAAGATTATTGGAGGGAAAATGAATGGCCAAAATAGCAAAAAACCTTACCGACCTCATCGGAAACACGCCCCTATTGGAGTTGTCAAATTACAACCAGTACAATCACTTGAACGCCCGAGTGATTGTTAAATTGGAGTATTTTAATCCAGCCGGCAGTGTCAAAGACCGTATCGGCTATTCCATGATCAAGGACGCTGAAGATAAAGGGCTGATCAACAAGGACACCATTATTATCGAACCCACCAGCGGCAATACCGGCATCGCCCTGGCCTTTGTAGCGGCTGCCAAGGGCTACCGGCTTATTTTGACTATGCCTGATACCATGAGCGTTGAACGCAGGAACCTGCTCAAAGCCCTGGGAGCGGAACTGGTGCTGACTCCCGGCGCCAACGGTATGCCGGGGGCCATTCGGGCCGCCGAAGAACTGGCCGCCCAAACGCCCCACTCCTTTATACCGCAGCAATTCAAAAATCCGGCCAATCCTGAAATTCATCGGGCTACCACAGCTGAAGAAATATGGCGTGACACCGACGGCCAGGTTGACATCTTTGTAGGCGGGGTGGGCACGGGTGGAACCGTCACCGGAGTGGGAGAGATTCTGAAAGAGAGAAAACCCGGCGTGCAGATCGTAGCCGTGGAGCCTTTTGATTCCCCGGTATTATCCGGAGGATCGCCCGGACCCCATAAAATACAAGGTATCGGTGCGGGATTTGTACCGGACGTTTTGAACTTAAACGTGGTGGATGAAATATTCAAGGTTAAAAACGAGGAGGCCATCGAGGCGGCCCGCCTGCTGTCCAAAACAGAAGGGCTGCTGGTGGGGATCTCGTCCGGAGCCGCCGTTTTTGCCGCCACCCAACTGGCTAAAAGGCCGGAAAACCAGGGTAAGACCATTGTGGCTCTGCTCCCCGATACCGGAGAAAGATACTTGTCAACGGTCTTATTCCAGGAAGGCTAAATTCAGCAGGGGAATCGGGATAGTATATATTTTCGATTCCCCATTAATTTAGCTTAAAACATACTAAACATATATGACAAATTATAATGAAATGGAGGGCAGGAGGTGAAAAGATGAGTCTTGAAAAAAACCTTTCGAAAGATGAACGTTTGATTATCTCTCGTCTGGATTTGGATTATTTGCTCAATTTAATAGAAGAAATTCGCTTCGGTTCGCTTACAATTATCATTCAAGATGGCAAAGTGGTTCAAATTGACAAACACGAGAAAATCAGACTGGTTTGAGCCGGCAATGCAATATCCGACAGTCAGATTATATGCCTGTAGGGTTTTTGTAATTATTTTGATTATAAATATTTGAACACCGAAAAAATCCAAGAAGAAGGTGATTGGAAGTGGGGTTTTTAAAGCTTAAACCTAAAGTGGAGCAAAATGCAAAAAAAGCTCTTAATACGGAATCTAAAATTTCGATCCATAATGTAAGTCGAATTTACCCGATTAAAAATACCGGTGAAGGGCCGAAGCGTTTTGTGGCCATACAGGATGTCAATCTTGAAGTTGAAAAAGGCGAATTCATAGCCATTATAGGATCAAGTGGGTGCGGAAAATCCACCCTCCTCGACTTAATCGCCGGTCTGGCTCATCCGGACTCCGGCGAGATTTATATAGATGGCCGATTGATTACCGGTCCGGCCCTGGACAGGGGCATTGTTTTGCAGGGATACGCGCTTTTTCCCTGGCGTACGGTCCGGGACAATGTTGAATTTGGCCTGGAAATAAAAGGTGTACCCAGGGCTGAACGCGGAGCGATTAGCGACAAGTTTATCAATTTAGTGGAACTACAGGGTTTTGAAGATCGCTATCCCCATGAGTTGTCGGGAGGCATGAAACAAAGAGTGGCTATTGCCCGCGCTCTGGCTTACGATCCCGAGGTTTTGCTGATGGATGAACCTTTTGCCGCCGTCGACGCTCAGACCCGGGAAAGCTTGCAGGATGAATTGCTCCGCATATGGGAAAAAACCGGGAAAACCATTATCTTTGTCACCCATAGCATCGAAGAAGCGATTTATCTTGCCGACAGAGTGGCGGTGATGTCGCCTAACCCGGGAAAGATAAGAGAAGTCATCGATATTAAACTGCCCAGGCCCCGTTACAACAGCGATGTGCGGGCATCTGCCGAATTCGGCTGGATCAGGCACAAGGTCAGAAATCTACTCCAAGACGGAGGGGAAGAGACGTTTATTTCCAACAGCTCTCAGGATGTATCGGAAGCGATTTTCCAGGATACGGCTCTTTAGAACTTGCCCCGTAAGTCAGAACAAAACAGTAAGCTGATCCAAGCGGTGGATCCCCGGGGTCAATCATATGGTGCTGAGTGAAAGAATCGGCGCCCAGTCGTGCGGCTCGCCTTTATCGTTCGAAGAGCGAACTTGGGGATTGACACCAAACACCACGACAGCTAAAATACTTAGTATTATAATAGGAATACTGGACCATATAAATTGGATCTTTCTCTGACCAGAAAACTGGAGGCGGATTGACCTTTTCTGATCTCAGCTTTGCAGCTTTCCGGCGATGGTTCACTGGTTTGGAGGAGGAGAAAAAATGTCAGGATGCCCGAATAATCATAAAGAATCACCGTTCAGCCATCTAGTCAAGACCCACCCTTGCTTTAACAGCGAAGCACATTTTAAATTTGGCAGGATCCATCTCCCGGTCAGTCCTTCCTGCAACATTCAATGCAAATTCTGCCGCCGGGGGTTTAATAAATGCGAAAAGCGCCCCGGGGTAAGCCGGGGAATTCTGACCCCGGATGAAGCCGTAAATACGGTTGAACGGGCGTTGGCGCTGTGCCCTGACATTACTGTGGCCGGCATCGCCGGTCCCGGTGATACGCTGGCTAGCGATCATGCTCTGGATGCCTTCGCATTGATCCATGCCCGATTTCCACAGTTGATCAATTGCCTCAGCACCAACGGCCTGCTCTTGGAAGAAAAGGCGCAAAAGATCGTAGATGTCGGGGTCAAGACCGTCACTGTAACAGTGAATGCGGTCAATATACAAATTTTGCAAGAAATTTGCTCGCACATAGTCTATCAAAAGCAATATTTAACCGGTTCGGCAGCAGCACGCTGGCTATTGCTGGCTCAGCTCAAGGGCATTGACAAAGCGGCTAAACTGGGCTTAATCGTAAAGATTAATACGGTTCTCATTCCCGGGCTTAACGACGGGCATGTCGGCGAAGTTGCCAGGGTTACAGCCCGTGTTGGGGCTTCATTGATCAATATCATTCCTCTAATACCTCAAAACCAGATGGCGCACCTCAGTCCTCCTTCCTGCGAAGACTTAAACCGGGCGCGCAGTAACGCCGAGGATCATCTGCCCGTTTTCCGGCATTGCCAGCAGTGCCGGGCCGACGCCTGCGGCATTCCCGGCTCGAAAACGGATTTGGCCGCTGTTTTATACGATAGTCCCATGCAGACCTTTTCACACGGATAAAAAGCGCAATGCATGCATGTGAGGTGGTGGAAATATGTCCTGCCGGGTGGCCGTGGCCAGCAGTGACGGAAAAGTGATAAACCAGCATTTTGGGAGGGCTGGACAGTTTCTCGTTTTTGATTTGGAGGAAAAAGGTCCGGAGTTTTATGAATTGCGTAAAACAGTTCCCCTATGCGGGAGCGAAGCAAACCATGACAATCTCCTCCAGCATACCGTTCAGAGTCTGTCCGACTGCCGGGTGATCCTGGTCAGCCGGGTGGGGCCGGGAGCCGAAGAAGCTTTGACGCAAGCGGGTATTCAGGTCTTGGCCATACCGGGACTTATTGAGCCGGTGCTGCGCAAGCTGCACCATTATTTACGCAATCAAGACAAAGAAAATCAGAGGTGAACGAATTGGCGAAGAAGATCAAACAGATTGCTATCTACGGCAAAGGGGGAATAGGAAAATCCACTACGACTTCCAACATCAGCGCCGCTCTGGCCAGGGAAGGCTTTAAAGTGATGCAGTTTGGCTGCGATCCCAAAGCCGACTCCACCAATACTTTGCGAGGCGGGCAATATATTCCCACCGTCCTCGACACTCTGCGGGAAAAAACCGTGGTTAAGCCTGCGGAAGTTATTTTTGAAGGCTATGGCGGGGTTTATTGCGTAGAGGCCGGAGGTCCTGCGCCGGGGGTGGGATGCGCCGGCCGGGGAATCATCACGGCGGTTCAATTGTTTAAACAACAAAAAGTGTTTGAGACCCTGGATCTTGATTTTGTCATTTACGATGTGCTGGGCGATGTTGTTTGCGGAGGCTTTGCCATGCCTATTCGGGAGGGAATCGCCGAACACGTGTTTACGGTCTCTTCGGCGGATTTTATGGCCATATATGCAGCCAACAATCTTTTCAGCGGTATACAGAAATACTCCAAAAGCGGCGGGGCCTTACTGGGCGGTCTCATTGCCAATTCCATCAATGCCCCCTATGCCAGGGAGATCGTGGACGATTTCGTTCAAAAGACCAACACGCAAGTTATAGAATACATTCCCCGCTCCATTACCGTAACCCAGAGTGAGCTTCAGGGCAAGACCACCGTCGAACTGGCTCCCGAATCGGATCAGGCCCAAATCTACCGCAGCCTGGCTCTCAAAATCGCTGCACACAGCGAGTCGAAAACGCCGTCACCACTGGGAATTCAGGCTTTGCGCGAGTGGGCTTCCAACTGGGCCGAATATCTTTTGGCCTATGAAACGGGTGAAGTGCGCAGTGAGGCCAGCGGGATTTAAGCGCGGAGGCGACCGGTTTTAATAAAACTGCCATTTAAGGCCAATGATTTGCTTTTGAACAGACCCAAACAAGGTTGGGCGCCTTGCTTTGGGTCTTGATATTTGCCCTGTAATGCCTATAAAATTAATATATATGGAGATTTTGAAGATACCCGATTCGGCTCCGGCCATGCCCGCCGGGACGGAGAACTGTAAGTGGACGCTTCATGATCCCGGCGGATCCGCTGAAAGTATCGGGATGTGCTGACAATCCCCGGATCATTGCTACCTCTGCAATATCAACTGTTTGAAATGATACTCGGCCCGGCCCGGGAAAAAGCATAACCAATCCGGCCCGGATCGAGGTTGGGGCAAAATGAGCGCCGTTATCTGACATCAGAAGCTGCAATGGATCAAATAGGAGGTATTAATATGGATTCTGGCGATCCCACCGAACGCAACTGGGCTATGGCATGTCACTTGAGCGCTTTTCTTGCCTTTACCGGGCTTCCTCTGGGAAACGTATTGGGACCGTTGATTGTATGGCTGTTGAGAAGGGATCAATACCCGCTGGTGGACGAACAGGGCAAGGAATCCCTGAATTTCCAGATATCCATGAGCATTTATGCGGTGGTCGGGCTGATGGTGGCAGGTATACTATTGGTGACCCTAGTGTTTATTCCTTTGAGCCTTTTGACACTTCTTCTGCTTGGCGCACTGGGTGTGGTCGATATGATCCTGGTTGTAATCGCGTCACTTAATGTCAGCAACGGGCAGCCCTTTCAATATCCCTTCACCATTAAATTTTTAAAATAGACGGCACTTGACTGAAAGGCAAACTGACGGCAGGTCATCCTGCTGTCAGACCGTCGACAAAAGCGAATAACTGCGTTGCTCAATAGGCCCGCTCAATCAACGTACTATTTGTACGCCTCAATCGCGGGCCTATTTCAGGCCTTGCCCTTCGCTTCCGTCGCCCGCTCTGCTGTTTTTGCTTGGACGCAAGTGGAGCCGGGTTTTGAAAAACTGCCCCGGTCTTAAAACGCTCCTGCCTGTCTCCAGACGCCACAGATTATTTGAAAAGCCACAGCGGTAGAGGTAATCTAAAAGAGATATTTTGCATAATTTAGATAATGTGCGGACAAGGGGATAAGACATGAGAAAAAAAGTTGTAAAAATAGCGCCGTGTGTATATCAGGTGGGAGGCGGAAGACTATCTGATGCCGAGGATTGTCTGGTTTATCTGGTGGAAGCACCCGGTTCATCCTGCTTGATTGATACCGGAGCAGGGGGCAGCGTAGCTCAGATCATGGATAATATGGCGTACAGCGGGTTAAACCTTGATTACATCAAAACGATTATTGTGACCCACGGGCATATCGACCATATCGGCGGGCTTGAGGCTTTCAAGGATATCCTGGGAGCGAAAGTCATTGCCCATCGCCTGGAACTGCCGGCTATAGAAGAAGGCCGGCCCGAGCTTACCGCTGCCGCCTGGTATGGGGTGAAGTATCGGGGAGTCAAGGTGGACCGGGTTATTTGCGGCGACGAAACCGTGATGATTGGGGATTTGGCCCTGCATTGCGTCCATACCCCGGGACACACCCCGGGAAGTATCGCGGTCTATGTGGATATCGATAAACAGCGCATTCTGTTCGGCCAGGATATACATGGCCCTTTTACCAAAGAGTGGGGTTCTGACAAGGTGCAGTGGAAGAAATCCATGGAAAAGCTCCTGGCTTTAAATGCGGATATTCTCTGCGAGGGGCATTTTGGCATTTATTCGCCTGCCGGCGCGGTTAGCGAATATATTCAGGGTTATTTGCACCGCTTCAGCCGCTAGATAAACTGGCCGGGCTGGATTTGTAGCATATAAATAATCGGAATTGGAATTTACCGCATCGATACGGTCTAAGGCCGCCATGCGCTGCCGTAAAGCGCGGGGCGGGGCGGAATTATGCCGTTCAGGGCCTTGCTGCTCCAGTTATCGCCACGGTTCATACCAGTAATAATCGACAGTTTTGATGCCGAATTCCCCAGCGCTGCGATCGCTGTAATAATTGCCGCGTCCCAGGAAGACATCAATCCAATAAGGGGTGGCGCCATAGCGCCCGTAATATATATCCCCGGTATCGAAGACTTTGAAGGCTGACATTTCACGGCCCTGTACAGTGATGGGTTCCTCCAGATATATCATGGTTCCATAGGGGATAATGGGTTTGCGCGGATCTACACCCGGATAAATAGGGTGAACAGCAACCCCGCCGATATAATAGCTGCCGCCGCTGGATGGCCGCACTCCCCCGTATTCTAAATAGGCGGTGGATTTTTGATCTTTAACCGAGAATTTGACGTACCAATCGGTTTCGGCCTGTCGCTCCTCCGGCACCGTCTGCGGCTTCTGCGGCACTTCCGCCGGAGGTTTTCTCCCCATCGTGAACCACAGCGTCACCAGAATTATTACCACAGATAATGCCATTGCCAAGAGCCTGGTCCAGTCTCTTTGATTATCCTGCACCTTTTACCTCACCTCCTGTTAATTAAAATTAATTTGCACCAAAACAGAGGCGAATATGAAAGCCGCAGCTTAAGGCACATATTAGCAAATCCACCGCTTATGCTATAATTAACCTTATCAACAAATGAGGAGGAATCATTGTGGCTGTAGTAAATGCCGGCATTGACGAAAAGTTATGCGATTATCTGAGCAGATCGCTTAAAGACACCCTTTACTATCAGCTCCTGGGTTTGGAACTTGTGCGACTGGGTCCAGGTTTATCTGAATTTGAAGTCGTGACCGCAGAGAAGCACTGCAATCCGCTGGGATTAGTGCATGGCGGGCTGATTATCTCGCTGGCAGACGCAGTCATGGGCAATGCGGTTCGCTCCCTGGGGATAACCGGGGTTACGGTAGACCTTTCCGCTTCAGTGATTACCTCGGTACCATTGGGCTCAAAGCTTCGGGGCACCGGCAAAGTGGTGCGGGCGGGTAAAAACATGATCTTCGCTGAAGCCGAAATTTGGTGTGATGATCGCATTGTAAGCGATGCCCGAGGCACCTTATTCAATAGAGGCCCCATCAATTACAAATAGGACAGGTCGGTCACAATGAGCAAACAGTTGATTAAACTAGATGATTATGGCCTTTTAACCTTCAGCACCACCACACAGGCCTTGAAGGCGGAAAAGGTCTTGCATAGGTCCGGGGCTGAATACCTGGTGATTCCCATCCCCCGGGAGATATCTGCCAGCTGCGGGCTGGCGGTGAAAACCCGCCTGGAAAGCCTGGCCGCCCAGCGGGAGTTGCTGCAAAACGAACAGGTCAGGGTGGAAGCAGCCTACCATATAAGACCCCAGGGCAAGGCCTGGGAAGTGATTCCTATCGAATAGTCTATGAATGGAATGCGCTGCGAGCTTAAGCACGGCCGTTGGCGCCAGGCCAACACCTCCATAATGATACCGCGGTGGCAGCGTTTTACTGAAACCGGTGGCAGGAGAGAACGCCTTTCAAAGGAGTATTCTGGCTCATGAGCTTTAACCGCGAGGCCGTGGCTGCCTATTTTCGGCCCGGCGGAGCAATGGAACAGCACATCAAACAATACCGGCGCCGTGATGAACAGGTAAAGATGGCTGAGGCGGTGGCCGATGCCTTTGCCAACCGGGAATTCCTGGTAGCCGAAGTGGGCACCGGGGTGGGGAAATCCTTCGCTTATCTGGTGCCGGCGATTCTGTGGACTCTGGAAAGCGGTGAAAAGGTGGTGGTCTCCACCCGCACCCGGGCTTTGCAAGAGCAATTGACCGAACATGACATCCCCGATCTTAAGTATATTCTGGGTTCCGGTTACTCTGTTGCAGAGGCCAAAGGCCGAGAAAATTACCTGTGCTGGAACCAGTATATGAGCATCCTGGCCGGCAAACAGAAGCTTGATGACGAGCAGGAGAGATTTATAACCGCGGTCTTGTCATGGGCGGAGAGCACTGAAAGCGGTGATCGAAAAGAACTGGGGCTGCCCGGGGAGCTTATGCGGCACTGGGGTCTGTTGGCCGCCAACCGGCGCAGTTGTGCCCGTGAACTCTGCCCTTACCGTGAAAAATGCTTCCGTTTAAAAATGTTAAAGCGCCTGGAAAAGGCTGATTTATTGATAGTCAATCATTCTCTGCTGCTTTCGGACCTTTTGGTTGATAACAGCATCCTGCCGGAATATCATTACCTGATTATTGACGAGGCCCATACCTTCGAGCGGGAATCTTTTGACAAGCTGTCGGCGGTGTTCTCACTTGAAGAGTGCCGGGATATCCTGCGGCTGTTGTACAGCAAGGAACGCAGGCACGAGCGCGGCTACCTGCAGTATCTCAAAGGCCGCTATCCCAACCTGATGGCCGCTTTAAACGAGCTTTCCACCATGGTCTACCGTTGCGGAGAGTATTTAGAAGCCTGTTTTGCCGCGATTAAAGCCGTAAAAGTCCGGGATGATCATGCCCGGGTCCTGGAACACCAGGATTTCCAAAGCCGGTGGTTTGCTGAGCTGATCGACAATTATACCGGCTGGCAGCACTTGATGAACCTCTTGATTCACCGTCTTGCCGAGCTCAAAGCGGAGCTAAACGGGATGGAGGAGGAAGTGGAGATCAATGCGGTGATTCAGTTGCTCAGGGAAGGATCGGAAAATGCCTTTATGGTCATGGAAGAGTCCCCTGACAGGCCGGATACGCTTTGCTGGGTGGAGTTTCAAGATGGTCAGCCGGTAAGACTGTCATCTTCCAGTATCCGCATCGGGGAGCTTCTGCATCAGCGATTGTTCAGCAAATTGGAGTCCCTGGTGATGGTTTCGGCAACCCTGACCATTGAGGACTCGTTCAGCTACTTCATCGAAAAGAATGGGCTTAACTGCCTGGACGACCGCGATCGGGTACAGACCTTACTGCAGTACTCCCCTTTCGAGTATGATAAGCAAGCCCTGCTTTTGTCGCTTTACGATATGCCTGATCCGACCTCGGCCGGTTTCCCCAAGGCCGTAGCCAATGCCTTGAAGGATATTCTCACCGTCACCCAGGGCCGCACCATGGTCTTGTTCACCTCGCGCAAAGAGCTGCGCCAGGCCTCCAAAGACTTGCGGGATTGGGCCGATGAACAAGGACTCTGCCTCCTGGTGCAGGGTGAGGATGGAGAATTCAAGCGCCTTATGGAGTTGTTCATCGAGGCTCCCAATACTGTATTGATGGGATTGGAGACCTTTTGGGAAGGGGTCGATCTCAAAGGGGAGGTTCTGCAAACCCTGGTTATGGTACGCTTGCCCTTCCGTTCCCCGGCCGACCCTTTCTGCAGTGCCGGCGACCGTTATTTCCGGCTGCAAAGACGCAGCAGTTTTCAGGGCTTCATGCTGCCCGATGCTGCGGTCCGCTTTAAGCAAGGCGCCGGGCGCTTGATCCGCAGTGAAAGCGACCGCGGACTATTGATCGTTCTGGACGCCCGTCTGGCCAACCGCTCTTATGGCCGGGTATTCAAAAACAGTATTCCCATCAAAAAGGTAGTCAGCCTTAAAAGAGCCGAATTGCCCGCTTTTCTGGCTGGAACCGGCACCGCTTATTTGACCCCGTCCTAAATATTTGTCACCTTTTTTAACAGACAATCATACAATACCAGAAAAGGTAGTGTTTATTTTAAGGAGGCAAAAACAAGTGCGGGTATATTACTTTAGGCTCCCGGGTTTCCTGCGCAATCTTTTGATGAAGATATGGGGTTAATGGTTGGGGATAAAATGAAGAGTCGCAATGGTTTAGAGATCGGACCTGACCGGGAAACGGCAGGTACCGCTACAGTCTGTAAAAAGACGGCCAGCGGAGCCGGGTGAGTCGGCTTTGCTGGCTGTTTTCTGGTTTTTCCATCGTAGGGATTTTCTAAGAATTGTTGCTCAGCCCGATGCCCAGGATGCCGCCCAAAGCCCCGGATGCCAAACAGAGCAAAAGGTTGTAAAGTGAACCTTTTAAACTGAGTAAGCCGGGACTGATGGCCACAGTTGCAATGAGCATAAGGATAAAGATCATCACCCCGAAATTCAACCCCCTGACCAGACCCCGGCTGGCACGAACCTTGGCAACATAGGCCGCTCCTGTAAAAACGCCTAGGGCCAGGATCAACTGGGCCATAAGCCCAAACAGCTCCTCCGACAGGTTGGTATAATACACAACCACAGCAGCAGCCGCTGCCAGGAGCAGCGATAATAGAATCGCCCGGGCCAGTCCATTCAATTCAATGCTTAAATTTTTCCACACCTCTTTCCACCTCCTTGCTGCACCTTATGAGATTTTTGCTGTGAATATTACTGCTAAGCGCAAATCCGCTGGTAATTATTTCAACTGGCCGGAATAGCCCGTAAATTCCATTTGGGGACGGCGTCCGGCCCCGGCTGTCACTCAAAAAAATCCTAATCCGGCCGTTTACCACATAAGAATTATTATTATGGGTTAAGCGGCCGGGGGAATGAAGGTGTTTGATAATGTAATATTTATGAGCGTTGCGGCGGGATTCTGCACTACCGTCGGGGCCCTGGTGCTTTTTATGAAGCGCAATTGGAGCAACCGCAGCCTGGCCGTTTTTCTTGGCCTGGCTTCGGGCGTAATGGTGGCGGTAGTGTTGCTGGATATGTTGCCATCCGCTCTGTTGAGCAGTCCTAAAGCCGCTTTGGGGGGCATTCTGCTGGGCGTCGCCGCCATCTTTTTCTGTGATCTCTGGCTGGGAAAAAAGATGAAGGGGCCGGAGACTTTGCTGGGACTTGGTTACCTGATCATGCTGGGGATAGCCATGCATGACCTGCCTGAGGGCATGGCCATCGCTATGGGCGGGGAACTTAAGGCGCGCACCGGCATGGTGATCGCCCTGGCCATTGCTATACATAATATTCCTGAGGGCATGGCTATAGCCGCCCCCTTGCTGATGGGGGGGCAGCGCCGCCTGCGCATTCTGCTGGAGACGGCTGCCATAGGCCTGATCACTCCGCTGGGGACTGGCGCCGGAAAACTGGGCATAGCTATGGTGCCGCAGTTATTGCCCTGGCTGTTAGGCTTTGCTTCGGGCATAATGCTCTATTTAGTTGTGTTTCAGCTGTGGCCGCAGGCATCGGCCCAAGGAATGCGCAGCCGGTGGATGGGCTTCTGCATCGGCGTTGTCATCATCGCTCTGGCCACCTTTATTTAGGCCTGATACCAAATGATTCCATGTGCCGATCGGCACCTATGCCATAATACTCCGTAAACTATAGTGGGTTAACATTTTTAACGGGGTGGTAAGCGGTGCAAAACGGCTGGGTAGGAAAGACACTCCATGATCTGCAGGAAGATATCGAGCGATTGAAGGAACAGCTGGTCAATTGCGGCAATTTCACAGAACGCCAGCAGTTGCGTGATAAGCTCAATAAGCTGCGTCGAGCCCGGGCCTGTTATTTGAAATGGATTTACGGGGTCTGGGACCGCTTCTAAAGGGCGCTGCAGTTAGCTCCTTGCATAAAACCACTGGCGGTTATAAACAATATAGCCAACAGAGGCGAAAGGAGCACAAGCGGTGAATTGGCTTTATTTGGGTTTGGCAGCCCTATCCGGAGCGGCTATGGCCCTGCAAGGAACATTTAACGCGGCCCTGGGCAAGGTGATCGGAATCTGGCAATCGACCCTGGTGGTGCATGTCATCGGGGTGTTGACCGTATCATTGATTATTTTGGCTTTGGGGATAGGCTGGCAGACCAGCAAACTGCAGGAGGTTCCCTGGTACGCCTATTTGGGCGGTATTATGAATGTGGTGATTATATACGCAGTGGTGCGCACCATACCGCAGATTGGGGTTGGCAATGCCACCACTGCCATTATTGTGGCTCAGATTTTAACCGCATTGATCATTGACAACATAGGGGCTTTTGGCATGAAGCAATGTGATTTCCAAATAAGAGACATCTTAGGAGTGCTCCTGCTGGCCGTAGGCGCCCGCATCCTGTTGATGGAGTAGCCCGTAATAAGATCAAAGCAGGTTTACTTCTCGAAGCAAAATGCCGCAATGCCGGTGACAAAGCCCATGAGCATCAAGATCAGGCCGGCCACCGCACTCCAGAACGGGCGGGGCAGCAAATTATAGAAGAGGTCCAGGTAATAAGCCACCAGGTCCTCTTCTTTGAGTTTTTGAAGCTCACGGCTTATCTTGAGATAAGACAGACCTCCATAGGAAAACAAAACCAATCCTACTACAGTAAACACCGTCGCCGCTTTAGCCAACATCTTCGTTTCTCCCCGCCCTACACATTAATCATCATTATAATTATAGAAAATTTACCCCCATGGAACAATAAGGAGACAGTTCCCATAACTCAAGTGATCCGCCAAATTGTTTTGACTCCTGACAGATAATTATCCCGATAAAAGTCCCCGGCCGTTGTAAACATATCCAAACCTAAAGATTACATAAAATTTACTTATCAATTGATGTTAATTAATATTCAGATTGTAAAATTAAAATGAAAGGAGGTGAAATAAGAAATGATGAGAATGGAAGCAGATTTGCACATTCATACCACTGCCAGTGGTCATGGCTACAGCACGATAAAAGAGATCGTTGAGGCGGCTGGTGAAAAAGATTTAAAAACCATAGCGATTACCGATCATGGGCTGAACATGCCCGGAGCTCCTCACTGGTATCACTTTACGAATTTGATTTCTCTCCCCCGCGTAATGCAAGGAGTTGAGGTTTTAAGGGGTGTGGAAGCCAATATTCTGGACTCTGCCGGTAACATCGATATGCCGGAGATCGTATTGTCTGATTATCTGGATATCGTTTTGGCCGGATTTCACGATGACACTGGATATAGCGGAACAACTCTGGAGGAAAACACGGTAGCGATGGTGGCCGCGATAAAGAATCCCTTTGTGCACGTGATCACCCATCCCGGAAACCCTAAATACCCCGTTGACGCAGAAACAGTGGTAAGGGCCGCCAGGGATTATAATAAAGCCTTGGAACTGAATAATAGCTCATTCATAGTTCGACCCGGAAGTTTTCCGCTGTGCACTGACTTTGCCAAGATGGCTAAAAAATATAAGGCTTTAGTAAGCATCAACAGTGACGCTCACATTTGCTACAATGTCGGCGAAAATACCAAAGCTCTTGCACTGGCCTCTAAGGAAGGCATATCCAGGAATCAGATTATAAATTCTTCTTCACGGCGTCTGTCTGAGTACCTAGACTATCACAAGCAGCAATCGAAACTGGCTTTGAAAAAGGTTCAGTAAGGTTGCTGTCCAATCCTTTTTTTCTTTTAGAAAACAATACCTCTAACCATGAGGTTTTATCATAATTACAGGGACAAGGAAAACAGTGCTTTCACCTCCCTCCGAATTTCCCTCTGAGACTGCGATAATCAAAGGTAATTCGGGAATGATAGCCATTCCACGTTCCTATGCTTCCTCAACCTGCCGTCCTCTGCTGCCTCCCGAGCTAGGGGACGGTTCTCCCTTTCTGGGGGATGTGGTAATCTGTGATAAAAGTGAAATGTATGAGGCGGATCAGTTCATTGAGTTGCCAAAGGGGCGGGAGAAACCGCCCCTTGGTGCTTGCTTCGGACAATATAGCCGCTATGCCATTTCATATTTTAGCAGGCTGCAAGGCCTTTATTCTTTTTGTGATTTTGCCACATGGTCCAAAGCGGCCCCGCGATACAGATGGTTGAGTAACAGCCGGAAATGGTGCCAAACATCATGGGCAGGGCGAATGCTCTAATAGATCCGATATCATATATCTGCGCGAAAACATACACCACGGTAATACTTACAAACACCGCAATATTTGTGTTGACTGAGCGCATCATGGATTGATTGATGCTGGTGTCGACCAGTTCCTCAGCGGAGGTTTGTTTCCGGAAGATATGCTCATTTTCCCGGATACGGTCATAAATGACAATGGTATCATTGATGGAAAAACCGATGATGGTAAGAATCGCGGCAATAAATGCGTCGTTTAAGGGGATTTTAAAGATTATAAAAACCGCGGTGACGATAAAAACGTCATGAAACAAGGCAATAATTGCCATAGCGCCTGCAGAAAGCCCGCCGATATTCCTAAACCTGAATCCCACGTATACGAGTATGAGCAGAAATGAGAGCGCGATGGCGATCAACCCATTGGTGAAAAAATGCCTTCCGATGAATGGCTCAACGGTTAACGATTCGGACAATGTCAGCTGCCTGTCGGGATATGCCTGGGTGAGCGCCGCAGTGACAGCGCGTTCTTCCTCCGAGGTTAGCGCTTCATTGCCGGCCAGACTGACGATCAGCATTTGATTATCCAGGGCCATATTGGACTGCAGCTGGCAGTTGGTGATTTTCCCAACCGACTGTTGAATGATCTTCTCCGCTTGTTCGGCATCGATTGTGGATACGTAGGCGTATTTCAGTATGGTGCCGCCTTTAAACTGAATATCAAGATGGATGCCGTTGATAAAAGCGGCAACAATCCCGAATAACACGATGCAAAGCGAAATCGCGAAAAATATATGGCGGTGTTTATAGAATCTGATCATTGTGCAGCCCTCCTTGCACCAAAATACTGCGGTAAACGCAATGCCTTAAAATTGGCCAGTGAACGTATCATAAGGCGGGATGCGGTGACACCGGCAATAAAATTCATGATGACCCCGCATAGAAGGGTATACCCGAATGACAGCATGGCGCCGGAACCGAAGATTATCAAGATGATGGCCACGATGATCACTGTGATGTTGCCGTCAAAAACGGCCGAAAAAGCCCTTTCAAAGCCGGTTTCAATCGCCCTCAAGAGGGTCTTGCCCGCGTTAAGCTCTTCTTTGATGCGTTCCGATACGATGATGTTGGCATCTACGCCCATACCAACGGACAATATCAAACCGGCGATGCCCGGCAGCGTCAAAGTAAACTGCGGTACCGACAATGCCAGCAACTGGCCGGTAACCTGTAAAATCAAGGCGATGCATGCCACCAATCCGGGCAGGCGGTAATACGCCAGCATAAACAGGCAGACCAGTATGAACGCAACCTTGCCCGCCATCACCATTACCGCAAGGGCGTTGCTGCCCAGGGTGGGGCTGATAATATTGCAGTTTTTTACCACCAGCGAGTAGGGCAGAGCGCCTGAACTGATCTTATTGGCCAGCGAGACTGCGGCCTCCAGGCTTCCCAGCCTGGTTATCTGCGCATTGCCTCCCGTAATCTGTGTCATTACAGTTGCCGTAGAAATCAAGCTTTCATCCATATAAATATTTATGTTTTGCCCAACCAGCCGGCCGGTAGCCTTGGCAAACTTTTCCGCTCCAGCGGGAGACAGATCGAGATCGACAACGGGTTCATTATCAGCGGGGCTTAACCGGGCGGCGCATTTGGCTACATCGTTGCCTTCCAGGATAATACCGCCGTCAGGATCCTTGAAGGTCAGTCTGGCCGTCTCACCCAGCTCAGCTACCGCCTGTTGCGGGTCGAAATTGGCTTCATCCGATTTCCAGGGAAAACGGACGATTACTTTGCCATTGCTCTTGTCGATGGTTACATCCCGATCGGTAATGTTTTTGGCGTCCATACGGGTTTCAATGATGGTCCTTACAGCTTGGAGCTCATTTTCAGTCGGCTTGCGTCCCAGATCCCTGGGCTCATAGGTGGCCTCCACGCCGCCGCGGATATCTATTCCGTAGCGCATCTGGCCGGCGCCTTTGATTTCTAAACCGCCAATTTTGAGGCCGAAAACAGCAATGCCAAATAAAACAGCCGTTATTAAAACGATGATAAAAAAGACCCATTTAGAATTCATCAATTTTTCCTCCAATTATGACCGATGGTGCGCATCATCGCCTGGCGGCGACGGGGCCCTGACGAACGAAATGACACGGATAGGCGCTTTTTGAGCGCAGCTATCCCTCCGGGAGATCTGCCGCTCCCGAAGCAAAGCGGTTATATCATTTCATGCCGTCTTTTTCATGGAGAAAAAGGGTTATCTGGATAGAATCGAATTGTAAACACAGGCTGCCGGCGAGCCGGGAAGAAAAGAAGAGACATATGATCTGGGCGGCGATCCACGAGGTTAGAACGCTGAACAGCAGCCATTGGGAGTGTTTCGCCGGCGAAACTAAAATCTCTGCAGAAGTAGCGGTAATGGCTAAATCATTAACATGCCATAGAACAGTTGCGCCGCTCATGGATGAGCGTTCCGCCCCTCCGTTGATGGAAGAACTGTTTAAGAGATTCCCATCAAAAGAGACGCCGATAAGAGGTGTACCATATGCAAAAATCAAGGAGCAGGCCAGCAGGCAGATCCAAATATGCTTTTTACATACTTTCTTATGCATGCAGTATGCCTCCTATCCAATGTTAGCTATAGCTATTATAACAGCTATTATAATACTTGATGTATCTGCGCGCCATGCCAATCTTTTAGAAATAACTTCCGTGTTTCACCACAAGGACTTCAGAGCAACCGACAATCCTTGAAAAGCGGGAGGCTCTACCACATCATGGTCCATTCCCGCCGCAGCCAGGGTATATAAGCCGTTTTGCAGAGCAAAACATTCCAGGGTATTTTCCTGGGGATTCACTATCCAGTAATGCTGCACCCCGGCTTCCTGATATATCTGCAATTTCTGCAGGCGGTCTTTGCGGCCGTTGGAAGGAGACAAAATTTCCACCACCAGGGTGGGAGGACCATCGATGCGGGTGTCTTTCACTATTGATTGTTGAAGGCCGGAAATATATAAAATATCCGGCTGGACTACGGATATGTCCTGAAACGTAACATCCAACGGAGCGTTAAAAACCTCTCCTTGGGGATCAGCCTCCATAAAATAGTCTTCCAGGAGCCTTTGCAAGCGGCGGGAAACCCGCTGGTGCATAACATTGGGCGAAGGTTCTTTGACCAACATGCCGTTGAGGATCTCAAAACGATAGCCCGGTTCATCGGGGATTTCCAGATAGTCCTGATAAGTAAGCTTTTTGGCGGGCCTGGTCTCATAGCGGGCTGACTGTTCATGAACCCCACCGCCATCCAGCGCTTTAACTACCTCCTCAAGCTGGTAACGATACTGCCTGCGGCCCAGTTCAACAAACGGAATCCTCTTTTCACGTGTATATCTCCAAATCGTTTCTACCGACAGGTTCAAGGCTTCAGCAAGGCTTTGGGCGGTTATCAGATCTTTGTCCGCTTTCATATGCTCACCTCCAACTCCATTGTATGTAACTTTGCAATTATTATCAACCAAAATAAACAATTATAAACTAAAACAAACCGAAAGACGTGGGTTGCGGCTCGAATAGCGCTCTTATTCGCCAAGCAATTTGCCGTACCTGATCGAACTATGGAAGCTTTTTCGGGGTGTTCCACTTAACAAAGCTGCAGATCGTTGCGTTTTATCCAACGGTAATCTCTGGCGGAGTAGATCTGGCGGAGCATGAAATCATTTTATGACAAAAACGGTCGTTCATGTCTGATTCGCAGCAGTTCATGATATTGTGGCAGGAAATAGCAATAAAATGTCGTAATGGATAGTATTGGCAATATTGGTGGGGGATAGACAATGAATTCATTTCAAAAGGCAGAAAAAATGAGGGGGTAGGTCATGAAACGAGTTTTACAGCCACGCTTCTTGCTGATCGCACTTCTATTATGCGCCATTTTCTTCGCGTATCCTGACAGCGCTTTAACAAAAGCTGAAGAATTGAGTAGTTCTGCAAATGACGCCATTACCGTTGAAATTGTGGACGACAATGATTCGCCCGAAAACCCTCCAGACAACACCCCAGAAAACACGCCACCATTAAACAACGATCAAGAACCGGAATTGAATCTGAACATCACTGAAAATCCTGTAAAAAAGCCAACTTCGCCGGAGGAATATCGTGAACGCCGCTCCCAACTAATCGAGCGGAGAAAAGAGCGTGCAAATCAAAATATTGATGCGGCCTTTTCAGCAACAGAATCCACCGAAGAAGTAATCGAGATATGGACTGCGGAGGATTTGTACAACGTTCGCTATAATTTGAGCGGCCATTATATCCAAATGGCCGATATTGATTTAAGCGAATATGAAAACTGGGAACCTATTTGCACGGAACCCAACCCATTTACTGGTAGTTATGATTTTCATGGGTATATTGTGGCTAACTTAACTATTAATAGACCCGACACCGATCATGTCGGATTGTTCGGTTATACGTCAGGGGATTCAGAAAGGGTTAGACTAGATAATGCTCGCTTAGTTGATGTGGATATTGTTGGAGGATATTTCGTAGGGGCTTTGGTTGGTGAAGGTTACTATACCACAATCGATATGAGTTTTTCTAGTGGTAAAATTGTTGGTGAAGGTGCTATTGGTGGGTTGGTAGGTTATGTATGGGACGCAGAGTGCGAAGAGGCTGGCGTGACAAATTCATATTCTACCTGTAGTGTTACTGCCACAAATGACAATGACGGAACGGGAGGGCTCATAGGACTCAACGGCTTAAATGTAGTCAATTGCTATGCCATTGGAGCTGTAAATGGTAGTGATTATTGTGGCGGATTGATTGGTACTGATGCTTTCGGTATACAACCAGGTTCATATTATAATTCACAGACATCGGGACAATTTGATGCCGACAAGGGTACACCTAAAACTACCTTGGAAATGGGTATGCAGGAAACTTACATCGATTGGGACTTTGAAAACATATGGGGAATCGACCCGAACGAAAATGACGGCTACCCTTATCTGAGAGCCGGAGGCAAAGTCATTTCCAAAGACCTCTTGGGCCTGCGCCCCTTCTGTGGCTATAACGGCTTGGTCAACCTCTCCACCGGCAACTTCATCCAGCAGAACACCGATATCGCCATCCCCCTGCCCGGACCCGGCTTGCGGTTCACCCGCTTCTACAACAGCCAGGATGACTATACCGGCCCATTAGGAAAGGGCTGGACGCATAATTACAATGTCCATCTCGCCGTCAACCCTGACGGCAGTATTGCCGTGTCTTATGCCGACGGCCATGTTTATGTATTCACCCTTGACGGCAGCGATTACAGCCCTCCTCCCGGCTGCTACGAAGAACTGGCTTTAGGCCCTGATGACGGCTATACCCTGACCTTCAAGGATCACAGCGCATATATTTTCAATGCCTCCGGACAACTGGAAAGCATCACCGATCAGAACGGCAACAGCCTGGAATTCACCTACAGCAGCGACCTGCTCACCACCGTAAACGATCCGGGCAGCGGGCAGACCTTGAGCCTTGATTACGATAGCGAAAACCATTTGACCGAGATCACCGACCTCATGAGCCGCAGCGTAGCATACGGCTATACAGATGGCAATCTGACCACGGTACAGGACTTAAACGGAGGATTGACCCAGTACGGGTACGATGCCCACGGCCTGACCACCATCACCCTTCCGGAAGGAAATACGGTCTTAACCAACAGCTATGACGACAGCTCCCGGGTGCTTGAGCAGAGCGACGCCCTAACAAACAGCTGGCAATATGCATACAGTGATTCCCAAACAACCATTACCGGACCAGAGAACGATGTCACCGGCTATGGTTACGACGATCACTTCTGCGGCATCAGTGTAACCGATCCGCAAGGGGCCGAAACCGTCTACGGCTATGATCAAAACTACAACTGCACCAGCATCATCGACGCTTATGAAAATGAACAAACCTTTGCCTATGATGACCGCGGCAACCTGACCTCGGCCACCAACGTTTTTGGCACCACCGAATATGAATATGATTCTAACGACAACCTTATCACCATCACCGACCCGGAAGAAAAGGAAACCAGTTTCACTTTTGACAGCAACCACAATCTGACCAGCATCACCGATCCCGATGATGCCGTCACCAGCTTCACCTATTATGCCGACGGTCAGATCCACACCCGGACCAATCCTGAAACCGATGCCGGCACCGGTACTGTTACCTATACCTATGACGACGGATTCCCGGATACCATCACTGATCCTCTGGGAAACACCACCACCCTCAGCTATGATCTGGCCGGGCGATTGCTCAGCATCACCAACGACCTGGGCAAAACCACCGCCTACAGCTATGATGACGCCGGCAATCTGCTGAGCGTAACCGACCCCCTGCAGAATTCCATCAACCTCGAGTATAACGGCAACAACCAGATCATCGCCTTCACCGACGCCAATCAAAATGTGACCACCTACGGTTATGACGATAACAACAACCTGATTAACGTAACCGATGCCTTGAATCAAACCACCGCCTACGCCTATGACAGCAATAACCGCCTGGCGTCGGTCACCGATGCCAGGAACAACACCACCACTTACGGCTACGACTCAAACGGCAGGCTTACCGCCATAACCGATGCCTTGGGCCACACCATCAGCTATGACTACGATGACGTCGGCAACATCACCCAGATCACCAATGCCCTCCAAAATCCGGTCTACAGCTATGAATACGACCCGGTCACCTATCTTATGGAAAGCGTCAAAGACGCTCTTAACAACACCAACACCCTGCAGTACGACACTATGGGCCGGCTGACCCAACATACCAATCCGCTGCAGCACAGCAGCCAGTTTGACTACGACAATGTAAACCGCCACAACCAGACCACTGACGCCATCCAAGGCGTAGCCAGCCAGGGCTTCGACGCCCTGGGCGCTCGCATAAACCTTACCGACAGCAACAACAATGAACGCGATTACAGCTTCGACCTTCTGGGACGGCTCACTTCCCGCAGCACCGCTACCGGTACCGTAGAATATGCCTACAATGAAATCGGCCAGTTGTCGACCTTTACCAATGGCCGCGATCAGAACCGCACCTGGCAGTATGACGACGCCGGACGCCCCATATCCATGACCGACCCCGACGGAACCATCACCTATACTTACGATGGCAACGGCAACCTGTTGACTGTGACCGATACCCAGGGAACCATCACCCGCCAGTATGACGCTTTAAATCGCGTCACTAGCTACACCGATGCCGGCAACCATGCCATCGGCTATCAATATGACGAAGTCGGCAACCTGAGCAAATTGACCTATCCCGACACCAAACAAGTGGAATATACCTACGATGCAGTCAACCGCCTCACCCAGGTGAAGGACTGGGCCAACCGCATCACCACCTATGTTTACGATGCCAACAACCGCTTAATCGAAACCAACCGCCCCGACGGCTCCAAAGAAACCCGCGCCTACAACGAGGCCGGTCAGTTGACACAGTTGAAGGATCAAAAACAAAACGGATCAATCCTGTATCAATACGACTATGTTTATGATGCCGCCGGCAATCTGACCGATGAAAACGGCACCCTGCCTGAGCCCGCCAATGCGCCGGACGATTCCAACGTCACCTGCACCACTGACAACCGCATGGCCACTTATAACGGGCAAACCGTAAGCTATGATGCCGACGGCAATCTGAGCGGCGGTCCCTTGAACGGGCAGATGACTCAGTATACTTTCAACTCCCGAAACCAGCTAACCGCCGTGGGAACCACAACCTACAGCTACGATGCCGAAGGCCACCGCATCGCAGTCAATATTTCCGGTACAGAATACGATGATGTTATCAACCCCCAGGCGGCCTTGAGCCAGGTTCTGGTCAGAACGACTGCAGACAATGCCACCTACTACGTCTACGGCCTGGGTCTGATCGGCGAGCAGAGCCAATCCGGCTACCGGGTTTACCATCCCGATTTCAGGGGCAGCACGGTGATGCTCACTGATGCCGGGGGCTCAGTTACCGACCGCTGCATGTACGACGCCTACGGCAATCTGATGAACCACAGCGGCAGCAGCGACATTCCCTTCCTGTACAACGGCCAGTACGGCATCATGACCGACGGCAACGGTCTGACCTATATGCGCGCCCGCTATTACAACCCGGAAGTGAGGCGCTTCGTATCCCAGGATAGCATTGAAGGAGATATCGGGAATCCACTGAGTCTGAATCTGTTCTCATATGTGGAGAATAACCCGGTCAGTTATGTGGATCCCACGGGGCATATTAGTGTAGAACGTAGTGTGTACTTATATAATATGAGGTTCTTTGATAACGATTTAGGCAATAGGGATTGGGCAAGGAATGAAATTGAAAAACTAAATCCGTTTGAACAAGCACAAATGGCTTGGATCATAAAATATATAAGAGCAAAAGAAAACTATGTAAATAGTGTCATAGAGTATTCAGGCCCTTATGATGCACAAGCTGCTGCGGATGCCTTTGATGTTAGTATGGGTTATCTAGGCGGAGAGGCAGTCGTTGGGGGTTTTGTAATTACTAAGAGCGCGGGGAAGAGTGTTGATCCAAATAAGCTTAACCATATATTTGGAAAATCTGAGCATAATCTTGGAGGCTTATTGAAAAAATATAGCGGCGACCAGACCAAAGCTTTTAATGCTTTGGAGAGTGCTACGCAAAAATATGTAAACAAAAACAATATTACAGGTAATTTTAAAGATATTGTCGTTAATGTTAAAGGTGTAAATGTCACTGTAAGAGGAACTGTAATAGATGGGCAGGTCAAAATTGGTACTGCCTTTATTCCTTGATGAAAGGGGATGCTGATTTATGACATATGAGAATCTTGAGAGGAAATTAATGGAGATGTTATTAGCTGGTAATGATGATGTACTAATCCGACTTAGAGAGCAGTATAAATCATCCAAAGTCATATCAAGGGAGCATTCTGAGGTTGGCTTTTTTACTACATTTTTACAACAAGATAGAAATGATTTGTGCATAGATGGAAAGTCATTTCAAATTGGTGATGTTGACGGAAGTGTAAATGGAATTGATGGAGCAGTTGGATTTGTACTCTACATTAAAAATGGTTTCATTTCCATGCTGGAGGGATATACAAATGCAATTGATAAATGGCCTGAGGTTGATGATGAAATAGTGCTAACGTATGATTCAGGAAATGAAAGAGATGTTGAACGACTCAAGAGAAAATGGGCATAAGAACCGAGCTTGACCCGGAGATACGCGGGGCGCACGCGGGGACGTTTTATCTGTGTCATGCGGATGCCTTTGATGTTAGTATGGCTTATCTAGGTGGAGAGGCAGTCGGTGGGGTTTTTGTAATTACTAAGGGCGCGGGGAAAACAACAAGAGAAGCTTTGTTAGAATCTGTTTCAAATCAAAAGCTAAAAAATGCGATAGACCAGATTTATCGTCCAGGAGCAACAATTGGGGATGGAGGACTAGCAGATGCAATAAGACACCAATTATCAACTGGAGAATTAGTGGGAGGAAAAGATCATTTAATAAAAGGTGCGGAACGTGTGAAAAACCTTGAAAATATAATTAAGAAAGAAGCCTTGAACGTAAGCGTCAAAAACTTCACACATATGAGCGCAGCAACAAAGGTGAGAAAATAA